>Ga0067045_1002497_pt1 | contig 109161 bp, 96 predicted proteins | sample TerdegcTABiofilm_FD_59184 | JGI IMG/M metagenome (GOLD analysis project Ga0067045, IMG submission 59184) | Combined Assembly of (Gp0054472, Gp0054536) Wastewater bioreactor microbial communities from Singapore -Terephthalate degrading...
GCTGGCCCTCTCCTTGCGCGCGCGGGGCGAGGGAACGGCACGGCGGCTAGGGATAGCCGCCCTACGTGGTTCTGTTTGCGGGCGAGGGGGTGGCCCCTCGCGCTGGCCCGCTCCTTGCGCACGCGGGCGAGGGAATCGCATGGCGGCTAGGGATAGCCGCCCTACGTGGTTCTGTTTGCGGGCGAGGGGGTGGCCCCTCGCGCTGGCCCGCTCCTTGCGCGCGCGGGGCGAGGGAATCGCACGGCGGCTAGGGGTAGCCGCCCTACGTGGTTCTGTTTGCGGGCGAGGGGGTGGGACTTTGCGAATCTTGCCACAATGGGATATCATGTGCCCAGAACATCAACCGAGCATCACTGTCAGGAGGTGGCCCTATGACCGTCATCCAGGTGCGACCCGACATCTACTGGATCGGCGTCAACGACCGGACGACCGACCTTTTTGAAGGCGTGTGGCCCATTGACCAGACGGGGGTTTCCTACAACGCCTATCTTGTCCGCGACGAAAAGACGGCGCTGATTGACCTGGCCAAGGCGTTCAAAGCCGACGAATTCCTGGGACAGATTGCCCAAGTCTGCGACCTGGGCGCGATTGACTACGTGGTTGTCAATCACGTGGAGCCCGATCACTCGGGCCTGTTGGCGCTTTTCCGCAGGCTTGCGCCCCAGGCGACCATTGTCGGCACGGAGAAGACCAAGGAGTTGCTGGGGGCTTTCTACGGCGGCGCCGAATCCGTCCAGGTCGTGCAAGACGGGGAGACGCTGAGCCTGGGCAGCCATACCCTGCAGTTCTTCTCCACGCCGTTCGTGCATTGGCCGGAGACGATGATGACCTACGACCAGGCGCAGAAGGTCCTGTTCTCGTGCGACGCCTTTGGCGGGTACGGCGCTCTCCGCGGCGCGATCTTTGACGATCAGTGCGTGGACATGGGCTTCTACGAGCGCGAGGCGCTGCGCTACTACGTCAACATCATCGCCAAGTTCAGCGGTCCGGTGCTTCGCGCCGTCAAGAAACTACAAGGCATGCCGGTGGAAGTGATTGCGCCGTCTCACGGACTCGTCTGGCGCAAGAACCCACAGCGCATCGTGGAACTGTACGCGCAGTGGGCGCGCTATGCTACCGAGCCCGCCGAGCCCGGCGTTACGCTCCTTTACGGTTCCATGTACGGGAACACCGAGAGGGTGATGAACGCCGTTGCGCAGGGAATCTCACGCGAAGACGTACCGCTGGAGGTCTTTGACGTTGCGCGCACCCACTACAGTTACATCCTGCCCTCGCTGTGGACGAAGTTGGGCGTGATGATCGGCGCGCCGACGTATGAGGTGGGGCTATTCCCCCCGATGGCGCACGTGCTGGACATCGCCGCGCGGAAGCGTGTCATGAACAAGAAGGCGGCATGGTTCGGGAGTTATGGCTGGAGCGGAGGCGCGCAGAAGGAACTGGCCGACCTCATCACCCCGCTCAAGTGGGATTTGCTGGAAACGATGGAGTTCCGAGGCGGGCCGACGGCCGAGGACATGAAGGCCGCCGAGGAGTTCGGCGCTCGCTTCGCCCGCGCAGTTCTCCAAAATCGTGGATAATGGCCGGGCGGGGTGCGCATTCCGCGACGGGACGGGGAAGGACGCGTCGCGTGGGCGTCGGATGACATTTTCGGCGCATTGCATGTGCGAATTTGACAGCCGCGCCGAATCGTGATAGAATGCACAACTGAACAGAGGCACACAAAGACGTGGGCCGGGGCTCGTTACCGTTGCCTGCGTCTGGTGGGCAACGGTTCTTTTTGGGTGAAAGGCGGCGCCAGTGGCCGTTTTCATCTCTCCTCCTACCTCCTTTTGCGCAGAGGGCGGGGCCTTGTAGCCCCGCCCTGTGTTTTTCCGCACCGGCCTGCTTCGGTTGACCACCCTGGCATCGTGCGTTATACTCTGCGGCGGAGGATGGTGCGAAACCCATGCGTGGCAGAAAACGCGGGCTTGCGTTCGCAATCTTGCTGTGCCTGGCGCTGCTCAGCCCGGGGTTGCCCACGCTCGTGAGCGGCCAGGGGCCTGAAGCGGATGTGGATTCCCTTCTGGCTCGCATGATGCCGTCGGAGCGGGTTGGGCAGTTGTTCCTCGTGGGATTCTCGCCTGCCTCCGAGGCGGAGATTGTGAGCCTGGTGCGCGATTACCACATTGGGGGCGTGGTGCTGGCTGCGCGCAACGGGAATCTGCCACCCTCACTTGCCGACGCGGCGGCTCTTCGGGACTTGATCGGCGCGCTGCAAGGCGCGGCGCTGGCAGGCACCGTCGGTGTTGCGGGCGGGACTCCGACCCCCGCGCCGACGGTAGCCGCGACCCCGCCAGCGACTGCGACCCAGGAGTACGTTGCGATTCCGCTGTTTGTCGTCATGGACGAAGCGGATTTGGGGCTCGTGAGCGGCGGGGCGGGCTTTCCTTCCCAGTTGAGCATGATGGCACTAGGCGCCACGTGGGACGCGAACGCGGTGGAAAAAGCGGGGCGGGTCGCGGGGCGGCTGCTTCGGGCGATGGGTGTCAACGTGTTGCTGGGGCCGCCGCTGGATGTGGCCGACCCGGCGCGGGCGGGTCTGGCGGGGGATTTGGGCGTCCACACCTTTGGGGAGTCGCCTTACTGGGTGTCGGTGCTGGGGCGGGCCTATGTCCGTGGGGCGCACGCGGGTTCGGAGGGCCGCGTTCTGATCGTTGGCGCTCATTTCCCCGGACTCGGTGCCGCGGACAGGGACGTGTATGCGGAGGTTCCCATTGTCCAGGATTCGCTGGAAAACCGCCTGGCGACGGATTTGCTTCCTTTCACGGCGCTTGTGCGTCCGAAGTCGCCTGAGGCCGATGACGCCATAGATGGGATTCTGACCACGCACATCCAGTTCCACGGTGTGAACGGCAGCACGTTGATGGTGCGGCCGGCGAGCCTTGACCCTCAGGCGCTGTCCTATTTCCTCTCGTTGCCGCAGGTGGCATCATGGCGCGAGTCCGGGGGGCTGGTGGTGGGCGATTCCCTGGGAGCGCGCTCGGTTCGCCAGTACTACGACCCGAAGTCGGAAGGGTTCCAGGCCAAACGCGCGGCATACGAGGCATTCCTGGCGGGCAACGATCTCCTCACCCTGGACATGGTGGGGCCTGCGGCGGACGATTGGAACGGGCATTTCGCCAGTGTGCGCGAGACGCTGGAATTCTTCCAGGCGAAGTATCAGTCCGATGCCGCATTCCGAAGTCGGGTGGATGCCAGCGTGCGGCGCATTCTGGCTGCGAAGTTGCGACTGTACCCGCGTTTCTCGGTGGATGCCGTGATTCCGGAATCCGCGCTGCTTCAGGACGTGGGCGAGGACGCACAGGTGGTGTCGGAGATTGCGAGCAAGGCCGTAACGCTGGTGTATCCGCGACCCGAGGAACTGGCGGCGAAAATGCCGGCTCCACCCTCGGCGGGAGAACGGCTGGTGATTGTGGAGGATGTGGCCGCGTTTACCCCGTGCGTGGGGTGCGAACCGCTGGAGCAGCCGGCCCCAGGCACCACGCTGCGCCTGCTCCAGCGTCTCTACGGACAGGAAGGCAGCGGGCATGTGGACATGGCCCGCGTTCAGTCGTTCACATTTGGGGATTTGGCGGGATTGCTGGCGGGGAGCAAGGCCGAGGAGGCAGTACGTTTGCAGGCGGCGCTGAGCGAAGCAAACTGGGTGTTGTTCATGGTGCAGGGCTATGGCGCTTCCGAGGGTAGAGGGGTCAATCCTCTGGCGACGCTGCTGCGGGAAAAGCCTGCGCTCGTCCGCGATAAGCGCGTGGTGGTTTTCGCCCTCGGCGCGCCCTACGGTCTGGATTCTACGGATGTGGCGAAGACCACCGTGTATTATGCGCTGTACAGCGCCACGGAACCTGCGATAGAGGCAGGGCTTCGCGCCCTGTTCGGGGAAATCGTGCCCGTGGGCAAACTGCCGGTTTCGGTTCCTGCTGTGCGATACCGCCTGTCGGAGTGGCTGCGGCCCGCCGCGGATCAGTTGCTGTATCTGGAACCCGTCGGGGCGCCCGGGGGCGAGGGCGGGCAAGTAACCCTCGGCCTCGGCGACGAACTTGCGTTGGCGACGGGCGCGATCCTGGACCGCAACGGCAACGTCGTCCCGGATGGCACGGCCGTTACCTTCATGTTCTACGACGCGGAGTCCCGCCTGTCGTGGCAGGAGATGGGGGCAACCGCGGACGGCCGGGCGACGGTGCGGTTGAGGCTGCAGCGCCCTGGTACGGTGGAAGTTACGGTGGCGGCGGGCCCGGCCGTGCGCTCGGCCAAGTTGCTGGTTACGGTGCGCGGCGATCAGCCGGCGGTGATCTCCACGATGGTGCCCACGCCTGCGCCTACGCCCACGCCACAGCCAACGCCCGCCGCGGTGTTTCCGGGTGAGACCGTGCCTGCTCCGCCTTCGCGCCCGCTGGACATCTACGCGTTCATGTTGAGCCTCTCGGGCATCCTGGGGCTTTCGGCAGCGTCGGCCGCTCTGGCCTACGCGCGGTCCGGCAGGACCGTTGCGGTGGAGACGGCGCTCCTGGCGTTGTGTGCGGGGTTGGTGGGGTATCTGACCTACGGGCTGCTCGGCTTGGTTTTGGGGCGCGCCGTCGTGCTGGAAGGCATACAGCGAACCATTCCGTGGCGCTGGCAAGCCGCCATCCTGTCCTATGCGCTGTGCGGGGTTACGGGACTGGCGGGGTGGCTTGCGCCGACGGCGGTTGCAAGGGCGGCCCACAGCCTCAGGCGGGCCATAGGCGGCGCGGCGTCAGAGTCCCAGGGACACGAGCAGCGACGCTAGGAGGAGCAGTCCGGCCAGGACGACCAGCGCCAGGTCGTGGCGCAGGAGGCCCGCCCAGGTGGTTTGTACTGTGCGCGCAGCACGGGCGGATGCGGGCGTGTCTTCGCCGTGGAGGAGCGCCTGGAACTCCGCGACGCTGGACGGTCGGTCCTGCGGGTGCATGGCCATCGCCTTGAGAATCGCCTGGGCGACGTGGGGTGGCAAGTCTGGCGCGAGTCGCTGGGGTTCCACGAGGCTATCGGGCCTGAGGAATCGTTGTTTGGCGGATGCGGGTGGCTGGCCCGTCAGCAGGTGATAGAGGGTAGCGCCCAGGGCATAGATGTCGGTGCGTGGGTCTGTGTGCCCGGTCTCTCCTCCGTACTGCTCCAAAGGCGTGTACGCCAACGTCCCCAGCCCCTGGATGACGGTGATCGTAGAGTCGTCGTCGGGGGCCATCCACTTCACCAGGCCGAAGTCCACCAGTTTGATGATGCCTGAATCGGCCAGTTTGATGTTGGCCGGCTTGATGTCTCGGTGCAGGATGGGCGGGTTCTGGGTGTGGAGATAGTGCAGGGCAGCACACAGTTGGTCTGCCCAATCCAGCACCTGCGCTACAGGGAGGCCCGGCTGTCCCGCGGGACGATTCTTGAGGAGCGTGAGCAAATCCTGCCCCGCCACGTAGTCCATGACCAGGTAATGGCGCGCGCCGCTGGAGAAGTAGTCGGAGACCTTGGGCAGGTTGGGGTGGTCCAGGGTGGCCAGGGTGGTCGCCTCGCGCTTGAACTGCTCGTGCATTTGTTTCACCTGCGCGGGCGAAAGTTTCGGGTCAATCCAGGTCTCCTTCACCGCGCAGAGCCGACCGGCCAGGCGGGTGTCGCTGCACTTGTACACCGCGCCCATGCCCCCCTGCGCGATGAGGCCCAGGACCTTGTAGCGGTTGCCGAGCAATGTCCCTGGCTGAACCGTTTGAGCCATGGTCTTTCCCCGAAAGCGCGTCTAGGTGTAGAGTACCCGACTTTGGGCGGGGTGTCAACTCTCGCGTGCGCTGGCCGATTTGTCAGAAAACGGCACGAGTGGCATACTCGGCCGCGCCGATCCGGGCACGGCCCTGGGTAGGCGCAATCCATTCTGGCAAACGGTGATCCCCTTGACCAAGATACGTGTGCGCGGCCCCGGCAGGACAGTTTTTCTGCAGGGGCTGCTCGTTCTGTTCGCGCTCGCCGCCGTAGCCGTCGCAACGACGAACGGACCGGTGGCAGCGGGCCTGGCGGAATCCGAAAGTGGCGGCGTGCGCGTGCTGCCGACGGGCGATGAGGCGGGACGCGCCACGCCCGACGCGGCAGCCGCGACGTTCGCCGAGCGGGTGATTGAACTGACCAACCAGGAGAGGGCCAGGGCCGGCTTGCCACCTCTCATCAGCGATGCCGCGTTGAACGCTGCGGCGCTGCGCCACAGCCAGGACATGGCCGACCACGACTTCTTCAGCCACACCGGCTCGGACGGCTCTTCGGCCTGCGGCCGTATGGCGGCGGCGGGGTATAGCCCGATTTGGGCGTGTGGCGAGAACATCGCGGCGGGGTACACGTCGCCTGAGGAAGTGGTTGCCGCGTGGATGAACAGCGCCGGGCACAGGGCCAATATCCTCAGCCCCTACTATCAGCACATTGGGGTGGGGTACGTGTACGATGCAGGCGACACGTTTGGCCCCTATTATCACTACTGGACGCAGGATTTTGCGGCGCACTCGTGGCAAACGCCTGTGCCTGCCACGGCGACGCCAACCTGGACGGCGACCCCTACGCGGACGCCTACGGAGACACCGACCCCGACCCAAACCCCCACGCGGACACCTACACTGACACCCACGCCGACAAGGACGCCCACCGCTACGGCGAGCGCGACGCCGACGCCCACGTTCACGCCCAGCCCGACGTTCACGCCCAGCCCGACGTTCACGGCGAGCGCGACGCCGACGCCCACGTTCACGCCCAGCCCGACGTTCACGCCCAGCCCGACGTTCACGGCGAGCGCGACGCCGACGCCCACGCGCACACCGACGGCTTCGGCCACACCCACGCCTTCGGCCACACCGACGGCGGGCGACACCGCCACACCAACGCCCACGCAAATCCCCCCGCCCATCCAGCCGCGTCCCATGATGCGGCGCCTGCGGTTGCCCGTCGTGGCCGCACTTTGAGCGTGTGGCTTGCCTGCTTGGCGTGCGAGTGGACGCCCGAAGGCAAGGGTGGTATCATGTGCATGGTCCCAGCCGGGCTGTGCACATCGCGAGGAGGGAGACACGCATGTACGAGCAGCAACTGCCTCTGTGGGGGAGCGGCGCGGCGCCGACCCTGGGCGAAACGTTTGAGCCGTTCCGCCGTTACATGGAGCGCAAGGGGTTCGCGGAAAACACCATCAAGTCGTTTCTGGGCGACCTGCGCATTCTCGCGGGCTACCTGGGCGCGAACGTGCGGGTTTCGGAGATTTCCACTTCGGATCTCAACCGCTTTCTGACCTACTTGCAGCGGGAGCGGGGAAAGCCCTGCACGCCCAAATCGTTCGCCCGCCGCCTGACAACCCTGAAGGTGTTCTTCAAATGGCTGGCGGAGAGCGGGGTCATCCCCGCGGATCCCGCGGCGACCATCGCCCATCGGCCTGTCTCAACGCCCCTGCCGTTGGTGCTGTCGGATGCGCAGGTGGAAAACGTGCTTGCGGCCGCGCAGTCGTTTCGCACGGCGGAGAAGCCCGACTCGCGCCCCTATCTCCTGGTGCGACTGCTGTTGGACACAGGCATCAAGAAGAGCGAATGCATGAACATTCGCCTGGAGGATTTGTCCATCGCCGACCCGATGCACGCGTCCGTGCGCGTCCGAGCCACCGATGCCCGATACGCGCGCTACAAGGAGCGGCGGCTGGCGCTGCGGCCCGAGACCGTGGCGGCGCTTCGGGAGTACCGACAGCAGTACCAGCCGAAGGATGTGCTGTTTCCCTGCACCGCGCGCAATTTGGAGTACGTGCTGACCGATTTGGCGAAATTGGCGGGGTTGGAGGCTCTATCCTTTGAGATGCTGCGGATGACCTCGGCGCTGCGCGATTTTCGGGATGGCATGGATGCGGAACATCTGCGGCTGAAACTGGGGCTGTCCAAGATGAGTTGGGAGGGAACCCTGCCCAAACTCAAGCAGTTGCTGGAATCGCCGCTGTAGGTCAGCGCACGGTGCGCGGCATGACAACGCGGAAGATGGCCTGATATTCGCTGTTCGTGTTGAGAGCCTCGCCGCTCCAGCCGCCGATGGCGTAGAGACGTGTCTCAAATGCGGCCAGACCGAGATTTCGCCACTGGCCGATGGTGGGCGTGGGGAAGCGTACCCACGTGTCGCTCTGGGGTTCGTAACGCTCGTTATACGCCACAAATCCCTTCCACCCGCCGCCCACGACGTAGATGCTGTTGCCCACGGCCGCGGCGGCCGCTCCCCCGCGCGGGACGCTCAGGGATGCGCATGAACTCCACGGTTGGGTTCCCGTGCCCTCCAGGCTTGGCGCGTACTCGTAGCACGTGGCGAACTCGCGCGTCCCGTCGTAGCCGCCGATGAGGAAGACCTTGCCCGCGAGCGCGGCAACCGCCTGAAAGCCGAGGGCCTGCGGCATCGGGGTGCGGGCAGTCCAGGTGCCCGTCTCAGGCGCAAACTCAAAGACCGTGTCCACGTATCGGCGGCCGTCCCATCCGCCGAACACGTAGATGCGCCCGCCGACCTCGGCCAGGGCGTAGGCCGAGCGCGGGGCAGGCAGGGGCGGCCCTTGTGTCCATTCCTGCGCGGTGGGGTCGTAGATTTCCAGCGCGCTGAGCACGCGGCCTTGGGCATCGTGGCCTCCGGGCACGTAGATGCGCCCGCCCAGGCTTACGGCTCCGATGTTCGCGGCGGGAGTAGGCTTGGGTGGGTGGCTGACCCAGCGATCTTCGGCGGGCAGGTACTGCTCCACCGCTCCCGTAACCTGGCCGCCGGCGACGCCGCCGATGGCGAAAATGCCGCTTTCTGTGGCGACGACGGCCAGCCTGGCCCGCGCGGTGGGCATGGGCGCGCGGTTCGTCCAGCGGGATGGGAGGCGCTGAGGAGCCACAGGGGCGGCAACGCCGGAGTCCAGGAACGGGTCGGCGGCCTTGCCGGCCTGTGGATGAGTCCCGGCGACACTGACCGCCACGAGCGCGATGGCCAGCGCTGCGGCGAGGGCAAGGTAGGCGCGCTGCCAGGAGGCCCACGCGCGGCGGAAGGGCGGCCAGACGAGGGTCGGCGCGCTGGGCGCCGGTTCTGCGGCTTGGGGTGTCTCAACGCGGATCAGCCCTCGCCGCACGGCCACCATTGTCGCTTCGGTGCGCGACTCCACGCCGAGTTTGGCGAAGATGTTGCGCAGGTGAACCTTGACCGTGTTGACGCTGATGGTGAGTTCGCGCGCGATTTGCTGGTTGGTCGCGCCGCGTGCGACGAGGCGCAGGAGTTCCAGTTCGCGCTCGCTCAGTTCCTCGTTGTCTTGCGATGCCATCGGCCGGCTCCACACAGAACACGCTGCGTGCATTATGCAACATGGGGGCGGATTCGGCAAGCGCGCGGCGATGTTTGGACGCGCGAGGCGCGAGGGTGGGCGGGGGCGAATCATGCCCGCGCGGCCGGCGGTGCACCAGGCGGTAGAGGCGCAGCGCGATGGCCGCTGCGGGCGCTAGGCGGAGGGCTGGCCGAACACGACCAGGAACGGGCGCCGGATGGCCTCCGTGGGGCAGACTTCCTCGCAGTTGCCGCAGTACACGCACTCAATGGAAGTGTCCAGCACGGGCACGCCCCCCACGAGCGACAGCGCATGGTAGGGGCACACTTCCACGCAGGCCCCGCAGGCCGTGCACAGTTCCGGGATGATGATGGGACGCAAGGGTTCTTCCACGGTTGCTCCGTCTCTCAGGATGCCTTCTTCAGGGATGGCTTCTTGCCTGTAACCTTGGCGTAGAGTTCGGGCCCCACGCATTCCAGGGCGGCCGGGCACCACTCCACACACGACGGTGGCAAATCACGGGTGGTAACGGTTCCGCAGGCCCTGCACCGAACCTTCATCTCGTCGCTCCAGATTTCCAGCACGCGGCCACAACCCGCGCAGGTGATTTCCTCGGGTGTGGGTTGTTTGAGTCCGATGCTGCCCGGGCAAAATTTGTTCAGCATGTCGCTCTCCTTCCGTGTGGGTGGCTTTTCGTTTTCAGTATAGCACGGAAGGCGGTGCGCGTATGTGATTTAGGTCTCATTACTCCAGGCCCGCGATCTTCCTCAGCCGTTCGGGATCGGTGATGACGATGCGATGGCCCTCCACGCGCAGGAGTCCCTCATCCGCGAGGGCGCGGAGAGACCTTCCGATGACTTCGCGCACGGTGCCGAGCCGCGCCGCCATTTCGTGCTGGGTGAGTTGCCCTGCGATGTTGGCCTGCTCCAAGAGCAGTTTGGCCAGGCGTTGGGGCACCGTGCGCAGCGTCAGGTCGGAGGCGAGATCAACCAGTTGTCGGAGCCGCGCCGCGAAGACCACCAGCATCGCCCTGCCGATCTGCGGGTAGCGGTCCAGGAGGCGCGCGAAGTCGGCGCGCGACACCGAATACACGGTGCATTCGGTCATCGCCTCGGCCGACGCGGGGTTGGGGCCGCCGTCTATGGCAGGCACCTCGTTGAACGAGTGCCCCGGGCCGACGAGGGTCAACGTCTGCGTGCGCCCGTCCTCGGAGGAGCGCAGGATTTTCACAACGCCCCGCTGCACGAAATAGACGCCGCAGTCGTAGTCTCCTTCCAGTAGGATGATCTCGCCGCGGTGATACGTCCGCACGCGGAAGTAGCACGCGATCTGTTCTAGGGCGTTGGCGTCAAGACCCTGGAAGAACGGGTGGCTGCTGAGCAGTTCAGTGATGGTCTGACTCGCCTTCACCTTCCCACTACCACAGATAGTCTTTGATGGCTGCCCACTGGTTCTCGTCCGTGTGCTGCCACGACCAGAAACAGGCGCCAAGGAGGCCGCGGCTTTCCACCTCGGTCAGGAAACGCGACAGGTCTTCTTGGGTGGGGCGCTTGCCCGGCACCATTTCGTAGCAGGCGCCCACGGGCAGAATGGGGCGGCCGAAGCGGATGTGCTGGGTCAAACTGATGCGGAGCGCCTCCACGGGGTCCTTCTTGTACCAGTACACCTGGGGCATGTTCAGGTCGCAGTGGGCCAGGAATTCGCGCCAGGGGAAGGTGGGATGCATCTCGGGCCAGTAGAAGGAACTGAGGGCGATGGGCACGCCGGGCAGCAGCCCCCGCAGGGTGCTGGCGTAGCGGGTGGCGCGGTCGGGCTTGCCTTCGTACTCGGTTTCCGCGTCTATGACGAACCCCGCCAGGCCGAACTTCTTCATGCGTTCGGCGGCGTAGCGCGCTTCGTCTTCTGGCCTGTCGCCGTAGGTGTACTGCCAACCCCATACGGCGACGCCCACTTCGCGCAGGCGGTTGACCAGGGCAGTGATGTCGCCGTTGTAGGCGTTGGTGCCGTCGGCGATCTTGATGAGCACGAAGTCCAGGCCCACGTCCAGGGCGCGGTTCACAATGCGCTCGCTGTCGCCGCCTTCGCACTGGTCCACCTGCCAGATGTACATGCCCTTGCCCCACAGTTCCAGTTCGGCGGGGGCTGGCTCGGTGGGGAGGGCGGCTTTGACGAGGCGCTTCTCGTCGGCGGTGAGGTTGGGCAGTTTGTCAATGGGTGGGCCGGTGTAGGGGCCGTCGCGGTCGGCCACCAGGTCGTTGAGGTTCAGGCCAGCCTTTATCAGCAGCGCCCAGGACTTGTTGCCCGCCTTCCAGAAGGCGTTGATGATCTGCTGGTTGGTGTACTTCAGCGGCGGCTTGAAGGCGATCTGGTATTTGCCGGGCACCAGTTGTTCCGGCGGGCCGATTTGCTCCTGCACAAGCGCAAGGAGCGCGGGGATGTCCGCAACAGGGACGCCCTGGGCGGCCAGCACTTGCTGCACCGACGGGATTTCAAACGAAAGGACCTGGGGCGCTTTGCTGGTGGCCAGGTCATGATACGCGTCATGGGCTCGCTTGCGGTTTTCTTTGCAGAGTTCGCCTGCGTTGTACAGTCCCCAAGTGTTGTCGGGGCCGAAGTCCTGGAGGCAGAACCAGATGGCGGCGCGGACTCGCCAGTCGGGAATCAGGGTCTCGTAGGCGGCGCGGAGGCTGGCCGCCTGGAATTCCTGGCCGCAGGACAGCGACTGCCAGCCCATCTCGGAGATGTAGAGGCCCTTTTCCTCAAGGACCTCGCCCTCAGAGGCGAAGGCGGTGTCCCACAGGGTCTGGACTCGCGTCGCGACCGAGGCGCGAATGGAGTCGGGAGTGGCCTGGCAGTCCTGCTTGACATAAAGGTGGAACCCGATGCCGTCCAGGGGGTAGCGGCCGTAGTTGAGGCGCTGGGTTTCCCACTGCAGGGCGTTGATGCCCTGGCTGTAGGTATCGGCCAGGTATTGGGCGCCGGTGTCCGCGTCGTGGGTAAGCAGGGGCCCGGACACAAGGGTAACGTCCAGGTTGTGGCGTATCTTGACCTCGTCGTAGATTTCTTGCAACATGCGGGCGAACCAGTAGGGGTGAATCCAGGGCTGCGTCCACGCGGGGCCGCCCGGCACGCGGTGCCAGTCGTTGGGTTCGTTGAAGGATTCGTACACGTAGATGCGGCCGCGGAAGTGCTCGGCGATGAGGCCGAAGTTGGTAACGTACTCGTCCAGCCAGGACTCGGCGGCGCTGCTGGGGGCGGCGCTGCGGAAGGCGTTGGCGTCGGCGGCGGGGTTCCGCACGGCCTCCGCGCCGATCAGGGCGTAGATTCGCAATCCCTGGGCCAGGTAGCGGTCCACGATGTGGTCGTAGGTTTCAAGCCACGTGCGGCCGGCGTATTTCGTTGCGTCGGTGGGGGAGGCCCAGGGGCCGAGGACGAAGTTCACGCGCACCCATTTGGCGCCCGCCCACGCGGGCAGACGCGAGTCCGAGACCGTGGCCGAGATCTCGCCCGTAACGGGGTCAATGGGGCGATTGACGTCCAGTCCCATTTTGCGGTTGTCGCGGTACATGGCTTTCTCCTCAGCCGAATGCGCTCGGGTCGGCTTCCCGGTTCTGAAATTGTGTACGTGCTTGCACCGCCCCGGGGTGATGCGGCTTTATTGTACCTTATGCTCTGCGCGGGCGCAACCCCGGTTGTGGGCTTCTGGTTGACAACGAGGGGATGCTGTGGGCTGGATGTGCAGGCCGAAGTTCGCCTGCTGTGAGATGCAGCGGGCGAAACAAATTGTTATAAAATGCAATATCAGAATTTGACACGCAAACTGGCTTGTGCTAGAATGCACAGTGTCCGGAGGGCCGGAATCTGCGAGGGTTTTGGCGGGGCTTACTGTGAGCGAACTGCTGACAACGCGCGAACTTCAGAATCTCCTCAAGGTGGATCGCATCACCATCTACCGCATGCTGGAGCAGGGCCGCCTGCCGGGTTTCAAGGTGGGTGGCCAGTGGCGCTTTCCCCGTCGCGAGATTGAGGAGTGGCTGGAAGCCCAGCGCGACGCCCTCGCGCTGGCAGATGAAGCCGCCACTTCTGCGCCCGCCCCCGTGCCCTTGCCGCTCCGCTGCGTCCAGAACGTGCAGGACGTGTTTGCCGAGGCCCTGGATGTGGCGGCGGTAACGACCGACTTGGCCGGCAATCCCCTGACGCGAATCAGCCACCCATGTGCCTTTTGCTCCCTTGTCCTGTCCAGCGCCGAAGGCCGCAGACGGTGCACAGAGACCTGGAGAGCCGGCGCGAATCTGGGCGCATCGCCTGTGGTGAAGACGTGCCACGCGGGCCTGTCCTGCGTGAGCGTTGTCGTGAGGGTTGGGGGGAATCCGTCCGCGGTTTTCTCGGCCTGCCAGTTTGTCATGCCCGAAGCGGGCAGGAGTCCGAGCGACTGGGCCGCAGACGTGCGCCGCATGGCGATGGAATTGGGGCTGGATGAGTCGGAACTTGGGGCGCGCCGCGACAGCGTGAGGACGCTGGAAGCCTCGGAAGTCGCGCGGGTTTTTCGCCTGGTGCAGCAACTGTCGGGCACGCTTTCCGAAATCGGCGACGAGCGGCTTGCATTGCTGAGCCGCCTGGAACGCATAGCGGAAATGACCCGGTTGTAGTCCACAAATTCAAAGAATAAGGAGGATTTCCAATGAGCAGTGAAGCGAACAAGGCATCCATCGTCGTCTTCAGCGGAGACATGGACAAGGTGATGGGGGCATTCATCATCGCCACCACCGCTGCTGCCAGCGGCATTGAGACCACCATGTTCTTCACATTCTGGGGCCTGCAGGCGCTGAAGAAGAAGGTGCCGACCGGCCGCACCCTCTTTGAGCGCATGCTGAGCCTGTTCCTCAAGGACATCAACGGCATCGGCCCCAGCAAACTGAACATGGGCGGGATGGGCCGCTGGATGTTCAAGAAGATGATGAAGCAGCACGAGGTTGCTACCCTGCCGGAACTGCGCCAGATGGCCATTGACCTGGGGGTCAAACTCCTGGCGTGCCAGATGAGCATGGATGTCATGGGCATCCGCCGGGAGGACCTGATTGACGAGGTAACCGACGTGGTAGGCGCTGCAACCTACGTCGCCGAAGCGAACCAGTCGCACATCACGTTGTTTGTCTAGCGCAGAGGCCACCGAGGCCGCAGAGACAATAGGCCGCACTCTGCGCTCTCAGTGGTCTCAGCGGCAAAATAACATAAGGAGGCACAAAATGGCAGAATACACCCCTGAGAAGACGCTGGATGCCCGTGGGCTGAAGTGCCCCATGCCGGTGGTCAAGACCAGCCAGGAGATCAAGAACCTGGCCGTAGGCAGCGTTTTGGAGGTCATGGCTACCGACCCCGGCTCCGTCGCTGACATCCAGGCCTGGTGCAAGAGCACCGGCAACGAACTGCTCGGCATGGAGAAGGGCGAAGGTCTCTTCAAGTTCTACATCCGCCGCGTGAAGTAGGACGGGCTGGAGGCCCGTACCTGCCGAGGAGGCAGGCTATTCGCCTCTGACTAACCGCAGGGCGTCAGCGGGATTTGCTGCCGACTCAACGGGCTGCGACGGCTACGGAGTTAGCCGGACAGGCGGTTAGCCTGCCTCAACATCCAGGAGGTTTCTATGGCAACCCTGGCCTTTCTGTTCTACTACGTTACTCCCTATATCGCCGCCGCCGTTTTCCTCGGCGGGATGGCCTATCGGGTCTATCGGTGGTGGCAGGCGAAGCCTGTGGCGGGGCATCTGTCCCTGTATCCGCGCCCTCACCGACGCTGGGGCCCCTTTATGGAAGTGCTGATAGAGACGGCCACGCTGAAGATGGTGTTCAACGCGATCAAGATCAGCGGCTCTGCCCTTCCCATCACGGCGGGGCTGGCCCTGCATGGTGCCCTTTTCCTGGTGTTGGTGCAGCATCTGCCCGTCTTTTTCCATCTTCCCGCGATAGGGGGAACGACGGTCTGGGTGGCGCTGGGCACCGTGATGGGATTGGCTTTCGGCGCGTTTCTGCTCTATGCTCTGGCCCATCGTTTGGAGGGCCGCCGCAAGCAACTCTCCATTCCGCAGGACTATCTGTCTCTCCTGTTGCTGATCGGGATCGCGGTAACCGGCCTCCATATCCATTTTCTCCACACGCTGGATCCGCAAGAGTTGCCGCGCTTCTTCCTGGGGTTGGCTACTTTCAACTGGCAGCCCATCCCTCAAAGCGCCGGCTCATCTTTCATCTGGCATTTCGCTTTGGTTCAAATCCTGATGGTCTATTTCAACTTCAGTAAGTTTAGCCATATGGTCGGCTATGTGCTGGCCAAGATGGTGGCCTACAGTTAGGAGGGCGCCATGTTGGAAAAGTTCACAGAGGTGATGCGTCAGCGCGTCAGTCGCCCGCTTCAGTACTTTATGGACATCTGCATTCGCTGCGGGCTTTGTGCGGATGCTTGCCACTTCTACGCCTATTCCCGCGATGTTGCCCACATCCCCGCCTATCGGGCGCTGCTGGTCAAGAAACTGCTCCAGTCCAAGGGCAATCCTCTCCTGGACTGGTATCGGGAAAACCAGCACCCCGATGAGCGGACGGCGGAGGAACTGCGGAAAGCGCTATGGGACTGCACCGGCTGCCGGCGTTGCACCCTGGTTTGTCCCTTCCACCTGGATACGGGTCTCCTGGTCAGCACGGCGCGTTATGCCCTGCTCCAGGAGGGGATGGGGATGGAGATGGTCGCTGAAATCGGCAACGCCGAGGTCAGCAAAGGGGAGATCATTGACGCCCTGAAGGAGTTCTACGTGGAGCAGATTCGGGAACTGGAGGGGCGGGTGCGACAGGACTGGGGCGTCCCCGACCTGCAGATTCCCGTGGACAAGGTCGGCGCGCGTGTCCTGTACGTGCCGGTGGTCGGCGAGCATGCCATAATCCCGATGGCAAAGATTTTTCACGCCGCGAAGGAAGATTGGACGCTGAGCCTATTCACCGCCACCAACCACTCCTTTTTCGTCGGCGACACGGAGAAGGCGAAGCAGGCCGCTCGTTGGATCGTGGAAGAGGCCCGACGGCTGGGCGTGCAGACCATCGCCTTCGCCGAATGCGGCCACGCCACCCGAACGTTGTTCCAGTTCTGGGATCACTGGTTTGGGGATGAGGTTGCGGGTATCCAACGCATGAGCGTGGTGCAACTGATCGCCTCGTACCTCCAGGAAGGGCGCATTCGCGTCAAATCTGGCATGGTTGACGTTCCCCTGACCTATCACGACCCCTGCAACCTGGGGCGTAACGTAGGCATCTTTGAGGAGCCGCGGATGCTCATCCGCGCCGTCGCCACCGACTTCCGCGAACTGACGCCGAATCGGGAATTGAACTGGTGCTGTGGCGGGGGCGGGGGGCTGATCGCCGAACCGGACATGAAAGAGACGCGCATGAAGGGCGGCCGCAAGAAAGTGGAGCAGATTCAGCGCACCGGAGCGAAATGGGTCGTTACCGGCTGCGAGAACTGCAAGACGCAACTGGCCGATCTGAACGAATACTACAAACTGGGCGTGGAAGTCAAAGGAGTATGGGATCTGGTCGCCGAGGCGCTGGTGCTCTAGGCGGATAGCGCCAGGCGGTTCCAAACCGTCTGGTACTTGGGTCAGGAGGTGTAAAATGAACCCGCGTGAATCCTCGTCTGCGCAATGGTGGGAAGAGCGGCTGGTCGCCGACTATCGGGAGTACCGCTGGCGCCGGCTCATGGAGCCGATGTGTCAACGGATGGAGAAATGGAGGGCCGGGGAACTCACGGCGGCCGAAATGGATCAGGCGTTTGAGGAGTGCTACCAGCACATCTGCGAACTGCGTAACATTCTGAACCAACGGAGCGACCGAGCAGCGCTGTTGATCCAGGTGCTGGACTGGGAGTGGTTTCAGGAGTGGATTCGGCAGCACACGCCGCCCCCCGGAGCACCGGTATTGGGATCGCTGTAGATCGGCCAGCGCCTGACATTTGCGCGAAAACGTGCGACATACCCGCGTGTGCCGCACGTTTTTCTATCCGCACCCCTTGACACAGGAGACGCGACATGGTACAACATGCCAAGCCGAAGAGGAGAGGTTCTGCCATGAGTGAAGCCAACGCTGAAGAAGTGATCCATCGGGGAATCCGCGAGGGCTGGAGCCGAGATCGGATTCTGGATGAGGTTGTCGGGGCGCTCCACAGCGCAAACCCGAAATACCATTGGGTGGGCATCTATCTGCTGATGGGAGACGTGCTCGTGCTTGGTCCGTATCGGGGCAAGCCGACGATCCACACGCGCATCCCCATCGGCGAGGGCATCTGCGGGCTGGCTGCGCGCACGCGGGAGACGGTGAACGTGCCCGATGTGCGACAAGATCCACGCTACATCGCGTGCAGCCTGGAGACCCGCTCGGAGATTGTCGTGCCGATTCTGGATGGGGACTGTGTGTACGGCGAGATTGACATAGACAGCGACGACGAGGCGGCTTTTGACGAGGCCGACCGCGAGAGTCTGGAACGGGTGGCGCGGCTGCTGGTGCCCGTGCTGGCGAAGCCCGGATGCGGCAAGGAGGGCAGCAGTGCGAATCTATGACGTGTCTGTGCCCATCTATCCTGGGATGGCGGTGTGGCCTGGGGACGCGAAGGTGGTGTTGGAGCCGGTGCGCAGCCAAGAGGAGGGAAGCCGCGCCACGGTGTCCAATCTCCACATGGGCCTGCACACGGGGACGCATGTGGACGCGCCGCGCCATTTCATCCCGGGCGGGCGCGGCGTGGAGTCGCTGGCGCTGGACGCCCTGGTGGGGCCGGCGTGGGTGGCGGAACTGGGGGCGGTCGGGGCGATCACGGCGCAGGATTTGGCGCGCGCCGGCGTGCCCGAGGCTGCCCAGCGCCTTCTGCTGAAGACGCCGAACTCGGCACTGTGGGCGCGGCCCGGCTTCTCGCAGGATTTTGCCCACCTAACGCCGGATGCAGCCCGCTGGGTGGTGGAGCGAGGACTGCGCCTGGTGGGCGTGGACTATCTGTCCATAGAGGCGTTCGGAGGCGACGGTTCCACGCATACGATTCTGCTGTCGGCGGGGGTCGTTGTCCTGGAGGGGCTGGATCTCTCGGCAGTGAAAGGCGGATGGTACACGTTGTACTGCCTGCCGCTCAAAGTTCTCGGGGGCGACGGCGCGCCGGCACGTACTGTGCTTGTTGCGGACGATTGACGATACCCGACTGGAGGTGTTCACCATGGTGCAAAATCGCGTACCGCCGGGGCAAAGGCTGACAGACCGATTCCCCGTGCTGCACTACGGGCAGGTGCCGCGCTTTGACCCGGCCACGTGGACGTTGAGGGTGTTCGGCTTGGTGGAGCGGGAGCGGGTTTTCCGCTACGAGGAGTTCACGGCGCTGCCCACCAAGCGCATTGTGGCCGACATCCACTGCGTAACGGGGTGGAGCAAACTGGATACCGTTTGGGAGGGCGTGTTGTTCCGCGACCTGGCGGCGCTGGTGGTGCCCAAGCCGGAGGCTCGCTACGTGATGTTCCACTGCGAGTACGGGTTCACGGCGAACCTGCCGCTGGAAGTGGTCATGGACGATGATGTGCTCCTGGCATGGAAGTACGACGACAAGCCGCTCACCCCAGAGCACGGCTTCCCCCTGCGGGCGGTTGTGCCCAAGCGGTACTTCTGGAAGAGCGCCAAGTGGGTTCGCGGCGTGGAGTTCATGGCCCAGGACCGGCTGGGGTTCTGGGAGCAGTACGGCTACAACAACAGCGCCGACCCGTGGAAGGAAGAGCGGTACGCGTGAGATCGCGGCACCGACGGCATTCGTGGCGGGTCATGGGGTGCGGTTCGGCCTTTGCGATAGGGCGCGCCGAATGCAGGCGGCGGTCCAGGCCGGCAGCGCGTCGCGGGATTGCGGCGTTACGAGCCTCACCTCGGCTCCCGGCGTCTGCTTGAGCGCGTCGGCGAAGGGGTGGCTGCGCAACATGATGGTGGCAAGCACGGGCTTGGGCGAGCGGATCGCGGCATGGACGGCTTCGCGGAATGCGGGCGATAGGAGTTCCATTTTGCCGATTTCGTCCACCACGACGAAATCGGCGTCCTGGATAGCACGGTAGATTGCGGCGACGCCCGTGCGCTCCAAGGCCTGGAGGTCCACGCCGTACTTGCCAACCCGAAAGGGCGACTCTATGCGCACGTGAGCCAGGATGGCGGAGTCGCCGCTAAAGGTGCGAATCTCAAATCCGAGGCGCGCGCCATCGGGGCGGCGTAACTCCCGCGTGATAAAGCCGCCTGGCGTCAGGTCTGCCAGCATCTGCACGGTTCGCTCTATGACGGTTGTCTTGCCGGAGCCTGGAAGGCCGGTGAGCAGGACGAGATTGCCCATATTTCTCTGCCGTAGGCGTGTTGCCCGCAGGTAGGGGCTGCGGGTTGCACGTTACGCGCACGTCAAGTATACTGCCTGTGTTCGTTGATGTCGTCAAGTCTGCGAGGAAGTTATGCCGGACGTGTCGTGCGCTGTCCTTGCTGGCGGTGCAAGTTCTCGCTTCGGCAGGGACAAGGCGCTGGTACAACTGGGCGGCCAGACCCTGATTCAGCGTGTTGTTGAGCGCCTGGGCAAGGTGTCGGATGACGTGCTGATTGTGGGCAACCGCCTGGAGCGGTTCGCCGACATGGAGGTCCGTCTGGTTGAGGACATGGTGCAGGGGGCCGGGGCGCTGGGCGGGGTGTACACCGCCGTGCAGGCTTGCCGTCATCGGCGCGTCTTGTGCGTGGCGTGCGATATGCCGTTCCTGGATTTGAATCTCATTCGCTACATGTTCCTTATCTCGCCTGGGTACGATGTCGTCATGCCGTATGTGCGCGGGGAGGCGGAGCCGCTGCACGCCATCTACAGCAAGACGTGCGCGGCTGCCATCAAGGCAGCATTGGACGCGGGCGAGCGGCGGATTATCTCCTTCCTGGGACATGTGCGCGTCCGCGATGTTCGCGAGGATGAAATCCGGATACTGGATCCCAATTTGCGTTCGTTCTTCAACCTGAACGTTCCTGGGGATTTGGCTCGCATGGAAGCCATCCTTGAGGAGCAGAAAGCCGAAGCATAAAGGGAGGTCATCGTGGCAAAAGAGGCAAGAGTGCGGTGGGTGAACGGGATGCAATTCGTGGGCGAGACCGGTTCGGGCCACGCCATCGTCCTGGATGCGCCGCCGCCCGGGGGCAGAAACACGGGCGCCAGCCCCATGGAACTCCTCCTCGTGGGGCTGGCAGGGTGCACGGCCATGGACGTGGTGAACATCCTCGGCAAGAAGCGCCAGCCGTTTCGGGGTGTGGAGGTGAACGTGCAGGGCGTGCAGCGCGAAGAGCCGCCCAATTACTACACCGATATCCATGTGGAATACGTCGTTTACGGCAAGGGCGTGTCCGAGAAGGCGGTGGAGCAGGCCATTGCGCTCTCCGAGGAGAAGTACTGCTCGGCGGCGGCGATGATGAACAAGGTGGCGAACATCACGACATCCTTCCGCATTGTGGAGGAGTGATAGGAGCGTGCATTCATGCCGACCGTGAACCTGCAAGTCAATGGTGACTGGCATGTGCTGGAGGTGGGCGACAAGGAGTCGCTGCTGGACGTGCTCCGTGAGCGCCTGCACTTGACCGGCACGAAGAATGGGTGCGGCGAGGGCCACTGCGGGGCGTGCACGGTGATCGTGGATGGCAAGGCGCGGCGTGCCTGCATCACCCGGGCTGCGCGGCTGGACGGGAGCGTCGTGTGGACGGTTGAGGCGCTCGCGCGAGAGGGACACCTGCATCCGGTGCAGCAGGCGTTCGTGGCGACGGGCGCGATTCAGTGCGGGTTTTGCACGCCCGGGATGATCATGGCCGCCAAGGCTTTGTTGGACGAGAATCCCCGCCCGACGCGTGCGGAGATCAAGGAGGCCCTGAAGGGGAACCTGTGCCGCTGCACGGGATATGTGAAGATCATTGAGGCCGTGGAACTGGCGGCGGATCTTCTGGCAGGGCGCACCGCTCCCGAGTCGGTCAGCGGAGCGGGCGTGGGCAAATCGGTGGCGCGGCCCGACGCCGTGGCGAAGGCCACCGGCAGGGCGCAATACGCCGCCGACCTGTTCTTTGATGGGATGCTGTACGGGGCAGTCCTGCGGAGCGAATACCCTCATGCGCGGATCCTGGGCGTTGACGTGAGCCAGGCGCGCGCTCTGCCGGGCGTCCATGCGGTGTTGACGGCCGACGACGTTCCCGGACACAAGACGCACGGCCTTGTGGTGGACGACTGGCCGGTGTTCGCCTGGGACAAGGTGCGCTACGTGGGCGATGCGATCGCCGCTGTGGCCGCCGAGACGCCCGAGATTGCACGAGCGGCGCTGGAGCGGATCCGCGTTGACTACGAGCCGCTGCCTGTCGTTACCGATGCGGTGGCTGCCCTGGAGGAAGGCGCGCCACGCGTGCACGAGAAGGGCAATTTGGTCTCGGAGGCGAAGGTGCTGCGGGGGGATGTGGAAGAGGCCTTGCGCAACGCCGCTGTGGTGGTGGAGCAGGTGTATGAGACACCGTTCAATGAGCACGCTTTTCTGGAGCCGGAGACCTCGGTGGCGGTCCCGCAGGAGGACGGCGGGATCACCGTGTACGTAGGCTCGCAGATTCCGTTCTCGGATCAGGCGCAGGTGGCCGCGTCGCTGGCGCTTCCGCCGGAGAAGGTTCGCATCGTCCAGACGGCGGTCGGCGGGGCGTTTGGCGGCAAGGAAGACATCAGCACGCAGATTCACGCCGCGTTGCTGGCCCAGGCAACCGGGCGGCCGGTCAAGTTGACTCTGTCGCGGCGCGAGTCCATTCGGGTGCATCCGAAACGCCACGCGACGCGCATCTGGATGAAGACGGCTGCGGCGGCGGATGGTCGGCTGCTGGCGATGAAGGCCCGCATCTGGGGCGACACGGGGGCCTATGCATCGTTGGGCCCGCACGTGATAAAGCGGGCCGCTACCCATGTGTCTGGCCCCTACGAAATCCCCAATGTGGACATCATCTCGTACACCGTGTATACGAACAACCCGCCCGCGGGCGCGTTCCGAGGGTTCGGCGCGACGCAGGCGCATTTTGCCGCCGAGTGCCAGATGGACATTCTGGCGGAGCGGCTTGGGATTTCGCCGCTGGAACTGCGCAGGCGGAACGCGCTTCGCGTGGGCGCGACAACGGCTGCCGGCCAGGTGCTGCGAGAGAGCGTGGGCTTGCCCGATACGATAGAGCGCGCGGTGGCCGCCATTCCCGAGGCGCGCGTCCTGGGCGATTCGCGCCGGACGTGGCAGCGAGGCGGCCAGCACGGGCGCAAGGTGCGCGGCTGGGGCATGGCGTGCGCCTTCAAGAACGTCGGGCTGGGTGGGGGCGTGGCGGATTCGGCCGGGGCCGAGGTGGAGTTGTGCGAGGATGGGACCGTGGAAGTGCGCATCGGCGCGGCGGAAGTGGGCCAGGGGCTTGTGGGTGTGGCCAGCCAAATCGTGGGCGAGGTCATGGGAGTGAGGCCCGAGGATATCCGCCTGGTCGTTGGCGACACGGCCTTGACGCCGGACGGAGGGGCCACGACCGCCTCGCGACAGACGTTCATCACCGGCAACGCCGTGCGGCTTGCGGCCCTGGACTTGAAGACGCTCCTTGCGCAGACGGCAGCCGAGATGCTGGACTCGTCGCCGGATGCGGTGGAGTTCGTGGATGGCCAGGTCGTGAGCGGCGGGGTCCGCCTGGGCCTGCGCGCCCTTGCAGAAGCGGCGCGCGAGGAAGGCCGCCGCCCTGTGGTGCGCCGCGTCTATACGCCGCCGCGCACCGTGCCCTTGGGGCAGGAAGGCGATGTGCATTTCGCCTACGGGTATGCGACGCAGGTGGCCGAGGTGGAGGTGAATTTGGACACGGGGGATGTCCGCGTGCTTCGCGTGGTCGCGGCTCATGATGTGGGCAAGGCCATCAACCCCAAGGCGGTGCAGGGGCAAATAGAGGGTGGCGTGGTGATGGGCATTGGCCTAGCGCTGAAAGAGGAGTTGGTCCTCAACGAGGGCAGGATTGTGTCTGACACGCTGGCGAAGTACAAGATTCCCACGGTTGACGACGTGCCCGAGATTATCCCGATTCTGGTGGAGTCGCCTGCGACAGAAGGCCCGTTCGGCGCGAAAGGCGTGGGCGAGATTCCCTCCATCGCCACCGTGCCGGCCATTGCGAATGCGATCTACGATGCAACTGGCGTGCGACTCACCCGCATCCCGATTCGCAGGGAGCACCTGCGCGAGGCAATTCGCGCAAGGTTGGGCGGGTGATTCCCGGATAACACGATACTCTTGGGGGTACAGTGCATGATAGCGGTTGAAGAAGCCTACGAAAGGATTATGCAGGCCTTCCATCCCTTGGAAGCGGAGAAAGTGTCGCTGTGGGATGGGCTGGGTCGGGTGCTTGCCGAGGACGTGTACGCGGATGTTAACATCCCGCCGTTCGCGAACTCGGCCATGGATGGTTACGCCGTGCGCGCCGCAGATACGGCGGGCGCAACGCGAGAGAACCCCGTGTGCCTGAAGGTGAAGGGCACGCTGGCCGCGGGACAGTCCCCAGATCGGGCGGTGGAGCCGGGGACTGCCATCCGAATCATGACGGGGGCGCCGATGCCGCCGGGGGCGGATGCCGTCGTGCGGTTTGAGAACACGTCGGAGGGCAGGGGGAACGCGCGGATGACCGGAACGGTGCATGAGGACGAGGTAGCGATTTACGAGCCGGTCGCCGTGAACGAGAACGTGCGTCCCGCGGGCGAAGACATCCGCGCCGGCGAGAAGGTGCTGGCCATCGGCACCGAGTTGCGCCCCGCCGAGTTGGGGGTGCTGGCCTCGGTGGGACGGGTGGAGTTCCTGGCCTACCGTCGGCCGCGGGTGGCGGTGCTGGCGACTGGCGATGAGTTGGTGGAGCCAAACGAGCCGCTGACCCCTGGCAAGATTCGCAACTCCAACCTGTACACCAACGCCGCGCTGGTGCAGAAGTATGGCGGAATCCCGATACCCCTGGGCATTGCCCGCGATACGGTGGAAGATCTGACGGCGAAACTCCGGCGGGCGATAGACCTGAAGGTTGACCTCATCCTGACGTCGGCTGGGGTGTCCGTGGGGGAGTACGACGTGGTGAAGGACGTGCTGAACTCGCTGGGGCAGATTGACTTCTGGCAGGTGCGCATGAAGCCCGGCAAGCCGCTGGCCTTCGGCTACATCCAGGGCATCCCGCTCATTGGTTTCCCGGGGAATCCGGTTTCGTCCATGGTCTCGTTCGAGCGATTTGCCCGGCCGGCCATCCTCAAGATGCAGGGGAAGCGCAAACTGCGCAAGCCGATCATCCGCGCAATCCTGCGCGAGGACGTGAAAGGGGGCGACCGCCGCGAGTTCAAGCGGGCTATCGTGGAAAGGGTTGGCAATGCCTACTACGCGCGCTTGACGGGCGATCAGGGTTCCGGAATCCTTACGTCCATGGTGAAGGCCAACGGCCTGGCGATCATTCCCGAGGGTACGAAGGTGGTCCGCGCGGGCGAGGAAGTCGCCGTGGAAATGCTGGACTGGCCTGAGGAGGAGTAGCCGTGGGCAAACCGCCAGTGGTCTCTATCGTGGGCACTTCCAGCGTGGGCAAGACAACCCTGATGGTGAAACTGATCCGCGAACTGAAGCGGCGGGGCTACCGCGTGGCGACGATCAAGCACGACGTGCATGGGTTCCAGATGGACACGCCGGGCAAAGATTCGTGGAAGCATGCGGAGGCCGGCAGCGATTGTGTCGTGGTGGCGTCGCCGAAGGGGCTGGCGATGATTCGCCGCCTGGAGCACGAGTTGCCGCTGGACGAGATTGTGGAGACGCTGCCGGATGTGGACATCGTGTTGACCGAGGGTTACAAGCGTGGCAACAAGCCGAAGATAGAAGTCTCGCGTGCGGCGAAGGGGACGAGCCTGCTCTGCACGGAGGACGAACTGATCGCGCTGGCGACGGATCAGAGACACGATATTCGGGTGCCACAGTTTGACTTGGACGATGCGGTGGGTATCGTGGACCTTCTTGAGCGGCTTTACCTCCAAGACAAGAGGCAGACTGCTGGGGGAGGTGGAAGATGACACGAGTACGTTGCTTGAACAGGCGGTGCACGCTCAACGAACGGGGCACGTGTAGCGCGTCGGAGATTGATTTGGACCACGACGGGCAGTGCGAGACCGCCGAAGAGATTCCAGAGGACGATGAGGAGTTGGTCTCTCCTCTGGATGACGAGGATTTGGACGACTGGGACGAAGAGGAAGAAGAGGACGAAGAAGACTGGGACGATGAGCCGTTCTAGCGCGCCGCCTTGGTCTTGATGGCGTGCATTCTGCCGAAGGAGACGACCCATGGACGCGGATATCCTGTTTGCCAGCGGCGTTGTCGTTACGATGGACGCTGGGCGCCGAGTCATACGGGACGGGGCTGTGGCGGTGCGCGACGGTCGGATTGTCGCCGTCGGGAAGTTGGAGGATGTCCGCACTCGCTGGGCCGCACGGGAGACGCGGGACTGCGGCGGCTGCGTCGTCATGCCCGGGCTGGTGAACACCCATACGCACCTGCCCATGAGCCTGTTGCGTGGCCTGGTGGATGACCTGCGCCTGGACGTGTGGCTGTATGGTTACATGTTGCCCGTGGAGCGCGAGTTCACGGACGAGCGTTTCTGCCGCGTGGGCACGTTGCTGTCGTGCGCCGAACTGATCCGTTCGGGCGTTACGTGCCTGGCCGACATGTACTACTACGAGGACACCGTCGCGGAGACGGTCGCCGGGGTAGGGTTGCGGGGAGTCTGCGCCGAGACCATCATGAAGATTCCCACGCCGGACGCCGAGAGTTACGACGAGAGCCTGGACTACGCTCGGCGCTTTGTGGAAAAGTGGCATGGCCACCCGCTCATCACTCCCGCGTTTGGGCCGCATTCCATCTACCTGTGCACGCCGGAGATTCTGCATACCACGTCCATGCTGGGCCTGAAGTACGACGTCCCGCAGTTGATTCATATCGCGGAGACCGATTTGGAGGTGCGCGAACTCGTTGAGAAACTGGGCGAGCCGCCGGTCATCTGGATGCAGAAGCAGGGGCTGCTCGTCGGCAAGATGCTGGTGGCGCACGGCGTCCATCTGACCGACGGGGAGATGCGGCTTCTGGCCGAGCGGCACATCGGCGTGGCGCACAATCCGACGAGCAATCTGAAGTTGGCCAGCGGCATCGCCCGCGTGATGGCCATGCGCCAGAGCGGGGTCAGCGTGGGACTTGGCACCGACGGGTGCGCCAGCAACAATGACCTGGACATGTTTGAGGAGATGCGGCTTGCGGCGCTGCTGCCCAAAGGCGTGTCGGGCGACCCCACGGCGTTGCCCGCGCGGGTTGCCGTGGAGATGGCGACCCTGGAGGGCGCTCGCACCCTCTATCTGGATGCGGAAATCGGCTCGCTGGAGCCAGGCAAGTGGGCCGACATCATCGTGGTGAACCTGGACACGGTGCACGAAACTCCGAAGTTCGCGATTTCGGACAACAACGTGTACTCGCAGTTGGTGTACGCGGCGAAGAGCGCGGACGTGCGCGACGTGGTCGTCGCCGGGCGCTTCCTGATGCGCGACCGCGAACTGCTCACGATAGACGTGGCCGCTGTCCGCTCGGACGCCGAGACCATGGCGGCGCGCATTGACCGCTTCCTGGCGGCACGCGAGGAAGATTTGGTGGATAAGATCGTGGGCATCGGCGGTGTGGAGCAGCAGGAGACGTTTGAGGTGCAGGTGAAGGTGCGGCTGCCCGACGAGAGCGCCTTGCGGCACTTGTTGGGGCACAGGGACGTCAATGTGATTCGCGAAAGCGTGCGCCGCCAGTACGACACGTACTTCCTGTTTGATGACGCGGACAAGGGCCACGTGCGGTATCGCGAGGACAACGTCATCCAGCCCGATGGCTCGCTGGTGCCCCGCTACGGCTTGACACTGCGCGGGCCGACCCTGGAGCGGGTGTACGAGAACTCGGTCATTCTGTCGCGCTCGCGATTCAGCGCCGTTGCCGACCGCTCGCTGCGTTTCTACAGGGAGTACTTCCAGCCTGACCGCATCAAGGAAGTCAACAAGGAGCGGCGCCGCTGGCGTATTCAGTACAAGGGCGTAGATTTTGAAGTCAACGCCGACCGACTCTTCAAGCCCGCGTATGACGATCTGTTTCTTGAGGTGAAGAGCCGAACCTGGTCGGCCAAGGACGCCCTGGCCAAAGCACAACTCATCGGCGAGATGTTGGAGATCATGAGCGTTTCGCCGGAGCAGATTGTGCGAAAGGAATATTTGGACTTCTAGCGGAGGCGTCGCGGTGGAACGCACAAAGGCCCTTCCCGATCGGAAGGGCCTTTTCTATACGCGGGTGGGCCAGGCTACTTCAGGTACTTGTCCAGCAGAAGGCTGAGTTTCTGGCGGGTGGCCGGCGGGATTTTGGCCGGGTTGGTGATGATGGCATTCTCCAGGGCGTGGGGGCACGGGCAGGTGGTCGGGCTGCCCAACGTAGGGACAGCCAAGCGGATGATTCTCTTGGCCATTTCCACGTTCTTCTGGAGGTTCTGGACGATCATCTCTACGGTAACGGCCTCTTCGGATTCGTGCCAGACGTCGTAGTCGGTAACGAGGGCGAGCGTCGCATAGCAGATTTCCGCCTCGCGCGCGAGTTTGGCTTCGGGCAGTGCCGTCATGCCGATGACATCCACGCCCCACGACCGGTAGATGCGCGATTCTGCCTTCGTGGAGAATTGCGGCCCCTCCATGACGACCATCGTCCCGTCCTTGTGGACGGTGGCCCCTGCTTTCTGCGCGGCGACGTAGAGTTTCTCACGCATGTCGGGGCAGAACGGCTCGGCGAAACTGATGTGAACCACGACTCCGTCGCCGAAGAAGGTGCTCGGGCGCGCCTTTGTTCGGTCAAAAATCTGGTCGGGGATGACGATGTGGAGCGGGGCGATCTCCTGCTTCATGCTGCCGCAGGCGCTGATGGCGATGATGCGCTGCACTCCCAGGCTCTTCAGGGCGTAGATGTTTGCGCGGGCGGGCAACTCCGATGGGGAGATGTAATGCCCTCGCCCATGACGGGGCAGGAATGCGACCCTCACGCCCTCCAGGGTGCCGACGATGATCGCGTCGCTGGGATCGCCAAAGGGGGTCTTGAGGCGAATCTCCTCAATCTGGGTCAGGCCCTCCATTTCGTAGACACCGCTTCCGCCGATGACGCCAACGAGTACGGGTTCCATACGCTTGCCTCCTGAGGTGATCACGGGGGATTATACACGCAGTTGGGCGTGTTGCCAACTGCGGTTGAGCCTTTTCAACCGGTGTCGCTTCCAGCGCCGCGGGCGGGGAGCGAAAGGGAAATGCGCGCACGTGCAATTTGACGCCGAGCCTTCACACGGCTAGAATATGTCTGTCCATATTGACTTACCGGTCGGTCAACACACAAGGCCGTGAGGAAGGTCATGATGGAATCCACCAGGGTGCGCATCCTGCAGAAGGCGGGGGAACTGTTCGCCACGCGGGGCTACCGCGCGATCTCCATGCGGGAGATTGCCGCCGAGTGTGGCATCAGCAAGCCCGCCATCTACCACCATTTTCAGGATAAGAAGCACCTTTATCTGGAGGTGCTGGACCGCGAACTGGATCGCCTGGTGGTTGCCCTGGACGAAGCCGGCGCCGAACCGGGGACGACGGCCGAGCGTCTGGCGCGGCTGGTGCGGTGCTACCTGGAAGCCCTACAGCGCCGCCTGTCGCTCATCCAGTTGCTCCTTCGCGACATCGGCGACCTTGAGGGCGAGATACCCGACGTGGCGAACAAGCGGAGCGAGGGGGTGCTGCGGCCCTTCGTCGCCCTGATTCAGGAGGGTGTCGCGCGGGGAGAATTCCGGCCTGTAGATGCGACGCGGACGGCTTTGTCGCTGGTCGGCATGATGAATATCTTCGTAACACGCACGCTGTTGCGGCCTGACCTAACCATTGGGGAAGAGGACATCCTGCACACGGTGGATCTGGCTCTGAACGGACTGATTCCGCGATAGGAGACTGAGGAGGTGCGAAGATGTTCCGGAAGTTGGCTCAGTTTGCCTTCCAGAAGCGCTGGATTGTTATCGTCGCGTGGGCGGTGTTGGCTGCGCTCATGGTTGCATTCGCGCCGCCGCTCGCGAAGGTAGGGATCACTGACCAGGAGTCTTTTCTGCCATCGGGTGCGCCGTCGGTGCAGGCCGGGCGCTTGATCGCCGAGAAGTTCCCGAAGGACTCGGCGCTTGGCGACACCATCGTGTTCTTCCGCGCTGCCGGCCTTACGGATGCGGACCTCACGTATGCGCGCAGCGTGGAAGACTGGCTCCGTTCGTCCGATGCCCCGCGCGAGGTGTCCAAGGTCATCTCGGTGTTCACCAACCCCGAACTGGAACCGATGCTGCGGAGCGCCGACGGCACGGCGATGCTCATGACCGTGGAGTTCTCCACGGCGGTGTCTTCGGCCCCCACCCACGAAGCGGTGAATCGGATTCGCGAGCACCTGAAAGGCGCTCCGGCTGGGCTTGAGGTGTACACGGCCGGCTCCGCGTCCGTCGCTCGCGACACCCTGGAGACGGTGAAGCGCAGCCTGGATCGGACAACGTGGGCCACGATCGCCCTCGTGGTGGTGATTCTGCTGGTGATCTATCGTTCGCCCGTGGCGGCGCTGGTCCCGTTGGCGACAATCGGCGCGGCCTACCTTGTCTCCACTGGAGCGCTGGGGTTCCTGGCCCAGGCAGGCATCAAGATGAGCACGCAGATGGACATATTCGCCGTCGTGGTCATCTTCGGCGTGGGGACGGACTACTGTCTCTTCATCGTGTCTCGGTTCCGCGAGGAACTCCATCGCCAACCCACGCGCTTTGAGGCTGGCGTGCGGACGATGGAGAAGATCGGCATGGTCATCGCGGCCAGCGCGACGGTGGTGATCCTGGCGTTCCTGTTCCTGAACGTCGCGAGTTTCGGGATGAGCCGTACGCTGGGCACCGGGCTTGCGGTGTGCATCTTCATCACATTGTTGGCGGGCCTGACTTTGACGCCGTCGCTGCTCTCGGTGATGGGCACGCGGCTCTTCTGGCCCTTCACCAACGAGGCCGAACATCCCGAGCGCGGGTTCTGGCATGGCCTGGCGCACAATGTGAGCCGCAATGCAGCGTGGGTCGTGCCGGTGGTGATCGTCTGCCTGCTCGTCCCGTATGCGGCTTTGCCCAAGATGGTGCGGAGTTTTGACATCCTGGCCGACGTGCCGCGGGACCTGGATTCGGCGAAGGGGTTTGAGACCTTGAAGGGGCATTTTGACCCCGGCGAGATTTTCCCCACGCACGTGATGCTGGTGGCGAAGGATGGAGACATCACCGATGAGTTGGGCACGCTGGACGCGGTGGTGAAAGAGGTTCGGCAAATCCCAGGCGTGCTGCGCGTTCGGAGCCTGCTCACGCCGACCGGAGACTCTGGCGGCGCGGCGCTGTTCACGGTGGACGGGCAATTGGCGCTGCTTTCTGACGGCCTGCGCAATGTTGCGGTTGGCCTCGGCGGTGGCCAGGGTGCTCCGGCGACTGGATCGGATCCCGCCGCGCTTGCCGCTGCGATAAACGCATACCTGGGTCAACTTGGGGAGGCGTATCCGGAGGTCAAGAGCCTGCCTGCCTATGGCGGCGCGGTTGCTGCTGCGCAAGACCTGCAGGGCCAGGTCGCACGCCTGGAGCAGCAGATGCTGGTAACGGCGCAATTGGAGACCATTGCCGAGAAGGTCGGCATGCTCGCAACGGGTCTGCGCAGCCCGATGCTGACAGCGGCACCAGAGGCCCTTGGCCAGTACGCGGGGACTCTGCAGATGCTACAGCAGTACCTGACGGGGCTGGGTGAGGCCTATCCATTCGTCAAGACCGAGGAGAGTTACACGAAGGCGCTGGCGGGCGTGCGAGAAATCGCCGCTGCCTGGGAGCAGGCGCAGAAGGGGCTGTTCGTGTCCGGGCAGATTGGCATCATTGCCGACAACTTGGACGCCCTCGCCAAGAAACTGGACAATCCCGCGTCGCTGATGCAGATGGACACGTCGGCGCAGATGGCGGCGCTCCAGCGTTACATGGCCGAGTTGGCCGAGCGGTACACCTGGGTTGTAACCGATCCTTCCTTTGTGGCGGCCGGCGAGCATTTTGCCAAGATGGCCGAGGCGGCGGGCAAACTGCAGGGCGGGCAAGTGCCCATGAGCGACCTGCCGGCCGTGCTCTCGGCGCTGAAGGCGGAAGTTTCCGGCATGGCCCAGGCGATGCGCAGCCTGGCGGATGCTTTCGCGGCGCGCGACCCGAAGGCGAGTTTCGTGCCGAAGAATCTGCCGGCGGGCATGATGGCTCCAGGGGAACTGGCGGGCAAGGTGGAGGACTTCGGGCTGTCGCTGTTGGAACTTCGCGCGGCTTTTGAGGCGAAAGCGCCCGACGCGCGATACATGGCGACGGGCCTGTCCGCCGGCGCGGGGCCGGATGTGAGCGGGTTGGCTTCGGCTGTGAAGGCGCTGGCAACAAACCTGGATGAGGTGCGGCGCGGGTTTGAGGGCAAGTCGGCCTATCTGTACCCGAAGGCGCTGTTTGCTCTCACTCCGGCAGCGCAGGCTCTGGAGAAGGCGTTCGTGTCGGAGGATGGCACGGCGACGCGGCTGTACGTCATCCTTGAGCCCGAGCCGTATTCCAACGCGGCGCTGGATCTCAGCGCGAAGGTTCGCAAGGTAGCCAGCCAGGCGGTGGAAGGCACGGGGAGCGAAGTTTACATAACAGGGAGTTCGGTCGCCTTCGCCGACATCCGCCAGGTTTCCAATGAGGACTTCGTGAAGGTGCTGGTGCTGATCGCCGTCGGTGTGTTCGTGGTGATGATCGCCCTGTTGCGCTCCATCGTGGCGCCTGCGTACCTGGTGCTGACCGTGCTCCTGAGTTACGGATCCACGCTTGGCGTAACCGTGTTCGTGTTCCAGATGTTGCTGGGGCAGGAGGGGGTGAACCTGCTGATTCCCACCATCGTGTTGGTGCTACTGGTGGCCTTGGGAGCGGACTACAACATCTTCCTCATGTCGCGCGTGCGCGAGGAGACCGCGTCGGCCGAGTTCGTGGATGGGCTGATTGCGGCCACGTCCCGAACTGGCGCGATCATCACATCGTGCGGCATTGTGCTGGCGGGCACGTTCGCGACGATGATGCTGTCGCCCATGACGATGCTGTTCCAGGTGGGCGCCAGCGTGGCCTTCGGCGTGCTGTTGGACACGTTCGTGATACGGGGAATCCTGGTGCCGGGCATCGCCCGACTGCTCCGTGAGCGCAACTGGTGGCCTTCCAAGAGGTAGGCGACCGAACAGTGATGTCTTGCGAAGAACGGAAGAGGGACACGCCCACGGGCATGTCCCTCTTTGCTTTGCCTGGCGAGGTCAGTGGGGCTCCGGCAGGTTGGCCGTGCTTGGGGTGTGGTTGGAGTTTCCCTCGGACAGGTCTAGCGGCGGGAGGTCGTCCAGGGACTTCAGGCCGAAGTACTGGAGGAACTCAAAGGTTGTCCCGTATAGAATCGGCCTGCCCGCTTGCTCCAATCGGCCGACTTCTTCCACCAGGCCCCGGGAGACCAGGGTTCGCAAGACGCCGTCGCAGTTGACGCCTCGGATGGCTTCCAGGGCTGCGCGCGTTATCGGCTGCCGATAGGCGATGATGGCCAGGGTCTCCAGCGCAGGCTGCGTGAGCCGGCCGCTCAGTTCCAGACCCAAGAATCGCTGGATGTAGGGGGCCGCTTCGGGCATGCTGACCAGTTGCACCAGGCTACCCTTGCGCTGGAGGCGGATGCCTCGGGTGGCCAGTTGCTGGTCAAGTGTTCGCAGTGCTTCCTCCACCGCCTCCACGCTGGTCTCCAGGACCTGGGCGATGACATCGGTCGGCGTCGGACGGTCGGCCACGAACAAGAGGCTTTCAATCCGCGCGGGCAGACTGCGGGCGGAATCTTCTGTTGCAGGGACGTGTTCGTTTGTCAGCGTCATGCCTCCGTGGTATGATGTCAAGCCGGTCCTCGTGGAGCGAGTTGTGATGCGGAAACTCTCACTGCTGGCATTGGCGTTGCTTTGCGTTTCCATCGTTGCCTGCAAGCCCCGGGCAGAGGCGACTCCCGCGTGCGGCGCGCCGCCTCAGATTCCGTACTCCGAGGAACTGGCGCAATCGCTGGACGCGCGGTTGCAGCCGTACCTCCAGGGCCGGACAGGCGAATTCGCCTTGCAGACGACTTCGCAGGAACTCACGTCTTGGATCACCTACACGGCCGCCAGGTGGTCTGGGATGCCGGTCCGAGATGTGGTGGTCTGGTTTTCGCCGGATCACGTGCACTTCAGCGGCGTGATCACCCGCGTGCTCGTGTTCTCGTTTCGGGTTCAGGTCCATGCGCGCGTCTCGCTGAGCGGCCAGGCGCTGCAGGTTTCGGTGGAGCGAGCCTGCGTGGCCGGGATCGCGCTGCCCGGATGGGCCAGAAACCTGGCGAGTCGCATCATCACCGATACCATCGCGGATACGGGCCCCTACGTGCGGCTAGAGTCGCTGGAAATCGGCGACGATTCCCTCCGGGCAAGCGGCACAGTTGGCTACTAGGTTTGCGGAGGCTCTGGTGCTGGCGGGGGAGCCTCTTGCGGTGCTGCCTGCGGCTCGGGCGGTGCCGCCCTAAGTGTGGGCGCGACCGGCGCGGGCTGTCGTCTGTCCAGCGGGGGCACGGACATGTGGCGCACCGAGACAATCATCTTGCCCAGTTTCAGGCCCATCTGCTCCTCAATGACCGAGCGGGTGATCTGGCTCATCTCCTCGGTCTTGGCGGGGATGTTGACGTCCTGCGTAGTCTCAATGTCCAGCGTAACGTCCACCCGCTTGCCCCTTGCGGATACGCGCGGTTTCACCGAGACAATCTGGGGCAATTGGTCCAGATTGTACTGGAGACGCTGGGCGACGGATTCCACGGCAATGCGCGCTTCGCCGCCGCTGATCTTCTCTACGCGGACGTGCCTGGGGGCAGGGCGTCGCAGTTCTAGCCACAGCAGGGCGACGCACAGGGCTGCAACGCCCAAGAGCGCGATGGTCATTAGCAGCCAGCCCTGGAAACTGGAGACATAGGTCTCCAGCGCCAGCACGAACTCCCTGGCGACGGTAAGCGCCTGTTTGGGCAACACGACCACAGCGGCGCTGATGAGGATAATCGCGATCAGCAGCAACACGACGACCACGCGGTTGAAGATATTCATGGCAATCCTCCTGGCCTTTTGATGAAGGCTTCCTGGGTTTGATTATACGTCTCCCTTCGGGGTTGTCAACCGGTCTGCCATCGCGACGACGCACTTCCGGAAGCGCCTCGCACTTTGCTCACCAACACAAAGTGGAACCGAGCCGCGGCTGATCACTTGCGATGCACAGAAGGGGCTTCAGATGAGCGGCCTTCCGTCCGATGGGGAAAAGCCCATGATCTCGGCGAAGCGCTTCGCCAGGCGGTTCTGGGCAGAGGCGGGACTTCCGCTGAATCGGATGCGCCCGCCTGCGGCGGGGCCATGGCCTCCCGCGCTTCCGCTTCCGGCGACCAGTCGCTGAATGACCTCTCCGGCGTTCAGGTCTGGGCTGGTGGTCCGCAGGGAGAGCACGACCTCATCTCCGAATACGGCGATGCTGAGTACCCACACGGCTCCCTGCAAACGCGCCAGAAGGTCGGCCACTTCGGCCGCCATGTCCGGATGACCAATGGGGCCCAAAGTGGTAACGACGACGTTCCCGTAGAGGCGTGCCCGGCGCAAGGCGCGCCCCATGACGGCGAAGTAGTCGCGGGACAACTGGGCGCGCTCTATGGCGCCGAGGGTATGCAAGTCGGCGCGCTCGTGGAGGTACAGGTACGCCAGCGCGTCGGCGCGGCTGGCCTCTCGGCTCAACCCCAGGGTGTCGGTCTTGATGCCGTAGAACATGGCGGTGGCCAGGGGAGGATGCGGCTCCACGGACATCGCCCACAGGTATCGCGTTACGATCGTTGTCGTCGCGCCGAGGCGTGTCTGGACGTCGCGAAACGGGACGGCGGCAGTACCAGCGGAAAGCGGGTGGTGGTCAATGACGGCCACGGGAACAAGGGATGCCGGTAGGATGTTGTTGCCGGTTCCCGGCTGCGTGTCCACGAGGAGGACGGGTTTCCCCGCGCCCAGGTCGGCGGTGGTGGCGCGTTTGAGCGGGATGTGGAGGAGTTCCACCATGGCGCGGTTTTCGGCCCTGCCGATCATCCCGCCGTACAGGATGGCCCCCCGACATTGGATGGTGGACTCCAGCAGCCACGCAAGCCCCCAGGCTGATGCGATGCTGTCGGGGTCTGGGTCGTTGTGGGTCAGGATCACCACGTCGCTGTGGCCGCGGAGGAGGCTCAAGAGGCGCTCCACGCGGCGGCGCACGGTGATGTAGCGTATGGCCTCTCGGTTGGGGATCCACCCTCGCATGTGTTGCTCTCCGTTGGGTCTTTTGCGAATTGTAGCGATTTGAGGCCGACATGTCAAAGCCGCCTGACGCCGCGGCGTGCTCTCGTTCTGTCGGGCAAAATTGACCGCAATACGATGTCGGGCTACAATGGGCGCGAAGTTCACCTCGGCCGGGATTGACTCACATGAAAGAGGAGCGCCTCCAAAAGATACTGGCGCGGGCTGGCTACGGCTCTCGCCGAAGTTGCGAAGAACTGATTACCGCGGGTCGGGTTCGTGTGGATGGGAGCGTGGCCGTCCTCGGGCAGAAAGCGGATCCGGACCGTCAGGTGATCACCGTGGACGGCGAGCGCGTGAAGATGCCCGAGACGCTGGTCTATCTGGCGCTGAACAAGCCGCGCGGCGTTCTCTCGGACACGGAGGACGCGCGCGGCCGCAAGACGGTGCTGGACCTGGTGCCACATCAAGGGCATCTCTTTGCCATTGGCAGGCTGGATCTCACCAGCGAGGGCTTGGTGCTTCTGACGAACGACGGGGATCTGGCCAACCGCCTGTTGCACCCCCGCTACGGGCACGAGCGCGAATATCGGGTGCGGGTGGCCGGTCGCCCATCGGAGGAAGTCCTCAGGGCGTGGTCGCGAGGCATCCTGCTGGACGGTGTGAAGACGCGCCCGGCGCAGGTTAGCATCCTGCGGGCCGAGGGCGGCGACACATGGCTCCAGGTCGTCATGCAGGAAGGCAAGAAGCGGCAAATACGGCGCATCGCGGCGACTCTGGGGCATCCGGTGCGGGCGCTGGTGCGGGTGCGCATCGGGCCGGTGCACTTGGGCAGACTGGCACCGGGGGAATGGCGGGCGCTGACGCCCAAGGAAGTCGCAGCCCTGCGAGAGGCAGTCCGCTCGGACAAGCGAGTCAAAGCGGGCGACGAGGCTACCGCTGGCCCAAGGCGCAAGCGCAGCGGCGGGGAGCGTAGCGCTTGAACGAAATCTGTGTTATGGGGAGTGAAAGTGCCACTACCGTCTATCATCGCCATTGATGGTACCTCTGCTTCGGGCAAAAGCACTATCGGAGGGTTGCTCGCGAATCATTTGGGTTATGTGTTCTTTGATACAGGAGTGATGTACCGCGCTGTTACCTGGGTTGCGCTGTCGCGAGGGATTCCCATATCGGACGAGGAGGCGATCACGCAACTGGCGCGAGACGTGGTCATCACGGTTGAGCGACCGCATGTTGACGATGGGCGGCCGTACACGATTCGTGCCGACGGGGAGGACATCACCTGGGAAATCCGCAGCCCCGAAGTGGACGCGGCGGTTTCGCCGGTTTCGGCCTATCCGGGGGTTCGCGCGGCATTGACTGTGCAGCAGAGGCGGATCGGCCAGCAGGGGAGGATCGTCATGGTGGGCAGGGACATCGGCACGGTGGTCCTGCCCGAGGCGGATCTCAAGATATTCATGGATGCCACGCCTGAGGAACGGGCACGCCGTCGGATGCTTGAGATGCGCGCGCGGGGGGCGAATCCTAAGTTTGAAGACGTTCTCGCGGCCATTCTCCGCCGCGACCGATACGACAGCGAGCGAGCCGTGGCTCCGCTGACCAAGGCGGACGATGCCGTGTACCTGGACACGACGGAACTCTCGGTGGAAGGCGTCCTGGAGCGAGTGCTTGACCTGGTGGAGAAGTGGGATTGCGAGGAGAAGGGGCAAGATGTGGACTAGACGTGCGTTGAACTGGCTGCTCCGGCTAGCGTTTCGCCTGTTCACGCGGCTGGACGTGCGGGGGCTGGAAAATGTCCCCCTTCAGGGCCGCCAGATTCTGATGTTCAACCACGTCAATTTCTTGGACGCTCCGCTGGCGGCTGCCTTCTGGCCGCGCGAAGTTGAGGTTCTCACGAAGGTGGAGAACTTGCGCTCGTGGCTGCTGGGGCCGTTCATGCGGCTGTATGGCGCGTTTCCGGTCAATCGCGGAGAGGTGGACCGGCGCGCGTTGACGCGGGCGACCTGGGTTCTGGAGAGCGAGCGCGTGTTGCTGATCTCACCCGAGGGCACCCGCAGCAGGGGGCGGGGGTTGGGGAAGGCAAAGGATGGCATGGCGCTCCTGGCGGTGCGGACGAAATCTCCCATCGTGCCTGTGGCGATCTGGGGGCAGGAGCAGGTGATTCCTAGCCTGCTGCGCCTGCGGCGGGCGGAACTCCACATGGTGGTGGGCAAGCCGTTCCGTTTTGACTACGAGGCGACGGGCAAGATTGACCGCGAGGCGATTCGGCAGATGACGGCCGAGGCCATGTACATTCTGGCGGCCATGCTGCCGGAGAGATACCGCGGCGTTTACGGCAACCTGGCCGAGGCCACGACGCGCTATATCCGCTATGACACCGAACCGGACGCATTGAGGCAGCATACGGCAGCATGAGTACACGCACGGTTTGCGGTCGCATCATCGGCGTTGAGCCGACGGGTTTTGCCGGGCGACTTGGGTTGGCGCCCGGCGATTGTTTGCTCGCCATCAACGGGGCGCCCGTGCGCGATGTCATAGACGTGCAGTTCTACGCGTCCGAGGAAGAACTGGAACTGACATTCGTGCGGGACGGGCAGGTTCAAACCGTCAGAGGCGTGCGGGCCTACGGCGAGGAATTGGGCCTGGAGTTTGAGACCCTGCTCTTTGATGGCCTGCGGGTGTGCCACAACCGCTGTGAGTTCTGCTTCGTGGCCCAGATGCCCAAAGGACTGCGGCCGAGCCTGTACGTGCGGGATGATGATTATCGTCTATCCTTCCTGACGGGCAGTTTCGTTACGCTGACCAACCTGACCGAAGCCGACTGGCGGCGTATTGAGATGCAGGGGCTGAGCCCGCTGTATGTCTCGGTTCATGCGACCGACCCGGTGGTGCGCTCGCGGTTGCTGGGCCGGACTAACATTCCGGACATTCGCGAGCAGTTGCAGCGCCTTGCTGATCTGGGCGTGGAGGTGCACGCGCAGGTGGTGCTGGTGCCTGGCGTGAACGACGGGCCGGTGCTGGAGCGGACGATTGCGGACCTGGCGGCGTTGTACCCGGCTGTGGCGTCGGTTTCGCTGGTGCCGGTCGGCCTGACCCAATTCCAGCGCGCGCCGATCCGTCGGTACGCGAAGGGCGAGGCGAGGGCGCTTCTTGGGCAGGCGCGGGAGTGGAGGGGGCGGTTCGCGCGTGAGTTTGGGGCGCGCTTCGTCCACCCTTCGGACGAGTTCTACTTGCTGTCTGGGGCGAGCGTGCCGCGCGCCTCGGAGTACGATGGCTTCCCGCAGGTGGAGAACGGCGTGGGGTTGGTGAGGCTCTTCCTGGACGACTGGGCGCGGGTTCGGCGCAAGATCATCACAGGCCAGGCTTCGCTGCCGCGCCGCATGACATGGGTTACGGGGAATCTATTTGCGCCGGTGCTTCAGCAGGTGGCGGCGTGGCTGGAACGCGAACTGTCGCTCCGTGTGAATTTGGTGCCTGTCTCCAATCGGTTCTTCGGGGATACGGTTACCGTCGCCGGGCTGTTGACGGCGGAGGATGTGGCAGCGGCGCTCAGCGGCTGGAAGTTGGGCGACAGCGTTGTGTTGCCCAGGGCGATGCTGGGTCATGAGGGACGGCTGACGCTGGATGACCGCTCGCCCGAGTGGCTGGAGCAAGCCCTGGGGGTGCGGGTGCTGTTTGCCAGCAGGATGAGCGATATGGTTGTGGTTTCAGGTGCGCGCAGGTTGGTGCCATAGCCACGCGCCGCGAGGGGCACGCGCGGCACTCGTTGCGCAAAGGTGGCCTGGCGGGCGCCGACGACAAGAACAGCCAGGCGGTCGTGTGGCCGCCTGGCTGTTGCAGGGGTGCGACGGGTTGTCCGGGGCTACGGAGTGATCTGGATGTAACCGGCGTACTTCCAGGGGTCGATCCAGTCGTAGCGATCCTGGGCGTAGAGGTAGATGTTCTTCGTGGTGCCGGCCATGGGAGACTTGAATTCTATACTCCACGTCATGCTCAGCATGTCTCCGCTCTTGGTTACCGAGCATCCCGCGCCGTGGACGATCACCCACGAATTCTCCAGATTCTGCGCGCTTCCTGGCGTGATGGGGCCAATCCAGGCGCCGGAATCGTCTTTGATCTTGATCTGGTTCGTGGAGACCTGGTAGCGCGCGTACAGGGACTGGGATGCGCCTCCGGGCGTAGATGCAATGTTGAGATAGATATACTTGATGTCGGACCACTGCTCGGGGTCTGTGAAGGTCGTCGTGTACGAGAAGTTCGTACCCACCGGCTGGACATTGCTGGAAGGCGTTACCCCACCGTCGCCAGGCCACATGTTTACCCTACGCCATCCTTTTTCCACCCAGCCCGTGTCGTTGCCGCTGTCGTCAGTAGCCGCGACGAAGATACGATAGTGCTGCGACTGCCCGGTTGCCTTGAACATAATCTCAGGGTACACGTCCAGGTAGTTGCCGGAGTACGTCGTTATACGAGTTTTTGAGACATCCAGGGAGCCATTTTTGTTGGATATTTTGACGTTCGTTCCTGGCGTGTAGCCTCCGAGCCAGATCGTGTCATCGGAATCGCGCAGGTAAACGCGGTTCGTGTTTTGGTCGTACCGTACATAGATCGCGTTCCGCGGGGAACCGTCCATGCTGAACAGCACGTACACTTGCGACAGGTGCGCGTATCCCGAAGGGTCGCTGACCTGTGCGCGGAAGTTCCAGGACCACCCCGGAGCGCCGTTGGACTGTGCAGGCGCGAATGTCCCGATCACCGGCATTCCAGTAGGGGACGGTGCGCGCTCCGCCAGGGACTGTGCAGAAGGCACGGCTTCAATTGCGGGCGTCGGTTTGTCCGGCGGGATGATCTTGCTGGTGCTCGCAGTCGTCCGATCCGGGTTCAGGAAGCCGGGCGACGGCAGCCCAGGGTACACGTCAGGGGAGCGGAAAACAGGCTTGAAATCGGGACCTGCGTCCACGGGTATCGGTGCCTCGGGTTCAGGCGCCACGCCGTCGCGCTGGGCCGATGCGGCGCTGCTGGCTCCCACTACGCACTGCCCGATCAGCACGTAGCCATCCTGGAAGTTCTGGTTGTCGTAGATGTAGCCCCAGACATCTTTCGTGCCCTCTGTGCCGGCCTTGAACGTGATGTTCCAGTTGACGGTCAGGACCTTTGCACTCTGGGAGACAGAGGAGGCGCCGACATCCAGGATCGCATACGCGGTTTCTATCGTTCCGGGCGTGCCTATGACAAGCCCGCCGATCCAAGAACTGCCGTTGTACACATACACCTTGTTTGTGGAGACCTGGTAGTAGGCCCGGAACTGCTCCGTGTAGGGCGATGTCTGCATTGTAAACCGGATGTAGGCGGTTTTCAGGGTGTTCACACCGTCGTCGTCCGAGTAGGTAACGGTGAAGGTCTGCGGCGTTCCCACAGCCACGGTGCCCGACGCGGGCGAGAGGCCCCCCACGTTAGGGAACATGTTCACGCGCCAGGTTCCCAGGTTCACCCAGCCCGTGGACTGGGATTTGGAGTCAACCGCCTTGAGGTACACTTTCCAGTTGACCGATGTCGCGGGTTGTTTGGGCATGATGGTCCAGGTTACGCGGACCTGCGAAGTCGTGGTAACCACTGTTGTTTGGGATACGTCCAGGGTAACGTTGGTGTTGGTCAGTTGGACGTTCGCGCCGGGCTCAAACCCGCCTACCCAATCTGTGTTGGCGTCGTTGCGGATGTACAGTTTCCGCGCGACGACGTCATATCGGAACTGTTGAGTGTTGTCGGTGGCGGTGGTGTTCCACATGAGGTAGACATCGCGCAGGTCGCTCGAGCCATTGCCATCTTCATAAACGGCCTGGAAGGAACGCCAGTAGTCTGGCATGGAATTGTAACCGGAGGGGCTTACGGAGACCGCCGTCGGCGCATAGTTCACCGTGAGGTTGAGTTGCACGTCGGTGCCCTGGTGCCATGTGCCAGTCTGGTCGGTAAGGTTGCCACCTACTTTGAACACTACGGTGTCGCCCTCATTCCCGCCTTCCACTACGCCAGGCGTTGTCGGGTCGTCTCCGGGGACGGTGATGGTGTAGACCGAGGTCTGCTGCCCATTCACGGTGGTCAGAAACGTGGTCGTCTCGGCGTATTTCACTCCATTGATCCATGCGGAGACGGACGTGCCGTTGGGGACGTTGGCACCGTTCGCCTTGACCGTGCCGTAGAACGCGGAGGGCAACCGCGGCGGCTCGTCCGCCAAAGCAGGCACGACGAGGGAGAATAGCAGGAAGAGCGCCAGGACGGCTCCAAGTTTGCGTTTCTTCTGATCTGCCATAGGGGACTCCTCACTCCGTGATATCACGCAGGCGATCAAGACCTGCGCTTTGCCAGGCTCACTCCCAGTATACGGGTTGGAGCGTGGCGGTTCAATAGGAAAATAGTACCCTGCTACGCTTGACGAACGCCGGGTGGGCTGGCGGAGATACGGCCGCGCGTCTGCTGTCAGGTCTGTGGTTGCCCAACCTCTGCGAGAATGGGCTCGGCCAGTTCGTAGTGGCCGAAGGGTGGCATGAGGCAGATGCCGTGGAAGCCAGCCTCTCTTGCCGCTTGTCGCAGAGCGCGGGCGATGGCAATGCCTTCTTGCACCGCATCGTGGCTCTGGGCCATCCGCCTGCGCAGCGCGTCGGGAATTTGGATTCCGGGCACGTGCTGGTTCAGGTACTCCGCATGGGCTGCCGAGTACAGGGGCAGGATGCCCATGATGACCGGCACGCCATACCCGCTTGTCTGTTCCTGAATGTGCGGTATGGTCTCCTCGTCGTAAATGGGCTGGGTGATGACAAAGGCGGCTCCCGCTTGCACCTTGTGCGCAAGTTTGGCCAACTCGGCCTTGCGCGCCTTGGGAGATGGATCAAAGACGGCCCCCACAACTTGCCCCAGGTCGGCGCAGAGCCGAATGAGGTCCAGTACGGTGAGGTCGTGGACGGCTTTGGCGGGCTTTCTGTCGGAGAAGGTTATCGGGTCGCCGGACACGGCCAGCAGGTGGCGTATGCCCGCGGCTCTAGCGCCGAGAATCTCCGCTTCCAAGGCCACACGGTTGCGATCGCGGACGGTCAGGTGCACGATGGTGTCCCAGGGGGTCTGCGCGCGCACGATGGAGCCCAACAGGGTTGCGCTCATGCGAGGCCGCGCCATGGGCGAGTCGGCCACGTTGACGAAGTGGATGCACCCTGCTGGCAGGGCGCGCAAGCAGTTGAGGATGCGAGCGGGGTCGGATCCTCTGGGCGGGAGCACCTCCAGACAATGCACGAAGGTGCTCGCCGCCAGTTCGGGCAGTGTCGGGTTTCCCATGTTTCGGGTGCACCTAGAGCAGGGTCTTGAGGTCAAAGTCGTCCAGCAACATCTGGCTTGCTGCTGCTTCTACGGGTGCCTTGCGATTGACAAGCCGCGTCATGAGAGTAACGCTCTTGCGGTCTCCCAACAGGATGGCGCCGACCAGCGCCCCGTCCCTGAAGACGAGTTTCTTGTACAGTCCTTTGTTCGGATCGCTTCGCCTGTAGGAAGTGTAGCCTGGCTCTTCCGGGTTCACGACTCCGATGGACGTGAGGTCTATGCCCATGACTTTGAGCGTGTTGATAGGGGTTGTGCCTGCATAGGTTTCGCTCTGCGAGCGAATCATGTTGGCGGCGGCGACACGTGCCTGTTCTATGGCGGCGGGGATAATCCCGTAGATGCGCTCGCGGAACTCGGCCACGTCGCCTGCGATGTAGATGTTCGGATCGCTGGTTTGCATGTATTCGTTTGCCAAGACGCCGCGGTTCACCGTCAGGCCTGCGTCCTTTGCCAACTGGAGTTTGGGCCGAATGCCAGCAGAAAACAACACCATGTCGCAGGGGACGGTTTTGCCTTCTTTCAGTTGCACGCCCACGGCGGTGTCGGTGCCGACGATCGCCTCAACGGTCGCGCCCGTGATGACCGAGATTCCCATTTGCTCAATGAGTTGCGTCAGGATGGCTGCGCCCTCTGCGTCCAGTTGTCGTGGCAGGAGGCGTGGGAAAACCTCAATGACCGTAACGTTCAGCCCCAAGGCGCTCAGCCCGCGTGCGCTTTCCAGACCGAGTAGCCCACCGCCGATGACGACAGCAGTCCTCTTGTCCTGCGCGTAGTCATGGATCGTCTGCGCGTCGTCCAGGGTGCGTAGCGTGAAGCAACCCTTGAGCGTAGCGTTGGCTATGGGTGGGACGAACGAGTACCCCCCACATGCCAGCATCAAGGCGTCATAGGGAACTTTCTCGCCCGACGCGAGCACGATTGCGCGTTCCTTCGGGACTATCTGCGAGACCGGCGTATCCAGATGCACGCGAATGCGGCGCTTGGAATACCACGATTCGGGGTACGGGTACAGTTCTTCTCGCTGGTAGCGGCCGGCCAGAAAGTCTGGCAGCCATGGACGGCGATAATAGGGGTACTTCTCGTCGGTGTAGATGGTAATCTGTGCGTTGGGATCGCCTTCCGCCAAGGTTGCTGCCGCGGTTACTCCGGCGATTCCGTTGCCGATGATGACATACTGTCGCGCCATTTTGTATCCTCCGTGATGGGGGTGAGGTGAAGCCTTTGCCGCAGTGTAGCATGGAGAGTGTCGGGTGTCAAGACTTTGTCGGCGCTGTCTCGCAGTGGTATACTCTCTGCGGGAGGTTCCGAACGTGAGCGGAGAAAGGTTCATTACGGTAGTCGGGGCCGGGCTGGCGGGTTCCGAGGCGGCGTGGCAAATTGCCCGGCGGGGTGTGAGAGTGCGCCTGTACGAGATGCGCCCGCTTGTCATGACGCCCGCGCACCGCACGGATAGGTTTGCCGAGTTGGTGTGCAGCAATTCGCTGGGGTCAGATTTGCCGGATCGGGCGTTAGGCCTACTCAAGCGCGAACTGGAGATGCTAGGGTCGCTGATCATACGATGCGCACGGGAGACGGCAGTGCCCGCGGGTGGCGCGCTGGCTGTGGGCCGCGAGGAGTTCTCCCGGAGGGTAACCGAAAGCCTGGAATCTCACCCGCTGGTTGAGGTTGTGCGGCAAGAAGTTCGGGAGATTCCGACGGGGGTAACCGTGCTCGCAACAGGGCCGCTGACCAGCGATGCGCTCGCAAGCCGAATCGTGGAGACCGTGGGCGCGGAGCACCTGAGTTTCTTTGACGCAATGGCCCCCATCGTTGCGGCAGACTCTATAGACATGACGGTTGCATTTGCCGCATCTCGGTACGGACGTGGCGATGATGATTACATCAATTGCCCCATGACGAAAGAGGAATACGACCGGTTCGTGGAGGCGCTGGTTTCGGCGGAAACAATCCCGCTCCGGGATTTTGAGGCAGCCGACAAACGTTTCTTTGAGGCGTGCTTGCCGGTAGAGGAGATTGCCCGACGCGGGCATGATGCGCTGGCGTTTGGCCCGCTCAGGCCTGTGGGGCTGAAGGACCCTCGGCCGGGGCGTCGCCCGTATGCGGTGGTCCAATTGCGCCAGGATGACCTCGCCGGCACGCTGTACAACATGGTTGGATTTCAGACGAACCTGCGGTGGCCTGAGCAGGAACGCGTCTTTCGTATGATTCCCGGGCTTGAGAGAGCACGCTTTGTTCGGTATGGGCAGATGCATCGGAACACGTTCCTCAACGCCCCCGCGGTGCTCTTGCCGACTTTGCAGAGCAGGGTGAGGGGGGACCTGTTTTTCGCGGGGCAAATCACCGGGACCGAGGGGTACGTGGGATCAACGGCATCTGGGCTTGTGGCGGGAATCAACGCGGTGCGGTATATGCGCGGGGAGCCGTTGCTGGTCTTTCCGAGGGACACCATGGTGGGGGCGCTTCTGTGGTACGTGTCCACGCCTTCGTCGCAGGAGTTCCAGCCGATGAAGGCGAATTTTGGGTTGTTGCCCCCGCTGGAGACTCCGCTGGGGAAGCGTGTGCGTTATCGGGAGTATGCGGCGAGGGCGCTGGACTCGCTGCGGGCGTATCTGGCGGCGAATGGCGAGGAGGCGTGTCCACTGCCAGGCGAGAGCGAGGGGACGCGCGGCGGGAGTTCGCATAGTCATAACGGCGGCAAGGCGGCGGACTAGAGGGATTTGCATGAAGAGAGAGTTACGCTATGCGAAGCATTTTTGCCTTGTTTTGGCAGCCGCACTGCTCGTTGTGGCGTGCCAGGGTAGGGAGGCGGCGGAGTTTGACGGGCAGAGGGCCTACGACCACGTCCTTGCGCAGGTCGCGTTTGGCCCGCGGCCTGTAGGGAGTGAAGCCCTCGTCCGCACCGCTGACTACATAGAATCTTCGCTGCGCGCTGTGGGGTGGACTCCAACGCGGGTAACGGGGGAGTTCCGCGGCGTTGAGATTCGTAACATCGTGGCGGAGCGGGGCGGCGACGAGGGGAAACGCGCGGGGACAATCCTCATCGGCGCGCACTACGACACGCGCCCCGCGGCAGACCGCGACCCCGTTCTATCGCGGCGCGGCGAACCCATCCTGGGCGCGAACGATGGCGCAAGCGGGGTGGCGGTGCTATTGGAACTGGCCCGCGTGTACGACCCGGCCCAGAGCTACTACAACGTTGTGCTTGCGTTCTTTGACGGCGAGGACAAGGGGGGCATAGATGGCTGGCCTTTCTCGGTGGGTGCGGAGATTGTTGCGCAGCGACTGGGTGCCGGACTTTCCAAGATGATCCTAGTGGATATGGTTGGCGACAATGACCTTCGCATTTACTACGAAGGCAATTCGGACTTGGAACTCGCGGCCGACATTTGGGCTGTGGCGCGGAAACTTGGATGGGGCAGCCATTTTGTCCCCGAGGTGCGGTACACCTTGATAGATGATCACATTCCCTTCATGCGGCGCGGTGTGCCGTCCGTGGACATCATTGACTTTGATTATGCATACTGGCACACTACAGCCGATGCAGCGGACAAAGTCGCCCCACAAAGCCTGGAGGTGGTGGGAAGGGTTTTGCTAGGATACCTCTACGGCCGCTAGGCAGGCGCTGGCTATAGGTCGTCCCCGCGACCCTTTAGGGTGCGGCGCATCGCAAGGTCGGCATCCCGCTTGGCGATGGCCTCGCGCTTGTCGTACAACTTCTTGCCCTTGGCCAGGGCAATCTCCACTTTGGCCCGCCTTGCTTTGATGTACATGCGCAGCGGCACGAGCGTGTACCCGCGTTCCTGTACCTTGCCCTGGAGTCGGAGGATCTCCCGCTTGTGCATCAGAAGTTTGCGCGGGCGTTTGGGGTCATGGTTGGCGCGGTTGCCGTGCTCGTAGGGGCTGATGTGTGCGTTCTGCAGCCACAGTTCGCCGCCCTTGATCTGAGCGAAACTGTCGCGCAGGTTGACGCGGCCCGCGCGCACGGATTTGATCTCCGTACCTGTGAGCGCAATCCCAGCCTCAAAGGTTTCTTCAATGAAGAAGTCGTGATAGGCTTTTCGGTTGGTGGCGACTGTCTTGATTTCGTCCATAATAATTTGGTTCTCCGCCACGGATTCTCGGGCGGTAACTTTACATAACAACGCGCCGAAGTGGCGCCCTAGTGAACCCAGGCTATTCTAACACATAGGCGGGGGATTACAAAACGCAGACCTGCAGAGATTCGGCCGGAAGGTTGTTGTTGTCATTGTGAGCCTGGAGCGCCAGGCAATCTCGGTGTTGGCGTGGCATTGCATTGCTTTGCCCGCAGCACGAGAAAGTATTCGTCAAGAGTTACATAAGGAGGGATGCGATCAGACCCTGTCAAAAGGCTCCGCGTATATAGCGGTGATCTTCCAGAAACGCCCTGAACCTGCTGAACCTGCGTTGGAAACGTGGGCGTACAAGCGGGAAAGCCAACGATGGCTGGCGCTACGGTGGCATGTGTGCGCGCCAGCCCCACGGCGCGCGGTGTTGTTGTTATGTAAAGTTACGCACCCTGCAAATGGGGTTTGTAGACATAATATATCTAGTCGGAAGATGCAATGCGCCCCTGCCGACGCTCCTTGCGCTGTTCCCTACCGTCTGTGGCTGCGGCGCAAGCCCGTGGCGCGAAAGTCTGTCGCGCACTACAGGACATCGGCGAGCAACTCGCCGAATAGGCCGATGACCAGGCCCGCGTGCAGGCATACGTTCGTGCGAGCCCCCCACCCTTGCGGGTTCACTACCACGAGCAGGAAGTTGAGCACAATCAATCCAATCGCTAAGAGCACGGGGACGCCCTTGTGGTTCGCGAGCCAGTCAAAGAACTTCAGCATGATCTTCATCGTGTATTTCTCCACAACCTGCCATTATCACAGATAGGGTCGCAGCGCCGACAGTAGCCATCGGGGTATTCGCCCGACGATGTGCGTGCCGGTCGTTTGGTGATCCTCGTGCTCCACGACACCGCGTTCGTGGAAGAGCGCAACGATCTCTCCCTGCGTGTACGGGATGTTGGCCTCTACGGTGATCCACTCCTCGGCCAGCATCCGCGCCACAGCCTGGAGCAGGTCGTCAATGCCCTGCCCTGTCTTCGCAGAGATTGGAATAGCGTTGGGGTATTCGCGGCGCAAACTACTCACCACGCTGGGATTATCCAGGCGATCTATCTTATTCAGGGCCGTGAGAATCGGGATGCGATGCGCGCCTATCTCCCGTAGGGTGGTTTCTACCTCCCGCAGGTGTTCCTGAACGTTCTTGTGCGAGATGTCCACCACGTGCAGGAGCAGGTCGGCCTCTGCAATCTCCTCCAGCGTTGCGCGGAAGGCCGCGATGAGCGTCGTGGGGAGTTTGCGGATGAAGCCTACGGTGTCGGTGAACAGAATCGCCTGTCCGCCTGGCAACGTGATACGCCTGGTCGTGGGATCCAGGGTTGCAAACAGCCTGTCTTCCGCGAGCAAATCCGTGCCCGCGAGGGTGTTGAGCAGCGTGGATTTGCCCGCGTTTGTATATCCCACGATGGCCACCACGGGCAGATTGGCCTGTTCCCGCCGTCTGCGGTACTGCTCGCGATGTTGCCTGACCGATTCCAGTTCGTCTTTCAGTTGTGCGATGCGCCGCAGGATTTCTCGGCGGTCCACCTCCAACTGCGTCTCGCCTGGCCCGCGGAGGCCGACTCCCCCTATGCCGCCTCGCCCTGCTGAACCACCCACCTGGCGTGCGAGGTGTGTCCAGGCGCGTGTCAGCCTGGGGAGCCGATACTCGTACTGCGCCAGAGCCACCTGGAGGCGCCCCTCGTGCGTGCGGGCGCGCGCGGCGAAGATATCCAGGATGAGCGACGTACGGTCCAAGATTTTGACGTCCAGGGCTTCTTCCAACTCGCGCAGTTGCCGAGGGGACAGTTCATCGTCAAAGATGACCACATTGTAGCCCAGGCTCTCGCGCAGGGAGCGTATCTCGGCCACCTTGCCCGGGCCGATAAACGTGGCTGGATTGATGGCGTCCAGATACTGGTACGTGCGCCCAACGACTTCTATCCCGGCGGTGTTCGCCAGGAGTTCCAGTTCGTCCAGACAATCGCTGATATCCCAGTCATTTCGCTGGGCTTTGAGTTGTGCTCCTACCAGGAAGCCCTGTTCTTTTGGCTCCTCAACTTCGTGCAACCGAACGTTCGCGATAGGTTTACCTCCCTTCAATGTCTATTGGGGTTAGGATGGACTCATCATACCATATCCGAGCGCACCGTTGCAAGTTGACCCGGGCTCACCAACACAAAAAGGGTCAGGCAGCCTGACCCTTTGTGTGGGGTTACTGCATTGTGTGTCGCGCGGAGCCGCTACTGGGCGCCGTGTTGCTCCAGGAACGCCACCGCGTCGCCCACCGTCTGGATTTTGCGGGCATCCTCGTCCGAGATTCGCCCGCCAAACTCGTCCTCAAAGGCCATGATCAGTTCCACGAGGTCCAACGAATCCGCGCCAAGGTCTTCTCGGAAACGGGCCTCCGGTACGACCTTCTCCTCCGGGACTCCCAGTTGCTCCACGATGATCTTCTTGACTCGCTCAAAGATAGTCATTTCCCCGCCTCCTTCATTGTAGAGAATGGCACGCCTGGAACGGTTGCGGCGCATTTTACCACAGTTATCACCGCGTTGACAAGCAAGGATTTCGCGACTAATATACCCGTCAGAAGAAACACTTTGTACGGGAGTAAGTTACGCTGAGCAGGGATATTCACGAGCAGAGAAAAGCCGAGCATCTGCGCATAGCACTTGAGGAACCGGAGGCCTCAAGTTATGTCAAGACGGGCTTTGACCGGTACCGATTCTTGCATGTGGCCTTGCCCGAGATTGACCTGGAGAGCATCTCCACGGCTTGCGAGTTTCTCGGCCACAAACTTGCTTGCCCCCTGCTCATCTCCAGTATGACCGGAGGCACCCCCGCCGCCGGCGAAATCAACGAGCGCCTGGCGCGTGTAGCCCAGGAGTTTGGCCTTGCGCTCGCGCTTGGGTCCGTCCGTGCTGCCGTGGAGAACGAGGGGCTGGCCCCCACCTTCCAGGTTCGCCGCTGGGCTCCAGACGTGTTTCTGTTGTGCAATCTCGGCGCGGTGCAGTTGAACTACGGCTACGGGCGGGATGAATGCATGCGCGCCGTGGAGATAACCGAGGCTGACGCATTAGTGCTTCATCTCAACCCGCTTCAGGAAGCATTCCAGCCCAGTGGGAATACGCGATTCGCCGGCCTCCTCCGAAAGATAGAGAGTCTTGTGCGAGATTTGCCCGTGCCTGTGATTGTCAAGGAGGTTGGATGGGGTATCTCCGGCGATGTGGCGCGCCGTTTGGTGGATTGTGGGGTATCGGCTATTGACGTCGCCGGCGCAGGCGGCACGTCGTGGAGCGAAATAGAAAGCCTGCGCATGGGACCAGATGATCCATTGCGCAAAGTGGCCGAGGACTTCCGCGAATGGGGTATTCCCACAGCCGAAGCGATTCGCCAGGTACGGAGAGAATGCCCTGATGTTGCCCTCATCGGTAGCGGCGGACTTCGCACGGGGATTGACTTGGCGAAGGCTCTCGCGCTCGGCGCCGATATCGGGGGCATTGCGTTGCCTTTTCTGAAGGCTGCTGCTGTCTCGGAATCTGCCTTGCGCGACGAGGTAACGAGGGTCTTGCGCGGCCTCCGCCTGGTCATGTTCTGCATCGGCGCAGAAAACATCTCGGCTCTTCGCGCCACAGATCGGCTTTACGCTATTCCACCTGAGGAATACTGATTTGGGCGAAAACACGGCCTACATGCGATTGCTAGACATGGTCGAATCCGCGCTCCGCAGGGCACTTGCGGTGCCGAATCCGCTCTTGCAGCCTTTCTACGGCATGATGCAGTATCACCTCGGCTGGCTGGACCGCAATCTTGCCGAAGTGCCTTCGTATAAAGGAGGCAAGCGACTGCGTCCGCTTCTCGTGTTACTCTCGTGCGAGGCCGCCGGAGGTGATGTGCGCCAGGCTCTGCCGGCCGCAGTCGCCGTGGAACTGGTGCACAACTTCTCCCTGGTTCACGATGACATAGAAGACCGCAGCGAGTTCAGGCGGCATCGCGAATCGGTGTGGCGCGTGTGGGGTGAGGCGCATGCCATCAATGTGGGCGATGGCCTCTTCGCTCTTGCGCGGCTGGAACTGGGACGACTGCTGGACGTAGGCGTGCCAGCGATGAGGGTCGCGAGCATATTCCATGTGCTGGACGCTGCTTGCATCGCCCTCACAGAAGGCCAATTCCTGGACATGCGGTTTGAGACGGCCGAGTCTGTCTCCCTGGATGACTACTTCTGGATGATTCGTGGCAAGACCGCTTCGCTTATCGCGTGTGCCTGCGAGATGGGTGCGATGGTTGCCACGGATGACACCGGCATCATCAAGGCCCTCCACGATTTTGGCTACAATCTCGGCATGGCTTTTCAGATAGACGACGATATCCTGGGCATTTGGGGGCGGCCAGAGGTAACGGGTAAACCCGCGGGCGATGATCTTCTGAATCGCAAGAAGAGCCTGCCCGTAATGTACGTGCTGGAAAATGGTCTACAGCCGGGCGCCCCACCCCACATGCGGCGTGCTGCAGAGGTTATTCAGCGGGCCTATCAGCGAGGCATCACATCCGATGAGACCTTGCGCGGCGCGATTGCCGCCCTAGAAGAAGCCGGCGCGAAGGAGTATTGCGCGCAACTCAGCGCGGAATACACACAACAAGCCCTGGCTGCGCTCTCTGCCCCGGGGCTTATGCCTCAATCCCGAGAGGCGTTGTGGAATCTGGCCAAGTCACTTCTCGGCCGCCAGACGTAGCGCCCTTTCCCTCCGTTTGTCCCTCACCAGATCCCCAAACGGCGTGCTGCCGCACGCGGCCAGACTTCGCATAGCAGAGCCTCCTTCTTGGCATTTTTGTCAAGTCCAATGCCTCGGCGCTTATGACTATGCGAAGTGTAACGGCGCGCTGCTCCAAGCATCACTGGGACAGCGAAGCCGGATTTCCTCACCCAGGATCAGCGGCTCTTCTCCAGACCTATCAGCGCGGCACCCAGCGCCCCAACAATCTGACATTCCTGCGGCGCCACCACCGGCATCCCCAACAACGCCTCCAGTCGGCTCACGATCCCCCTGTTCAGCGCCACCCCGCCGGTCATGACAACCCGAGGCTGCACCCCAACCTGCCGCGCTAGGCCGGCAACCCGCGCCGCAATTCCGTCCAGCAGACCCGCAACAATGTCCTCTACGCGCCGCCCCGACGCCAGGTGCCCCACAACTTCCGACTCGGCGAATACCGTGCAAGTGCTGCTGATGGCTACCGGCGAAGACGCCCTCGCCGCCAAGTCGTCCAAATCGGCAACGGCTACATCCAGCGCGTGCGCCATGACCTCAAGAAATCGGCCCGTGCCGGCGGCGCAGCGATCGTTCATCGCAAACTGGACGACCCGCCCTCCCGGGCCTATGCGAAGAACCTTGCTGTCCTGGCCGCCAACGTCTATGACAGTGCCCACATCGTCAAACAGATGCTTGGCGCCTCGTGCGTGGCAGGTGATCTCCGAGACTTCCAGGTCGGCATCCTCCATGCAAACCCGCCCGTAACCCGTTACCACCACAAACCGCGCCTGCGTAGGGACTTCTGCAAGCAGCGCCTTCGCGGCCTGTACCCCCGATCGCCCCGACGGCACAACCTTGGCGAAAATGCGGCGCCCTTCGCCATTCAGGGCAACGATCTTCACCGTGAGCGAGCCGATGTCAAGCCCAACCCAAGCCCCCTCGTCATTCATGCGTCCGCTCGCTCCTGTAGCCGGAACCCATGCCCACGGACCGTAACGATGTAATCTCCCGCTCCGAGAGGGGCCAGCCTCTCCTTCAGGCGCCGCACCAATGCGTCAATGGCCTGCTCACTAATTCCCTCGGCGCTCTCTTCGGGCCACACTGCCGCCACAATCTCCTCTCGACTCACGACGCGCCCACGGGCATCCCACAGCAAGTACAGCAGTCGGAACTGCGCCGGCGACAGGGGCGGATCTACCTCCACACCCCCCACCCACACCCGTCGCGCCGCCAAATCCAGGGATAGACCAGGTTTCCGTGCCCCTTGCGCCGTCTCGCCTACTGCCAGCGGAGCCGTTGCCCCAGGCCCTACAAACACGAGTTCGCAACACAAGGCCACTTGAATCTCATCGCCATCCTGCAATCGCCTTTCCTGAACCACCCGCTCGCCATTGACAAAGGTGCCATTCTTGCTTCCACAGTCGCGCAGCACGAATTCAGAGCCTTCCCGGACGATCTCAGCATGGTATCTGGACACCCGCCTGTCCGGAATCACGATGTCATTCTCCGGATCTCGGCCGATACGCGCCCGCGGTGCTGTCAACAAGTATCGTGCGGCTGGCGAGCCCAGCAGGACAAGCATCGGCACATCGCCTTCAGGAGTCTCGGCCATATCCCCTCTGCTCCCGCCTCAACCTGCGTTAGCGTGAAAGATGAGCCAGCAGCGCCTCCACGCCCCAAAGGTAACTGCGCCACCCGAAGCCCACCACACTCCCCACGCAGACCGGCGCAATCACCAAATTGTGGCGGAAACTCTCGCGGGCGTGGATGTTGGAGAGATGGACTTCCACTACCGGTAGGTTCACGCTGGATATCGCATCGCGTATGGCAAGGCTGTAGTGGGAATAGGCGCCAGGGTTGAGGACTATCCCATTGGCCCATTCGCGCGCCTTGTGGACTTGCTCCACAATCTCGCCCTCGTAGTTGGACTGATGAAACCGCAACTCCACGTCCCTGCCGGCAAAATGCTGCTCCAGACGCCTCTGGATTTCCTCCAGCGTGTCGCGCCCGTAGATTTCCGGCTGCCGCGTGCCCAACAGGTTCAGATTCACCCCGCTCAACACAAGAATGCGAACCGTCATTCCTACCCTCCAGGAAACAGCCTCAAGCGATGCGCCCGCCGGGAAGGGGCGGCCCGCCCGCGTACACCTCGTGCACGGTAACCGCGCCGCTCTTCCCGCGCCTCGCCCAGCGCCCTTTGAGTTGATACGACACGGCCTCAAACGTCAGGATGTTGCAGGCAACCAGGTCGCCATCGGATGGCCATCCCAGCGTATCGCGCCCCACCCGATGCACCATCGTATCCACGCCAGCCGGTTGCAACGACAGAACCGGCACGACACGCGGATACCCGTCCGCGCCGAGCCAGGCCAGAACCTTCACAGCCACCATCTTGGCGAATTCAGCGCGCACCGGTTGCGGTACGCAAACCCCGCCACCTTGGGCGTTACGGATTCCTGCGGCGCCCATCTTCGTCTGCAGGTAATCCAGCGCCACGTTGAGCCGCCCTATCTTGAAGGCGGCCAGCAGCGACTTCACGCGGAGAACGCCCGCGTTTCGCACCCCCGTATAGGCATTGTAGCGCAACAGCGAACTGTTCATCTGTCGCTCCACGTAGGGGCCGGTCCGCTGGAACTCCACGAAGTCGCCTAGCAGCACCCAGCCTTCCAGTTGCGGCGTGATGACCAGCACGCAGACTCGCGCATCTTCCTGCAGATTCTGGATGCTCTTGCGCAAGAGAAAGTTGCCGAAAAACAGCGTGTCCGGTTCGTCATCCGAGGGCAGAATGGACACAACCGGTACCACATTGGGAACGCCAGCGGCGTTCCGCGTCGCAAGAAACTTCGGCGTCATCTCGCCACGCAAAGCGTCTAGCAGTCCCGGCTCGCTGTCTAGGATGGACATTTCTCTCTCCTTCAATCACGGGTTGCGCCCGACCATTGGGCTACCGGCACGCACTCCACTGCAGTACGCCAGACTGTCTCCATTTCCTGGCGAGTGAGAAGAGGCACAGCGTCCAGCGCGTAGTTCAAGTCCAGCCTGTGATACTTCGGCTTCCCCAAGTTGGTGTAGGCCAGCAGGTCCCACCGCTCCACATTCGGCAGGCACTCGCGTATGAACTGCCCGATGGCCAAGATGTTCTCCGCATCGTTGGTATACCCCGGGATAACCGGCGTCCGGATCCATGCGGGCTTCCCCAGCGCAGCAAGGCGCCGCGCATTGACGAGAACGTTGGTATTGTCCATGCATGTTGCAGCCTTGTGGCGCATTGGATCCATAATCTTCAGGTCAAGCAACACCAAATCCACATAGGGCAGCACGCGTTCGTAGGCCTCCCAGGGCAGCACGCCGCTTGTATCCAGGGCGACGTGAATCCCCTCATCCTTGCAGCGTTTCGTTATCTCCGCGAGGAAGCCAACCTGCAACATCGGCTCCCCGCCGCTGAACGTTACGCCGCCCCCCGAGGTCTCGTAGAACACCCGGTCCTTGAGAATCTCGGCAGCCAGTTCCTCAACCGTCCACCGACGCCCGATGACCTCAAGCGCCGCCGCCGGGCACGCCTGCACGCATAGCCTGCACACCGTACACCGCTCTCTGTCAATCCTCATGCCGCTGGGCGTCAACTGCAGAGCGCCCTCGGGGCAGACGCGAAGGCAATCGCGCGCCGCGATGCACCGTGTGTCGTGCCACACCAGGTCCGGCTGGCTCCGCAAGCCCTCTGGGTTATGGCACCAGGCGCACCGCAGCGGGCAGCCCTTCATGAAAACCGTGGTGCGAATGCCCGGGCCATCTTCAGTGCTGAACTGCTGAACGTTGAACGTAACGCCTGTAGTCGCCAAGCAACTCTCCCGAAACCGATTCTAGCGCCGCCCGCTCACAGCGCGTGGCTTTCGCGGGCGATGATCTCATCCTGGATCTCCTTGCCCAACCCCACGAAATACGCATTGTACCCCGTAACCCGCACCAGGAGATTGCGGTATTCGTCCGGATGCTTCTGGGCCTCACGCAGGGTTTCGGGGCTGATCACGTTGATCTGCAAGCACGTGCCCCCTACCCTGCCGTATGCGCGCAGGAGCGCAGCGAGTTTCTGCCGCTGCTCGGCGCTCCGCAGCAACGCAGGGCTGAAACGCATGGTGTGGCTCGCGCCATTGGGTGCGGTCTCCAACCCCAACCGCCCCACACTCTTGATCACCGCCGTCGGCCCCTTGCGGTCTGCCCCATTCACCGGACAGACGGCGTTGGACAGATACTGCCCCCGCTTGCGGCCATCCGGCGTGGCCGCTGTGGTCGGCGCATACGCAATCCAGTAGTTCCACGACAGGTAGCCGCCTCGGTACCGTTTCCCCGTCGGAGACACATGTCGGAACGCCTCTTCTGTCCAGAAGCGACTCACTTCCCTGGCGATATCGTCCACGTAAGGGTCGTCGTTGCCGTACTTCGGCGCCTTGTTGATGAGGGTCTGCCGCAGGGGTTCGTGCCCCTCAAAGTTCGCCCTGATTGCTGCTAGCAGGTCGTCCATCGCGATCTGCTTGTCCTCAAACACCAGTTTCTTCACCGCGGCTAGGCTGTCCGCCGCCGTCGCCAGGGCAACCCCTTCCACCGTGAGGAAGTTGAATTCCGCGCCGCCGGCGTTGCTGTCCTTGCCGCTTTGCAAGCAGCCATCCACCAAGGCGCTCATGTACGGCACCGGCTCCCAGCGCGCTCGTCCCGCGTCGGCCATGTCGTTGACGCGGATAATCCATTCCAGCAGGTGCTTCAACTGCGCCTTGAACGCAGCAAAGAACTGGTCAAAGGACTGAAAATCGCGCGGGTCTCCCGTCTTCGGGCCGATTTGCTTCCCTGTGGCCATGTCGCGGCCATCGTTCAGGGCCAACTCCACAGCCTTCGCCAGGTTCAGGTTCACGTCCACCGTCCCCGAGCGGTCGCACCCCTGCAAAGTGTTCTCCAGACACCCCACAGGCGCGTAGTCCCACAGGCGATCCTCAGGCAGTCCTTGCCAGCGCAACCCAGCCATGGAGTTCTCGTCAAAGTTGATGAGGAATGCCGACCCCTGCGTCTTGGACAACATGCTCACAAGGCGCTCCAGGAGCCTATCGGGCGTGCGCGCGTGGATGCGAACGTTGGGTTTCGGCTCCAGCAGGTTGATCTCCTCTATCACGTCCAGCATGAGGTACGTCAACTCATTGGAAGCATCGCTCCCATCGGCCTTCATCCCTGCGAGGGTGATCAACTGCCCAAACGACGAGTTGATGCCCTGGTTCGTCCCCACCCAGCCCTGGTAGTCGTACACGTAGTTGTGCTTGATCCACCAGCATTCCAACCACTCTTTTGCCTGCTCGCGGGTCAGCCGACCGGATTGGATGTCTGCCTCGTAGTACGGGTACAAGTACTGGTCCACCCGCCCCGGCGACACGCCCGGGCCGGGATAACTCTCGGCGGCCATGAGCAGCATGTGTGTCGTCCAGAGCGCCTGAAGGGCCTCGGGGAAGGTCTCGGGCGGCAACCACGGCACCCTGCGGCAAATGCGGGCAATCTCCAGCAGTTCGGCGCGGCGCGCGGGATCGGTCGCTTCGCTGGCTTGTCGCTCGGCCTCTGCCGCATACCTCGCCATGAACTCTGGCACCGCCTCTGCACAGATCACCACGGCGCGCGCCAAGTCCCGCTGCTCGCGTGTGCTGTTCGGATCCTCGGCGATCGTCTGCGCCTCGTCGCGAATGCCCTTCCAACCCACACGCAGGACCTTCGGATAGTTCGGGATCAGATGCCCAGGCACCGCCCCGCAGTTGCCCACGCCTACGCTGTTCAGTTTGTCCCATTCCTTAAAGAACGCTTCCTCCTCGCGGTCGCGCCGTTTCGCATCCTCTCGCGTCAGGCATCGCGACAGAGCCGTGTTGAAGTGAGACCCTACGATCAGTTCTCCTTCCCGTATCTGCGTGGGCAGATAACCCCGTAGCACCTCGCGGAAGAACAGAGCGCGCCGCACAACCAAAGGCTCGCCCCAGAATCCAGCGGGGAGTTTCACGGGCGTAGCCGCAGCCAAGAGATAACTACGGTAGCCGCGCTGAAACATGGCGACCTCGGGGACATTCGTCCAGTTCCAAATGGAGTACACCGTGTCCCACGGCGTTCCTGTCGTATAGGCCCGCACCTCATTGGTGAAATCGCGGGTGTAGAACGACCAGAACTCATCTCGGAGACGCCTGATGCGGGGGGACAGCGTGTCGGCAGCGGACCAAATCTGCGCAGGAGATACCACTGTGCAAGCCTCTGAAGTGCTCATGAAGTCTCCCTCCCTTTCAGGTTTGGACGACACACACTCAGACGCCGCTAGTATACCGCAGGAACCCGTCGGTGGCAAAGCCGCCACAAAGCCCATGCGACGCCGATTCTTGCTCCGTGTCCGCCAGCGTGCTATACTCCGAGGCAGATTCCGATATGAGCCTACGCTAGAGGTTGTGCCATGGGAGTTGCCTTCACCCACCCCATTGAACAGGTGCTGCACCATGCATTCCGCGACCCCGCGCTGCTTCAACAGGCGCTCACGCATTCGTCTTATGTCAACGAGAACCGCGATTCGGTGCTCACCGACAACGAACGGCTGGAGTATCTGGGCGACGCGGTGCTGGACTTCATGGTAGCCGAATGGCTCTTCAAACAGTATCCCGACCTTACAGAAGGCCAGATGACGAACCTGCGCGCCCGCCTGGTGCGCGAAGATACCCTGGCTCGCGTTGCCCAACGCATCCACCTGGGCGAACACCTTCTGCTCGGCAAGGGCGAGGCCGAAAGCGGAGGGCGCGCCCGCCCGCACAACCTCTGCGCGGCGTTTGAAGCCCTTGTCGGCGCCGTGTACCTGGACGCGGGCCTGGATGTCGTCCGCATGGTGTTCAAGCCCCTCCTGCAGCCCGAACTGGACCAGGCACTGCGCGATGAGTCCGCGCGCGACCCCAAGAGCCTCCTCCAGGAATGGGTGCAGGGCCGTTATCACGTTACCCCGGCCTACGAAACGGTTTCCGAGGAAGGCCCAGACCATGCCAAGACCTTCACCGTTCAAGTCCTGGTGAACAACCGCGTCCTGGGCATTGGCACCGGAGCGAGCAAACAGGCCGCTGCACAGCAAGCCGCCGCAGCCGCACTCCAACGCTTACAGGCCGAGCATCCGTAACGCAGTGCCTCGGGCCGCGTGCGACGCACAGTCGGAAGTGCGTCGCATCTCGGTCGCCAATACCAGACAGAACCGAATCAACTTTTCTGCCCCTTGACATTTCACCACTTTGCACGCTATACTATCCATAGCAGAAGCCCTCGTCGTAGAAACATGCCTCAGGTCTCGTTGTAGGAATCGGCACCGCTGCCGCCGGATCGCGGCAGACCAGTTCCTAGCCGCCGTGCGCCGACAATCGGCCACCCAAGATTTATAAGGAGGAGACCGAATGGAACGACCCTGGCTGAAGTTCTACGAACCCGGCGTACCCGCAAGCATCCCTTATCCGGACATCCCCCTTCATCAGAATCTCGCCGACGCCGCCAGAGACTACCCCAACAGTCCCGCAACCATCTTCTTTGACGCAACGCTCACCTACCAGCAACTGAACGCCTTGGCCGATCGCTTCGCCGCCGGACTTCAACAGGCGGGCGTCAAGAAAGGCGACCGCGTCGCCATCTACATGGCCAACTGCCCGCAGTTCATCATCGCCTACTACGGCGCGCTGCGAGCCGGCGCTGTTACGGTTCCGTGCAACCCCCTTTATGTAGCGCGAGAGTTGGAACACCAACTCAACGACTCCGGCTCCGAGACCATCGTAGTGCTCAGCAAGTTGTACCCGGTTGTCAGGGCCATCCAGGACCGCACACCCCTCAAACGGGTCATCGTAACCAGCATCAAGGAATACTTCCCACCCATCTTGCGCCTTCTATTCACGCTCCTCAAGGAGAAGAAGGAAGGGCATGCGGTGGACATCTCCAATCCGCCGAACACCGTCTGGTTTCAGGACTTCCTCCGCGCAGCGCCGCCAAAACCCCAGCCTGTGCCCGTGCAACCCCAGGACACCGCCTGCCTGCTCTACACCGGCGGGACCACGGGTGTCCCCAAGGCCGCTGAATTGAGCCACCGGAATCTCGTCGCCAACGCCATTCAGTGCTGCGTCTGGTGCTCGGGCAAGAGAGGACAGGAACGCTTTCTCGCTGCCCTGCCCCTGTTCCACAGTTACGGGATGACCACCTGCATGAACGCCGGCATCTACCTGGCATCTCCCGTCATTCTCCTCCCGCAGTTCAAACTCAAGGACGTGCTAGAAGCCATCAACAAACACCAGCCCACCATCTTTCCGGGCGTACCCACGATGTACGTGGCTATCAACAATTACCCCGATATCAAGGACTACAACCTGCGCTCCATCCGCGCATGCATCAGCGGCGCCGCGGGCCTACCGGTGGAGGTGCAGCAGAAGTTCCAGGCACTGACCGGCGGTCGCCTGGTGGAGGGCTACGGGTTGAGCGAGGCGTCGCCGGTTACGCACGGCAACCCGGTCTTCGGCGACTGCCGAATCGGCACCATCGGCGTCCCCTTCCCCGACACGGATGCCAAGATCGTTGACCTGGAGACCGGCACCCGCGAGTTGCCCCCTGGTGAGGCTGGCGAACTGATCATCAGAGGCCCGCAGGTCATGAAGGGCTACTGGAACCGCCCGGATGAGACCGCACTCGTCTTGAGGGAGGGCTGGCTCTACACCGGCGACATCGCCCGCCGCGACGCCGATGGCTACTTCCAAATCGTGGACCGCAAGAAGGACATGATCATCGCGGGCGGATTCAACATCTACCCCCGCGACGTGGAGGAAGTCCTCTACCAGCATCCCAAAGTCAAAGAGGCAGTAGTCGCAGGCGTCCCCGACGAGTACCTGGGGGAAGTCGTCAAGGCCTACGTGGTACTCAAAGAGGGGGAAACCGCTACCGAGCAGGAAATCATTGAGTTCTGCCGCCAAAGCCTCGCCAAGTACAAAGTCCCCCGCATTGTGGAGTTCCGCAAGGACCTCCCCAAGACCATGGTGGGCAAAATCCTGCGCCGCGTCCTCGTAGAAGAAGAGCGCGCCAAAATGGCCAAGGCCAAGCAGTAGCCCCAAAAGTGAAGCGGCGACCTGGTCGGGGGAACCAGGCCGCCGCTTCTGCCTGAGGAGGGCTAGGTGAGAAGTTGTCAAAATCCGACTTCTCTAGTCGTATTTTACCATGGTTTTTTCAATTTGTCAACATTGTGCGCGCATTCACGACGCATCCCATGCCAAGAGTGCTACATAAGGCGAAAAGAACGCAGGGAGAAAGGAGATGGACACCAGACCGCGCCTTCTAGCCGCGGCGCTTCTGCTCCTGGCCTTGGGCCTCGCGCTGGGCGCTTGCGGCCATGCCCCTGCCCCAACTGTTGCGCCCACGGCCAGCGCCCCGCCCCCCGCGGCGACGACCGGCCCCGCGCCCACACCAGCCCCCACGCATACGCCCGCGCCCAGCCCAACACCGCCGCCCCCCACTCCAACATTCACGCCGGCCCCTACGCCGACGAGCACACCCGTGCTTTCCCTTCTGGAGCGGCTGCCGACCGGCAAGAACCAGGAGTTTACGCTCGCGCTGACCGATGAGGACTTGAGCCAACTCATTGCACTGGCAACAAAGGATTCCGTGGATCCTGAAATCTACTGGCCCGAGGCCCATATCCACCCAGACGAGATCGTCGTGAGCGCGCGCCTGGTCGCCACCGGCCGAGCGCTGGTCATTGACGCAGAGGTCCACGGCAACATCGTCCTCAAGGCCGGCACCCCGCGCTTCCAACTCAGCGACATGAAAACGTGGATTCTCTGCTACTTCTGCTTTGAGGTCGTGAACGGAGAGCCGCGGCTTCGCATCACGCCGGCACCCACGACGGCAGGCGAATCCCCGCGCGATCTCCTTGACCCCAGCACGCTGGCTCAGATCGGCGGGGGCGCCAACTGGTATGCGATGGCCGAGGGTATGGTCAACAACGCTTTGTGGTACGTGGACCCGGCGCGCCCGAGCACCGTCGGCCCGGGCGACTTCGTAATCACAGAGCTTACCCAGGCAGAGGGCCTCCTCACGCTGCGAGGCCGCACCAAATAGAGCGCAAAACGCCAAGCCCCCGCGACCTTCTGCGGGGGCTTGAATCCTCGTCCACGCTATGCCGCCGGTCTACCAGCCTCGCGGCGGGATGGCGCGCTCGTCAGCCGCTGCGCTCCACCATAGCCCCCTGGACACGAACGGCAGGAATGCCCTGCGCAGCACGGGCCGCGGCGTGGGGGTTGGCGTCCGTGTCGCTGTGGCCGAAGGTGTCCGCGTGGGAGTTGCGGTGGCGGCTGGCGTGGCCGTTGGCGTATTCGTGCGCGTGGCCGTTCGCGTCGCCGTCGGGGTGCTCGTCGGCAACCCCGTAACCGTCGGGACGGGCGTTGATGTTCGCGTGAGCGTCGGTGTCGGGCTTGGCCCAGGCCAGTAGATGACCGTAACCGTAGCGTCCCCTGGCGCAGGCGTATCGGGATCGTCGCTGTAACTCACCAGTGTCCCGACATACAGGATCGCCTGATTCACCGCGTTGCCCTGCCCTACCGGCCGCACGCGCACATCCAACACGATGGTGGCCGTCTCGCCCGCGTTCAGCGTGTCTATGTACACCTGCAGCGGGCTATAGGTCAGCACAATCCCGTGCGACAGCGAAAGGCTCCCAGCCACGTATTCCACCTGGCTCGGGAGGTTGTCCACAATCAGCAGGCCATAGGCGGTCGTGGGCAGGTTGTTGACAATCGTCAGCGTGTAGCGCAGCGTGTCCCCCGGCGATGCCACGCCATTGGAATCCGCGTCATTGACCAGCGCGGCCCGTTTCCAGAACAGCCCCTGCCACCCAACGCCAGGCGTGGGCGTGAATGTGGGTGTCGGCGTGTGGGTTAGCGTGGGCGTGCGCGTTCGGGTGGCTGTCGGCGTCGGCGAGGGCGGCGGCGTCGGATACACATCTGTGCACGTCGGATCATCCAACGGCGTGTCGGGGTCATCGGTCAGTTCATCGCAGACGCACTGCTCCTCCTGGCAGCGTATCGCAACCAGGCCCCTGTTGCAGATTTCATCCACGCCTTCTAGGATGACCACGCGGAACCGAATCGTTACCCCCTGGTATGGCGCCAAGTCGGCGCGGCAAATGAGCGGTATCTCGCTCACCACTTCCCCCACTGGCTCAATAGATAGGCTTCCAGGCACCAGCAGCGTGCCATCGGGAACTTGATCGGTGAACGTCATCACCGACGGCAGCGCCAGGTTGTTCTGGACCAGAATCTCGTACTCAATCGTGTCGCCTGGCGATGGCGCCCCGCTCCCATCCGCATCTATCACGAGCGAATCCGTCTTCCATGCGCAGACATCATCCGTGCAGCCGGGTGGCGGTTCGCGCGTAGGCGTGCCCGTCGCCGTCGCGGTCGCCGTGGTGGTCGGCGTCGCCGTCGGCGTAATCACGTCAAAGCAGGTGGGGTCGTCATCGTAGGGCGTGTCCGGGTCATCGGTTAGTTCGTCGCAGACGCACTGCTCCACCTCGCAGCGCGTGGACACGAGCCCCTGATTGCAGATGCGCGTAGCCCCTGCCAGCACCACAACTCGGAATGTTACAACAAACGACTGGCCCGGGTCCACCGGCGCCGTGCAAATGATGGGAATCTCGCTCACCACGTGCCCGACCGGCGTAATGGACAAACTGCCCGGGACAAGGGCGGTGCCCGGCGGCACCTGATCCGTGAACGTCATCACCGCCGGAATCGCCAGGTTCGTGTGAATAATGATGGTATATTCAATGACATCGCCGGGCGATGGCAGCCCATTGTCGTCCACGTCCTCCGCGATGGCAAAGTACTTCCAGGCGCACACGCGCTCGTTACAGACTGGCGGGGGTATGCGCGTGCGCGTCGGCGTGCGGGTCGGCGTCGGCGTCGCCGTGTTCGTGGGGGTGAACGTGGGCGTCGCGGTTGGAGTCCGCGTGCGCGTCGCCGTGCGGGTCGCCGTAGCCGTCCGCGTCGCCGTCGGAGTCCGCGTATGGGTGCTGGTATAGGTCGCCGTCGCTGTCGGCGTCCGCGTCGGCGTGAATGTGGGCGTCGCCGTCGGCGAAGGCGTGTACGTGAACGTCGCCGTGAACGTATGTGTGGGCGTATGCGTCGCCGTTGGCGTAAAGGTGGGCGTAGCCGTCGGCGTTGGCGTGGGGGTGAACGTCGGCGTCGCCGTTGGAGTATTCGTCGGCGTGAACGTGGGCGTCGCCGTCGGCGAAGGCGTGTACGTGAACGTCGCCGTGAACGTATGTGTGGGCGTATGCGTCGCCGTTGGCGTAAAGGTAGGCGTCGCCGTCGGCGTCGGCGTGGGCGTGGGAGTATGCGACGGCGTGGCGGTGAACGTTGGCGTTCCCGTCCGCGTCGCTGTGGGCGTGGCCGTCGCCGTGGGCGTTTGCGTTGCGCTGGGCGTCGGCGAGGCCGTCGGTGTGGCCGAAGCGGTCGGCGTCTCGGTGGCAGTCGGGCTTGGCGTGAATGTCGGCGTGTGCGTCGGCGTACTCGTGTCCGTAGGGGTAGGCGATGGCGTGAGCGTCCTCGTCGGCGTCGGTGTTTCCGTAGGCAGCGGCAGGTCAAAGAAGTACAGACAATCCGAGTGCGTCGGCGCCGGATCGCCCAGAATCTCGTTCGGGGTAATCGGATGCCATGTGCTGTTGCCCACCGCCCGCGTGGAATAGAACCCCACCGGATCCGTTTCCACCATCAGCAGTGTGATGTACGGCCACTTGCCCACGAACTCAAAGAACCCGAATTCGTTTGTTACGTCCTCCGCGAGCAGCACCAGTGAGTCATCCGGCAGTTTTTGGTAGAGGGTTACGGTAACCCCGGGGATGGCGATGGGCTCCAGCAGGTCTTGCAGCACATAGCCCACGATACGGCTATCCACCGCCGTCGCGGTCGGGGTCGGGGTTGGCGCCTGACGCACGAAAACCGCCGTGCCCCACGTGCCCGGGGACGGCAACGTCGCCAGGATGGTCGTGGCGTCCACGATGACAGTGCCCGGCAGAGTGCTAGACGCGCTCACAGCGGTATAGCCATCTCGCATCTGCCACTGCACAATGCGGAAGTAGCCGGGAAGCCCCAGCGTGTTCACTTCCAGCGTGAAACTCCCATCCCACTCGGTGCTGGTGATGTCCGCCGAAATCTGCCAGGACGAGCCCGTCCACAGGTCTGCCCGCACCGTCCAACCCGCCAAACCCGTGCCGACCGTATCCTCCACGCGCCCCTGGATGCGGTACAGCGTAACAACCGAAGGCGTTTTGGTCGGCGTGTTCGTGGGGCCGGGCGTATTCGTCCGAGTGCGCGTGGGAGTCGGCGTGGATGTGGCCTGCACGAGACGGTCCACAAATGTGGCGCAACTGGGCGGCGGCGACGCAGCCTCCACGCGGTCTGCGTTGACCGTCGTCCACCCCAACCCCGAAGCCGAGACCGACACGTAGCCCGGAGGGTTGTTCTCGGTAACCGCATACCGCTCGTAATCGGGGCCGGTGTAGAGCAGGAGGCGGTTCCCCGTGGAATCGGTATAGCCGCTGGCCAGAGTGTACCACGTGGCTCCGCTCTTGCCCCAGAGCGTCATCAGCGCGCCGGGGATGCCCGCGCCAGATTCGTCCCGTGCCCACGCACAGACGCTCAGCGAGGGATCTGCACTCGCGGGTGCCCTGTAGAGCAACGGTGCGAGTACAAGCGCCAAAGCCACAAATCCCAACCAGACCCAGCGAGTGCGCACCATGGTAACCTCCCGCAATGCCACGAACGCGGCCAGGGTTCGGCTGCAACCGTTATGTACAGCATAGCGTACATTTGGGCGCCTGTCAAGCCCATCGCAGGTCAAATCGCATCTTTTTCAAAGTTGACGTCGCGGCCATTTTCATATAGACTTACCCGTGGGGGTGGTTGAGTCCCGGTGGGCTCCGCGGTCTTCAAAACCGTCTGTGGGGCGCTGCAGAGGTGTCCCAGGTGGGTTCGACTCCCATCCACTCCCGCCTCGCCGTGGGCATGGGGGCGCGCCTTGTATGGGTCGTGGCCCTCTTTCTTTTTGCTGAGGGGTGCCGTTTCCCTCTCCCCTCGCTCCGCTCGCAGGGGCAAGAGCGAGGGAGCCATCCGCCCAACCTTGCCTTTCACCCGCGATGGGAGTAGAATAGCCCCGCAAGATTCCGCATCAGGAGAAGCCTCACATGACCCTGGCGATGATCGTACACGGCGGGGCATGGGCCATCCCCGACGATCAGGTGGACGCCCATGCGCGTGGCTGCCTCGCTGCCCTGCGCACCGGCTGGGCCATTTTGTGCGAAGGCGGCCCGGCGCTGGATGCCGTAGAGGCCGCCATCCGCATCATGGAAGATGACCCCATCTTTGACGCCGGCAAAGGCTCGTGCCTGACACAGGCCGGCGAGGTGGAACTGGACGCCAGCCTCATGGACGGCGAGACGCTGAACGTGGGCGCGGTAGCCTGTGTCAAGCACATCGCCCAACCGATTCACCTGGCGCGCCTGGTCATGGAAAGCCCCCACGTGCTCCTGGTCGGCGAGGGCGCCGAACGCTTCGCCGAACAACACGGCATGGCACTTTGCGCGACGGAAGACCTCATCGTGGACCGCGAGCGGGCCATCTGGGAGGAATTCCGGCGACAAGGCCACACGCGCCTGGGCGATGTCTTTGAAGCGCGCCACGACACGGTTGGCGCGGTGGCCCTGGACGCTTCGGGCAACATTGCCGCCGGACTTTCCACCGGCGGCACGCCCAACAAACTGCCCGGCCGCGTGGGCGATGTCCCGCAGGTGGGATGCGGTTTCTACGCCGACAACGCCGTCGGCGGCGTAGCCTGCACCGGCTTGGGCGAGGCCATCGCCCGCATGGCATTGGCCCAGCGGGCTATCCATCTGCTCCAATCGGGCCTGCTACCCCAACAAGCCGCCCAACGCGCCATCCAAATGCTGGCCGCCCGCGTAGGCGGCTCCGCTGGGCTGATCATTCTGGATCGCCTGGGCCGCGTCGGCTTTGACTACAACACCAAACGCATGGCCCGCGCCTTCCTCACGGATGGCATGGCCGCCCCTTACGTCGCCGTGGACCGCACCGAATGGCAAGGAGCACGAAGATAGACGCTATGCCGAAAACATCCGACTCGCCCCTGCGCATCTGCATGATCACCGACTGCTATCCGCCCAGCATCGGCGGCATTGAGAACCACGTGTACGCCCTGTCGCGTGAACTGGCTCGGCTGGGCCATCGGGTAACCGTCGTTACGCACAGGGAGGTCTATCCCCGCAAGGGCCAGGCGGCGCCGGTCGTCATCCCAACGGGCGTGGAGGTCATCCGCCTTCGCGGGCTGACGCTGCGCCTCACAGACGGCTCCGACCCCGCCCTGGACCCTTCCATGATCGCCCAGTTGGGGCGACTTCTGGCCGAGCGCGACTTTGACATCGTCCACGGCCACACCGTGGAAAGCCCCTTCGTTCTCGCGCTGATGCGCAAGGCCGCCCGCATGGGATTCACCACCATCATCACCAAGCACTCCATGGTGGAGAGGCCCAAGCGCCCGCCCCTTGTTGGGGGCATTATGCGAGCCTGGATGACCGCGATCGTCAACCAGTTCACGGCCTACATCGCGGTCAGCGAGCCTGCGGCACAGGAGTTGAGGAAGAGCAAGAGCAAAGCGTTCGTCATCCACAACGCCATTGACATGAATCTGTTCCGGCCCGACACGACCCTTCGGGCAACGGTGCGCGCGTCGCTCGGCTTCAGCGACCAGCACATCGTCATCGGGTTTCTCTCGCGCTTTGTGCCGAGCAAGGGCATCCTGGAACTCGTGCGAGTCGGCGAGCGCCTTGCGCAACAAGATGCCCGTCTTCGCTTCCTCCTCGTCGGCGGCGGTCCTCTGAAAGAACGTGCCGAGCAGGAGGTCTTGAAAAACGGTCTAGCGGACCGCTTCCGTTTTGTTGGCTTCCAGGCCTGGACGCAGACCCCCGCCTACCTCAACGCCATGGACATCTTCGCCTTCCCAAGCCAGAGCGAGGGATTTGGCATGGCACTGCTGGAAGCCATGGCGTGCGGCTTGCCTGCGGTAACCACGGACCGGACAGGCACGCAGGACATCGTGCGCCCCGGCGAGACGGCACTTGTCGCAGATTCCACCGAAGACCTGGAGAGCCACCTGGCGCTCCTCATCAGCGACGAGGCGCTGCGACAACGGCTGGGTGCTGCCGCCCGCCGTGCCGTGGAGCAGAGCATGGACTGGACCGCCGTAGCACGGCAAACCGCCGAGGCTTATCGCGAAACCATCGCGCTCAAGCGAGGAGTACCACGATGAAATCCCATACCGCACGCACAGCCGTCGTAGCCGTGGCGGCAATGCTCATCCTGCTGGGAGCCTGCGCCCCGCGCACTCCCCAGCCGGCCACGCCTGCGCCTGCCACTCCCAGCCCCGCAATCACGCGTGCCGCCCGAACCAGCACTGCGCCGGCATCCCGCACTCCGCGGCCCACAAACACGCTGGTGCCCACGTTGACGCCGCAACCCACGCGCACGCCCACGCCGAAACCCGATTTGTCGGCCGCGGCCCGCTACATGATGGAACTCGTCAACCGCGACCGCCAAGCCGCGGGACTCTCGCCCGTCCAATGGGACGAGACTGCCGCACGCGCCGCCCAAGCCCACGCCGAAGAAATGGCCACCTATGGGTACCTGAGCCACTGGGATCTGGCAGGATACGGCCCCGAGCACCGCTATTCCTTCGCGGGCGGGCGAGACGCGGTCCGCGAAAACGTGTACAGTTACTATCAGCGCTATTCCACCGGCGAAGGAATCCCCATCCAGGACTGGAAGGCCATCGTGGAGCAAGCCGAGCAAGCCCTGATGGACAGCCCTGGCCACCGCGACAATATCCTGCAACCCTCGCATACCCATGTCGGAATCGGCATTGGGTACAACCCCGCGCAAGGCGAGATAAGGATTGCCCAGGAATTCGTAGACCGCTATGTGGTTCTGGACCCCGCGCCCGAGTCCGTAACCCGCGGCGACAGTGTGCAGATTTCGGGCAGAATACTCCCCGGCGTCTCTTCGCCGCTCATCAACCTCGCCTATGAGCCATTCCCCACGCCGATGAGCGTCGCGGACCTAAACCAGACGTCCACCTACGCGTCTCGCGCCGAAGTATTCCAAGCGATGACACCCCGCGTGCAGGGAGATCGGTTCTCGGCAACGATCCGCATCGGCGAAACAGACAAGCCGGGACTGTACCATGTGCGCATCTGGGCGGCGCAGAGCGGCGAGCATATCTTCGTGGGCAACATCATCCTGACGGTGCGCTGAATCAGTACGCCCCAATCTCCCGCAGCCGCTCATCCGAGATGCCGAAATGATGGGCAATCTCGTGCAGAACCGTATGCGCGATCGTCTTGCGGACTTCCTCCATGCTGCGGCATGCCATGAGGATGGGTTCACGGAACAGCGTAATGCGGTCGGGCATGACCATGTTGTACCCCGACGTCCTGCCCGTCAGCGGCACGCCTTCGTAAAGCCCGAAAAGAAGCATTCCGCGCCCGACCCCGCCCGCGCGAAGTTGCGCCTGCGTGGGATAGTCCTCCACCATCACGGCCACGTTGTCCAATTTGTCGCGGATTTCGTCGGGCAGCGACTCCAGCGCCTGCACCACCAGTTCATCAAAGGTTTCCGGGCTGATTCTCAAAGGCATGCGCATCCCTGTAGTAGAGGATAGACTACTGCTATTCTACAGGATTTTCTTCAGCGCGTCCAGCGCCGCCTGGTAGTCGGGCTCCTGCCCCAAGTCCGGCACAATCTGCACGTATCGCACGATGTCCTGCTCATCCACGATGAAGATGCTCCGCGCGAGGAGCCTCTTCTCCTTGATGAGCACCCCATACGAAAGGCCAAAGTTGGTATCGTAGTGATCGGAAAGCGTCTGCAGCCTGTCCACGCCGGCCGCCCCGCACCACCGCTTCTGCGCGAACGGCAAGTCCACGCTCACCGTCAGAATCCGCACCTTGTCGCCGAGTTTGTCGGCCTCGGCGTTGAATCGGCGGGTCTGCAGGTCGCACACCCGCGTGTCCAGCGACGGCACCACGCTGATAAGCCGCACCTTACCCGCCGTATCCGCCAGGGTAACCGGGTGCCCATCGTTGTCCAGCAGTCGGAAGTCGGGAGCCTTCTGGCCCACCACCACCGGCGACCCGACCAACGTCAGCGGCTGCCCGCCAGCACTCACAACCCCATACCTTTCCTCCATAGATTCCCTCCTCCAAACGAATCTGGCCATATCCTAGCACAGCCCAGCATCTCGCGCTATGACCTGGGTCATGGAAGCGGCGTATCAATCTCCAACGAGTTTTTGACGAATTTCACGAATCGCATATAGTAGTGCCGAATTGCACGATTGCGAAGGCCGAAACCCAACAAAGACAAGGAGTGTTCACATGGCTCACAAAATTGACCCCGAACTGTGCATCTCTTGTGGTGCGTGCGCCGCGGTCTGCCCCGAAGAGGCCATCAGCGAAGGCGATGAGTCCTACGTGATTGACCCCGAGAAGTGCGTAGATTGCGGCACGTGCGTGGACGAGTGCCCGCAGGAAGCGATCTCCGAAGCGTAACGGCACATCCCAAACCACGAAGCCGAGGAATACCATCCTCGGCTTTTCTTTTTGCAAATCGCGCAACTTCTGAGAAGCACCCGTGTTCTAAAAGAGTAGAAATACAATTCAGATAGGGAGGGATGGCGATGGACTTCGTAGGCTTCATGAGCAGCACAGCAGGACGCGCATTGCGAATCGTAGTGGGGGTCATTCTTGTCGTGTTGGCGCTCTTCGGGCCCAACTGGAGCACGGCGCTGGAGGTCATTCTCCTGCTGCTGGGCATCCTGTTCATCGTGGTCGGGGCGTTGAACCTGTGCCTGCTGGCCCCCTTGTTCGGCAAGCCCATCAAGGGCGGCAAATAGGCGTACAACGCGACAATCTCGGAACACCACCCCAGGCCCGGCCTCAGCGCCGGGTCATTTTCTTGCCGCCGCCATTTCCCGCAGCAGCCACACGAACTCGCCCAGGATCACCGCCGTAGCGCCCCAAACCTTGTGCCCGCGGATCAGAAAGTACGGCACATGAAGGTGCCGGCCATCCGGCAAATCCCAGTCCTCTTCAAAGCGCGCCTGCTCATCTAGTAAAGTCCCTAGCGGCGTCTCCACGACTTCGGCGACTTCCTCCGGGCTTGGGTGGAATTCGGGCCGCGCGGGCAGGTATCCCACAAACGGGAACACCTGAAAGTCGCTCACCGCCACGTACAGCGAGGTCAGCCGCCCCAAAACCTGAACCTCGCTTGCGACAATGCCCAGTTCTTCGGCGGTCTCCCGCAGCGCGGTGCGCTCCAGGCTCTCCCGGCCATGCCTTGCCCCGCCCGGCAGCGACACCTGCCCCTGGTGCGTCGCGACCGCATTGGTGCGCAACGTTAGCGGGAAGCACCACCCCGACTCGCACGGGTACAGCAGCAACAACACGGCGGCGAATTGCGGGCGATGATCGGCATCCATCGGGCGCGGCTGGGGCGCCATCCACAATTGCGCGGGGCGGCCCGGCAGCGGCCCTCGCAGCGCGCAGCGCAGTTCTTCAGGCGTAGGCCACAGGCTCATGCGATCCACGCCCTACTCCCACACAATGCCGCAGAACGAAACGAACGATGCCCCCTGGGGGTCTGCGGGCGCCTGGTCGTAGGCGATGGCATAACCGGCAACAGGCTCTAGCAGGCGCGCCGCCAGATAGATGGGCGGCAGACCGCAGATATGGCGACGATCTCCCTCTTCGCGGATGAGCGACAGAAAACCGTCGGCATCGCCCGCGCACAGCCGCTCCATGAGCAACCGGTCGGCTTTCTTGCCCATCGCCCGCTCCACGAAGCCCGCAGGCAGCGTATCGCCGAAGGCCGGCCCTGTATGGGCCAGGTCGGCAGCCGCAATGACCACGCTTCGCCGACCCGCAAGGGCGCTCCGGAGCGCCGCTATCCCCTTCGCAATGATTCCATCGTCCCGCGCCCTCTCCGGCCCGGCCACAAACCGCTCAAATGAACCGCTCAGAACAGGCACAAGAGCGCATGGCGTCCCGCCCCGGACATAGTGCAACCAAATCGCGGCCAGTTCCACCGAATGCTCGTTGCGGTGGTGAATCTCGTCCCGAAAAGCCACATCCTCCCCGATGGCAGCAGCCACCGCCTCCACGATGTCGTTGTCGGTCGGCAGGATGCCAAACGGCGTCGCGTAGTTCTGCCTTGTCAATGTAAGTGGCGAGAAATCCCCCATGTGGTCGGTGCCGAAGATCACGGCCACGTCGGCCTGGCGCACGGCCTCCGCCGCCGCAGCCCACACCTTGCCGTACACTCCGCCCCCGCGCATGTAGTCTATGTGCGGTGACACAAGCCCGCGGGCGTTCGGGAACCGAGGCACATCGCCCGCGCCGTCCAGATAGCCCTGCAGGGTCTTGGCGAGCAGCCCCGGATCGTCCGGGTATCCGCTCCCCGCCGAGGCCAGCGCCCGGAACGGCGCGGAGCGGTACTCACGCACGGCGGCCGCCAGCGCCTGCGCCGACCGTTCGTTCTCCAAGAGCAGGGCTTCATCCAGTTGCCGCAGGATGTCCGCCAGGATCTCCGGCGACAGGCGCACCCCCGCGCGAATCTCCAGCGCCGCGCGCAGCGCGCTTTCGTCCCTCGTGCCGTCGCACAGCGCCAACAACGGCGCAAGAGGCTGCGGAACCGCCAGCACCTTGCCGCTCAGCGCGAGCGGGTCGCGCAGCACGAGCACCGGCCGCCCATCCTGCTGCGCCCACTGCGGTTGGATAGGACGCAACTTGGGTCGCATCATCCGTCCCCTGCCTTTGCCAGGCGTGCACATAAGCAAAAGCCCCGACTGTGCGGGGCTTTCTGGTAGCGCATGGGGGATTCGAACCCCCGATCTCCTCCTTGAGAGGGAGGTGTCCTAGGCCGCTAGACGAATGCGCCACACACGGCCATTCTATGGGGAAGGCCCCTTCCTGTCAAATTGACCGGCCGACATGATTCGGCCTCGTCTTGTGTTGCCGACCGTCGGCCAACGCGCTACCGGCCGCGCCCGCTGCCTATGGGTTCTCGTTCGCCGGCGCGCCCTCCGCGCCCGACTCCGAGACGCTGAGATACGTCGCCGTCGCCGCCGACATCAGGAAGAGCACCGGGAAGGCCATCCATATCGCCGCGAGCACCGCCAGGCCCACCGCATAGATCAGCCCGGCCAGTTGCATCGTAAACGGCAGGCTCGTGGCGCGGTAGGGCATGGCCCCGAAACCGTAGGGCGACATGCCCATCCCAGGCGTAATCCCGCCGAACAGCCGCCCGAGCCTGGAGCCCGCGCCCATGAGCGTCGCCACTGCAGTGAGAGCCACGCCCCCATAGCCGATCGCGAAGATAATCCACGACGCGAACAGGACTGCGATCATCGCAATGGCGACATAGGCTACAACCTGCCCCGGGGAACGCCGCACCAGCGCCACAACCCGTTGGATCGTGCCGGCGACGCCCGTGCCTTCCGCCGCGATGATCGGGTAAATCAACCACGACCCCACGACGACCACAAGCAGCGCGAAGGCGTTGAGGAGCGTCAACGGCACGAATGCCAGCGATGCGATGAGTTCTCCCAGGTACGGGATGCGCCCCAGCAACAGCACGATCACCTCAACCAGGAAAATGCCCAGCAGCGCCAGGCCCATGACCAACCCCGTGAACACCAGGCTGGCCCAATGTGCCACCGCGTACCCCAGAGCCTCTTGCCACGATCCCGCGTCGCCCCGCGTCAGGTGGAGATAACTCATGCGCGTGAGCATCCCATAGACCAACGACAGGCCAACCCACAGGACGATGAAGCCAAGCAGCGTGAACAGGAACAACCCTGCGGCCCCCGTGCGGCTCCCCAAGAACATCAGGAACGCCCCAGCGCCTAGCGTGGCAGCCAGGCCGGCCACAGCCACGATGAGTTTTCGCCAATCCAGCGACACGTCAATCGCCTTCAGAATGAGCGTCAGGCCCTTGTCCTTCATAGCAACGACTCCTTTCTCCCCACTCGTGCGCCAAGAGCGCGGTTGCCAAAATGCTCCGCCAGCATAGCAGCACTACCCGTCCCTGTCAAATCCGACCGCGATCCCCCAGCCGCCGGTCGGGCACCAAACCTGGCCTACCGATGGTCGGGCGCCGCGTAGGGCAGGCAGAAAAAGACCCTAAAGGTCTCGGAGACCTTTAGGGTCTTCGCAGTACCCTCGTCCCGCGTTGCAGAGACAGACCCACGGTGAGGGGCCGCCGCCCACTCGCACGCTAGTAGATATTCAGGTACCGCTCCAACTCCCACGGGTGGACGCACGTGCGGTACTCATCCCACTCTTGCGTCTTGGCCTCCACGAACTTCTCGTACACGTGCGTGCCCAGCGCATGGCGCACAACCTCATCGCGCTGAAGTTCCTGCAAGGCCTCCCACAATGACCCGGGCAGGGTCTTGTGCTTCTGCCGCTTCTCGGCGGGCAAATGGTACAGGTCTTCCTCCGCCGGATCGGGCGGCTCCAGTTTGCGCCGAATGCCATCCAGCCCCGCCGCCAGCATCACCGCAAACGCCAGATAGGGATTGCAGGACGGATCGGGGCAGCGCAGTTCCACCCGCGTCTGTTCCACCTTGGCCGGACTCACCTGGGGCACGCGCAGAAGCGCCGAGCGGTTGATCCGCGCCCAACTGATATAGACGGGGGCTTCGTACCCAGGCACAAGCCGCTTGTACGAATTCACCAGCGGCGAGAGCACCGCGCTCATCCCCCGGGCGTGCGCCATCTGCCCCGCGATGAACTGCCGCGCAATGGCCGACAACCCATAGCGGTCGCTCGGGTCGGCAAACGCATTCTTGCCGGAATCCAGGTAGGCCAAACTCTGGTGCACGTGCATCCCCGAACCGTTGATGCCGGCGATGGGCTTGGGCATGAACGTGGCGTGCAGGCCGAAAGCCCCCGCGACCGCTTTCAGCGCGTACTTGAAGGTTACCGCATTGTCCGCGGCATGGAGCGCGTCGGTGTATTCAAAGTCAATCTCGTGCTGGCCAGGCGCGCACTCGTGATGGCTCGTCTCCACGCGGATTCCGAAGGCGTTCAGCGCGTTCACCATGTACTTGCGCACTTCCACGGCCTTATCCGTGGATTGGTCAAAGTAGCCGCCCTGATCGTGCAGCGATGGCGTCCCGTATCCGTTCTGATCTTTGTGGAACAGGAAGAACTCCAGTTCCGGCCCCGTGTTGTACACAAACCCCAACTGAGCGGCCTCGTTCATCATGCGGCGAAGCACTTGGCGGGGATCGCCGGCAAACGGCTCGCCGTGGGGCGTGAACACATCGCACAGCAGCCGCGCCGTCCGCACCTCATCGCCACTCTCCCACGGCACCAGCGCGAAGGTGGAAGGGTCAGGCACCAGATACATGTCGCTCTCGGCAATGCGAGCGAAACCGGCAATGGATGACCCGTCAAACCAGATTCCATGGGCCATCGCACCTTCCAACTGATCCACGGGTATCGTAACGCCCTTGACGATGCCCACAACGTCGGTGAATTGCAGGTGCACGAACCGCACGCGGGCCTCTTCTGCTTGCTGGAGCACCTCCTCGCGTGTGGGCCGAGTCATCCTGGGTCTTGCAGCCTCTGTCATCTTCGCACCTCCTGTTTGGGATTTGGCGAACAGCCTTCGGAACAAACAAAAAACCCGCCGACCAAAGGCTGCGGGCTACACTGCCCATGAACGTTTTTCGCCTCGTTCATGGGAATCCATGTTACCACCAGTTTCGCCAAAAAGCAAATTCACCCCCGCCCTTTGAAACCGATGCCTGTGCATTTTCCCACGACCCTGTGAAAGGCGCCACAATTATAAGTTATTTTTATCACATCTTGACATTTCAATAATATTGTGATATAATCACGGACGAATAACGTGAACATCCTACACTGCTGGGAGGTCTAGCCATGATTACGAAGGGAACCGACGGTTTGATGCTGGCCCGGAATCGCATCCGCAAACTCCTGCGCGAAAGGGGCAAGCCCGACGCCCTGGTGTGCCAACTGGCGCGCGAAATCACCTGCTGCGATGAGGGCCTCACGGTGAGCGAACTGTTCGCGCCCGAAGAGGCCGCGCAGATCATCTCCCACTGCGAACTGGTCTGCCCGGTGCCCGACTCGCAGCGGCGACAGGCTTCCGCCTGACGTGCGGTGCGGCCCCCGGCCGGCGGCCTGCGCGTACGTCGCCCGCCGCCGGCACATTCCAAGGCCACGCTGCGGTGCAAACCGCCCAGTCCTCGGGCTGCTCGCGCGGTTTGTTCTCTGCCTTCTTGTCGTGTATAATCCCCTTGTGAAAGTCCTCACCGCTTGAAAGTTCCGGTGGGAGACCCCTAATCCTCGCAGAAATGGCGGACGTGCTGCCGCGATGAACGTACAAGTCTTGCATGAGGCCAACAGTTTTGAGCAATTGCAGCCGGAGTGGAACGACCTGCTGCAGCGCAGTCCTCTGCGCACGGCGTTTCTCACCTGGCAATGGCAGGCCACCTGGTGGAAGCACCTGGGAGAGGGCGAACTCCACATCCTCACCCTGCGAACGGATGACGGCGCCCTGGTCGGCATCGCGCCCCTCTGTCGGGTAACCAGCCAAACCGGCCAGCACACCTTCCGATGGGTGGGTTGCGTGGACGTCTCGGACTACCTGGACGTCATCGTCGCGCCCGGATACGAGACTGCCCTGTACGCAGCCATCCTGGACTACCTGACCGGAGCGAACGCCCCAGCCTGGCATTATGTGGACCTCTGCAACATCCGAGAGGCATCTCCCACCTACGAATCCATCGCCCGCATGGCCCAGCAACGCGGCCTCTACGCCCGCACCAGCGTGCAGGAAATCTGTCCGGTGATTCCCCTGCCCGCCACCTGGGAAGACTACCTGAACACCCTTGACAAGAAGCAGCGCCACGAGATTCGCCGCAAAATCCGCCGCATTGAATCCGACGCCGAGACCCGCTGGCACATTGCCAACGACCCGGCCAGGCTGGACGACGACGTTGACGAATTCATCCGCCTCCACCGCAAGAGCAACCCCGAGAAAGATGCCTTCATGGACAAGCCCATGGTGGCCTTCTTCCGAGACGTGTGCCGCGTCTTTTTCCGTTGCGGATGGCTCAGCCTGGCGTTCATCTCGGTCAACGGCAATCGCGCCGCCAGCATGTTGAATTTTGACTACGACAACCGAATCCTGGTGTACAACTCCGGCTATGACCCCGAGCAATATGCGGCGTTCAGCCCGGGCATCGTCCTGCTGGCCTACTGCATCCGCTACGCCATTGAGACGCGCAAAGAGCAGTTTGACTTCCTCCGCGGCGACGAAGAGTACAAGTTCCGCTTCGGGGCCATGCGCACCACCATCCACAACGTGCTCATCAGCCCAGAGCCCTTGGAGCCGTAGCGAGGAGTCGCCCGCCATGTCCCTCCGCGTCGCCATGATCAGCGTCCACACCTCCCCGCTGGCCACCCTCGGCGGGAAGGAGGCCGGGGGCATGAACGTGTACGTGCGCGACCTGTCGCGCGAACTCGCCCTGCGCGGGATGGCCGTGGACGTGTTCACCCGCCAGCAATCGGCGGACGTCCCCATGGTGCGCGAGTTCGCGCCCAACGCTCGCGTCATCCATCTACCCGCCGGCCCCCCGGCCCCTTACGACAAGCACAAACTCTTCCAGCACCTGCCCGAGTTCACCCAGGCCCTGGCCCGTTTTGCGGAGAAAGAACGAATCGCCTACAGCCTTCTCCACAGCCACTACTGGCTTTCGGGATGGGTGGCGCATGAACTTCGGCGGCAGTGGCCCATTCCGCTCGTCCACATGTTCCACACGCTGGGGCACATGAAGAACGCCGTCGCGGCTTCGCCCGAGGAGATGGAGACCGACCTGCGCATCCGGACGGAGGGCCAGATCATGCACTGGGCCGACTGTCTGGTGGCCGCCAGCCCGCTGGAAAAAGCACAGATGGCGTGGCTCTACGGCGCGGACCCCGCCAAGATTCGCGTCATCCCCGCGGGCGTGGACACCGAACGCTTCCGCCCGATCCCCGTGGAAATCGCCAAAGCCCACATCGGCATCCCGCAGGAGCGAAAACTCATCCTGTTCGTGGGGCGCATTGAGCCGCTCAAGGGGATTGAGACCCTCTTCCGCGCGATTGCCATCCTGGCGAAGGAAACGCCCTGCTTCTGCGACAACATCTGCGTCTCCATCATCGGCGGCGAGGGCGAGGCCACCGAGGCCACCCGCTCTGCAGAAGAGGAACGCCTGAGGGAACTGCGCGAGCAACTGGAACTGCGAGACCTGGTTACTTTCCTCGGATCAAAGGACCAGGACGCGCTGCCCTGCTACTATTCGGCCGCCTATGTTGTCGTCGTGCCTTCCTACTACGAATCCTTCGGCATGGTGGCGGTGGAAGCCATGGCGTGCGGCGTGCCGGTGATCGCGTCCAAAGCCGGCGGCCTCATGTACACCATCCAGGACGGCCTCACCGGACTTCTGTTCCCGTCCAACTCGCCGGCCGCCCTCGCCGAGAAACTCTGCATGCTGCTGGACGAGCCCGAACTGCGCGACAAAATGGGAGAAAACGCCCGCCAGTGGGCGCAGCGCTTCGCGTGGCCCAACATCGCCGACCAAATCGTGGCCCTCTACGGCGAACTCCTCAGTCGCCAGGCCGCGACCCTGACCGCCCGAGGCATGTAGCGTGTAGCGCGGCCATCCCTAGCCACCAGGGAATCCAGGTATGGAAATCTGACCTATGAATTGGGGTTCAGCCCTGCGTGATCCCTTACCAGGCGACCGTGCAACAGCCGTGGTCTAGACCGCGCGCGCCTTCAGCGCCCAGGCCGCCACACCAAGTAGCACCAGCCCGCCCACCAGCAGGAACGGGCCCAGCCATCCGCGTTCTTCCAGCACCCCGACTGCCTCCAGCGCAGGCGTGGGTGTTGGCATCAACGTCGCGGTAGGAGTGGGCGCCACATAGGTCGGCGTCGGGAGAGGTTCCAGCACAGCCAGCGACGCGGATGCGCGGCGCACCACAACCGCCTCCGCCGCGGGAAGCCCCAGCCGCTCCGAAAGCCACAGCGGCGTGCGGCGATACATCAGCCTCACGTCAACGTCCACGCGCCCGCGCACATCTGTGGGCACGACGAACGCGAACCGCTCCTGCACAGGGCGGCCGGGGAACATGCGGTGATCCACGAACAGACTTGCCGCATCCAGCGAGGACACGCGCGGCTGGTAGTTGCCCTTGCTGTCCGCATATACGACTCCGTAGGGCAGCGCCTCTGTGAACAGCGTCTCGCCGCCGGCCGTCGCGGTCATCTCCAGCCACATCTCGTATCCTTCCGGCTTGCCCGTCGGAAGCGCATGGCCTGCGCCCGTGTTCTCCAGTCGCGCGTCAACAACGAGGGGGCTGCCCGCCCGCGCCGATTCCGGCCATCGGACTTGAAGGTCAATCGCGCGGCCGAGAGCCTCGCCCTTCGCAGCAGCATCCATCGCGCCCGCGCCGAAGGCGTGGTCCGGCGATGCGCCCGCCATGTGGCACGCCTGGCACGTCCTCCCGCCATGAGCGTCCGCGCTATTCACCCATTCCGTGTACGTGCTCTGAAGCGCCACGCCGCTGACGGGATGGTACTGCTCATGACACGCCGCGCAGAACAGCGGATCGGAGAAAAGGGGACTTGCCGACGTAGGGTGAGGAGCCTGGCCTGCCTTCGCGCTCCGCATGACGCCGTCCGCTGCCAGGCGAAACGCCCCGTTGCCTACGCCGTCCACCCGCTCCACCAGATGGCAGGCCTGGCACGACACCCCGCCAGTGGTAGAAACATCGCCTTGCGTTCGCGGCGCATGGCAACGAGTGCACCCGTCCGTGCCCCACTCCTGCGTCGCCGCGCCCACGAGCGCCAGGAACGCCCCAGATTCGGCGGCGTGAGCGTGCGCCGACATCGCCCACGCGTCGTACTCCCGCGCGTGGCACGCCCGACAGGTTTCGCCCGGCGCCTGCGCCTGCGCCGCCTGCGCCCATAGCGCCAGGGCCAACACCCCCATCAACATCAGCCCCGCGACCGCCACGGAGCGAACTCGCACCCGCAAACTAACCTCCCCGCGCCCCATACTTGGCGTCCACCCGGCTACGGGCGGCCATCGCCCTCTTCAGGCGACGCCTCAAACGAGCCGCGCATCCGTTCGGGCAGCAACGACGCAATGCGACGCATGATCTCCCGGCTGGCCCACTCCAGGGCCGCCTTCCGATCCACGGAGCGCGGCGGGTCCAGCGGCCCGAAGACCTCGCCGACGCGGATCTCCACAGGCGCGCGCTGCAACGAGCGCCAGCGTTGCGGGGCTTCAAACGTGCCGGCAATCCCCACTGGCAATACCGGCACCCTCGCTTTCAGCGCGATAAACGCGGCTCCTGGCCACGCGCTACTCAAATGGTTCAGATGGGTGCGCCCTTCGGGGAATATCCCCACGATCTTGCCGGCGCGCAGCATCTCCACGGCTTCACGGATGGCATCCACGTTGATCCCCATCTTCTCCACGGGTATCGCGCGGTACAGGCGGATGAACCACCCCACCCACTTGTGCGACATCGCCGCCCGCGCCCCGAGGAATTCTATGTCCCACGGGCTGGACAACGCCAACAGGGGCGGCTCCGCCCAGTGGAAATGGTTGCACACCACCAGCAAAGGCCCGCCGCTGGGGAAATGCTCCTTGCCGTACACCTGCGTCCTGAACAGCAGGCTCATGAGAGGGCGGGTGAACCCCCGAATCAGTTTTCGCCGTAACAGCAAACCTTTATCTGCAATCGCCGCGTATGTCATAGTCCGTCGCTGTGGCTGCTCTGCTCCCGAAGACAACATCTCCCGCACGACAACCTCACGCTCGCCGGCAAGGGTCGCGACGCCATCATCCGCCGATCTGCGACATCCCGCGCCCCGAAACGGCCACCCCCTCGTTCAGGTGATGCCCTTCGGGTTTCGCCGCCACCGCCGTCAGCAGAATCTGTTTCAGTTCCGCGTCGCTGACCCCGCTCCGCAACGCTTCGCGCAAGGGCACCTCCGCATCCGACAGAAGGCATGGCCGAAGCCGGCCATCCGCCGTCAAGCGGAGCCGATTGCACTGACGGCAGAAATGCTCGCTGATGGCGCTGATGAACCCGACGGTGCCGCACGCCCCTGGGATGCGGTAGTACGACGCGGGGCCGTTGCCGGCGCGCTGGTGCGCCACCTCCAACGAGCCGAACGCGGCCTCTATCCGCTCTCGCGCCTCGGCCACCGGCAGAAACCGCGCCTTGGCCGCCGGCCCTACCGGCATCGCCTCAATGAAGCGCACGTGGAAAGGTTCGCGCAGCGTCCTCCGCGCGAAATCCACAATCTCGTCGTCGTTCACGCCGCGCAGCAAGACTGTGTTCACCTTGACAGGTTCCAGTCCCGCGGCCCGGGCCGCCTCAAGCCCGCGCTCCACGTCTTCCAGGTTCCCCAGCCGCGTGATGGCCCGGAAGCGTTCGGGGCGCAAGGTGTCCAGGCTCACGTTCACGCGGTCCAGGCCCGCCTTCGCCAGGTCTTCCGCATAGTGGGCCAGCAGCACGCCGTTCGTCGTCATCGCCAGATCATCCACGCCCGGAATGGCCGCAATCATCGCCACCAGCGACACGATCCCCGCCCGCACCAGCGGCTCCCCGCCCGTCAGGCGCACCTTCGTGATGCCCATCTCCGCCCCGATGCGCACCACCCGCACGATCTCCTCGTACCGAAGGATGTTCTCATGGGGAACCCACGGCACCCCCTCGGGCGGCATGCAATACACGCACCGCAGGTTGCAGCGGTCCGTTACCGACACGCGCAGGTAACTGATAGAGCGGTTGAAGGAGTCCAGGCAGGCCATGGCCGCTATCCTTCTTCGCCGATGGTTACAATGGTGTCGCCCTCGCGAATCATCCCCCCGACGATCACCCGCGCGAAGATCCCCTCGCGCGGCATCACGCAGTCGCCCGCCGCGCGATAGATGGCGCACTTCTCGTGGCAGATCTTCCCGTGCTGCGTGATTTCCAGCACCACCCCATCGCCGACGCGCACGCGGCTGCCGATGGGCAACGCCAGCAGGTCAATCCCCTCCGTCGTCAGGTTCTCGGCAAAACTCCCTGGCCGCACTTTGAGCCCAAGGGCGCGCATCTTGTCAATGCTCTCAATGGCCAACAGGCTCACCTGCCGATGCCAATCCGCGGCATGAGCATCGCCCACCAAGCCCCAGTTCACGCGGGCCTCGGCCTGGCCCACGTTCTTCTTCGCTACGCCCTTTTTCGTACTTGTACAGACTGCGACGATGCGTCCTTGCATATCCACCTCGCGTATTTCACAATCAAAGTGGCGACTCCGCCCGGGGCACGAACGCCCACACTAGATGTCGCGAGCCTCCCACGTGCCACTGCGCCCGCCGCTTTTGCGAATCAGCCGCACATCGGCAATGCGCATGCCCCGATCCACTGCCTTGCACATGTCGTACATCGTGAGGGCCGCCACGCATACCGCCGTCAGCGCCTCCATCTCCACGCCCGTCTTCCCCACGGTCTTGGCCGTCGCCGTGATGGCCACTTCGGCGGTGCCGTCGGCGTTCGCTGTCGCCCCGTCAATGTCCACCGACACGACCACCTGCGTGAGCGCCAGGGGATGGCACAGCGGAATCAAGTCCGATGTCCGCTTGGCGCCCATCACGCCCGCCAGTTCCGCCGCCGCGCGCACGTCGCCTTTGGCGATGTCCCCCTGCCGAATCAGGTTCAGCGTCTCGGCGCTCATCCGAACGACCCCGCGGGCAACGGCCACGCGCTCCGAATCGCTCTTCGCGCCCACGTCCACCATGCGCGCCTTGCCTGAACTGTCCAGGTGCGACAGCGTCTTGCCCTGGCTCATCAAAAACACCCCAACTGGCACTGTGCGATCTTGACGCCCAGCGCCTCGGCGTGGGCGCTCGCATCCATCGGCGGGCGGCCGAGTCGCCCCGCGATCTCAAACAACTGCGCGCACGTTACCTTGCCGTCCCGTGCCGCCGCCCGAATCGCATCCGCCAACGCCGAATCCAGGCTCGCAGGCTGCTTGACGATCTTATGCTCTCCCAGCCGCTTCTCGCCATACCCGAACAGACCCAACTGGCAACGGCTGATGCGGATGTCCAGTCGGTCGGCCATTTCGCCCACCGCCCGACGCTCCACCCCAGCACGCTCAGCGATCCTCCACGCCACAGCGCAGGGGAGTTTCCCGTCCCGAAGGTTCTCGCGAATCTCCTTCTCAAGGTCAGCGCCCATGAAGAATCCTCCTAAATTGTCAGCCCAGGTCGGCCAGGGCTTTGGTGATCAAATCGCTCAACTCTTCAAATTCAAAAGGCTTGGGCAGGATATAGTCCACCCCCCTACGCCTCGCCTCCGTAACCTCCGCGCTCACGCCCCAACCTGTGATGAGGATGACCGGCGTCTTCGGAGAGGCCGCCTTGACCTGGCGCGCCACCTCCCAGCCCGACTGATCCGGAAGGCCCAAATCGGTGATCACCAGGTCGGCCCGCCTCTCCGCGAACGAGGCGATTCCCTCCGACGCCGTGCGGAAGGTGCGCACCTCATGCCCCTCCAGCCCCAGGATGCTCGCCAGCAGCCTGCGGATGCTCTCCTCATCTTCAACTACCAAGATACTGAGGCTCCTCTGGTTTTGCGTTGACTGTGTCATAGACAACTCTTCCTTGGATTCGTGTGGCCGGACATGGTGCGCCAATGGCAGGAGCACGGCGAACGTGCTGCCTTTGCCCACTTCGCTCTCCACCCGGATGGTACCCCCATGGCGGGCAACGATTTCGCGGGCCACGCAAAGCCCCATGCCGGCATTGCCGCTGCCTTTCGTCGTGAGAAAAGGCGTGAACAGTCGCCCCATGATTTCGGGCGGAATGCCCACGCCCGTGTCCTGCACCTTGATGACCGCCTGATCTCCCTCACGCCGCGTTTCCAACACAAGCCGCCCGCCTTCGGGCATCGCGTCCACCGCGTTGAATATCAGGTTCGTGAGCACCTCGCTCAGTTCGGCGGCCGAGCCCACAACCGACATCGGCTTGCCCCTTCGGAACTTCACATCTATCGGCGGGCGGTCCGACACGGGATCGCGCCAGCGCGGCTCGGTCAACAGAATCGCGTCCTCCACCAGGCGATTCACGTCCAGCGGCGCGAAGTCCTCGCCCTCGCGATGGCGCGCGAACCCCATAATGCGGCGCACCGTCTGCGCGCCGTTGCGGGCCGCCCGCTCAATCACCTGCAACGACTCGCGTGTCGCGGGATCTTGCACATGGGTCAGCATCAACTGCACACGCCCCAGGATGCTCGTCAGCACGTTGTTGAAGTCGTGCGCCACGCCCGCCGACAGTTCGGCCAGCGCCCTCATTCGCTCCGAATGCACCAAGTGGGTCTGACTCTCGCGCAGTCGTTCCAGGGCATCCTCCATCTCCGAATACAACCGCGCGTTCTGAATGGCAATCGCCAGATGCCCCGACACCTGCCGCAACAAATCCACATCATCGTGAGAGAAAGCGCCGCCGTCCCCAGCGCCGACCGTCCACAGCCCAAGACACTTCCCGTCCCCCATCACCGGCACCACAACCAGCGCCGCCAGCCCCGCAGAGGCCAGCGACTGCCTCGCGCTCCCCTGGTTCTCGCTGTCGGTCGCCGCGCGCACAATCGCGACTTCCGCCGTATCCGAGCAGCCGAAGGACTCCAGAACCCCGCGTAGCGCCGCAATGCCCTCCTCGGTCGCACTGACGGCCGACCAACCGCCATCAAGGGCGTTACGCTGCCACAAGCACATGTGCGAGTGGGGCAGCAGCGGCATCAGCGACCGTGAGACAGCGGCCACGATCTCCTTGAGGTCAAACGTCGCCGTGATGGCTTTGGCGATCTCGCCGACGGCGGCCAGGCGCTCGGCCCGATTCCGCGCGGCCTGAAACAGCCGGGCGTTGTCAATGGCAATCGCAGCCTGGTCGGCTAGTAGCCCCAGCAGCCGCAACTCGTCCTCGCCGAACACGTGGGGCTGCACAAACGCGATGTTCAGCGCGCCGAGCACGTGGTTGGCGCGTCGGAGCGGCAGGCTGGCGATGGACTCCAACCCTCCGGCCCTGCGCGCGGGGTCAGCAAACAGAGGATGTGAACGACAGTCGGGGATCACCACAGGCTCGCCCGAACGAACGCAGGTCATGGTAATGCCATCTGGCCGCGGCGTGGTCTCTGGCCGCAGGTCGCTCTCTCCTGTCGCCCACAGCGCCGCGCCAAACGACAGCCGCCCCGTGCTCTCGTCGTACAGGAACACATGCGCATCGCTGGCATCCGTCAATTCTAGCGCCGTCTGCACCACCAACTTGAGCACCGCCGACAGATCCAGCGACGAGACCAGTTCCAGGCTCACCCGCTGGAGCGCATCCAGTTCGCGGACTCGGCGCTGCGATTCCTGGTACAACCGCGCGTTTTCAATGGCCACCGCGGCCTGGCTGGCCACGTGCAGCAAGACTTCTTGGTCCGCCTCGCCGTAAGCCCCTGGCTCATAACTGGCGGTTACCAGCACGCCCACCACGCGGTCGCCCAGCAGCATCGGCACTCCCAGCCACGAGCGCGACATTCTCGGCTTGCCCATGAAAATCGGCGCGCACGGGAGCGTGTCTTGCTCCATATCGCGCACCAGCAGCGGCTTCCGATGGTCTATGATCCACCGCGTAAGCCCCGTCGTGATCCTCCGTCGCGCCCTTGGGAAGCGCTGCCCTTCGTCTATCAAAATCTCAATGCTGACTTCGTCCGTGCGTGAGTCGTAGAGGGTAACGTAATACGTATCAGCCGCAATGAGTTTTCGTATCTCCTCGTAGAGCAGTTCCAGCAGCACGGAGATATCGGGGACAGAACTGATCAAGCGGCTGGTCTCACGCAGCAGCGTGTACCCGTCCGAATCCAAGTCCCGAAGCGGCGTCTGCCTTCCGGGCGTGGATGGAACCTGCCGAGACTCCACCATGGTCTTTTCCGCTCCTCGCGGGTTGCCGATTGTGCCTAATCATAACACAGGGCAGCCGCGCGCGCAAAACGACAGCCGCCCCGCTCGCTCCTCATCTTCTCGCCCCGCGCGTGGAGAGGCCGCGTACTAGGCCGCACCGCCTGCACCGAGTCCGTCAAGATGCTCGGCTGCTCTCGCCCACTCTGCCGCCAAAGTAGGCGCGGCAGGCCGAGTCCAGCAGTTCCACAGACAGCGACGGCCGCACCTGCCGGAACGCCGCCACGTCCAGCAGGCGGTCTAGAATCTCGTCGGGATCGGCCGCGCGGAGAGGCATCTTGGGTTGCACGTAGTAACGCTGAAGAAGGTAAGCCAGCGCGTTCTCCTCGTAGGCCAAACCGCGCTTGGCACAAGCCCTGCGGAATATCTCGCGATACTCGTCAAATGTGGGCGCGGGCAGACTCACTTTGTGGCGAATCCGTCTGAGCAGCGCGGCATCCGCGAGTTGCGAGACATCCAGATGCGTGGCCACGATGACCACACCCTCAAAGGGCACGTCCACATGCTGGCCGCTTCTGAAAGCCAATCGGTCCGAACGGGCCTCCAGCAGATGGGTCAGTCGGGCCAGAAACCCCACGGCTGGCGATGTCTGCCTGCCCAGGTCATCCAGCACCAGCACCCCATTGTTGGCCTTGACCTGCGGCGGGGCGCTGTAGCACCGTGCCGTCTCATCCAGCGTCGGCTCCAGCGCGTCCAGGCGCAATTCGGCCCCCAGGAATACCACGGGCCGCCGCACCCTCACCCATCGCCCGTCCGCCCGCCCCCGCGCGTGATCCGGGGGCGCTGCATCCGCGGACAACGGAGCGCCGTGCAGCGCGCTATCGTACACTACAACGATCTCCCCCTGAGCATCAATGGCGTGTGGCACATACACCTCGCCCTCGGCCAGCAGGTTCGCGATGGCCCGGGCGATCGCGGTCTTGCCGTTGCCCGAAGCGCCCTGCAACAGCAGCGAGTGCCTGCCTACTACTGCCGGTCCCAATTGCTCCACCACGTTGCCGTTGAGCACCAGGTCGCCCAGCGCGGCCTCCAGCGCCGCACGGTGTGTCGGCGCCTGCGGTAGCCCCTGAGCGCGCACCGCCTTTCGGTAGTCGGCCAGCGGAACGGGCGCCGGGCCTGTGTACTGGTTCCGCCACAGAACCTCCCGCGCCTTGACGCCGCCCTTCTCGGTTACGGAATACTGGTAGGCCCCTTCGCCCAAACCGGCTGCCCCGCGCGTCTCACAGTAGCGCTCGCGCTTCATGAAGTCCAGCACCCGACTGACGACAGCCTGAAACGGCAGCCCCATCGCCTGCGCCAACTCAAACCCTGACATCTGCCCGGTAACGTAGAGGATTTTCAGCGCCAGGTCGGCAAGCGGCAGCAGTCCTAGCCCCGTCTCCTCCAGGGAGCGCGGCTCCGCGGGAAAGAACTCTTCGCCCAATGGCTTCTCCTCTGCCCCATACTCACAACATTGTGCCGCGTGATTATACCACAATTCTACGCCGCCCGACAGGGGATGCATTCTCCCAGCCCCATCATTCCGCCCCGTTCGCTGCGAGATGGCCCAGGTGAGGGATGCCGCCTGCGCCAGGGTACCCCCACCCTTCAGCCCGATGCTTCAGCGTCGGGCCGAGCCGCTCTTGACAGCGTATGCCATTTGTCAGGGAGAAAAGAGGCAGGAATGCGAGGCCCCACCCGCCGCTTGCCGCGTTCCCCGCCCCGTGGTAAACTACACCCCCGACGGAAGGCGCGCCGCAACCTGCCGTGGCGAGGCGCTCCGTCGCCACATGCATAACTTATGTAAAGGAGGTCGCCCGCGTGCAACCTCACTCGGTGGACGAAACCATCGCGCAACTGGAACAAGACCGCATCATCCCCCGCATTTGGGAGCGGGATCCGTCGGTGTGGGCAGGCCACGATGGACGTGAGATCGTGGACCGCCTGGGCTGGCTCACGGTTGTGGACACCATGACGCCACGCCTGGACGAAATCCAGGCGTTCGCGCAGGAAGTGCGGCATGCCGGTTTCACCGACGTTGTCCTCTTGGGCATGGGCGGCAGCAGTCTCGCGCCCCACGTCTTGGCGAAGACTCTCGCCCCGCGAGGGGGCTTCCCCCGATTCCACATGCTGGACAGCACTGTACCCGCCGCCGTCCTTCAATGCGAGCGGGCCATAGACCTCGCCCATACCCTGTTCATCGTGGCCAGCAAATCGGGCAGCACGGTGGAGATGCTCTCCCTGTTCAAGTATTTCTGGGATCGCGTCAAGTCGCTGACGCCTTCGCCGGGCAGCGCGTTTGTGGCCATCACCGACCCGGACTCCGGCCTTGAGCGCATTGCCCGCGAGCACGCGTTCCGCACCGTCTTCCTCAACCCCACCGACATCGGCGGCCGCTACTCCGCGCTGTCGCTTTTCGGCCTCGTGCCTGCGGCCCTCGCCGGCGTGGATATCAGCCGCCTGCTCCAATCCGCGGGGCGCATGGCCGCACGGTGCAGCCCAGCCGTGCCCGCGCATGAGAATCCCGGGGCGGTCCTGGGCGCGTTCCTCGGCGCGATGGCGCGCCAAGGCAGGGATAAGGTCGCGCTCCAAATCGCGCAGGAGATGGCCGACCTGGGACTCTGGATTGAGCAACTGCTCGCCGAGAGCACCGGCAAACAGGGCACAGGCATCCTGCCGGTCTTGGTTCCCCCGTCGGGCAGATTGGCCGCCGAAGCGCAGCGCCTTCCCGACCATGCGCTCATCACCATCGCAGCGCGTGCCGACTCGAGCGCGCCCGCGGAGGCCATGATCCTGCGCGACCATACCCTCGCGCGCGAAATCGCAGACCCCTACGACCTTGGCGCGGAGCTCTTCTGCTGGGAGATGGCCACGGCAGTCGCCGGACACATCCTGCGGGTCAACCCCTTTGACCAGCCCAACGTCGCCGAGGCCAAGCGCAACACCGCCGACATGTTGGCCCTGTACGAGCGCCAGGGAACGCTGGAGGTGACTGGCCTCCGCGATTCGTCGGGCGACACGTTCGCGCTCCAGGGGGAAGCCGATGGCCCCGCGCTTGCCGCTGCCCTGCGGCAGTTCTTCGCCCACGTTGGGCCGCGCCACTACTGCGCCCTCCTGGCCTACCTCCCGCCCACCGGCGTGTGGGACGACTTCTTCGCGGAACTCCAGAAGCAACTCGCCTTGAAGTTGCGCGTCGCCGTTACCTGGGGCTACGGGCCGCGCTACCTGCACTCCACAGGACAACTGCACAAAGGCGGGCCGCCAACCGGGCACTACGTCATCCTCACCGCCGACGACGCAGAGGATATCCCCGTGCCGGGCGAGCCCTACTCCTTTGCTGTGCTCAAGAACGCCCAGGCGCTGGGGGACAGGGAGGCCCTTCGCAATGCGCACAGGCACGTCATCCACATTCACATGAGCGGCGACCCGACCCAAGCCAGCCGCACCCTGCGGCAATCCGCCCTGGCCGCCCTCAACGCAGACCGCGAACGCACGTAAGGAAGCGCGATAATGTCTACCAACGTCTTTGACATCGCCTTTGTCGGCCACTACACCAAAGACACCATTGTGTACCCGGACCGCCAGCATACTCAACACGGAGGCGCGTACTTCTTCGGCGCAAGCGTCGCCGCGAGGATGGGCCTGCGGGTCGCGGTCATCACGCGCCTGGCCGAGCGCGACCGCGACTCCTACGCGCCCCTGACGCGCTTGGGCGTAACCGTCATCCCCATCTTCACGCCCCAGTCCACCTGCCTGAGCCTGGTTTACCCGACCGGCGACCTGGACACCCGCACCATCTACACCACGAGTTCTGCCGGCCCATTCGTTCCCGAAGATACAGCGGGCGTGGGCGCACGCGTCTTCCACGTGGGTGCATCCATGCGCGGCGAAGTCCCGGTGGAGGTCATCCATGCCCTCAAACGCAAGGGCGGCAAGATTTCGCTGGACGCGCAAGGCTACGTGCGCGTGAACCAGAACGGCGTGCTCGTTTACGACAACTGGCCCGGCAAGGAGGAAATCCTACCCCTTGTGGATTTCCTGAAGGCTGATTCCGTTGAGGCCGAAAGGCTGACCGGCGAGGCAGACCCACGGAAGGCTGCGCCCATCCTGGCCTCTTGGGGGCCGCGCGAGGTCATCATCACCCACGGCGGCGGCATCGTTCTGTTCGCGCACGGCGAACTCCACGAAGCGCCCTTCGTTACCGCGACCGTGCGGGGCCGAAGCGGGCGCGGCGACACCTGTACCGGAGCCTACCTGAGCCGCCGTCTCTCGGCACCGCCGCGCGAAGCCCTCATCTGGGCCGCCGCCGTAACAAGCCTGAAACTGGAAAAAGAAGGGGCCTTTGACCGCACGATCCAGGACGTAGAGGACCTCATTCGCCGGTCGTACGCCAACCTCAACACGTAGGCTGGCCATCGCCGCGCGCCGTTCCCTCTCCCGCCGGCAGAGGGCTAGGGTGAGGGGCGCCCGCGCATTTCGTGCTCCAAACGCCCACACCCTCTTCTTGACAACCGCGCCAATGCGGTGCATAATGCAAACGTGTGCGTTATCATGTGCCGTGAACGGAGGCCCGGATGATTGCAAGGCACTCCCTGGATCGCCCGCTGACCGACGCGGAGATACGAGACCTCATCGCCGAGGCGTTCGCGCAAAACCCTGTGGATGGCCGGCGCGTCCTGGTCATCATCCCCGACACCACCCGCACTGCGCCCATCCCGCTGTTCTTCCGCCTCATCTACGAAGCCATCGGAAGCCGCGTGCGGCAACTGGACTACCTCGTCGCCCTGGGCACACACCAGCCGCTCTCCGACGCCAGCATCGCCCAACTCGTCGGCGTGTCCGCCGAAGAGCGCGTCCGGGAGTTCCCAAACGTGAACATCTACAACCACCGCTGGGACCTGCCGGGCACCTTCGCCACTCTGGGAGTCATACCGGCATCCGAGATCGCCGCCATCACCGACGGCATGTTGATACAGGACGTGGACGTCGCGCTGAACAAAATGATCTTCAACTACGACGTCCTCATCATCTGCGGGCCGGTCTTCCCGCACGAGGTCGTCGGCTTCTCCGGCGGGAACAAGTACTTCTTCCCAGGCATCGGCGGCCCCAGCGTCATCAACTTCTCCCACTGGCTCGGCGCGCTGATTACCAGCATGGAGATTATCGGGCGGGAAGATACCCCCGTGCGCAGGGTCATTGACCGCGCCGCGTCCATGATCCCCGTCCCAAAGTTCTGCTTCAGCATCGTGGTGCATGGCAGCGATGTCGCCGGCGTGTTTTTCGGCACGCCCGAAGAATCCCAGCGGGCCGCCGCCGAACTATCCGCACGGCTGCACGTAACGTACGTGGACCGGCCCTACAGGCGCGTCCTCTCCATCATCCCGGCCATGTACGACGATCTCTGGACCGCGGCCAAGGGGATGTACAAGACCGAGCCCATCATCGCCGACGGCGGCGAGGTTATCATCTACGCGCCCCACATCCGCGAAATTTCCTACACCCACGGCAAAATCCTGGATGAAATCGGCTACCACGTGCGGGACTACTTCACCAAGCAGTGGGATCGGTTCAAGGGCTATCCGTGGGGCGTCCTGGCCCATTCCACCCATCTCCGCGGCATTGGCACCTACGAGAACGGCGTGGAGCGTCCGCGAATCCAGGTAACCCTGGCCACAGGCATCCCCGAAGAACGGTGCCGCAAAGTCAACCTCGGCTACATGGACCCCGCCAGCATCCGCGTGTCCGATTGGGAAGGGCGGGAAGACGAAGGCATCCTTGTGGTGCACAAGGCAGGCGAGACCCTGTACCGCCTGAAACACGAGACCAAGCGCAAGTGAGGAGGGAACGATGTCGGAATCCAAGTGTCAATTCGGAGTAATCGGACTGGCCGTCATGGGCCAGAACCTGGCGCTGAACATGGAGAGCCACGGCTACTCCGTTGCGGTGTACAACCGCACGGCCGAGCGCACGCGCGAATTCGCCGAGACCCGCACCGCCGGCAAGCGCATCGTGCCCACGTACACCCTGGAGGAATTCGTGCAGGCCCTGGAGCGCCCCCGGCGAATCCTGCTCATGGTCAAGGCCGGCAAGCCCGTGGACGAGGTCATCCAGCAAGTCGCCCCACTGCTAGACAAAGGCGATCTGCTGATAGACGGCGGCAACTCGTTCTTCCAGGACACCGAGCGGCGCTCTGCCCAGATGACGGAGGCTGGCCTGCTGTACATCGGCACGGGCATCTCCGGCGGCGAGGAAGGCGCGCTGAAAGGCCCCAGCATCATGCCCGGCGGCCAGCCCGAAGCCTACGCCCTGGTAGAGGCAATGTTCCAGTCCATCGCCGCTAAGGTGGACGGCGACCCGTGCGTCTCCTACATCGGCCCGCGCGGCGCTGGCCACTACGTCAAAATGGTGCACAACGGCATTGAATACGCCGACATGCAACTCATCAGCGAAGCCTACGACATCCTCCATCGCGGCCTGGGCCTTTCGGCGGCCGAACTCCACGACATCTTTGCCGAGTGGAACAAAGAGGAACTCTCATCCTACCTGATTGAAATCACCGCCAACATTTTCGGCAAGATGGACCCGGACACCGGCAAGCCACTGGTGGAGGTCATCCTGGACGAGGCCGAGCAGAAGGGCACCGGCAAATGGACATCCCAGAACGCCCTGGATTTGGGCGTCCCCACCCCCACCATCAACAGCGCGGTGGAGGGCCGCTTGCTGTCTGCCTACAAGAGCGAGCGCGTTGTCGCCTCCAGGGTACTGTCTGGCCCGCGGCCTGCGTTCCGCGGCGACCGGGCCGCGTTTGTCCAGGACGTGCGCCGCGCCCTCTACGCCTCCAAGATATGCGCCTACGCGCAGGGGATGGCCCTGCTCCGCGCGGCATCGCGCGAATACGGGTACAACCTCCGCCTGGCGGAACTGGCGCGCATCTGGCGCGGCGGCTGCATCATCCGCGCCAAACTGCTGGGGCGCATCCGCGAAGCCTTCACCCGCGACCCCGACCTGCCCAACCTTCTGCTGGACGCCGAGTTCAAGGACGCGGTGGAAAGCCGCCAGGAGTCGTGGCGTCGCGTGATCCAGACGGCGGTGGAGATGGGCATCCCCTGCGCCGCCATGAGCGTCTCGCTGGCCTACTTTGACGCCTACCGCAGCGAGCGCCTGCCGGCGAACCTCTTGCAGGCGCAGCGCGACTACTTTGGCGCCCACACGTACAAGCGGATTGACAAGCCCGGCGTGTTCCACACCGAGTGGCTGGAACCGTAACCAGACGGAGGGGCACGTCCCATGCGCAAACCGCGAAATGTCGTCGTTGCCCAGTCGGGCGGGCCATCGCCCGTCATCAACAACTCCCTGCGCGGCATCGTGGAAACCTGCATGGAGATGCCGGATACCTTTGGCACCGTGTACGCGGCCCTGCACGGCATTGAGGGCGTCCTGAAGGAAGAACTCATAGACCTCACCGCCCAGCCCCGCGAGGAGATCGCCCTGCTCCGCACGACGCCCGCCGCCGGCGCCATCGGCACGTGCCGTTACAAACTCAAAGCCTCGCAGACCGAAGACTACGAGCGCATCATAGACGTGTTCCGCGCGCATGACGTGGGCTACTTCTTCTACATCGGCGGCAACGACTCCATGGACACCGCCCACAAGGTCTCGCAACTCGCCGCCGAGCGTGGCCTGGAACTCGTGGCGACGGGCGTCCCCAAGACCATTGACAACGACGTTGGCGACAGCGAGTTCAAACTCATAGACCACACGCCGGGCTACGGCAGCGTGGCGCGTTATTGGGCGCTCATGGTGCAGTGCGCCAATGAGGAGAACGAGGGCTCGTCGCCATCCGACCCGGTCCTCGTGCTCCAGGCCATGGGGCGCAAGATCGGGTTCATCCCCGCTGCCGCCCGTCTCGCCGACCCCAACAGGGAAATGCCGCTCCAAATCTACATGCCCGAGGCAGGGCTGACGCTGGAAGAACTGGCGGACCGCGTCAATGACCTCCTGCGCGAACGCGGGCGGGCATTGGTCGTCGTCAGCGAGGGCCTGGACGTGGGCGACATCGGAGCCGTGAAGGACGCGTTCGGCCACATCAGTTTCTCCTCATCCGAGATGTCGGTGGAACAGATTGTGGTCAACTACCTGAACAAAGTCGGCCTGCGCGCGCGCGGCGCGGCCCGCGGCAACGTCCCCGGCACAGACCAGCGCCACAACATGGTCTATGCGTCGGTGGTGGACCTGGACGAAGCCTACGGTGTGGGGCGCCATGCCGTGCTCGTGGCAGCCCAGGAGGGCACAGGGTACATGGCCACCATCCTGCGCAGGCCTGGCCCCGTGTACAGCGTGTACTACGACAAGGTGCCGCTGGACCTGGTCGCCAATTCGGAGCGCAAGTTCCCCTCGGCCTGGCTTGCCCCCAACAAGGTGGACGTTACCGACGACTTTGTGCGCTACGCCCGCCCGCTCATCGGCGAGGACTGGCCAACGGTTCCGCTTGTCGGCGGCATCCAGCGGTTCGCCCGAATCCGCCGCGTCATGGCGCCCAAGCGCCTGCCCGAATACGTGCCGCAGGCGTACCGCAAGTAACCGCCCGACGATAAAGCATCGGGCTGAAAGGCGAAGCCCTGCGGGCTGGCGACAGCCCCGAAGGGGCTTGACTTCTCCAGCACGGGGGTTCACCGCCGCGCGACGGCGCATGGCCACTCCCCCTTCTCGCCCCGCCTGCGCGGAGAGAAGGCGGCCAGGGAGATGTGAGGGGTTCACCGCCGCGCCGGCACGCGGCAACCGGCTACACCCGCGTCGCGCCATGGGCACAGGTGCGACGCACTTTCGGAAGTGCGTCGCACCGTGGTCGCCAACGCGGAACGGAACCGAATCTCGCCATGGGCCCTTTCGCCGCCTGGCGCGCCCTGTGATATAATAGCAGACGCATATCCGTATAAGGAGTCCTATGGACACCGCAACGCGACTTCAGGTGTTGGAAATCATCTCGCGCGCCCTGGCCGAAGACATCGGCTCCGGCGACATCACCAGCGAGTGGACCATCCCGGCCGATCTCCGCTTGCGGGGCGACCTCCTCGTGAAGCAGGTTGGCGTAATCGCCGGCCTGGAGGTCGCCGCGCTGGTCTTCGCCACTGTTGACCCTGCCATCCAATTCACGCCGCTTGCCAACGACGGCGACCGCGTAACGCGGGGCACGGTCGTCGCCCGCGTTTCCGGCCCGGCCCGCAGCATCCTCACCGCCGAGCGCACCGCCCTCAACTTCCTGCAGCGCATGTCGGGCATCGCCACCGACACCCGCCGATTCGTGGACGCCGTCAGCGGCACCCGCGCCGTCATCCTGGATACGCGCAAGACCTGTCCAGGCCTGCGCCTGCTGGACAAATGGGCCGTGCGGCTGGGCGGCGCGCAGAATCACCGCACGGGCCTGTACGACATGGTCCTCATCAAAGACAACCACATCACCGCCGCTGGCGGCATCACCCAGGCGGTCAAGCGGGTTCGCGAGCGAATCCCCAGGGGCATCCTGGTTGAGGTGGAGGTCAAGACGTTGGCCGAACTGGACGAAGCCCTCGCGCTGGGCGTGGACCGCATCATGCTGGACAACATGAACCTGGACGACATCCGCGAGGCCGTGCGCCGCGCCCAGGGCCGCGTCAAATTAGAGGTCTCTGGCGGCGTGAGCCTGAGCACCGTTACCAAAATCGCCGCCACTGGCGTGGACTATATCTCGGTCGGCGCCCTTACCCACTCGCCCCAGGCCCTGGACATCAGCCTGGAACTTTACCCGCAAGGAGCAGGATCATGACACTGCCCAAGACCTATGCGGCCATGTCCGAACAGGAGGCCGCCGAACGCATACGAGCGGCGAAGGCAGCCCTCGGCTCTGACCTCGTCATCCTCGCCCACCACTACCAGCGCGACTCCATCGTCGCTTTCGGCGACTTCATCGGCGACTCGCTGGAACTCTCGCGTCGCGCCGCCCAGGTGAGCCAGGCCCGCTACATCGTCTTCTGCGGCGTGGACTTCATGGCCGAGACCGCTGCCATGCTTTGCGCCCCCGACCAGGCCGTCCTGATACCCGAAAGGACCGCCATGTGCCCCATGGCCGCCATGGCCACCCGCCAGCAAGCCGTCCTGGCCTGGGACGCCCTCTCGGCCCTGTGGGGCGACGACATCGTGCCGATTACCTACCAGAACTCTTACGCCGACCTGAAAGCCTTCTGCGGGCAGCATGGCGGGGCCGTCTGCACGTCGGCTAACGCGCAGAAGGTACTCCAATGGGCCTTCTCGCAGCGCGGGCACGTCATCTTCTTCCCCGACGAGCACCTGGGGCGCAACTCGGCGCTGGCGCTGGGCGTGCCGCCGTCCCAAATCCGAGTCTGGGACCCCGACGCGCCCGACCCCGAGTCCATGCGCGACGCCCGCATGATCGTCTGGAAGGGCTTCTGCCACGTGCACACGCGCTTCACGACCGCCGACGTGGACGCCATCCGCGCCCGCTATCCCGACGCGAAGATCATCGTCCACCCCGAATGCCCCGCCGAAGTGGTGGCCCGTGCCGACGCATCCGCTTCCACCAGCGGCATCGTGAAGTACGTGCGCGACCTGCCCGCAGGAACCACCGTCGCCATCGGCACCGAAATTCATCTGGTGGAGCGGCTCGCCGCCCAGAACCCCGACAAGACTGTCGTGCCGCTGGCCCGTTCCCAGTGCGGCGCCATGTACCGCATCACGCCGCAGAGCCTGGCCTACGTCCTGGACGAACTCACCCAGGGCCGCCTGGTCAACCGCGTCCGCGTCCCGAAGAGCATCCAGAAGTGGGCCAACAAGGCGCTAGAGCGCATGCTCGCCCTGGCCTAAACCGCTGCATGAAGGGAATCTCCCATGTGCGCTGACATCATTCAAAGCGACGTTCTCATCATCGGGTGCGGCATCGCGGGGGCCGTAGCCGCCTTGCGTCTGGCCGAAGACCCCGCGCTCTCCATCACCGTCATCACCAGCGCCGCCGACCCGCTGGAATCCAACACGTTCTACGCCCAGGGCGGCATCATCGGCAGCGGCGTGCACGACTCGCCGACCCTGCTGGCCCGCGACCTGATCGCGGCGGGCGATGGCCTCAACAACCGCCGAGCCGTGCGCATCCTCGCCACCGAAGGCCCGCGCCTCGTGGAAGAGTTCCTGGTCAAGCGGCTGGGCGTCCCCTTCGCCCGAAGCCACGGTGATCAGTTGGAATACATCCGCGAGGCCGCCCACTCCACCGAGAGAATCCTGCACGCCGCCGACGCCACAGGCCAGGCCATTCAGACCAAACTGGTTGAGGCGCTGCGGGCCTGCCCGAACGTCCGAGTGCTGTCGGCCCACACCGCCGTGGACCTGCTCACCCCGTCGCACCACGCCCTCAATCGGCTGCGGGTCTATGAGCCGCTCTCGTGTGGCGGGGCCTACGTCCTGAACCAGGCGGAAAACCGCGTGGACACCTTCCTGGCCAAGGCCACCGTGCTGGCCACGGGCGGCCTGGGGCGCATCTTCCTGCACACGACCAACCCGCCACTGGCGCGTGGCGACGGCCTGGCCATGGCCGCCCGCGCGGGCGCCCGCATCATCAACGCCGAGTACATCCAGTTCCACCCTACCGTGTTCTTCCACCTCAACGCCGCCCAATTCCTTATCAGCGAGGCCGTGAGGGGCGCGGGCGCTCGCCTCATCAACAAGCAGGGCGAACCCTTCATGGAGAAGTACGCGCCCCAGTGGAAAGACCTGGCCCCCCGCGATGTGGTCGCCCGCAGCATCCATCAGGAAATGCTGGCCACGGGCGCCAACTGCGTGTACCTGGACCTAGCCTCCTACATCAACCGCGCCAAGATTCTGCGCCGCTTCCCGAACATCTATGAGACGTGCCTCAAGTTCGGCGTGGACATCACCCGCGAGCCCGTGCCCGTGGTGCCAGCGGCGCACTACTTCTGCGGCGGCGTCTGGGCCGACTCGGTAGGCCGCACCACCATCCGCAACCTCTACGCCGTGGGCGAGGTCAGTTGCACAGGCGTTCACGGCGCGAACCGACTGGGCAGCGCATCGCTCCTGGAGGGCCTCGTCTGGGGCTGGCGGGCCGCCGACCACATCCGCCAGAGCCTCCCGAAGCGCGCGCCGCTTGGGCCTGCCGACCTGCCCCCATGGCGCGACGTGGGCCTGGAGGACTTCGCCGACCCCGCCCTCATCCAGCAGGATCTCAGCACCATCCAGCACATCATGTGGAACTACGTGGGCTTGATTCGTTCCACCAAGCGCCTGGAACGCGCCATCGGCGACCTGTACGACCTGCAGGATGACATCACACGCTTCTACCGCACCACGCGGCTGAACGACGCCCTCGTCGGGCTGCGCAACGCGGTTCAGGCGGCCATCATCGTCGCCGAAGCCGCCTGGCGCAACCGCGAAAGCCGAGGGTGCCATTTCCGCCTGGACTGACGGAGTTTCCGAAATCGCCCTGACTGAACGGCCACTTATGCAAAACTCGCTTTGCACACGTTGCCAAAATCCAGCATCCGTGGTACAATGGCCCCCATATCGCAACCCTGAAATCAGGAGTGGGCATGGGTTCCGACACCGCCATCACCATCGCGCTCATCGTTACGGCTGTGAGTTTTGACTTTCTGAACGGCTTCCACGACAGCGCCAACGTCGTCGCCACGACCATCTCGTCGCGCGCCCTGTCGCCCAGAAAGGCGCTCGTTCTTGCTGCCGTCGCCGAGGCCGCTGGCCCGTTCCTGTTCGGCGTCGCCGTCGCCACGACCATCGGGCACGACATCGTCTCGCCGACGGCCATCGGCCCGACGGTCATCTTCGCGGGCCTGCTCGGCGCCATCGCCTGGAACATCATCACGTGGATTCTCGGCATCCCGTCCAGTTCCTCCCATGCGCTCATCGGCGGCCTCGTCGGCGCGGTCGCCGTCGCCCATGGCTTCTCGGCCATCCAGGTCGCGGGCATCCGCAAGACCGTTATCGCCCTCTTCACGTCGCCTATCGTGGGGCTCATCGTCGGCTATCTCTTCATGAAACTCCTCATGTGGCTTTCGCGGGCCGCCACGCCCCGCGCCAATGACTTCTTCAAGGGCGCGCAGGTGCTCACCTCCATCGGCCTGGCCCTGAGCCACGGCACAAACGACGCGCAGAAGTCCATGGGCATCATCACCATGGCGCTCGTGAGCGGCGGGCTGATAGATTCCTTCCACGTGCCCGTATGGGTCATCGCGCTTTGCGCCAGCGCCATCGCCCTGGGCACGTTCACCGGCGCCTGGCGCATCATCCGCACGCTGGGCGCCAAGTTCTACCGCATCCGCCCCATCCACGGCTTCAGCGCGCAGGCCGCATCCGCCGCCGTCATCCTGGGCGCGGCCGTGCTGGGCGGGCCGGTCAGCACCACGCAGGTCGTGAGTTCCACCATCATCGGCGTCGGCTCGGCCGAGCGCGTGTCCAAAGTACGCTGGGGGGTGGCGGGCGACATCGCCATCGCCTGGCTTCTCACCATTCCGGCATCCATGCTGATGTCCGCGCTCATCTACATCCCGCTTCATGCATGGCTCGGCTAGATTATCCAGCAATTCGGAGGCAAACAGATGGGCTTGAAAGATCTCTTCCGCAAGAAACCCGACCGGTTCCGGCAACTCCTCGCCGACCAGGCCGCCAAAACCCTGGAGGGCGTCCAACTCCTGGAGCAGTACGTGCGCGCCCCAAGCCCCGAAATCGTGGACGCCCTGAGGCGTGCCGAGAAAGAAGCCGACGAACTGCGCCGCATCTTGATAGACGAACTCAACCGCACCTTCGCCACTCCCTTTGACCGCGAGGACATCTTCGGCCTATCGCGCGCCATTGACGACATCATTGACTACGCCCATACCTCCGTGGACGAGATGGCGCTCTTCAAGGTGGAACCCAACGCCGACATCGTGAACATCGTGAAACTCCTGAGCGACGCCGCCACCGAGATTCACCTGGCCGTCCTGCGCCTCAGCGACCACCCGGGCGTCGCCATTGAGCACGCCAAACGCGCCAAGTCTCTGGAAAACCGCGTGGAAGACCTCTACCGGCAGGCGCTTGTGAACCTGTTTGAGGGCGTGAAAACCATAGAGGACGTAACCCGCGTGCTCAAACTGCGGGAAATCCTGCGCCACCTGAGCAACAGCGCCGACCGTGGAGACGAGGCCGCCAACCTCATCAGCGACATCGTCGTGAAGGGGACATAGCCGGCTCCGAACCCCCTACGGCACGGGCGGCTCCACGATCGCCGCGTCGGGGTACGTGGCCGCATAGTCGTCAAAGCGGCAATCCGCCGCCGGCCCTGTCTCCGAGAACAGAATAGCCGCAAGCCCCATGCCCCGCACCAGGAACGCATCCTTATCCTGCCATGCGGGCGTGAACTCCACGGGCGTGTCGTTCACGAAGAAACGCACCAGGCCGTCTTCCTTGTCCACCGTGAGGATGTTCGCCGCATCGCCCCCGCGAACCGCGCCGCACCGCGTCCAGCCGCGAACCTCCAGCCACTGCCGCGCCTGCGCGTCGTACCGCCACAGCGCCACCCAGCCCCGCGGCGACACCATGAAGGCGTGCGTCGCCGATCCGCCAAACACGACTCCGTAGGCCGCTTCGCCGCCGCCCGCGCGCCGGGCCTGCACGCGAATGCGAATCCAGTCGGACTGCATCTGCACCGGCGCCAGGCTTACGAAGACCAGGCCGCTTTGCCGCGCCAGAATCTGATACTCCCCGCCCACATACCCCATCGCGAAGGCCGGATTGTCGGCAGACCTCGGCCAGCCGCTCATGGGATCGCTGAAGTCGTCAAAGAACGGCGTCGGAGTGCCGCCAGCCGGGTAGCGGTAGTTCCGCGCCACCCGTGGCAGATAGCACTGCGGCGGCGCGACAACCGTCCGCGTGGGCGTTGGCGTGGGCGCTGGGGTCGCAGTAGCCGTCGCCGTCCGCGTGGGCGTGGGGGTTGCGGTGGCCGTCGGTGTCGGCTCCTGCGGCGTCGGCGATGGCGTAGCCGTAGCCGATGGCGTAACCGTCGGCTCCTGCGGCGTCGGGGATGGCGTAGTCGGCGCAGGCGTCGCGGTCAGGGTCGGCGTTGCGCTGGGTGTACCCGTCGGCGTCCATGTGGGCGTCGCGGTCGCCGACAGCGTAGGGGTGGGCGCGGGCAACGTGGGCGTCCGGGACGGCTCCACGGTCGGCGTGGCCGTTGCGGTCCACGTGGGCGTTGCCGTCGGCACAGGCGTATCTGTGGCCGTGGGCGGGGGAGTCGGCGTCGGCTCGGCGAACGGGCGCAGCAGCCAATAAGCGTTCTCAACGTTCAAGTATCCCGCCCCTTCCCATAGAGGCAGGCGATGGGGAACAGCGCCACCCACAAGCGCATCCCTGACGACAGTCGGCATGTCGGCGCGACCTCTCAGCGCCGGATAAGCCTCCAGGAGCAGCGCCGCCGCCCCCGCGACAACGGGGCTGGCCATGCTCGTCCCGCCCATGACGAAATAGTCCGCCGGGCCCGCGCCGTCCGAGACGCCATCGTTGTCCACGATTTGCGGGTCGTAGCGACTGCCCAGGGGGTATGCGCGGTCGCGCGCGGAAATCACGGCCGTGCCAGGCGCCGCGATGTCGGGCTTCTTGCGCTCGTCCAGCGTTGGCCCCCGCCCGCTGTACCAGGCCATGCCTTGCTCGGCGCCCGGCGAGGGGCTGAAAGTGTAGGATTGCCCCTGATAGTTCGTCCAGACCGCCCGGCTGACATACCCGCCGACAGCCACGCACCTCGCCGCGTCCGCCGGCGTCTCCACGGTGTAGTTGGGATCGGGCTGGGTGAACACAACGTCGGCGTTCTCGCTGTACACGTGCAGGCGGCGCCCCACCACCACAGGCCCCATGCTGCGGATTCGCAGCAGATAGTCGCCCGGCGGAAGCGTCGGGCCAGAGATCAATAGCGACTCGGTGCCCGCCTCGCTCTCGCGCGGTTCCCGAATGACATTCACTGCCACACCTATGTTGCCCGCGGCGAATAGCGTAACCGTGTACGCCTCGCTCCGCCCCACGCCATCGTTCCACACCAGCCGCAACAGGAGGGGAGTGGCAGCCCGAACCTGGAGACCCACTTCTTTGGCAGACGCCCCGCCCGCCCCCAGTTCCACCGACGCATGGCGGCCATCCTCGCCTGCGTTCCCCGCCGCGCAGAACACCAGCCGTCCCTGATGACTTGCGGCCCAATCCACCGCCTGCGCCAGCGGAGAGGAACCGTCGTGATAGGCATCCCACCCGCCATAACTGACGTTGACGACTTCCGCGCCCGACTCCACGGCCTGGCGAATCGCCGCGACGAAGGCATCGTTCGTCGCGGGCGCGCCCTCTTCGTCTAGGCCGATCTTCAAGAAGATGAGGTCGGCGCCTGGCGCCATGCCCCGATAACGCCCGCCCGAGAGCACGCCACGACCCACCGCCGTGGCCGCCACATGGGTGCCATGCCCCGAATAGGGATTCCACACATCATCATCCAACGCAGGAAAGCCGGACACATCCCTGGCCACAATCGGGGCGGGGATATCCGGATGGTCAACGTCCAGCCCCGCGTCCAGAATCGCCATCCGCACCCCGGCGCCCGTGAATCCCAGACCCTGCACCCAAGACACCTGCGAGGAATCCCTCGCCAAATCGTTGTTGGGACGCAGAACCTGCTCGGCTGTTTCCAGGCGCACCACGTCGTCCAGCGAAGCCAGCGCCGCTACCTGCTGGACGGGCGCGTCGGCAACCACGAAGCCATACGGATGCGTTCCCACGGGGGGAATCCACGTCTGCCCGTACAGGATGACGCCCAGGGACTGCGCCCGCTGTGTCCACTGCGAGGTTGGAGCGCCTTGCAGGTACACGAACAGGCGCTGCCTCTGGGGATTCCAACGGCTGCCCGCGGTAGCCGTCAGCGCCTCGGCGATGCCCACGTCCGGGTTGGCGAGAAACTCCCGCTTCAGCGCCAGTTGGTACTGGAGAAGCGCGCTCATCTTGGCGACAGGGGTTGGCTCCGTTGCGTGGCCGCCGGCAGGCAGCAGCGCAAACACAATGCCCAGGGCCACGATGCCGCGCCCTGCCGCCCCCAGTATCACGCGAACGAACGATCTGCCCCTACCCACGGAACAACGCGCTCCCTTCTACCAACTCTATCAACGAAGAAGTCGGCGAAACGTTGCGGGTGGCCGCAAGGAGGTGGACGTGGGGCGGGGTTCGCCAGGGCTTGCACCGCACGCGGGCACAGCAGGCTGTGCGAGCCAATCTGTAGCCCCTGCGTCCTCGGCGCTCTCGGCGGTGAAATCCGGCGCCCGCCGCCCCCACGGACGGCCCCCAAGCCCGCAGGGCTTCGCCCCTTCAGCCCGATGCTTCAGCGTCGGGCGACGAGTAACCGCGAATCCACGCCAGTGAACGCGAATTCGCCCCAAGCCCGCAGGGCTTCGCCCCTTCAGCCCGATGCTTCAGCGTCGGGCGACGAGTAACCGCGAATCCACACCAGTGAACGCGAATTCACCCGAAGCCCGCAGGGCTTCGCCCCTTCAGCCCGATGCTTCAGCGTCGGGCGACGAGTAACCGCGAATCCACGCCAATGAACGCGAATTCACCCCCGCCCGCAGGGCTTCGCCCCTTCAGCCCAATGCTTCAGCGTCGGGCGACGAGTAACCGCGAATCCACGCCAGTGAACGCGAATTCGCCCCCAGCCCGCAGGGCTTCGCCCCTTCAGCCCGATGCTTCAGCGTCGGGCGACGAGTAACCGCGAATCCACACCAGTGAACGCGAATTCACCCCCAGCCCGCAGGGCTTCGCCCCTTCAGCCCGATGCTTCAGCGTCGGGCCAACATTCGGGGCGCGCTTGACCGACCCAGCGGAACCTCCTACAATAGCCCAGCGTCTGCAATTCGCATCACAAATCGCGCAGACATACCAGGGAGCATACCATGGGACGACGCCGACAACGCCTACATTCCGGGTGCGGGGGCGCGTTTCGCCTTCTCGCCCTCGCGGTGCTTGCGGGCGCCCTTGCGCTTGCCCCGGCTTGCGGGCCAACGCCCATGCCGCCAGCCCCAACCACAACGTCGGCTCCCGCAACGCCGGCCGCACCTACTCTAGCGCCTTCGCCCACGCCGACCGCGCCGCCATCCGCAACGCCGTCGCCGATCCCATCCGCGACTCTCGCGCCCACGGCAACGCCAGCGCCCACGCGCACGCCAACGAGATCCACCCCCGCCGCGCCAACGCCCACCGCGACCGTCGTCCCGATTCCGCCCGTCCGGTCCCTGGTCGTCTCCTCGGGCGAAGACCGTACCCTGTACGCCATCATCGGCGACAATGCGTATCGGAGCGCCGACGGGGGTGCGACGTGGATGCCGCTGGATCTCACGGGTATCGCGCCCGCGTCGCGACTGTTCGCCCTGGCTTTGGACTACCGCAACCCATCTGTGATGTACCTGACTGCCAGCAGCGGCATCTATCGGCGCGTTGGCGCGTCTGCATGGGAGTTCGTGCATCCCCTCAACGCGCAGGCACTGGCTGTGGACTTCGTGAATTCCAACGTCCTGTGGGCGGGCGTGTCCTGGACGACGGAGTACAAGGCCGTCATCCTCAAGAGCACCGACGCGGGGCGAACCTGGGGCAAGGCCGATTTCGGCATCCAGGCGTACCTGGGCTATGGCGTTACGCGCATCCTCATTGACCCCGTGAACCCCGATGTCCTCTACGCCAATCTTCGCTATGGCGGGCGGTTCGGGTGGCCAGAAGGCTGGCTTTACCGGGGCGGCCGGGCCGGGAACTGGGAGCCGCTGCCTGTGGGCGACCAGCCGACAGGCGGAGGTTTCTCCGAGGGGGCGTGCATGCCCCACGGTCTGGCGTTTGACCCCAACCTGCGCCGCCTGTACGTGGGATGCGACGCCTACTATTACAACAACTCCCGCTTGTTCATGCTCGCCTCCAACAACGCCCACGAGCCGGATTCGCGCAACATCACCTGGGCCGAGGCGCTGTCGCTGGGCACGCTGACGCCGCCGTTCGCCGTGGGCTACCTGGAACCTCTCGCGGTGGACGCCCGCGCGCCCAAAGCCCTCTATGTGGCCGTGTCGGGAACCGGCACCGTCTCGGCACAACCCTATCGTCTCCTCGTCAGCCGCGATGACGGGCAGACGTGGCTTGACCTACCCGTGCCCGCATTTTGATACCAAGGAGGTGTACCATCCGAACGCCAGACGGACAGGAGTGCCGCTTCTTCTACGGAGACTATGCGCGCGGCAGGCACACCGAAATCTGCCGCCTGTTGGAAGCCGCCGAACAACCCTGGAAGCCCGCGCTGTGCCGAACGTGCCCCGTCCCGGGCATCCTCCGCGCCAACGCCTGCCCGCACATGATCCTCTACGGGCGCGTCCAGCGCCGACTGGGGCTATGGCAACGCGTGCGCGTTACAGCCGTGTGCCAGAAGACCCGCCAGGTCGTCCCCGAGCCACACATGGGTTGCGGGCAGTGCGGGCGCGAAGGTACGTAGGGCAAGCGTGCGCCCCATTCTTGCCTGAATGGAAAACTCCCCTCTTGACGAAAGTACAAAAGTATGGTACAATACAAAACGTGCGAACCCAAATCTTTGTTAGGAGGCTGAAATGCGTAGAGAGGATCGCTGCGAGGTTCGTATCATTGACGCCGAGAAAGTCAAGAAAATCTCGGAAACCCTCATCAGTGGCCTGGATGCCACGCACCTGGCGGATGTATTTGACGCCATGTCAGATCCCACCCGCCTGCGCATCATCTCGGCCGTCGCCAGCGCCGGAGAGGTCTGTGTATGCGATATCGCCGGGTCGCTCGGCATGACGCAGTCGGCCATCTCCCACCAACTCCGGCTGCTGCGCACCGTCAACATCCTCAAGAACCGAAAGCAAGGGCGGATGGTGTACTACTCCCTCGCGAGCGAGCACATCGGCAAGGCCTTCGCCGAGGCCCTGGCCCACATTCGCCAAGAGTAGCCCCCAACGCGGTGTTCCCTGGCACCGCTTGCCACACCCAATTAGCGGCTGTTCCCTGGCAGCCGCTAATTGTTTGCCTTTTGCGGCCTCAAGCCCTCTGTGTTATCATGGAGCAGGCCAATTCGCCCAAAGCACAATCCAAGGCGCCAGAGGCATAAGCCCGGCGCCGGACCTGAGGAGGCAACGCTTCATGCGACCCTATATGATTCTAAATGTGATTCCATCGCTTCCGCCGAGCCTCGTTCGGCTGGCAGAACTCGCGTACAACCTGCGCTGGACATGGGACCACGACACGCGAGACCTGTTCCGCCGCCTGGACAGCGACCTCTGGGAGCGGAGCGGCCATAACCCCGTCGCCATGCTCGGAGCCATCGCCCAATCGCGCCTGGAAGCCGCCGCGCGGGACGATGGATTCCTCGCCCACTTCCAGCGCGTCTGCGAGCAGTTTGACCGCTACATGGCCAATCAGCGCGCCTGGTATTCCCAGCATTGCGCCGAAGCGCCCGAGTGCCGCGTGGCCTACTTCTCGCCCGAGTTCGGCCTCACCGAGTGCATTCCCATCTATTCGGGCGGTCTCGGCGTCCTCTCCGGCGACCACCTCAAGTCGGCCAGCGACCTGGGGATTCACATGGTGGGCGTGGGCCTGCTGTATCAGTTCGGCTACTTCAGCCAGTACCTCAGCCCTGACGGCTGGCAACAGGAATACTATCCGGTCAACGACTTCTACAACATGCCCCTGCAACTCATGCGCAAGCCCGACGGCGCGCCCGTCATCGTGCAGGTCAACTACCCCGACGCACCCGTGAGCGCCCAGGTCTGGCGCATCCAGGTCGGGCGGGTGCCACTCTACATGCTGGACAGCAACCTGCAGCAGAACCGCCCCCGCGACCGCGAGATCACGGGCAAACTCTACGGCGGCGACCGCGAGATGCGCATCCGCCAGGAAATTCTCCTCGGCATCGGCGGCTATCGCGCCCTCATGGCGCTCGGCATTGAACCCACCGTCTGCCACATGAACGAAGGGCACGCGGCCTTTCTGTGTCTGGAACGCGTGCGGGTGCTCATGGACCGATTCGGCCTCAACTTCTACGAGGCGGCCGAACTGGCCCGCGCCGGAAACATGTTCACCACCCACACGTCTGTGCCGGCGGGGATTGACGTGTTCGCGCCGGACCTGGTGGACCGCTACTTCGGCGGCTGGTACCCCATGCTGGGCATCACGCGCGAGCAATTCATGGCCCTGGGTCGCCAGCACCCCGCCGACGCCAGCGAGCCATTCAACATGGCCGTCTTTGCCGTGACCATGTCCAGCCACACCAACGCTGTGAGCGCCCTCCATGCCAGCGTGGCCCGGCGGCTCTGGGCCAGCCTGTGGCCCAGCGTGCCCGAAGAGGAGATTCCGGTAGGCCACATCACCAATGGCGTGCATCTGCGATCCTGGGTTTCGGGAGACCTGGCGTCGCTGCTGGATCGTTACCTGGGCCCTCGGTGGAGGGAAGAACCCAGCGACATGTCGGTCTGGCAGAAGGTGGCCGACATCCCCGACGAAGAACTCTGGCGCACCCACGAGCGGCGCCGCGAGCGCCTTGTGCACTTCGCCCGACAGCGCCTGCGCGCGCAGTTGGAGGCCCGCGGCGCGCCGCCATCCGAAGTGGAAATCGCCAACGAGGTCTTGAATCCCGAGGCGCTGACCATCGGGTTCGCGCGGCGCTTCGCCACGTACAAGCGCGCCACGCTCCTCCTGCGCGATCCCGCCCGCCTGGCGCGCATCCTGAACGACCGCGAGCGGCCCGTGCAGATCATCATCGCAGGCAAGGCCCATCCCCAGGACCAGGCCGGCAAGGAACTCATCCAGGCCATCGTCAAGGCCGCCCGGCAGGAGGACTTCCGCCACCGACTCGTCTTCCTGGAAAACTACGACATGAACATCGCGCGCTATCTGGTGCAGGGCGTGGATGTCTGGCTCAACACTCCGCGCCGAATGCAGGAGGCCAGCGGCACCAGCGGGATGAAGGCCGCCGCCAATGGCGCGCTTAACTTGAGCATCCTGGACGGGTGGTGGGACGAGGGATACGCCCCCGAAGTCGGTTGGGCCATCGGGCGCGGCGAAATTTACGACGATCCGGAGTATCAGGACGCCATAGAGTCGCAGGTCATCTACGAACTGTTGGAGAAGGAAATCGTCCCGCTGTTCTACTCGCGCGGCCGGGATGGCCTCCCGCGGGCCTGGATCGCCAAGATGAAGGCCGCCCTTGGCCGGCTGGCGCCCGTTTTCAACACCGACCGCATGCTCATGGAGTACACGCAAAAGTACTATCTGCCCGTCAGCGCCCACTACCTGGCCATGCAGGAGAATCAGGCCCAGCGCGCCAGAGACCTGGCCGCCTGGAAAGCGAACCTCCGCCAGAACTGGAGCCAACTCCGGGTGGAAAGCGTAGAGGCGAACACTCTCGCCGAGATCCACGTCAACGCGGAGGTCGTCGTTACGGCGCGCGTGAACCTGGGCAATCTGTCGCCCGATGACGTTCGCGTCCAACTGTACTACGGCCACGTGAATCCTGCCGGCGAGATACAGCAGGGCCAAATCGCGCCGATGCAACTCAAGCAAAAAGTGGACTCGGCCTACATCTACGAGGGCAAGGTGAACTTCGCCACCAGTGGCCTGCACGGGTACACCGTGCGCATTCTGCCGCACCATCCCGACATGGCCACGCCCTTTGACTCGGGCCTGGTGTACTGGTTCAGTTAGCGCGGGACGGCCCGGCCAAGGCGTGTAGCGCGCCTTCCCTGGAGTTTGGCTCTTTTATCTGAATGTTGGGGCTACAGAAAGGCTGGAAACAGGTGCAAGGAGGCCCGAAGCGGGCTAACTCCTGGCTGAAGACAGGGCCGCATTATACAGACCGCTCAACCAAGC
>Ga0067045_1027500_pt1 | contig 109085 bp, 95 predicted proteins | sample TerdegcTABiofilm_FD_59184 | JGI IMG/M metagenome (GOLD analysis project Ga0067045, IMG submission 59184) | Combined Assembly of (Gp0054472, Gp0054536) Wastewater bioreactor microbial communities from Singapore -Terephthalate degrading...
TAAGAAATGGACGCAGCCAGTGCATAACTGGGGCTTGATAGTAAACCAATTTTTAGCTATTTTTGGCGAAAGGGTTAAAGTCTGAAACCCTAACCCTCGAAATCATTTACACACTTTTTTGGATACTGTCGCAAAAAGCACTTTTACACCTTATAATCAAAGATTTATAAAAATATAGCAAGTCCCTCAACCTCGTCCCCCATACCTCGCACCTCATATCTCATACCTCCCACCTCATCATCACTCCTTACTTCCCCAGCTCCCTATCACTTTCCGCTGCATAAAAAGGGCTTTCAGCTGATCGGCATATGCATTCATAAGGTTCATGCGGGTATCACTGTATGTTTTTTCAGCATCGCTCAGCTCGTTCTGTGTGGCACGGCCTTCGGCAAGCAGTTGCTGGTTTTGCTGTACAATACGACGGGCCAGTTCCAGTTCGCTGCTTCGGTTCTTTACGTCGGCTGCAGCCGTTTCGAACTGCCAGCGGGCATCGCTGTAATCGTAAGATACCCGTTGTATTTCTTCTTTCAGTGCATACTGAAGCTGCTGCTGCTCCAGCCGTACGCGCTGTTCTGTGCGCCGGGCCGATAATCCGTCGAACAGGGGTAATTTTATTTCCAGGCCCAGGTAGGAATATCCGTACCACTGTGCCGAGGTTTTGTAAAAATCGAACCGTTCGCGGAAGGCCTGCGTGGCCAGACGACCGTAAAAGTTTATTTCGGGTGCATAATACAGCCGGTTGCCCCTGAGCTGTACCTGCTTTTCGCGCAGCTGGTCGGTTACCCGCAGTACGGAAAAAGAGCTTTGTGGCGCAAGGGCAGCGGGTATTCGCTGTATCTCTGTATTATAAAAATTTTCCAGACCAGTGCTCTGGTAAGTGTTTACCAGCACAGAATCGCCCATAGCCCGGCTCAGGGCTGCAGAAGCCCGGGCCATTGCATTGCGGGTCTTTGCCAGATCCGACTGTGCCACCTGCTCGTTCAGCAATGCACGCTCGTAATCAGTGTCCCTTGCTCGGCCTTCTGACATGGCAGCCCCGGTGCGTATTTTTTCGGTACTGCACTTTTCGAGGTTTACCTGTGCCTGTTTTACTTTTTCTTCGGCCAGGGCCAGTTCCAGGTATGCCGAATATACATCGAAACGGGTATCCTGCGTTTTTTCGTTAAACTGCGTTTCGGCGCTTAGCAGGGCGGCTCCAGCATTCAGCTGCTCTGCATGCAGTGCGGGTTTATACAGCGGTTGTGTAAGATCCAGTGCCGGGGTCATAAGCCAGGGTGTACCCTGCTGTATGTTGCGAAACTGTCCGGCCGGTCCGCCAAAAGCCTCGGCAGGTAATACCAGGGTTTGCCGTGCCAGGTTATAACGGGTATCCAGGCTTGCATCCACACGGCCGGTCCACGATTGCTTTGCCTGCCGCAATGTAAGCCGGGCCAGTTCCAGCCGGGTTTTCTCCTGCAGCAGCGAGAGGTTTTGTGTAAGGGCCCGCTCAAAGGCCGCATCCGGAGCTATCTGCTGGGCAAATATCCCCGTACTGTAAAGTATACTATATAAAAGGATATGTACCTTTTTCATATCTGTATGTTTTATCCTCTGAATACAGAGGCGGGTTCGAGTTTAACAATACGACGTATGGCAAACAATGTGCCGCTGAGTGCTATAACCGCAGTAAGTACAAAAAAGAGCACACGCATCAGCGGACTAAACGTAAACAGGGTTCCGGCCTGTGCAATACCCAGGCGAAAACCTTCGATAAGGGCATACCCTATCAGGAAACCAATAAGTGCATAAATAAGGGCCTGCATCAGTATTAAACGCCGCACATAGGCATTGGTTGCCCCAATGGCTTTAAGGGTTCCGTAATCGCGTATGCGGTCGATGGTAGCGCTGTATAGAGTAAGTCCTATAATTACAAAACCGGCTACCAGCGCAAATACAATAAGGGTACCAAACGAAATGGCAATTCCGCTGGAACGGAGTACGGTAAGTACCGTAGAGCGCGCAAAATCGTCGCCCAGCCAGGCTTTTACACCGGGTATCTGTTGTGTTATTGCCTTCAGCAGCTGAGTACTGTCGCTGCCTGCCTCATATTCTACCAGGAAGGCCGAAGCTTTATCTGCCGGAACATTACCCAGGTAACGGGCACGCTCGGCGGTGGTGTAGCTGTAGATACCGCCAAAGCCTCTGGCTCCGCGGGTCTGAGCTGCAATATATACCTGCTTGCCATTAATTTCGAAATAGTCGCCTCGTTTCGATCCGCCCAGGGCCTTGGCATCGAAAACATCGGTAGTTACTGCTCCGTCGGGAACCAGATCGGCCGGACTACCTTCGAAAAGAAATGCTCTGTTAAGCCCCGAAAATGAAGGCATACTTACCCCTACAATGGTAAGTCCCGAAGATGTACCATCAGGAAAACGGGCCGCGCCCGAAGCAAGTACCAGCGGGTATACCTTTTTTACACCGGGTATGCTTTCCAGCTCATAACCGATACGCACATCAATAGGCGAAAGCGCATTCACATTGGTGGTTTTATCATCGGTAACCCATATATACTGGCGGTTGGTGCGTACCAGGTAGCTCATGGCATTGGTAAGAAAGGTAAAGATGCCGGTCTGCTGCCCGATCAGGAATATCGATATCACCACGCCAAACAGGGCACCTATGCTCTTCGGCTTATCGAAGCGCATAAACTTTAGTGCTGTAATTACAAGCTGCATAAGGCTATAGTTTTATTACACATTCTACCCGGCTTCCGATAAGTACTGCACCCGGACGATCGATCTGTATCCGCACCTCGCGTACGCGGCGGTCTTCGAGATTATCGGCCCGGTCGCTGAAAATGGATTTTTTCGACAGGTAAGGTGCCGCAAAAATTACCACTCCGCTGCTGAGTACTTCGGTGGTACCCTGTGCCCTTATCTCGGCTTTTTGTCCGTTCTGTATCCTGCGGGCAAAAAGTTCGTCCACTTCAGTAACAGCCACCAGCGGACCTGCCGGGGCAAAATCACCGATGAGGGTGCCCGGCGCAATGCTCTGCCCGGGACGCACCTCCAGCGAAAGCATCATACCATCGGCCGGAGCTGTAATGCGGCGCTTGGCCAGCAGCGATCCGTAATAGCTTACATCAGCCTCCAGCTCGCCCAGGGCTGCGGTAGCCACGGCCAGGTCGGCACGGGAAGCTTCCAGGTCGCTCTGCAGTTTTTCGTACTGTGTGCGCGAATCATCGTACGTTTGCCTGGTAACCGCATCTGCAGCCAGCAGTTTTTTATCCCGTTCAAAGGCCAAACGGGCATTTTCTGCCTGTATTTCCAGGCTTTTGCAACGTGCCTGCAATGCCGCTATATTATCGTTACGGCCTTTAAAGCGACTCCGGCTCTGCGCCAGCTGCGCCTCTTCGGTGCCAGGATTCAGCTCCAGCACCAGGTCGCCTTTATGCAGCGTATCGCCGGCCTTTACCAGTATACGGCTTACAATACCCGAAGCTTCGGCCCCCAGGGGGTATATCTTCTCAAAAGGTTCAATACGGGCAATGCCTACCACACGGTCTGGCACGGCTAATACCGAATCTGCTGCGGCCACCCGGTTTCCTTCCGTTTTTCCGCTTCCGCAGGCCCCCAAAAGGCCCAGACCGATAAAACTGCTTATTACGTATATGCTTCTCATCGTTTAATTGGTTCAGTGAAAAAAATTCTGATTCAGGTTTGTTTCTTCCGTTACCCGGCCTTCGTCTACACGCAGCACCCGGTCGGCATACTCAATAAGGCGGGGGTCGTGTGTTACTACGCAAACTGCTTTCCCCTGCGAACTCAGGGCACGCAGCTCTTTCATTACGGTACCTATAGAACGTGCATCCAGCGAGGCTGTAGGTTCGTCGCACAACACCAGCGAAGGATCTGTTACCAGGGCCCGGGCAATGGCCACACGCTGCTGCTGCCCACCCGAAAGCTGTCCCGGCAGGTTTGCCTTACGGTCGGTCATCCCCACCAGTTCCAGCGCCTGCATAGCACGGCGCCTTGCTTCCGATGCCTTTATGCCCTGCAGCTGCAAGGGCATCATTACATTATCCAGGGCGTTCAGGGGAGCAATAAGATTAAAGTTCTGAAACACAAAACCAATGGTATGCAAGCGAAGGCGGGCCAGCTCGCGGCTTCCCAGGCTGCCTATATCCTGCCCTGCCACATACAGGCGGCCTTCGCTGGGATAAATAACACAGCCCAGTAGCGACAGCAGCGTAGTTTTGCCCGAACCCGAAGGACCTATAATAAGGCAAAGCTCTCCCTTGCGAAATACAACATCGGTTTTTTCCAGCGCCGTAATCTGGTTGTCGCCCATGCGATATACCTTCGTTACTCCTTCCAGTCGTGCAATCTCTTCTTTAGAAGCCTGCATATTGTTTAAATTTAAACTAACTACCTGTTAAAATCATTTATCCAGAAAAGCCTGCTGTAACTTAAACAGCACTTTATAAAAATTGTTCAGTTCTGCATCCGAAAGCCCCGAAGTATGCTCCTGCATAAATTCCAGTGCCACATCAATAAGCTCTTCGCGCAGCATCTTACCGCCATGGGTAAGATAGATCAGGTTTACGCGGCGGTCGTGCTGCTGAGGTATACGTACCACAAGGTTACGCTTCTCCATCATATCTATTAGGTGCGTAATGGCTGCACGGTTTACGTTCAGCTCTTCGGCCAGCAGATTTTGCGATACCCCCTCTTTTTCCCACAATATATGCAGTATAATCCAGTGTGGCAGGGTAATATCATAACCTTTCGACTGAAACCGCTGGTTCAGGCCCGTCCCGATCATGCGCTGCAGCATGGCTATGTGTTTCCCAAGCAGCATTACCTGCTGCATACGCTGCCCGTTCTGTTCTTCCATCCGAAGAACAAAGATAATAATTTGTTAAGTATTAAACAAATTTTCAGATCACTCTTTTAAAGGTAACTGTAAACAGGCTTACGGTATTCTCTACTTCCTTAAGCACACCATTCTCATAAATGAACTTGTGCTTTACGCCATCGGAGGTCTTGAAGGCATACTGATGTGCCTTTGGCGACGACACAGTGGCAAAATCTGACGAAGTGATATAGAACACTTTGGACACACTGGCAGGTTCCTGGAAGTACATATGCAGGTTGGAAAGATATACCTTTTCGGAAAAGCTCAGTTTTTCCTTCAGGGTCTCTACCACATATTTACTTCCGTCCCATTTTAAGGTACGCAGGTTATTTACCTCACCGTTGTCGATCGATTTATAAAAGGCCTCGATCAGCATACCGTCCTTAAAAGTCATGGTAGAGGTGGTTTCCACTACCCTTTTTATGCCCAGCACCTTTGCCTCACTTTTAGAGATTACCTCCAGAAAAACAATGTTACCGCCGGCTTTGCGTGTAGCGGTAAGATGCCCGATTTTGTCGCCCAGCATATACGACTCAAACTTTACGGTTTGTGCAGAAAGAAAGGCCTGCAGCAAAAAGCAGGCAAGCATTGTAATTATTCCTTTTTTCATAAAAATGTTTGTTTGGTGTTTCAAAAGTAACGCTAAAAACCCAATAATAGTTTAAGTTATTGATATCTTTTGGGGATTTAGGGGTTTTATTTTAGGTTTGCTGCGCTTTTTATCAAAGTATATTTAGTATGAAAAGAGATGAACTGATTTTTGGGTTGATCCGTAAAGAATATGCCCGGCAGCGCGAAGGCCTGGAGCTGATAGCATCGGAAAATTTTGTGAGCGAACAGGTTATGGAGGCAATGGGCTCCTGCCTTACCAATAAATATGCTGAAGGTTTGCCCGGCAAGCGCTATTATGGCGGTTGCGAAGTGGTAGACGAGGTAGAAACCCTGGCCATAGAGCGGGTAAAGCAGCTGTTTGGTGCCGTATGGGCCAATGTACAGCCACACTCGGGCGCACAGGCCAATGCAGCCGTTATGCTTGCCTGCCTTAAACCCGGCGATCCTATACTGGGTTTCGATCTTTCGCACGGGGGGCACCTCACCCATGGTTCTACTGTAAATTACAGCGGCAAACTGTATGTTCCTAATTTTTACGGGGTAGAAAAAGAGAGTGGTGTTATTGATATGGATAAAGTGGAGGCCAAAGCCCGCGAGGTAAAGCCAAAGCTGATTATATGCGGGGCCTCGGCCTACTCGCGCGAATGGGATTACGAACGTTTCCGTGCCATTGCCGACGAAACGGGTGCCCTGCTGCTTGCCGATATCTCGCACCCCGCCGGGCTTATTGCCGCCGGACTGCTTAAAAACCCGCTGCAGCACTGCCACATCGTAACCTCTACCACACACAAAACACTTCGCGGGCCGCGCGGTGGTGTAATTATGATGGGTAACGATTTCGATAATCCTTTCGGTGAAAAAACACCCAAAGGAGAACTGAAAAAAATGTCGGCCATGCTGGATGCAGCTGTATTCCCAGGCACACAGGGAGGGCCGCTGGAGCATGTAATCGCAGCCAAAGCCGTTGCTTTTGGCGAAGCACTCGATCCTTCCTTTAAAATATATGGCGCACAGGTAATGAAAAATGCACAGGCGCTGGCTTCGGCACTGGTTTCGCGCGGGTATGGCGTTATTTCGGGCGGTACCGATAATCACCTGATGCTTATAGACCTCCGCAGCAAGAACATTACCGGTAAACAGGCCGAAAATGCCCTTGTAAAAGCACATATCACGGCCAATAAGAATATGGTACCTTTCGACGATAAATCGCCTTTCGTTACCTCGGGTATACGCCTGGGCACACCGGCTATTACCAGCCGCGGACTTACAGAAACCGATATGGACGAAATTGCCGCCTTTATCGACGAGGTGGTGCTGAACCATGAAAATGATACCGTAATTGCAGGCGTACGTGCCCGTGTGATTGCAAAAATGAACGATAAACCAATGTTTGCCTGGTAATGAAAACAGTTGTACTAAACGATATACACATAGCCCTGGGTGCCAAAATGGTGGAATTTGCAGGCTATAACATGCCCGTAAGCTATGCCGGGCTAAATAAGGAACACCTTGCCGTACGTAATAATGCCGGTATATTTGATGTATCGCATATGGGCGAATTTCTGGTAGAAGGCCCCAACGCACTGGCACTGGTGCAGCAGGTAAGCTCGAACGATGCCTCTAAACTGACCGACGGACAGGTACAATATTCCTGTCTTCCCAACGAAACGGGTGGTATTGTAGACGACCTGCTTGTATACCGTAAAAATGCCGAAACCTTTTTCCTGGTGGTAAATGCCTCTAATATCGATAAAGACTGGGCACATATTTCGAAATACAACGAAACGATCGGTGCACGCATGACCAATCTTTCGGACGGAATGAGCCTTTTTGCCGTACAGGGACCCAATGCCGCGCAGATATTGCAGCCGCTGACAGACATTGACCTGGCCCCCATGAAATACTATACCTTTGCCGAAGGTACCTTTGCCGGTGTAGCGGATGTGCTGGTTTCCAGCACAGGGTATACCGGAGCCGGCGGTTTCGAGATATATATGCCCAACGCACAGGCACTGCATATATGGAACGCCATACTGGAGCAGGGCAAAAAACATGGGCTGGAGCTTTGCGGACTGGGTGCCCGCGATACCCTGCGCCTGGAAAAAGCCTTCTGCCTCTACGGCCATGAGATAGACGATACCACCAACCCGATAGAAGCCGGACTGGGCTGGATTACCAAATTTACCAAAGATTTCACCGGCCGGGCCTTTGCCGAAAAGCTGAAAACCGAAGGTGTACAGCAGAAACTGGTAGGCTTCGAAATGACCGAACGCGGCATCCCGCGCCAGGGCTACGATATTACCGATGCCTCGGGGAATATCATAGGCAGGGTAACCTCAGGTACACAGTCGCCCTCGCTGGGTAAAGCCATAGGACTGGGTTATGTAAAAACTGAATTCTCCGCCCCGGACACCTCTGTGTTCGTACGCATACGGGAAAAAGACATTGCAGCCAAAGTGGTAAAAACACCCTTTTTATAAGCCGGATTTTGTCCGGGTGCAAGTTTTTTGTACTTTTCATTTCAATAATTTAAACAACATTTTACATGCCTATAGTAAAGGTTTGTTTTTCACCGCAGTTATACCCTCTGTATGCACAGGACGAAAGTGTAACCGTAGTGGTAGATGTTCTGAGAGCTACCACCGCCATATGTACAGCTTTCGAATACGGTATCGACTATGTGATACCGGTTCCGCAGGTAGAAGATACCTACTTCTACAAAAACGAAGAAGATATGCTGGTAGCGGCCGAACGTGGCGGCGAAATAGTAGAGGGGTTCGAGTTCGGGAACTCTCCGCTTTCCTATATGCGGGACGATATTCGCGGTAAAAAGCTGGTAATAACCACCACCAATGGTACACAGGCCATAGAAGCAGCAAGGGACAGCGAGTTTATACTTATAGGTGCCTTTGTTAATTTTACAGCCATTTGCGAAGCTCTGGTAGAGTTAAACCGCGATGTAATGGTGCTCTGCGCCGGCTGGAAAAACCGCTTTAACCTGGAAGATACACTGTTTGCCGGTGCCGTGGTAGACTATCTGAAGCAACGCGGCTTCTCCTATGCCACCGACAGTGATGCGGCTATTGCCAGCCTTACCCTGTACAAGGCCGCACAGAACAACCTGGATGCCTATCTCGGCGAAAGCTCCCACCGTAACCGCCTGGCCAGGCTGCAGCTCGAAAAAGATATCGACTACTGCCTTTCGTTCGATCGTACCCGTGCCATTCCCTATTTTACCGAAGGCCGCCTCGTAGATATTACCCGCAGCGGCGGCATTAGTGCCATGCTCGAAGCTAACGCAGGTGCCGCGATTAATACCAGCAGCAAGAATGAATAAACTGTTGCTTCTGCTTCTGTTCCTTACAGGCGGATGGCAGTTGTATGCACAGCCCGTATTTTACAACGAAACTGTACCCTCTTCTGCCCTGCGGAAAGAAAAAAACAAAGACTTTACCGTTTTTTACGTATACCAGGACGATTGCGGTCACTGCCACGATTTCCAGGCAAAGCTCAACAACGATAAAAACCTGGAAAAATGGCTGCGTAAAAAGGCTACTCTTATCTCACGTAATGCCATCCTGCCCGAAAATCGGGCTTTTCTGCAGCAATACGGCCTCAGCAGTACCCCGGCCATTATCTGGTACCGGCACAGTACAAACCAAAGTTATGTATACGAAAATGCCAGCGATGTAACGGCACTTTACCTGAGTCTGCTTCGTACGGAGCAGAATAAAAAATACAGCCGGGAACGTAAAAACCGCTTATCTGCCGATCCTTTTATCTCCGACGAACTTTCGGCAAGCCTTTTTACCCACCTCGACCTTGTGCATGCCAGCGAAGAGGCCAGGCAGGCACGTAGCATCTATAATAGTATACGAATTACCGGGCAGGAGGTTTCTGTACTGCTTACAGATAATTGTAAGGCTACGCAATGTACGCTGGACGATGAACTGGGAAAATATCTGTACGAAAAAAGGGCTGCGTTTGCTACCCTGCTTGGCCAGGATGATTTTAGCAATGAATATACGCTATTGTATGCACGTAGTATTGCAAAGGCTTATGATACAAAAGATGAAGATCTGTTTACACAGAGCCTGGAACTGGAGCTTTTATTAGGGGCATACCAGCGCGATTCTCTTTTTTCTTTCCGAAAACTGGAATTTTATTCAGCAACAGGCATGCATATACCTTATACGGAAACGGCATTGTATATACGAAATGCTTACCACGAAAATGCCGCCGTACTGTTTGCTCTTTCTAAACAATGGTTTGCTGCTTTTCCGCAGGATATTAACGAAGTAAATGCCCTGGCTGCCCGCTGTGTATATCTTGAAAACACGGCCGTATACCGCCAGTGGTACGCCCGTATATTACGCGAAAGCGGGTACAGCGAAGAGGCCCGGCTGCTTGAAGCTATGCCTTAACGGCTAACGTTTAATGGCCTTTATGGCCAGCATAAACCAGCCGGCAATGAACAGCACTCCGCCGATAGGCGTTACGGGACCCAGTATTTTTGTATTAAAGCCGAGCACATCTTTTACAGCCAGCAGGTACAGACTTCCACTGAAGAAGAGTATACCCGTACCAAACAGTATCACCGGCAGCAGGAAACTGAGGTGTTTTTTACGTTCGGCCATAATACCGGCAACAATAATGGCAAAACTGTGAAACATCTGGTATTTGGAGGCCGTTTCGAACAGCTCCACACTACGCTGCGCAAAGTTTTTCTCGATAAAATGTGCCCCCATGGCTCCCAGGGCCACAGCAAGCGCCGCACTCAGGGCACCCCAGAAAATATAGTGATTTCTCATATGGTTAAAGCTTCGTGTTGCAAAGGTAAGCGAAGCCAGCGGAAAAACATTTTTTAAACCGCTTTTTTCGGCGATTCTCTTTTGTTTTGTTTTCCTTTGTGCCCGAATTCAGCTTTGGCAAAATGGACAAGAAGAAAGTTTTACTGATAGGAGCCGGCCGTTCGGCCACCATACTGATCGATTACCTGCTTAAGAAAAGTGAGCAGATTCCGTTTACACTAACCATAGGTGAGCTTAATCCCCACCTGGCCGAAGAAAAGCTGCAGGGACACCCAAACGGCACTGCCATTGCATTTGATGCTACCAATGCCGAAGGCCGGGAACGCATTGTAAAGGAACACGACCTGGTAATTTCCATGCTGCCGCCTACCATGCACGTAGATACGGCACGCGACTGTATACGCCTTGGCCGGAATATGATTACCGCATCGTATGTAAGCGATGCGATGCAGGCCCTGCATGCAGAAGCTGAAAAAGCAGGCGTACTTATACTGAACGAAATGGGTGTAGATCCCGGTATCGACCATATGAGCGCCAAAAAGATAATTGACGAATTACAGAATGAGGGTGCCTGGATACGCGATTTTGAGTCGTTCACCGGCGGACTGCCCGCTCCGGAATCGGACGATAATCCCTGGCACTACAAATTTTTCTGGAGTCCGCGCAATGTGGTGCTGGCATCACAGGGCGGGGCCTGCCGTTTCCTGCACGAAGGCACCTATAAATATATTCCCTACCAGCGTGTATTCCGCCGTACCGAACGGGTAGATATAGCGGGCTACGGTAAATTTGAAGGTTATGCCAACCGCGATTCGCTTAAATACCAGCAGGCCTACAACCTGCACGACGTAAAAACCATTTACCGGGGTACCTTCCGCCGCCCCGGCTATTGCCGAACTTGGGACTGCCTGGTACAGCTGGGCGCAACCGACGACAGCTATGCAATGGAACGCTCGGAGGAGCTGAGCAACCGCGACTTTATAAATTCGTTTTTATACTACCACCCTACCGATTCGGTTGAAACCAAAATAGCCCAACAGCTCCGCCTGGATCTGGACTCCTACGAAATAGAACGCCTAACCTGGCTGGGACTTTTTAGCGACCAGGAAAAACCCGGACTTAAAAACGCAAGCCCGGCACAAATGCTGCAGCATATTCTGGAAAAACGCTGGACCCCCAAACCCGAAGATAAAGACATGATTGTTATGTGGCATAAGTTTGTGTACGAACTGCAAGGCAATCAGCACGAAAGACACAGCTTTATGATCTGTACCGGTGAAAACACCCTGCACAGCGCTATGGCCAAAACCGTTGGTCTGCCGCTGGGTATAGGTGCCCTGGCCATGCTTGAGGGCCGTATACAGGGTAAAGGTGTACAGATACCTGTGCATAAAGCAGTATATGAACCTGTACTGAAAGAACTGGAAGAGTACGGAATTTCGTTCGAAGAAAAACAGATACGATAAAGTGGTATAAAAGTTCCGTTTACTAAATATATTTTTTATACTTTTTTTATAACGCGCTATTTTTCTGCATATAAGATTGTAAAATATTTGTTAAAATTATTTAATTTAAATCGTTTTATTACTTTTGTGCAACCTATAAGCACTAATCAACAATGAAACGTACAGCTTTTTTAGCAACCCTTATGTTCCTGTGCCATTTTACGCGGGCACAGGTAACGGCAGCCGGCGGCCTTACGCCCGACCAGTATGTAAATAATGTACTGCTCGGAGGCGGTATTACAGCCTTTAACGTAACTTTTACAGGATATGCCAATGGTATAGGTACTTTTACGGCCACTCCCGGTACTTCGCTGGGGTTTAGCTCTGGGCTGTATCTTACCACAGGATCTGTACTCCAGAACGACGTTAACGGCGGCGGTCTGGGATTCGACGGTCCTATGGGCCCCGCCGATCAGATGCAGAGCGTAAGCCAGAATCCTTCTATTGTAGACGATTACGACCTGCATGCGGCCCTGGTAGAAATGGGCTACGACACTACACTCATTTTTGGCACCAATATTACCTATGATGTAAATGTGCTTGAGTTCGACTTTATTCCTACAACCGATTCAATTTCGTTCCGCTATATATTTGCATCGGAAGAATATAACGACTATGTGGCAGACCCGGCCACCGGAGGATATAACGATATTTTTGCCTTCCTGCTACGCGGCGTATCACCCGCGGCGGCTGCACAGTATCCGGTGTACGAAAATATTGCGCGTGTACCCAATACCAATACACCCGTTTCTATTTTTTCCGTAAACAATGGCTACAGCGCTTACGGCGTCCCCGGAACCGGTCCCTGTGTAAACTGCGCTTACTATACCGATAACGTTTTTAATACAGTAGATGTAATATACGACGGGCTTACCACCATACTTACAGCCCGTGCCGCTGTAATATGCGGCGAAACTTACCACATAAAACTTTCTATTGCCGATGTAGGCGACCCCATACTCGACTCAGGCGTATTTATTGAGGGAGGCTCTTTCTCTTCTTCGGCAGGCGTTACTGTAATACCTACCGTAAATTTTGGCCCGAGCGATACTTCGCTGGTCGAAGACTGTAACCTGGGCACACTTACCGTAACCCGGGGCGGCGACCTGAATATACCGCTGAACGTAAACCTGATTTATTCCGGAACGGCAGATCCGGGTAACGATTTTACAGCCGTACTGCCTAATTCAATAGCCTTTGCCGCAGGCCAGAATACCCTGCAGTTTAACCTGGCTGCCGTGGAAGACGGTATAAACGAAGGTTCGGAATACATAACCATAGGTTTTATTACCGCCTCCGGATGTGCAGGCAATACATTCGACACCACGTATATTACACTCAGTATTATAGACAAGCCCGCCCTATCGGTAAATGCCGGTGCCGACATCACAGGCTGCAGTGCCGCACAGATTAACCAGAATATTACTGCGGCAGGTTCGGGTGGTATTGGTCCGTATGGCTACAGCTGGAATACCGGGGCCAGCACCCCAGCAATTACAGTAAATGGCCAGGGCGATTACATTGTAACGATCCAGGACCAGTGTCAGCAAACGGCTACAGATACAGTAACAGCCACCATTGTGGTTCCCCAGCCCCTGGGCGTAACACTGAGCCCCGACCAGAACATTTGCGCAGGTAATCCGGTAACACTCACAGCTACCATTACAGGTGGTAACGGGCCGGTAACGCTCAGCTGGAGCAACGGAGCCAGTGGCAACCCCGTTACATTCAGTCCGCAAAATAGCACTACCATAACCGTAACCGCACAGGATGCCTGCGGCCTTAGCGCCAGCGATAATGCCACCATTACGGTAATAAGCGTAAACGCCGACTTCAGCTATAATTTTGTATCCGAAGGTACGGCGCAGTTCACAAACGAAAGCAGTCCCTCCGGACTGAACAGCAGCTGGGATTTTGGCGACGGTACGGGCTCTGCGGAGTACAACCCCATACATACCTACCAGGTAAGCGGTGTTTTCCCTGTTACACTTACGGTAAACAATGCCGAAGGCTGCAGCGACCAGATTACCCAGATGGTGCAGTTCAGCATTCCTTCGCTGGTATTTATTCCAAACGCATTCAGTCCAAACGGCGACGGGCTTAACGACGACTGGCTGGTATCTATCAGTTACATTAAAGACTTTAACCTGTTCATTTTCGACCGCTGGGGCGAAAAAGTATTCGAAAGCAATAATCTGTACGACCGCTGGAAAGGTACTATGTTCAACAACGGTAAACCTCTCAAGAGCGACCACTATGTATATCGTATACTGTATACAGAGCTCGACGGTAAAAACAAAGAAATTATCGGCAGTGTATCACTTATCCGCTAAAGCTTTATAAAACCATGCAGTAAGAGGGGCTCCGGCCCCTTTTTTTATGGTATATTGAAATTTTAATACGCATCTTTGTACCCTGTTCCGGTGCAGGGCCTTTTATATTGCTTTGGCAAAACACCTGCCGGACAGCTGCATACAATACAGTTCTTATGAAAAAAGATATTGAAACCAGGGAAGACATTATACGGCTGGTAGATACTTTTTATGGCCGCGTAAAAGAAAACGAACTGCTGGGTGCTGTTTTTAACCCCAGGCTCGAAGGGCGCTGGCCCGAACACATGGAAAAAATGTACGATTTCTGGCATACCATATTACTCTACGAGCACCGTTACTCAGGCCATCCATTTGCGCCGCACGCCACTATGCCGCTGCAGCAGGAGCATTTCGACACCTGGGTAGAGTTATTTACCCGCACTGTGGAAGAACTATATAACGGTGCCGTAGCCGATGAGGCTATAGCAAGAGCAAAGCTTATGGGAAAAATATTTCAGTCTAAAATGCATTATATACATACTTTCAAAGACTAAAAAAAGACTATACTCTATTCTAAATGAATACTTAAGAGGGTTTTCAACAATACAATGTATATGTTTTTTCATCACTGGCTTTTTGCTAAGCTTTTTTTGATACCTTTGCCAAAAAGTAACGACTATGAAAAGTATTAAAGTAAAAGTGCTCGCTTTCGCAGCAGCTTCGATTCTTGTAGCCTCTTGTGCTAAAGAAAAAGACGGTTATGACAAAAATCTGACACGCTCAGCCTGGAAAATTGCTTCCGGCAGCATTGTATCAGAAGATATCGTAAAACGTGATTATTCAGATGGTACCGATAATACCACCAACACACAGCGCAATACTGTAACACTCACTGCATCCACTTTTGTAAGCGAAGACTACGAACTGGATACAGAGGTTGGTTCACCCGATTTCTTCCAGAAAGAAACGTATAACTACGACATGACAAGCAATATCGCCTTCAACGAAGATGGTACTGTTACATCAGACTTTGTTCAGACACTGAAATCGGTTACTACCGAAAGTACCGGTAACCCTGCTACTACAGTTACAGTTACCGTTCCTCCTGCTACTCAGTCGAGCACAGGTTACTGGAGCTGGAAGAACAATACAGATCAGAAAGCGTATCTGGACTTTGCGTTTGCCAACATCGGAAGCTGGGTTGTTGAATCAATCAATAAAAACGATCTGGTTCTGGTTATCAATACAACCAGTACTTCTATTACCAAGCCTTCTTCTGCTGAAACCAGAACAGAGATTAGCACTACTACAGCTAAAATCACACTGAATCATTAATTATATCTGTTCTTCGGAACAATAAAAAAGAGGCATAGAAATATGCCTCTTTTTTATTTATACACGTTTTATCCTTCTCAGTACATATACTGCCTGCGGGCCATATTAAGACGTACGCTCAGGAAAGCCTGTGCCGTACCTGTGTTAAAAGCCGCTTCTGCCGAACTTTGCCTGCGGTAAATCATACCCAGGTCTACAAACAGGTTATGCCTGGCCATATACGTAACACTCAGCTGCACATTCAGCAGGCGCGCCGGAATACCCGTTCCTATATAATTCCCGTAATCCTGCGTGCGGTCGGTATAAGGCAACAGCAGATTACTGCCATAATTTACACTGGTATCCTTATCCAGTCCGCGCAGGGCATAAAACCCTTCCAGGCGCAGCTGCAGCCTGTTTACAGGCTGGTAACGGATAATCCCTACCAGTTCGGCCACATTAGCACCCAGGGGGTGTGCCAGGGGCTGGTTATAATGCGTATAAGCACCTTCTGCCACACGGTCGGTATACATAAAAGGCCGTACATAATTAAATTCGGCCTGCAAATCCAGGTTCTTCACCGTAAATGCATCTATGTACTTAGCTCCCAGCTGAAAGCTCTGCTGATTGCCAAACCATCCGTTCCGTTTTTTAAGCTCCTGGAAGTTAAGCTCACTGATGGCCAGCTGTCCGTACACCTGCACATGCCTCAGGAAATTCACTTTAAAGTCCATACCGATCATGGCTGCATTTTTATTACCGATATACGCCTCTACCGAGCGGTAAATAAGAATGGGATTCAGGTAATTCCATTCAAATTTGGCACTGGCTCCCTCGGCTCCGTTGGTAATGGCCTCAAATACGCCTATATTGGTATGCTTGCCAATATTAAAGCTGAGGTGGTGCATAGAAAAGTACTTCTTATCGAAGCCCGTATATGCATTTTTACCCGTATTATTCATTCCCTGCGACAACATCCACTGGTAATTGAATTTCCACACTCTGAGGTTGGTCTTGAAAAAGAGCATAGAAGGTGCAAAATTATCTAACAGCAGCGAGCGGTAACCGGCACCTATCCGGTTTTGATCGTGCCCGAACTGGAATTGCAACACATCTTTAATAGCCGAAAAAGTAAGATAGCCCCTGAAGTTAAAATAGTCGTAAGCCCCTTTTGTCCCGAAATCCTTATAAAAATTATAACCCGGAAGTGCCCCCCAGGCTTTTTCTGCAGCGCGTACATGAGCCGGTTCCATCGATTGGTTTTCGCTGAAGAAGGTATAAAAGCCAAGCCTGCGCCCGATCATTCCTCGTACTTCAAAGGCACGTGTATTAATATACGTAAGGCCATTACCCGCACCACTCTCGAAACCTGCCGAGCCATAAAAAACGGGATTAAACTGTATCTCGAACAGGCTGTCGCGTGTTTCGTAGCTCAGAAATGCATTGCGGCGCTTATAAAAATGCTTAAAGAAAGTCTTACGTATACGCAGATCCGAATACCCAACCTCGGGGTCGTTACTCCATTCCCAGTTATCGCCCTGCAGGTAACGCAGGTTAAAACGGTCGCGCTTCGACAGACGCGTTTTCGGAGAAGCTGTATTCGTATAATCATCGGCATAGGCGGCTATATCCTGCCTGCGTATCTGCCCGGCAGTAGTAAAAAATTTTGTACTCAGCTGCCCCGATTTTATTTCGTAGCGGTCGATCAGGTGATAGTAGTCCCTGTCCAGCGGTGCATAAACACCCTGTGCACCTACCAGCGCAGGGAAGCAACACGCAAGAACAGGCAAAAGAGATTTCTTCAGGATCATGAAAGTTAATTTGTACCAAAGAAAATTAATTTTTGCTTTTGTTCTATGCCTTTCTGTTGAATTGTTTTTCCATAAGGCAGATATTACCTTTGCAGGCAAATACATGCACATATGGGTGTTTTAAGGCTGAAGCTTGCCACAGACCCGGTTTGGGTAAAAAACGTGGCCGAACGTAATATCTCTGCTATTTTAAGCGACCATGCCTGGTGCGAACAAAAGGCCGCATCTTCGGCTATTTCGCTTATTGTGCAGTTTCCCGAAGAAACAGAGATCGTACGCCACATGAGCAGCCTTGTACGCGAAGAAATGGAACATTTTGAGCGGGTACACGATTTTATTATACGCCGTGGCTATACCCTGGGCCGCGAACGTAAAGACCATTATGTGAACGACCTGCTTAAATTCCTGAAAAAAGGCGGCTCCAGAGCGCAGCAACTGGCCGACCGCCTGCTGCTGGGTGCTATGATAGAAGCCCGCAGCTGTGAGCGCTTCCGTGTACTGAGCGAACATGTGGACGATGCTGAGCTGGCCGCTTTTTACCGCGAACTGATGGAAAGTGAAGCCGGACATTATACCCTGTTTATAGGCCTTGCCCGTAATGTACTGCCCCGCGAAGAGGTTGACCGGCGCTGGCATGAATGGCTGGAATACGAAAGCCTGGTTATATCCGGTTACGGCCGCAGCGAAAGCATACACGGCTAAAACCGGCACCTATCTGCGTATAAACAGGCCTTTAGCATCGTTGAAGTAATATTCTGCATAATGCCGGCGCATATAAAAAAGCAGTGCTTCCGAATACCGGTCAGAGGGCGAACGCCATTCAGGAGCACCCTCCCATTCGCTTCCATGCTCTTCCCCGCCGAAATAGAATGCAGTGCCGGTAAGTAATTCTATATAAGCAAGCCATACTTTTTTATCTCTGTAATGCATGTGCAGCACCTGGCTGCGTGTACAAAACTGTAACTCGGCCAGTTTAAGCAGGCAAAGCGGATCTTTCTGAGCAAGCAGCGTCTGTACTTCTGTACAGTTTTCCCATGTTTGCCGGTACCTGCTGCGGATACTGTCGGCACCGGCCCTGTGTAATGCATTCAGAGGCCCGGGAACCATAGCTCTACCATGCAGTTCATAGCCACTGCAGATATATACCTGTAATGTTTCATCGAAACAGATACGATACATATTCCGGTTCAGGTATTGCACAAAAGCTGCATATGTAAATGGCTCCCCGAGCCTGAACTCGTCCTGCGGCAGGAAAAGATTTTCGCGCAGCAGCCTCTGTGCTACCTCCGATTCGCTCAAGGTCTGGCGCAAATGGCAATGCCTCAGCACCATTGCTTTATCACTTTCCAGGTATGTGGCCAGGCGCAGCAACATAGCTTTATTTCCCCGCCGCAGCGTATCCGATATACCATACAGCGGATGTGCATTATACTGCGCCCGCATAGGCAGCAGTAGAAAAAAACCGGCAAAAACCGACAGCAGGTATATTCTCATATCCTGCAATAACGCTAAAAAGCTGCAACTCCGGAGAGTTTTTCAGGATATTTAAAATTTTATAGAGTTTATTTACATTTTATCTCTATATATCCAAAGCTGCCCCTTAAATGGCTTTTATCTGCCAGAACCGCCACCATGCCGCGGCAATACGGGGAATACGTCCCTGCTCTCTAACTCTTGGCTGCAACGGACTAAGCGTACGATAATACACAAACAGATCGTTATGCATGGGATCGTCGATATAAGCCTGCTCCGGGTGATCGATTACTTTAAGGTTACCCCCGAAATCGTAATGCCAGGCTGCATTTTCGCGGCTTACCATACTTACATTATCGTAACCCTGGTCTTTACCCGATACGTATACCATAACCGGCTTATACGAAACCGACTCATTTCCTTCGGGGCCGGATGCATAGCAGTAACCACGCACCAGGAAAGGGCGTTTTTCGCGGCTGCGGGCATAGTGCAGGTAATTTACAAAGCAGGCCATATGAAAGGCATCGGGCGAATGCCCGAACTGCAACATCCATACATCTTTATCGTAGCGGTGTTTATACAGGTGAAATATACTCTGCCCCGACCTTGCATACAGATCGCTCAGTTTCTGCAGAATTTCCTCCAGCTCTGCGGCCGGAGCATAACGGATACTGATTCTCGTGTTCTTCATCTCTTCACAATTTTTATGTTCAACATTGGCTGTGAAGAAACAGGGGGCTTATTTTTTGCGGGCGCTGTTCATAGCCCGGGTTTGTTTTATATTCTTATCTGATGCCAGGCGCACATATTCGTCGGAATCCCGGGCATAAAGTGCCACTTTGCCTTCGGAATTACTGTGTATTCCCCAGCCATAGCGCTTTCCGAGCGGCGAGGAACGCAGGCAGGGTTGCCCTTTCGAGAAAAAACGTTTACGTTCGTTCTCCAGTTCGCTGCCGTGTATGCCGTTACGCATGGCATATACACCAAATACCACATCGTCGGAACTGTAACGGTAAGGATTATGTCCGATCATTTCGAACTGCAGCAGAGCCACCGTTTTTTCCGTTCCTTTTACAGGAGGCACTTCCGCTGCGGCGGGCGGACAATCATCGGCTACCTGTATAAAGGTATCGGTATAGTTGGTACTATGTACTTTCATATATTACAGTTTAAGGATACCTGTGCATCCTGTAAAACGGTTCTTAAATAAAAGTTGTGTGAGCATGGAGGGTACTGCAAATATTGCAGCCTGTTTTGTAAAGATACAAAAAAAATCGGTATTTAACCAGCAATTACGAAAAAAACCGGTAAAATACGATACGATTCTATGGCTTCGCCATCCTTATATGCGGGCGTAAAACGCGGCAGGCTTTTCAACACGCGGCAGGCTTCCAGGTCCAGAATATAATGTGCACTTTTATACACCGAATGTACTTTTGCTTTTCCCGAGGCATCAATATGCAGCGTTACCTGTACTTCGCCCTGTATATCGTATTCTTTTGCATACGAAGGATACACGATATCTTTACCTATAAACCGCATCATTTCCTTTTCTCCCCCCGGAAAGACGGCCGGAGTATACCCCGGCAGCGTATCGTTGTAATACGCACCCTCTATTTTATAGGGAGCATACAGCAGGTTTTTCTGTGTATAGTTAACCGTAAGCTGCCACTGCCCATAGGGCTGTGCATTTTTATAGCGCTTTTCCGACCATACTTTTTCCTGCTTCACGTTTACCACGCGCAGCAGTTGTATGCTATCGGGCTCTGCCCATTCTTCCAGGCGGAAAGAGGCCGATTTTTCCCTGCAGGGTTTAGAGAGTTTTTCGTCTTTAAAATATTCCGTTTTCACAAGCTGCTGGGCATAGCTCTGCGCATATATAAAGCATAATACCACAGTAAACAGCAGGAGTTTACTTTTCATAAAACAACACATATTAATGGGTACGGGTCATGGTTTCGTCTACACAGATAATAAAATCGGCAATACCGGTATTTTCCTTTTCCAGGCGGCTTACATCCTTTTGCCGCACGGTACTTATAGTGCCCAGGCTCAGCTGCGGTGCATACTGCTTCAGGTACCACACTATGCCTTCGTAATTATTACTGTGGTAAGCACCGTTATAGTGCACCATTGTATACCCTTCAGGCAGGTTCTTTGCAATATGCCAGGCCATGGTGGCATCTTTTACAGCCTGCGCTCTGGGTAAATTATCGCCACCGTGCCCACCGCCCATTTCCAGCATGGCTTTATAACCCGGCAGGTTTGCATCGTACGGCAGGGGCAAAGGCGGCAACAGTTCCTTTACTGCAGCGGGCAGTGTATCCAGCGCGGCAAAACCGCTGCGGTATACGGCACGGGCTATATAGCGTGGCACATTGGTTGCGGTAAAATCTAAGTGGTTTTCCCGGGCCAGTTCCACCAGGGGCCGGTAATCCGTTTTGTAATTCGGCCAGAGCGAAGTCAGCGCCTTTTTAAAACTATCTTCATCTGTTTTTCCCTGTACATATTCGCTGAGCGGCGTTTGCATATCGGCTTCGAACATTTCGGCTCCCAGTTTAAGTTTTCCGTTCTTAAGCGTATACAACCTTTCTGTTACCTTAAGCTGCAACCAGTGTACAATGGCATCGTCGTGAAACTCGCCGAACAGCAGCACCTGCTTTTGCGCAAGATTTTTACACACCTGCTCAAATTTAACAGCGCGGCCATCTTTCGTATATATCCTGTAAGCCGGCATATCTGCTGCAATACCTTTTACAGTAAACAAACACATGCATATAAATGTACAGATCGTTCTCATGCTGCAAACCTACAAAATTATCAGGCAAAAGCAGTACGCCCTGCTGTATGAACAAAACGGCGGTCCTTCCTGCATTTGCCCGGAAAAACCGCCGTTGTACCCTGTTAACCTTACACCTGCTGCATTACACAACGCAGGTTGCAGCTGCTCTCAACAACCACTCAAGTACTCTTACGGGAACAAAATTAGGATATAGAAAGCAGACCCTGCTTATGAAAACGGAGCTATGAATTATAGTTTTGCAGTATCGATTGCTGCAGCCCCGAAGGGCTAAGTCCTGTCTGATTTTTGATAAATCCGCTGAAATTGGCCTGGCTGTCGAAATTGAGCTCAAAAGCAATCTCTTTCAGTGAAAGGTCCGAGACCAGCATCAGGCGGCGTATTTCAAGGATCAGTTCTTCGTGGATCAGTTCCAATGCCGTTTTCCCAAGTGTTTTTTTACAGGCCTGGTTCAGCTTATCGCTGCTGCAGCCCAGCATGGTGCAGTACTCCGACACTTTCATCCGTGCCCTCGAATGCGTGGTAAGAAGCGATAAAAAGCGGCTGAGTAAATGTTCGTTCTCCGGCGACAGATCTTTATCTTGTATTTCGCACAGGCTCAGCAGTACAATTTGCAGGTAACTGTATGCCTTTAGTGTGGAAAAAGCAGACAGAACGTTGCTGCTAAGCAGTATATGTATCCGGGAACAGAGATCGTACAGGTGTGTAAAGCAGGCGGTATCCGGAGCAAACTCCGGCTTAGGGAAGTACAGATCGTAATGTTTAAGGGGCTGCATAAACTCGAAAATATCTTTCCGGAACTGCAGTAACAAGCCCTGGGCCGAATTCCGGCGCATATGATGTACCTGGCCCGGGTATACGGTAAAAATAAGACCGGGCAGCATGGTATATTCCGAAAAATCGATCAGTTGCCTGCCCTCACCTTCTTTTACCAGTATAATTTCGAAATAATCGTGCCGGTGTGGTTTATGAAAATCGTACGGATTCTCATAATCGAGCGGTTCTATCATCAGCAAACGTCCGGGATGCGGAAGCGAAACGGGTTGCGGCAGTACCGGCAGGTTCTGGTCCATGAGTATAACGTTTGATTCCTGCTAAGAAAGCAATATACGGCGAATGCTGCAAGCACCTGTTTAGGGGAGTTTTTAAAGGACTGTAGAACAAAAAGATACCTGCACCTTTTAATAAAGGAATCCGAAAAATGCCTGCAGATAAAACCCTGACCGTTTTTTCACGTATAAATAAGAAACTCTTCTGTACATCTTTTTTTCTTCCGTAAGCAAGCGCTTATTCCTGCACGGATTCTGTTTAGGCTCTTTTACCTTTTGTAACGGTAAAAATGTTATCTCTCGTAAAATGCATTATAAACAGTCGCCGGCTCCTTTCCCCTGTCGCTTTGTAAACCGTATTCTGCACGGGCCATATTGTACCTTCGCTCTTTGGCACCTGTTTTATTTAACTGTGGTACCGGCAGATACGGTTTTATCTGGATACGGCACAACGAAACCCGATATGACTAAAGCTGAGCTTTGCGGATGAACACATTCGCGTATAGGGTTCGTATCCGCTGCAATAACTGGCTGCACATAAAAAAGAACCACCTCTTATTACATGGTACTCGCCATAAGGATCGTCGGGATTGTACGACCGCGCAGGACCGGATCTGCGCAGTGCCGGGTCGGCTTCTGCTGCAAAAGCATACCAGCCGGCATGGTAATAGTCGCTGCACCATTCCCATACATTTCCCCGTATATCGTACAGGCCGTTTTTATCTGCCGGGAAGCTGCCTGCCGGAGCTACGGAAACATAACCGTCTGCCCCTTCGTTATGCACCGGGAACAGGCCCTGCCACACATTAGCTTCTACCTCGCCCCCGCTCTGCGCCAGGTATTCCCATTCGGCCTCGCTGGGCAGACGCATCTGCAGCCACTCGCAGTAAGCACAGGCATCTTCGTAGGCAATATGCCGCACGGGCTCCTGTCCGGCAGCCTGCGTATTGTGCCCGCCGGGATGCTGCCAGCTGGCACCCGGAGTATATTTCCACCAGGGGGCTGCAGGCAGCGACATAGAATCGGGGCTGGCGCCGGCTTTAAAAACATAAGAACCGCCGTTTCGTTCGGCCAGGCTTATATAACCTGTAGCTTCCGTAAAACGCCGGAAATCGTCTACACGTACCTCGCAGCGCTGTATTGCAAAACCGGGCAGCTGCTGCTGTAAAAGTGGCCGTGCATCTTTTTGTTCAGCGGCACCCATCTGGTACGTTGCTCCTTCTATATATACCAGTCCCGAAATATCTTTCCGGCCCTGGCAGCCATACATCTGCAGGAACAGCAGCATACATATAGGAACCAGCCTGTTCATCGCCTCTTAAACCGCCCAGCGGTATAGTTTGCCGTTTATGGTAACCCGGTAATCCATAATTGCCGGCCAGGCTGCCGGAGGCATCAGAGCGGCCCATTCACTTAACATATGCTGCAGTTCTGCCATCTGTTGCGGGTACTGCCCCGACACATCGGTACTCTCGCCCGGGTCGTTCTGCAGCTGGTACAATTCAGCCGTTTTATCAAGCGTATTTACAATCAGTTTAAAATGTGCAGTACGAATGGCCAGGTTATAATCGGCCATCCAGTACAGGGCTTGATGCGGGGGCTGTTGCGGCTCCTGCATTCTGCCTGCGCTTACCCAGGGCAGCAGCGAAACTCCGTCGAATATGCGATCCTGAGGCAGGCGGGCTCCGGCTACCTCGCTCAGGGTGGCAAATATATCGCAATGGTTTACAGCATGTTTCACCAGGGTACCCGGCGCTATCTGTCCTTTATGATACATAATGAAAGGCACATTGATGCCGCCTTCGAACAGCGTCATTTTACCCCCGTTCAATGGTTTATTGTCTACCGTACGTGAATACAGCGCAGCTCCGTTATCGCTGGTAAAAACAATAAGGGTATTGCGGTCGAGCCCTTCTTCTTCCAGCATCTCCAGCATACGGCCCAGGGCCCGGTCCATGGCTAATATCATGGCATAGTATACACGTTTATTGTGGTTTTGTATGTGTCCCAGTTCATTGTAAATATCCCTGGGTGCCTGGTAAGGTGTATGCGGTGCACTCAGCGGCAGATACACAAAAAAAGGCTGCTCGCGGTGCTTTTTTATAAATTCCTCTGCCTTACGAAAAAATGCGTAGGTTATATATTCCTTTTCGTCGATCAGCACTCCGTTCTCGCGTATGGCACATGGCCCCTTTCGTGCGCCGCGCCATATATGCTTATCGGTAAACTCGTTTATACGGGCGTTTACGACCGCAGGATCGTGTGGATCGGCGAACAGGGAAAAAGCTTCGTAAAAGCCATAGCTGTAGTCGAAACCAAAATTTACCGGCAGCATAGGTTCGGCATAACCCAGGTGCCATTTACCGATCCATGCCGTAGCATATCCCTGATGGCGGAATACCTCGGACAGGGCCAGCTCCGAAGCTGGCAGCCCCAAAGCCGGAACCTGCTTTGCCGAAGGATACACACCATAAGAAGCCGGTTCCATATCGCCCGTATTAACCAGGTTTTTAAAAAGCCACCATTCTGTGCGGTTGCGCGGGTAACGCTGGTGAGGCTGCATATGATACCCAAAGCGCTGCTGGTAACGCCCGGTTAGTAAACCTGCGCGGGACGGACTACACACCGATGCCGTGGAGTAACCATCACTGAACAGGGCTCCTTCCCTTGCCATGCGGTCGATATGCTGTGTTTCGATGAGCAGGTTTCCGTAAACAGATAGATCGTGCTTGCCCAAATCGTCGGCTACGATCAGGATCACATTTACCGGCGAACCTTTTCCTTTCATTTCTGCCTGGCCAAGCCATGCTTTTTTGGCGGCGGCCGCAGCCGTATCTGCCCGAACCCCGGGAAAGCCTGCCCGTTGTGCAAAAACACCCGGTATACAGAAAAATACAGCAATCAGAAAATATAAACGATGCATGGAACAAATATAAAACTTCCCATGTACCCCGGATATTCGTTTCTGCAATGCTGTAAAACCTGCATACCCTGCAGTATACTATGCTGTTCAGGAGGGCAGGCGACGTATTATGATGCAGCCGTTTTCGTATTCTACCGTGATGGGAGCTCCCGTTTCGAAACCCAGCGCATCGAGCCAGTCGCCGCTCAGTTTTATTTCGGGTACATTGCGCGCCTTTTTGGGCCCGAAACGTGTTTTGTAATGTACCTTCAGCTGACGTAAACCCCGTACGCCGCCACCTGTTGTGGTTTGCAATGCTTCCATAATTATAAGCTTTTGCAGAAAAGAAACCGCCGGTGCCGTGTATCGGGCAACTGAACGAACGGAGGACTTACACCTCTTCTCCGGGACCTTTTCTGCGGTGTTTTTATTGACTGATATTAAAACGTACACCCGCAATACACAAATGCAATTTAGGCCCGGCTCCCCGGTATAAAAAATCCCTTACTTGAATGGCCTGCAGATGTAAACGGCTGTAAAGCTTTACCACTAAGAAGCAGAACCGTTTTTAACTGGAATATACCTTTGTGTAAACGCCATATAGTTTTTTGTAAACGTTTAATATATGAAGGCTGCTCCTGTGTGTATACGTAGGGGATATGCCCGGAAATACAGTATAACGTACACTTAAGCCACACTTTCGAAACATGACATTAAAATAGAAACATATATATTTAAAATAAATACATTTGTATCTTATAATGATAAGGCCGAAGGAAAAAAAACAACTACTCGTGCAGCTGATCTGTGAAGATCTGGTGCATCAGCAGCTATTGAGCGGACTGAACAGGCTGGGACTACAGGCCGATGCTTACAGCCTGAATTTAAGCGAACTGGTATTTGGCCTGATGGGCTACGACAGCGGAACCGTACCCGATTGGCTGTATGAGCATTACCTGCTACTGCGCGAAGAGGCATTGTGCAGCATTACTGAAACTGCACTGCTGCGGACGGAAGCTGAAAAACAGGCAAAGAAAATCCTGGACAGACTCGAACGTACAGTTCCTGATTAAAATGCTTACTTCACGGGTAAAGGCTGCAGGGTTTGGTTATCTCCGTTTATACGCACGGATCTGAGCTCCGGAAAATCGTCAAAATCCCAGCGCCGGATATAATAGGTAAGCCCAAAACAACAGGTGCAGCCACAATAGGCCTGACCGTAACCTGTAAAGAAAAGGTCGAGTACGCCTTCTTCATCTGCTCCGATCTCGCACAGGAAATCGTAGCAGCAGTTTTCGCTAAAGGTTATATTTACAATAATGAGGCTGTCGGTACAGCTCAGCGAAGTAATCTGATCCGTAATACTTTTCGGTTCAACAGGTCCGTTTTCGCATTCGGTGTATTCTACCTTATACAGGTTAAGGCCATAGCTTTGGGCCATGAGCTGCCTATGTGTATTGGGCAGAATGGTGGTGCCCACCAGGTAGTTCCGCATCATTTCGGAACGGAAAAGCACAGTATCGGTTGTATAATCGCCCGAACCGCTTCCTGCATCGTAACGCACAAACAGTGTATCGTACTGGGCATGTAAGCTGCAACACAGGCAAAGTAAGGTACACAGCAAAAACAGGTATTTCATTCTGGCGTTAAGATTACAGTGTTCTATAAAGATACGCAACTCTTTTTTCTGCATTATAGATATTTACCTGCTTTAACAAAATATAATAGTACCGCCGCTTTATGGCAGGCGTATCTTACTTAAGGAGTATATATTACCGGGCTGCACTGTGCAAATTTACAGGCTGCCTTTACGGGCAGGCGGTAATCCTGTATAAAAATATTCAGTAAACGTGTAAACTCGGTTTCTTTCTCCTTTGGCAGAGCTGTACGGCCAAAGTCGAACAGAAAATAATCGACTTTTCCCTCGGCACTGAAATAAACCCGGTTGAAACAACGTGCAGGGCTCTCCCAGCGAAAATCATTTTCTTTCAGGAACTGCCCCAGTGCATTCAGCATTCCGGTATATGCATCTATAAGCTGTTGTTGCTGCTTATGGCTTTTAAACACAGCCTTTGATTTTTTGGTATGTATGGCACTCTGATAAATACTATCGAGTTGTGTGGGTATAATTCCTTCTTTTCCGGCATCGGAAAACGATATCGCTACAGGCTGTGCATTCAGTACAGCATGTAAAATTGTAAAAAAGCAAAGGACTAAAGCCAGGCTGATTTTTTTTCTCATTGCTGGTTTTTTATTTCTGCAAGATACATAAATAGGGCGCATACCTGCAGGCACCGGGTTCTATTACTTTCGCGCGGCCCGTATACGTATAATCCATTTTACGGCTTCGAACCATATTACGCTTGTAAAACCAGCCGCCACACTCAGCAACAGCTGTTGCAGGCTAAGGTATTCGAAACCGAAAAAGTCAGTAAGCGGTCTTACATAGATAAGCAGCAGCAGCAGCAGGGCGGTAATACCGGTAATAAGGGGTACCAGCCTGTTTTTATATGTAAAGGTACGCAGCACAGAATAAAAGAAAGAGCGGTTTACCAGGGTAAGGAAAATATTGGCGGTAACCAGCACGGTAAATACCATGGTACGCGTAAGCTCTTCGCTTCCGCCCTGCGCTATGGCATAGCGGTAAATACCCAGTATAGCTGCCGTTATTACAAGTCCCTGAACAATGCTGGTTAGCAGTTCGCGCAGATTAAAGAATGTATTGCTCAGCGGCCTGGGAGGCAGCTGCATGGTATTTTTTTCGGCTGGTTCGTTTTCATATATAATGGAACAGGTTGGTCCCATAATAAGCTCCAGGAAGATTACATGTACCGGCGAAAAAATATTGGGATATGCCCAGCCCAGCACCAGGGGCAGAAACACAGCCAGAATAATAGGTATATGTATTGATATAATATAACGAATGGCCTTTTTAAGGTTGGTATAAATTTTACGCCCCATGGCAATGGCATCGGTCATGGCCGAAAAGTCGTCGTTGAGCAGGATAAGCGAGGCCGCTTCCCTTGCAATTTCGGTCCCTTTCTTACCCATAGCTATACCTATGTGGGCAGCTTTTAGTGCCGGACCGTCGTTTACGCCGTCTCCGGTCATGGCTACAATTTCGCCGTTGGCTTTAAGGGCATTTATGATACGCAGTTTGGCTTCGGGGAACATACGGGTAAATATTCCTGTTTCCTGTACGGTTTTTCGAAGTTCTTCGTCGTTCATGTCCATCAGATCGGCCGCATTTATGGTTTTACCGGCATCTCTGAAGCCTATGCGCGAAGCTATGGCGGCGGTAGTAGCAGGATTATCGCCGGTAATAATCTTAACTTTTATCCCGGCCTGGTAAAACTGCTCCAGCACCCCTGCCATATTGGTACGCGGAGGATCGTAAAAGGCCAGCAAACCTCTGAATGTAAATGTAAACTCCTGCTGGGTGGCCGGGTATACATCGCCGCTGTAATCGGCATCGGCCACACCCAGCACCCGGTACCCCTGAGCAGAAAGCTCCTGTACAGCATTATGCAGTTGCTGCCTTTGTTCCCGGTTGAGCTGGGATACCTGCAATATGGCTTCGGGCGCTCCTTTGGCAGCTATGATCCGGGTACCGTCGTTTCCGCGGAAAATATGTGTCATCATGGGCGGTTTACCCGAAAGCGGGTATTCGTGCTCCATTCGGTAGCCTGGCCTTTCGTCCTGCGCAAATAAGCTGGCATAAGCGTTGTGCAGACTTTGTTCCATGGGGTCGAACGGAATTGGCTCGCTGGCCCACATGGCCGTGCGTATCAGCTGCTTTTCGTCTTCGCCTCCATAAGCTTCTTCTGCCGAGATACGGCCTGCCGGAAATACATACAGGCGATCGAGCCGCATTCTGTTTTCGGTTATGGTACCGGTTTTATCGGAGCAGATAACGGTAGCGCTCCCAAGCGTTTCTACCGTTTTCATCTGTTTTACCACAATACCGCTTTTCATCAGCCGCCAGGCTCCCAGTGCCATAAATGTGGTAAAGGCCACGGGAATTTCTTCGGGTAGTATACTCATGGCAAGGGTCAGCGCCTGCAGCAAACTGCTGGCCAGATCCTGCGAGCGCAGGTAGTTAATAACCCACACCAGCACAAATACCAGCGCACCGGCTATCGCCATCTGCTTTACAAAACCGGCAATTTTCCGCTCGAGCGGTGTTTTTTCTTCTTTTATCCCGGCCAGACTGTCGCCTATCTTGCCCAGGCGTGTGTTATTACCTATGGCCGTTACCTCTGCAATGGCCAGGCCGCTTAATACCGTTGTGCCGCTGTATATAAAAGGCTCTTCGCTCTGGATATCTTTATGTACCGGCAGCGATTCGCCGCTGAGCAGCGACTCATTCAGCGAAAAATCGTTGGCCTGCAGTATACGTCCGTCTGCAGGTACCAGGGTACCTTCGTCTACAATAAGGCAATCGCCGGTAACCAGTTCGGTACTGCGTATTTCCTGCAGCTTTCCGTCGCGGATTACCCTGCAGCGGGGCTGGCTGTATTCGCTCAGTTTGTCAATGGCATTGCGGCTGCGGGCATCCTGGTATAACGAAATGGAAGCCTGGAAAAGGATAGCACAAAGCAGGAAAATGCCATCGGCTGTTTCGCCCCCGATAAAATAAATAACCGATGCGCAGAGCAGCAGTATAAACATGGGTTCTTTTACCAGGCCCAGCAATACCTGCAGCCATCCGCTCCTTTTCCGGAAACTGAGGGTATTACTACCGCCTGTACGGCGTGCTTCTTCGGCTTCGGCAGTGCTAAGCCCCCGAATATCTGTTTGTATCTCCTGCATGGGTTTTAACGATGGGTTGTCTATTATTCAAATATACACTATTCCGGCTGCCTGTTCAGCAGAAAACAAAGAGCTGCTTCGTATCCGTAAAGACCCAGGCCGCTTATTACAGCCAGTGCCTTGTGCGATATATAGGACGTATGCCGGAAATTTTCGCGGGCATAAATATTGGAAATGTGTACCTCTACAACCTGTGTATGTGCCGCTGCAACGGCATCGGCCAGTGCCACCGAAGTGTGCGTATATGCTCCGGCATTCAGAATAACGGGAATACCCTGCATCCCACAGTGCTGGAGCATATCTACCAGGTCGCCCTCGTGGTTGCTCTGGGCATAACGCAGTTCGGCCTGCGGGTAACGTGTGCGCATTTCGCCGAGCCAGTCTTCGAAACGTTGTGTGCCATATACATCTGGTTCGCGCGTTCCGAGCAGGTTCAGGTTGGGGCCGTTTATAATCTGTATAATGTGCATAATACCTGTTAAAAGAGCATGGTTCATAAAAAGCCCTGTATATACTGACTTTTATGCGAAAGTACTATTTTCTTTGTGAAGATATTCATGAACTATACAAGTTATTTAAACGGATTTAAGGCCTGGCTTTTACTGGAAAAGTCGTTACTGCCGAACAGTATTGAGGCATACCTGGCCGACCTGCAGAAATTTTTCAGTTACCTGGACAGCTGCGGATTCAGTGCGGGCATGGAAGCAGTAGAGCTTAAACATCTGCAGGGCTTTACGGCTTTACTGAACGAAATGGGGCTGGCAGCCAGTTCACAGGCACGTATACTGAGCGGTGTACGCTCCTTTTTCACCTACCTGATGATGGAAGACCTTATCAGCAGCGACCCTTCCGAGCTGCTGGAAATGCCCAAACTGGGCCGTAAACTTCCCGAAGTGTTAAGCATACGCGATATTGAGGCCATACTGGCCCGTATCGATCAGAGCAAACCCGAAGGGCAGCGGAATGTGGCCCTGTTCGAACTATCGTACGGCTGCGGCATGCGTGTATCGGAAGTGGTGAACCAGCGCATCAGCGATCTGCATTTCGACGAAGGATACATTAAAATTACCGGAAAGGGCGAAAAAGAACGCCTTGTTCCCGCAGGAAGCAAGGCCATAAAACAGGTAGAAAGCTATATACGGCATACGCGTGTGCACCAGCCTGTAAGCAAAGGATACGAAGATGTACTGTTTCTGAATAAATTCGGGAAAAGCCTCAGCCGCCAGTATATTTTTATGGAACTGAAAAAACTGGCTTCAGAAGCCGGTATAGCCAAACGCATAAGTCCGCATACCCTGCGCCACAGTTTTGCCACACACCTGGTAGAGGGCGGCGCCGACCTGCGGGCCGTGCAGGAAATGCTGGGACATGCCTCCATTACCACTACCGAAATATACACACACCTCGACCGCGAATTTCTGCGCGAAACCATTATGACCTTCCACCCGCGCAGTTAAATTGGCCGAAACTTCTTATTTTCGTTCAAAATACGTTTCCATATGAAAAAACATACAGCAGCCATTGCCTTATCTATAATCGGAGGATTAAACATGTATGCACAGATAAAATATCCCGTTACACAGAAAAAAGCACAACCCGAAAAATTTTTCGATACAACCGTAACCGAGTACTACCGCTGGCTCGAGGACGAAAATGCCGAAATGACCCGTAACTGGGTACAGGAGCAGAATAAAGTTACGTTCGATTATCTTTCGAAGATCCCGATGCGGGCCGAACTGAGCAAAAGACTACGCGAAGTATGGAACTACGAAAAAATGTCGGCTCCGTTTACCCGCCGCGGTAAAATTTTCTATTACAAAAACGACGGGCTGCAGAACCAGAGTGTGCTGTACATGCAGGACGGACTGGCCGCCATGCCTGCGGTGCTTATCGACCCCAATACACAGTCGAAAGACGGCACCACGGCCCTTACCATGTTCCACCCCGATAAGGCAGGGACATTTGCCGTAGTAGGCTGGTCCGACGCAGGCAGCGACTGGACCCGCTTTCAGATCATGGATCTGAACAACCGTAAAATGCTGGGCGAAACTCTGTATCATATTAAATTTTCAGGTGCATCCTGGTATAAAAACGGCTTTTTTTACAGCCGTTACGATGTAATGGAATCCGGCAAAGAGTTTACGGCCAAGAATAATAACCAGAAGGTATATTACCACCGGCTGGGAACTTCACAGGCCGAAGATTCGCTTGTATACGAAGAAAACAGCAATGCCTCGGCCATGTTCTCCCTTTCTGCCACCGAAGACGAAAAATACCTGGTGCTCAGTTCCAGCGAAAGTACCAGCGGCAACAAGCTGTATGTAAAAAAGGCCGGCGATCCCAAAGCTAAATGGATAAAAATTTACGACACCTTTGCCCAGGATGCTCATGTGCTGGACCATGCCGGCGGAAAACTGTACATCTATACCAATGCAGGAGCGCCCAAAGGTAAAGTAATAGCCATAGATCCTGCCAAACCCGATAAGCCCGCAGAGATTCTGCCGGCCGGCGAACAGGTGCTTACCGGCGTGGAAATTATCAACGGTTACCTTGTGGCACAGTATCTTAGCGATGTAAAATCGGCCGTAAGTGTGTACAACCTCAATGGTAAAAAAATATACGATGTGGCCCTGCCCGGAGCAGGTATGACGGGAGGTTTCAGCGGCGAAAACGGCTACAACACCGCTTATTTTACCTTTACCTCGTTTATACAGCCCAGTATGGTATTCCAGATCGATCTTTCAAGCGGTGCCGTTTCGGAATACTGGAAACCACAGCTCCCCTTCAGTACCGAAGCCTTCGAAACCAGGCAGGTATTCTTTACCAGTAAAGACGGCACACGTGTACCCATGTACATTACCTGTAAAAAAGGAATAAAACAGGACGGTAACAATCCCGTATACCTGTATGGCTATGGTGGCTTTAATATAAGTGTTACTCCTGCTTTTACCCCACACATAATTCCTTTCCTGGAAAAGGGTGGTATATATGTGGTAGCTAATATACGCGGCGGTGGTGAATATGGTAAGGACTGGCACGAAGCCGGCACCAAACTGAAAAAGCAGAATGTGTTCGACGATTTTATCGGTGCTGCTGAATACCTGATTGCCGAAAAATATACGAACAGTAAACGTATTGCCATTTCAGGACGAAGCAATGGCGGCTTACTTGTTGGCGCCTGTATGACGCAGCGCCCCGACCTGTTCAGGGTAGCGCTGCCCGGCGTGGGTGTACTGGATATGCTGCACTACCACCAGTTTACCATTGGCTATGCCTGGGCTACCGACTATGGCCGCAGCGATGATAAAGAAGAGTTTAAGGCACTTATAAAATATTCGCCGCTGCATAATGTAAAAAAGACCGCATACCCGGCCACCCTTGTGGTTACAGCCGACCACGACGACCGTGTGGTGCCGGCGCACAGCTACAAATTTATAGCCGAACTGCAGGATAAGCAGCAGGGCAGCAATCCGGTACTGATACGTATAGACGTAAATGCAGGGCACGGAGCGGGTAAACCCACACTTAAGACGATTGACGAGTGGACTGATATATGGGCCTTTACTATGTCGCAGCTGGGTATGAAATAAACCTGCGGCGATAAACACAGAATATTGTCAGGCGGCCTTATGGCCGCTTTTTTGTATGTTTACAGGAAACACAACGCGCTTATGAGATATTTGCTTTGCAGCCTGGGCATCCTGTTTTTTTACGGCACACTACATGCCCAGAAAAGTTACCGCGGTTACCCGGACCTGCGCGACGACGGGGCCATTATTTTTTACCTGAACGACGACAGCCTGCGCGTAAGCGCCATGCGCGAACGCGGATATGCAAAAGAGGCCGACGAAGCTTATGGAAAGGCTATGAATACTGCCAAACGGGTAATTGCCGCCTTCAGAGATACCTTTAGCTTTTGCAGGGTGTATTTTATATGGAATAAAGACGTAGATAAATACCGGTTGCAGGGCCGTGAAGGTCTGTTCCTGAACGACAGCCTGGAGTACGACCCGGCGATACGCGTAAAGGAAAAAAATATTATGTATGCCAATATACGCCGCGATTACGAAATGGGAAAACACAATACCCCCCACTCTATTGTAGCTATTGATATGATTGCCCTACAGGATACCAACCTGCAATACCTGGCCTGGCCCTTCCCCTATTGTACGCAAATTTCAACCGAAGTGCTGCTGCTGCCCAAACATCCCGAAAAGTATGTACACTCGTTCCAGAATACACTGGAATACTGGTATTATTATCCCAGCAAGCGTATTATACGAGCCTTACGTAAAAAGGGACTCTGGGAAAACTAACAACTCAGTCTGCCAGCGGAGGCACCTCTTCATCATCCTCCGGTGTTGGTTTTACGGCAGTGTAATAGGTATCCCACTTTTCCAGTATTCTTACAAAACCTTCCGGAAGCGGAGCCTCAAACTGCATACGCTCGCCGGTTACCGGATGCGTAAAAGCCAGGCGCCATGCATGCAGTGCCTGTGCAGGTATAAGGCTGAAACAGTTTTGTACAAACTGCTTGTATTTGGCATGATTGGGCCCTTTTAACATACGGTTGCCATCGTAGTAGTCGTCGTTAAACAGGGTATGACCTATGTGCTTCATATGCACACGTATCTGGTGTGTACGGCCTGTTTCCAGCTTACATTCCACTAGTGTTACATAACCATAGCGTTTCAGAACGGAATAGTGTGTAACGGCCGGCTTGCCTTTTTCGCCATCGGGCGGGTATACGGCAAACAGCTTGCGGTAGCGTTCGTGCCGGTCTATATTTCCGGTTATGGTACCATAATCTTCTTTTACATTACCCCATACCAGGGCTTTGTATACTTTATCTACACTGCGGTCGTAAAACTGTTTTACCAGTTTGTCCAGAGCATATTCGTTTTTACCGATCACCAGTAAACCGCTTGTATTTTTATCGATACGGTGCACCAGTCCCGGGCGCGGATAACCCGGTGCATCGGGCGACAGATGTTTTACTTCGGGCAGGTTTTGCACATGATACAGAAGGCCATTCACCAGTGTACCGGTATAATTGCCGATACCCGGGTGTACAACCAGGCCTGCCGGTTTGTTTACCACCATCAGGTGTTCGTCTTCGTATACAATATCCAGCGGTATATTCTCGGGACGTACCTCAGAGTATACCCGTGGCTTGCTGAACACAATGCGTACATCGTCCAGCGCTTTTACCTTATAATTCTGTTTTACGGCTTTATCGTTCACCAGTATACAGCCGGCTTCTGCCGCCGCCTGTATCTTACTGCGCGAAACACCTTCCAGGCGTATCTGCAGAAACTTATCGATACGCAGGGGCGATTGCCCTTTATCGCATTTTATATGGTGATGTTCGTATAAAAACTCTTCACTTTCTTCTTCGCCCGCAGGTTCCGCGGCAGTCAGTCCTTTATGCGTCACTGCGTTACTATAAACTTTTGCGTTTGTACAAATCCTTCGTCCTGATTTACAGCACGCAGAATATAAATTCCCGGCTTCAGCCCCTGAACGGATATACTTTCGTAACCCGCTACATAATGGTTGCGTACCTGCTGCCCCTGTATATCGTAAATTTCCACCTGCATCATTTTTTCGGGGGCCATCGACGAGCGGAAATATAAGCGGTCGGCCACAGGATTGGGGTATAGCAGCATGGAATGGGTTATCTGTTCGGGGGTTTCGTATACCGGCGTACCCAGAAATTCGCCCGGGGTAACCGGGCCGCCCACTACGGCACGAATCATAAGCGAACCATCGTATCCCAGGTCGTCGAAAGCGATCCATTCGCCCGTGGTACGGTAAAACAGACGGTCGGCATTATCGCGGTTTTTATCGAGCCCCACATTCAGCTTATAAATTGTATTCTGTTTCCAGCCTGCATAAAACTTACCTGCAGGTACCGGCACCGGACGGTTTAGTATATAGGTAGTATAACCATGCGGGCCCCACATGGCATACTGCGGCAGCACATAGCTCTGGGTATATAACGTATCGCCGGGTTTACCGTTATCGTCTTTATAAACCACAAGAGTAAAATTATTATTGGTCACCGGTACACTCTGCGGGTTAAAATGAAACTGTATAGCCCGCAGGGTATCGGCAAAATTGGTTTCGAACATACTGGTTACCTCGCCCTGTGTACCAAGGTACATCGAGAGCTCGGCCGTACTGTCGTCGTAGGCATAGTAATTATTGAATACCTGTGTATGGAAAGAGGTATCGTTTTCGGCATGGATATCGGTAAAAGGTGTCCAGGCTGCTCCTTTCGGGCAATTGAATGCCTGTACCCTGTGCTGCACCGTAAAGGTCTGTTTGGACGTAAAAGGCAATCCTCCGGGCCACTGCACATCAAAGTCGTAACTAAAAAAAGGTGTGGTGTGGCGCACATTGGCATCGTAGCCGGCAACTGCATACGGCTGTACGCAGGCCGTATCGTAAGGCCCCGGAAGGTTATCGAAGGGGTACACCGAAAGTACGGTACCTCCGGGAGCAATAAAGCTGTGTTCGTAATAAATACCTACATCGGAGCTCCAGAGATTGCTTATCTGGTTATTTTCCCATTTTTCGTTCACATCGGGTTTGGTAAACTGCTGATAAGGCATACGTGTATATACGTCCAGTATGGTGGGTGGCGGCGATACCAGGGCAATATCGCGGAACATGGTATCGGAGGCCGAACGGTTTGCGTTCAGATATACATAATCTACCATCCAGTGGTCTTTGTTGGCCGAGAGCGTGGCGTAGTTCTTAAAGCGGAACTGAAATCCCTTTTTAAAGTATCTGGCCTGGGTTATCTTAAGCATTACCTTGCGGAAAGGATGCAGCTGAGTTCCTGGCACACTCCATGCATAATCCCACCCGGGTTTGCCGGGTTCGCGAAACTCAACCACAAGACTGTCCTGCGCCCCCGGGTAAAAACCAAGCCCCTGAGGCTGATAGGCAAAACTGAGGTAAACCGAATCGCCGGCCGAATACATACTCAGGTCTATCGGTTTACTGGTAAGATAATCGGCAACGCCATAGCTGTTGGGATCCTGAAAATTATACGGCTGCCCGTATTCGTCGATACCATCAAAAGTAGCCACACCTATTGTAGGCGGATTTATGGGCAGGTGAATATTGCGGTATACATAAATATCGGCCCACAGACTGCGGTCCCAGGGCTGAGCCGGGTGTATAAAGTATTCCTTTTCCCGTTTAAAGAAACGTCCGTCAAAATCGCCGGGCCTTACGGTCACAACCCCGTTCACAAGAGTTAATCTGGGCTGGTAAGCCCAGGCCTGTATACTGTCTATACGCAGGAACGGGTTCAGTATGGTATCGTATACCCATATTTTTACCTGCTGTGTGGAAAGTACCGAATCAATGGTTCCGCCGCCGTTTACCGAATAGATATAAGGCTGCGTAAATACCCAGTATACACTGTCGGGATATGGATCAGCAATATCGTCTACCTCATAATAATTCTGAAAGCGCGAAGTAATACCCGTATACTGGTAGGTTCTGAAATCTTTGAACTTATTTACGCTGAAATCGTCGAAAAAGGGCAGCGAAAGTGTATCGAGTTCATAATAATTCTGCGACTGTGGCTGGAACAGTATTTTTTCCGCCATCCCGTTTTTGCGCGGCACCAGCTGCGGATTAGAGTTCAGTGCCTCAAAAAATATCTGGGCCCTGGCATTACCTGCAAAAAGTGTTAAGCCCAGCAACAATACTGTACACGCAAAAAAGTATCTGTTAAAAATCGTTGTCATCGTAGATGAAACCATTGTTTGTGGTAGTTGTTGTGTCATTATCGGTTGTATAACGTCCAACCCGGATATCTATTGTAGTGCCCTTGGGTACTTTTGTACGCGGAGGTATGGCCTGTCCTTTATGAGAAAGCCCTAAAACACCTCCAAACTGGGGCACCTGTATTATTTTCCCCACTTTAAGGCCACGGGCCTCGAGCTGTGCACGGGCCTCACGCTCGCTCAGGTCTTTCATATCGGGGACCTCTACTTCGGGAGGTGTATTGCTGGAAATAACCACGTATATTTTGCGGCCCGACTTAACCTCGCTGTTGGGTTTGGGGTTCTGATCCAGCACAGTAAACTCCTTTTTATCAGCCATGTACATAGTATCAGTAACTACTGCTTCCAGTCCTTCGTCGCCAAGTTTTGCCGTAGCTGCCTCTATCTGCATTCCTGTAATTTCGGGTACCTGTATTTTATTGCTGTGCCGGGTATAAAAGCGCAGGCACAGAAAAAGCAGCACAGAAAGCGCAATCATACTCACAAAAGCGATCAGGAAGGTTTTGAGGTTTTCTTTCTTAAACACAATTCTATCTTGTTATTCGCACAAACCTAATAAAAAAAATGAAGCTGCCCGGCCAGCCTGCATACAATTGCCATGTAAAATACTGACTACCAAATATAATAAGCAAAAAAACGACATATCAACAACCAAATGCCGATAAATTACAATAGTCCCTGTATAGCAAAGGCAGGCACCCCTTACTTTTGATGTAAAAAACAACAGGTATCTTAATTAAACATATGAAAAAGAAAATAGCCGTAATAGCAGGTGGAAACTCGGGTGAATACGAAGTAAGTATCGGTAGTGCAGCTATGGTAATACAAAGCATGGATACCGCTAAATTTGAGCCTTACCTTGTAGTAATTAAAGGCTTAGACTGGTATGCCGAAGATATGGGCACCCGCCGCAGTATAGACCGCGCCTCTTTTTGTTTCGAGCGCGAAGGAGAGAAAATACATTTCGACGCAGTATACAATATTATACATGGCACACCCGGCGAAGACGGCATTATACAGGGTTATTTTGCCCTGCTGGGTATTCCGCTGGTGGGGCCCGGGCTGCTAACCTGTGCGCTTACCATGAATAAAATGGTATCCAAGCACCTGGCCGCAGCACAGGGTATACCGGTTGCCAAAGCCGTTACCATAGAACGCAACGAGGCTGTTGATTACGATAAAATTACCGCATGGACCGGCTACCCCTGCTTTCTGAAGCCTAATAACGGCGGCAGTTCGGTAGCAACTTACAAGATACGCGATAAAAAGGAATTTCCTGCAGCCCTGAAACATGTATTCGAACACGACCAAACGGCCATATTCGAAGAATTTATAGAGGGTACCGAGGTTGCCTGCGGAATTTTCCGCAAAGGCGAAAATTTGATTTGCCTGCCTGTAACGGAAATTGTACCTTTCAACGATTTTTTCGATTACGAGGCTAAATATAAGGGGCAAAGCAGCGAGATTACACCGGCGCGCCTGCCTGCAGAGGTAATATCGAAACTGAACGAATACACGCGTATCCTATACTCTGCGCTGCACTGCAACGGTATTGTCCGTGTCGATTTTATCGTGAAAGACTCCGTGCCGTATTTCCTGGAAACCAACACTATCCCCGGGTTCACAAGGGAGAGTTTGTTACCCCAGCAAATAAGGGCCGCAGGTCTTTCTGAAAAAGAGGTACTTACCTACCTCATCGAAGAAACCCTGAATGCAAAATGAAAGCAGAAGACAACTACCGTTTTATCGCCTTTGTAGCCCGGTTTGCCGCCCAGCTTGCCTGCCATGAAATTATGCAGGTATACCACATGGACTTTGCCGTGCGCAAAAAAGAAGATTCCAGCCCGATTACCGATGCCGATACCGCATCGGACACCGTGATACGAAACATACTGGAAACCACCTCTATCCCTGTTATCAGTGAAGAACAGCAGTACATGCCCAGCCATCCGCCCGAACTGTTCTGGTGTGTTGACCCGCTCGATGGTACCCGCGAATTTGTGAAGCGCAACGGGCAGTTTGCCGTTAACATAGCCCTTATTAAAAACGGTGTTCCCATATTTGGCCTGGTAGCTTCGCCCGTAAAAAACTGCTGCTGGTATACCGAAAACGGACAGGTATGGAAATACCATTTCGAGACTGAAAAAATAAGTCTCTGTGCGGCTGATATCAAAAGAGATACACTTGTAATGCTAAGCGGAACTCTTGATTCGCGCGGTAGCGCCATGCAGAACCGCTGGCTCAGGAATGTGGAAAAAACAACCCCCATAAGCCTCGAGAAAATGGGTAGTGCCCTTAAATTCAGTGCTATTTCGGAAGGCCGCGCCGATCTGTATATCCGTTTCGGGAATACGCATATATGGGATACCGCTGCAGGCCATGCCCTGCTTCTGTGTTCGGGTGGTAATCTTTATGCGCTCGATACGAAGGAACCCCTGAGCTATTCGGCTGAAAACACCTTAAATCCCCATTTTGCCGCTTTCGGTGCCGGGGCTAAAGATTTTTTCCTGAGCGCGCTTCAGAAAAATCTGCTTTAAGCCAAATACCAGCACGAATAACAGCCCGCTGCACAAGGCAATACATGCCGAAAGGGTATTATCGAGAAGCCAGGCCATACCATACCCGCCCAATACCGATGCAATAGCCAGTAAACCTGCATACAGCAAAAGTATGTGCAGCCTGCTGCTGAGCATACGTGCAGTAACAGCCGGTATTACCAGCAGTGCCACCACCAGTATGGCCCCTACGCTTTCGAACGAAAATACGGTGCAAAGCGATACCATAGCCATAAACAGGTAATGCAGCAATACGCCGCGCAGGCCACGCATTCGGGCAAATGCCGGATCGAAAGAAAAAAGTTTAAGCGCCGGATAGAAAACCGCTATGAACAGCAGTACCATTGCCGTTACCGGTAAAAGCTGCAGGGTTTGCCGCGGCATACGTATACCGGCAAAAAACACCTTGTTAAGAGGTACATATACCAGCTCGCCAAAAAGCACACAATCCTGATCCAGGTCGGTTTGGGCGGCAAAGGCAGAAATGAGTATTATACCCAGGGCAAAAAGCCAGGTATAGGTAACACCAATAGACGAGTCGGTTTGTACGCCGGCCTTTTTCTCCAGCCATTCTACCAGGAAGGCTGTAAATACCCCGGCCAGGGAAGCGCCGGCCAGCATCCAGAAAGGCGAACGCGTACCCGAAAGCAGGTATGCCAGGGCAATACCAGGCAGTACGGCATGCGAAATGGCATCGGCCAGCATGGTTTTACGCTGCAGTACCAGAAAGCTGCCGAGCGAGCTGCAGGAAACCGCAACCAGTATACCGGTGCATATAATCCAGAAAGCATTCATAAGCCGGGAATGGGTTTTTGGTGAGGATCGGTTTCGGGGTGGTCGAGCAGTTTCAGCAGCTCTTTTTCTACCTTTTCCGATATAAAATGTTCGAAATGTTCGGCATCGGCATGTACCCATTCTTCGGGGATACGGGCATAGGTAAGTATATACAGTTCCCACAGCCGGTGCAGGCGCACCACCCGTGTAGCCAGTTCCCGGCCTTTATTGGTAAAGAAATAGCCTTTACTGCCTTTTACCACCAGGTTACGGGCAAGAGCCTGCCGCCAGCCTTTTTTCCACTCTTCGGCACTGATACCATAACGGGCCGATACCTCGCGGGGCATAAAACAGGTACTGTCGTCGGCAGTTTCGAGGTATTTGTATATGTTTTTAAGTACGTTTTCGAGCGCCAGGTTACGTTGGTGCCTGTATACCTGCCACCAGCGACGCAGACGGCCTTTGGGCGAAAAAAGAAAAGATACGAAAGCAATAAGTGTAAGCACTACCACAATCCAGGGCCCTGTTGGCATATCGGCGGCCAGATAGGATACTGCGGCTCCTGCCAGACCTGCCAGAGCCCCGAAAAGAGCCGAAAGTGCAAACATACGGGGCAGTGAATCTGTCCAGAAACGTGCCGCAGCGGCCGGCGTTATCATAAGCGCTGCCGACATTACCACACCCGTGGTTTGCAGGCTGATGGATATATTCCATACCAGTATACCGGCCAGCAGTGCCGATAAAAAGCGTACGGGTAGTCCTGAAGCCTGCGCAAAGGAAGGCGAAAAGGCATATACCAGTATCGGTTTGTAAAAAAGTACAATGCTGAGTAATACCACAAGTGCAGCCGAGCCCAGCCAGAAAAGATCCTGCAGCGAAAGGGCCGCAGCCTTGCCGAACAAAAAATCCTGAATCCCGGCCTGAGCCAGGCTGCCGTTGTTTTGCACAAGATGCATCAGAAAGATACCTGCCGCAAAAAATACCGACATGGTAAAGGCCAGGGCGGCATCTTCCTTAAGACGGGCATAACGGCTAAGCCATTCTGCCGTCCACATGCTCAGTCCGCCTGTTGCCAGGGCACCCAGCAGCAATACAAACGGATTGCGTATACCCGTTGTCATATAGGCCAGTATTATACCCGGCAGAACGCTGTGTGCCACCACATCGCCACTGAGTGCTTTTTTTCGCAGGTATGCAAATACGCCGGTAAGGGCCGAAACAGAGCATAAAAGTACCGCCCCCAGCGCAACAACAAGTGTATTATAATCTTCGGCCAGACTCATTTTTGCAGGGTATTCCGGTGCGATTGCTGTATTACACTTTCGAGTATAGGTAGCTTACCCCCGAAGGTTTCGGAAAGATTTTGCTGGTTAAAGGTATCCTGTACCGGTCCGCAGGCCACCAGGCGGCCGTTTATCATAATAACACCGTCGAAATATTCGGCAACGGTGGTAAGATCGTGGTGTACGGTAAGTGTGGTTTTGCCTTCTGCCTGTAATTTATGCAGTATATCCACGATAATTTTTTCCGTTTGCATATCCACACCGGCAAAGGGTTCGTCCATTATATACAGGTCGGCATCGGCGGCCAGGGCACGTGCTATAAACACCCGCTGCTGCTGTCCCCCGCTCAGGCGCGATATCTGCCTGGGAGCCAGGTCGGCCATACCAAGGTCGGCCAGGGCCTCCATAGCCCGTTCGCGGTCGCTGCGCCGAATGCGGGCAAACAGTCCGCGCGAGGCATAGCGCCCCATCAATACCACATCCAGCACATTCACCGGAAAATCCCAGTCTACCTGCTGCCGCTGCGGCACATACGAAACCCGGCTGCGTACGCTGTTCAGTTCGCCGCCAAAGAAGCGCACACTGCCCAGGGCCGGTTTTACTTCGCCCAGCAAGGCTTTCAGCAGAGTGGTCTTGCCCGCCCCGTTAGGTCCTATAATGGCATAATTTACCCCACGGGGCACCTGGAAGTGTACATTCCAGAGTACCGGCTTATCCTGGTAACTTACATGCAGCTGCTGTGTTTCTATTGCATTCATTTTAAACTTTCGCTGAGTGTTTTTACATTGCTATACAGCATTCCTAAGTACGTTCCCTCGCGGGTATGCTCCGGCCCGGGCGAATCGGCAAAAAGGCTTCCGCCCGGTTTTATTACATGGCCACGGGCTGCGGCACCGTCGCGCAGGGCATTCAGCGATTTATCGCTCAGGTTGCTCTCCACAAATACCGCAGGTATCTTCCGTTCACATACAAAATCTACCAGGCGGCTCATATCTTTAAGCCCCGGTTCGGCCAGTGTGGATATTCCCTGCAAACCGCGAACCTCCCAGCCATAAGCACGTCCGAAATAACGAAAAGCATCGTGGTTCGTAACAATTACGCGGCGTTCGGGCGGCACGGCGGCCAGTATACGCCTGAATTCCCGGTCGGCACTGTCGGCACTGGCAAAATACCGCTCCATATTGCGGTAAACCGACTGCGAATCGGGAAGGGCATACAAGCGGCAGAGCGAGTAGGTTACATAACGCAGCCCGTTTTTCCAGAGCTGTATATCGAACCAGAAATGCGGATCGTGTGTATTATTATTCTCCGGGGCATACAGAAAATCGCCGGCAGGCGAACCTGCACTCATGGCCAGTACGGGTTTTTCCTGTCCGTAACTTTCAAGCACTTCGGCCATTTTACCTTCGAGGTGCAAACCGTTATATACAACGGCCGAGGCATCCGAGAGCAGATCCAGATCGCGTATGCCAGCCTTGTACGAGTGCGGGTCAACCCCGTTGCGCATCAGAGGCTGCACATGGGCATACTCCCCGAAAATATGCTCCAGGGGCTCGGCAATAAGCGAAGTAGTGCATACAATGCGAAGCCGTCCGTCCTCTGCTCCGGGCTCCCGGCAGGAAACAAACAGCATACATACACCTATAATTTGCCTGAAATTCATACCCCAAAGGTACATTTTTTAGACAAACCAAAAATATTTTTAGATAAAACTAAAATCAATAAGGCCCCCTGCCCTTTGCCCGCAGTTCGGCACCATTGTTATACGTAATGGTTTTAAGCTCTTTTCCATCCTTCGAATAAAAGGTCCAGGCACCATGTTTCAGGCCCATTTTATAACTTCCTTTCACCTGTACGGTACGGTTAGGGTAATAGCGTATAAATTCGCCATCGTACACATTATTCTTCATATGAAACACGCCTGCTGTGGGTCCGTGCCCGAAAAAGCTTTCCCAGCGGCCATATTTGGCTCCGTTCCGGTACTCACCAATCTCCTGCACCGAGCCTGTTTCATAAAATGTAGTATACGAACCGTGCATCACCCCGTTTTTATACGTAATAATATCGCGGGGCTTACCATCGTCGTACCAGTGTTTCCATACCCCGTCCTGCAGTCCGCGCGCATATGAGGCCACATAGCGCAGTTTACCGTTCTCATAAAACCCGCGCCACTGGCCCTGCATAAGTCCATTGGCAAAATGGCCTTCATCTTCGATCTGTCCTGTAGGGTAATACGATACAAAATATCCGTCTTCCCGGCCCGATACAAAGTTTCCTTTATGTTCGGTCTGCCCGTTTTCGTACCAGTATTCCCAGGTACCGTGTTTAAGGTCGGCCAGGAAATTACCTTTTTTCCACAGGGTACCGGTGCTGTCCCAGTAAGTCCATTCTCCGCTTTTAAGGTCGTCTTTATAAACCCCTTCGTACTGCTTTATTTTACCGGGATAATACTGTATCCAGGATCCATTGCGCTTATCGCCCGCAAAATATCCGTCCATATCCGGTTCGCCATTCGGGAAAAACCACTGCCAGCGGCCTTCGCGCAACGAATCGCGGTATGTGTAAATACCTTCCGGAGTACCGTCGGCATAAAAGGTTTTCCAGGTACCATCGGGCCTGTCGTTCTTATAAACGGCAATTTCCAGCACCTTTCCGTTGGGATGATAGCTAATCCATTCGCCCTCTTTTTTTCCGTCTTTACGGCGGCCTTTAAGCTTTAGATGCCCATCTTCGTACCATACCCAGGTACTGTCGTTGTTATTATTTACGATACTACGCTTTTTACCCGATTCGTACCAGTATTCCCAGGTACCGGCAGGCTGGCCGTCCTGGTAATGTTCCACACTGTGCGGAGCTCCGCTTTCGTAAAACTTCTTCCAGGTACCGTTGCGTTTGCCTTTACTAAAGCCGATAATCATTTCCGGGGTACCGTCTTTGTAAAAAGTTTCCCATTTACCGTCTTTTTCATTGTTCACAAAACTGCCTTTTTCGGCCACTTTCTGTTCGGGTGTGTAGGTAATCCACAGTCCCTGCTTCAGTCCTTTAAGCTCGTTACCGGTAGTTTGCGGAGTACCGTCGGGCCAGAAGGTCTGGTGCTCGCCAGTATCCATGTTATGAATGCTTTTAGGCTTGCCGTTCTCGGCCCACCAGGTTTTCCATATGCCTTTAGGCTCGCCGGCCCGGGTATAGTGGCGTTCGTCGAGCAGGCGGCTGTCGTCGCCATATTCATAATAATCGTCTACCGGCTTGCCGTTCTCATCGTTTTCGTACAGTTTGTGTTTTTTGCCGTTCTCGTGAAAGGTTTGCCATTTACCGGTTTCTATGCCATTGGTATACGTGCCGGTGGCCTTTTTGCGTCCGTTGGCATAAAACTCGCTGAATTTGCCGTTTTTCTCTCCCTCGGCATTCATTTCGCCTTCGGAGCGCAGGGCACCGTTGCTGTGGTAATAGGTGTAGTACCCGCTGCTATAGTTTTCGTAGGAGAGAATACTTCCATCGCGGTAATAAGATACCCACTCCCCTGTTTTTTTATCGTTTTCGAAAGTACCGGTATTCATAAGCACACCGGTATCGTACCACATTTTCCAGCGCCCCTGCTTATGGCCGTTTTTAAGGCTGTACTGCATCTGCCGGGCACCATTCTTGTAAAAAGCCTGAACGGTACCGTGCAGCACCCCGCTTCGGTACGTTTTTTTTTCTTTTACCAGGCCGTTATCATGAAATTCGGTCCAGGCCCCTTCGGGTTTCCCGTTTTTTATTTTACCGCTGGCCTCAAGCGTATTTTTTTCGCTGAATATTTTTACCTGCCCTTTGCTATGGTCTATCTCGGCCCGCAGTATACCGCTCTTGTAATATTCAAACCAGATACCTGTTTTCTTACCCGCAGTATAGCTTCCTTCTTCGCGCAGGGGCCCCTCTTCGTAGTATTCTTTCCAGACACCGTTACGTTCGTTTCCGCTCAGAGGTCCTTCGGCCTTAAGCCTGCCCGATCCGTAAAACTGCTGAACATTCTGCGCCTGCAGCGATAAGGGAATAAGGATTAAGCACAACAGGAATAAGCGTTTCATATTTTTCTGGAAAAAAAGTTCAAATTTTCTCGACATACACATAAGCTTGTACGGCCAAAATCGTTAAAATTGTATAGCAGCCCTGTTAAAAATTGCGAATTTATGGAAATTGCTAAAGGAAACATCATTTCGGCCACACCTTTTTTGGATGATCCGTACTTCAGGCAAGCCGTAGTACTGCTTACCGAACATAACGATAAAGGCTCTTTCGGATTTATTATTAACCGCGAAACCGATCTTAAGCTGCATGAGCTGGTACAGGGCATCGAATTTGATGCCAGTATCTTTTATGGCGGCCCCGTTGGTAACGAGAACCTGTTTTATATACACAGCCTGGGACAACTCCTGCCCAACAGCGTGGAAATACTGCCAGGCCTGTACTGGGGAGGCGAATTCGACGTACTTAAAGAAATGCTGAACAGCGGTGAAGCTGGCCCCGACCATGTAAAATTCTTTGCGGGCTATGCCGGCTGGGATCCTGAACAACTGGCGGGCGAGTTTGCGAATAAAGCCTGGGTAGCCGGTAAAACCACCGCCGCAGAAGTATTGCATACCGAAGGCTATGAACAGCACTGGAAAAAAATGCTACGTAAGGATAAGGAATATGCTATCTGGAGCAATTTTACGGATATGCCGCATCTGAATTAGGGACGGGAGTATGAGTGAAGGGGATATGAGGGGCGAGATATGAGGGGCGAGGATATGAGTGAAGGGGATATGGGGCGAGGATATGATGTACGAGGGTATGATGTACGAGGATGCAGTGGTTAGGGATGCTGTAATTGTGCAGGCTACAGGCTCTGAGCAACAAGTTCAGCCGCTTCGCTGGCGCTGTGTGCGCCCAGGGCTACGCCCATACCACCCATACGTCCTGCGAAATACAGGTTTTCTTCGAGTTTTTTTACAATAGGGTTCTTACTTTCGCCCACCGCCATAATGCCGGCCCAGCGGGTTTCGATGCGCAGGTTGCGGCCCGGAAGAATTACACTGCCCAGCAAGCCTTCGAGGTAATCCTGTATTTTTTCGCTGAGCTGATGTTCGGAGCTGGTCTCCCCTTCCCTGTCGAGGAAACGGCCTCCGCCTAAAAGCACACGCCCGTCGATCTCCCTGAAATAATTGTACCCGAAATGATGATGGAAGGTTCCCTTAAGCTTAAGTCCGGGTATGGGTTCTGTTACCAGCACCTGTCCGCGGGCGGGACTGAGACCGCTGATTCCTGGAAGTTTGGATATATAACCATTGGTACAGAAAAGCAGGCGACGGCCCTGCACTCGGTGTGTATTGGCAAAGCTCAGGTTAAAACCGCTGCCGGTAGCCTCGTACTGTTCTAATTCGAAATTTGTATATACTTCAACACCAAGTGACATTGCTTTATGCCAAAGGGTACGTATAAGCATGGCCGAATTTACAGCACCTTCGTATGCATTCCCGATCAGACCCAGGCTGGCACCCAGTTCCATATCAGCGGCTTTAACGGTGTTGTCTGCAAAGGTGGTATCCAGTCCGCAGAATGCTTTAATATCCCGGTTCCAGCCGGGCATAGCTTCTTTTACCCTGGCCAGGGTATCGCTTTCGTCCCGGGCAAAGAACTCGTAACCGCCACAGGCCTCATAACCAATGGCCGCATCGCCGCACCAGCTGCGCAGCAGTTTTAAGCCTTCGTAACGACTTTTAAGCAGTTGCAGAACAGGTTCCATACCATTCTGCTCTGCATCTTCCATCAGTTCGGTCATAGATCCAAAGCAGGCAAAACCGGCATTGCGCATGGTAGCACCATCGGGTAATATACCTTTTTCGAACACGGCTACACGCAGCGCGGGATGGTTCTTTTTAAGAAAAGCAGCTGAAAGCAGACCATTGATGCCCGCTCCTATAACGGCCACATCGAAGGGAGCCGCAAAATAATTCTTTTGCCAGTACGAAAACATGCGCCAAAAGTAGCGTTTCGGTCATTAAAAAAGAAAAACGGCCTTACATCGATAAACACGAGGCAAGGCCGTTTTTGTATAATGATTCTGTTTTATATTTTTTGTGCGGCTCCGCGCATCAGGCGTATCAGCAGCGGCGAAATAAGAATAAGTACAATACCTGCGGCAACCGAAATATAGGCAATGCTCTGGTACCCGTCGGTATACTGCATCAGTTTGTCCATATTGGTAGGTTCCTTTATCGATTCGTCAACCTTAGACAGGGCCGACCCTATAAGTCCTGCGCCATACTGCCCGTAAGCACTGGCCAGGAACCAGGTACCCATCATTACCCCATGCAGGCGCGAAGGCGTTAAGGTGGTTACCATCGAAAGCCCTATGGGCGACAGGCAAAGTTCGCCCAGGGTAATTACAAAATACGCCCCTATAAAGGTCCACAGCGGGGTAAGTCCGCCATCAGTAGCCATAAAGCGGCTCAGGTAAAATACCAGGAACCCGAGCCCCAGGAATACAAAGCCCAGACCAAACTTAACTACCGTATTCGGCTCTGATCTTCGTTTATTCAGTGCCACCCAGAACATACCTGCAAAGGGTGCTACTATTACTACCCACATACCGTTTATGGAGTTATTTACCTGGGTCATGTTAAGGCCATGACTATTAACATTACCCAGCGCAAAATAGTTCAGCGAGCCACCACCCTGTTCAAAGAAAGACCAGAACAATACCGAGAACAGGATCAGTACAATAGCCACTGCCATTTTCCCGAATTCTTCCTTCGTTACTTTAGAAAGGGCAATACCCAGATATACCAGAGTAAGCAAGGCCACTACCATCATAAATACAAAGCTGAATTCCAGCATGTAAGGCGATTTAGTTCCGTCCTTACCCGTTACCTCTCCCATAAGCCAGCTAAAGTCGATATCGAAGGGGAAGTACACCATAACAAAAAAGAACGGTATAAGTATAAGAGATACGAGGTATACCAACCATTGCCTGTTGCTGGCTTTAAGGCTGCCGTCGGCCTGCTGTTTCATCGGAGGCTGGCCTATAGGTCCCAGCTTCTTTTGGGTATATATAAACAAGGCAAGGCCCAGCAGCATACATACACCCGAAAGAGCAAAACCCAGCGACCAGCTGATAGACGTTCCGATATACGCAATGGTAAGTCCGCTGAGTACCGCACCTACATTTATACCCGAATAAAAAAGTGAAAAACCGGCTACACGGCGCGGATCGTCCTTTTTATACAGTCCGCCCACCATGGTAGAAATATTCGGCTTAAAGAACCCATTCCCCACAATAAGTACGCTTACGCCCAGGTAAAAGGCCAGATCGCCCGGAATGGCCATAGTAAAGGTACCGATGGCCATAAGCACACCACCCCAGAATACCGAGCGGCGGAAACCGAATATACGGTCGGCAAACAAACCACCCACAAAGGCCATAGCATAAATAAAAGCCTGTATTAGCCCATACTGCTTGTTAGAAGTACCCTCGGCCGCACTTTGAGCTTTTATTTCGGAGGTTTTGATATAATACAGCGGGTGATCCTCGTTCAGTTCTTCCTTTTGTTCGGTAAGAAACTTTGCCTTTACCTTTTCTATTTCGGCCGGAGCCAGGGGTTTGTAATCGGCCGTAACGATCAGGTGCGAAATATACAGGGTCAGCAGGGCACGCATACCGTAAAAGGTAAAACGTTCCCACATCTCTACCAGGGAAAGCAACCATATCTGCTTAGGATATTTCCCTTTAAAATTCTGTATCTCTTCTAATGTGATCTCCTGTTGCATAAGTGCAGGGGTTAACGTACGTTTTTCTCTTTCATTACACGGTTAAGCCAGGGCAGCATAATAAACATCATGATGGCTGCACCCAGTACCAGAGCGCTGTTGAGGTAGAAATAATTCTGCTTGTGTTCGATGCTTTCCCACAGGCCACCCAGCATACCGGCCAGTTTGTTACCTACCGAAATGGCCAGGAAGAAACCACCCATAAGCAGGGCTGTAATGCGGGGCGGACTCAGTTTCGATACCAGCGAAAGTCCCATCGGCGACAGGCAAAGCTCTCCCAGGGTAATTACGCCATACGAAGCAATAAGCCACCAGCTGCTGGCTTTGTTGGCCAGGTCGTTGGTTGCATAAACCGCACCCACCATTACCAGGGCCGAAAGCGCGGTAATGAGCAGACCCAGTGCAATTTTTGTAGGAGTGCTGGGCTCGGCTTTTCTTCTGCGGAAAAAGCCCCATATAGCTACCAGCAAGGGTGTTAATACCACCACCCAGAAAGGGTTGATGGACTGATACAGTTCGGTGGAGAACAGTTTCAGGTTTTGCCCCTGTGCGGGAATACGATCGGCTTCCAGGTTATGGAAATACTTGCGCGAAGAGCTGAGCAGCGCTATTTTCTTTGTAAGCGCCTTTTTAGCATCGATATGTTCTTTGGTATCGGCCGGTATTGCTTTTTCGGCCTCTGCAAGTGTTTTTATATGTGCCTCAAAATCAGCATCGTTCAGTTTCTGTACCGAATCGTTCTCCACGATCTGCACCATGTCTACCGCCGAAAATACTTTATCTACGGCAGCCGGCATTTCGCGGTCGGTATGGTCTTCGGCCCAAATAGTAAGCGCATCCCCGTTCTGGTGGAAGATGGCAAAGAACAGTATAACGCAGGTAAATACAGCCAGCAGGGCACCAATGGCACGTTTTTCCAGCCCTTTCGATTTTACCCACAGGTACACAAAGAAACCTGCTACCGGCAAACAGCCAAAAATAAAGGCATCATTGGTATCGGTTCCCAGTATGTTACCGTTCGGGTTGCTTTCGCTGGTAATACCATTAATAAAATAGCCCAGTGTTCCGAAAACGATCATGGGCAGTATGGTAAAGCCCAGTATCTTAAGGGTAGACATATCGCCTTCCTGCAGAGGTTTTATCTGGTCTACATGTTTTATATGGCGGGTACCTAACAGGAAGATCACCACTCCGATGAGCATACCTACACCCGCAGCCGCGAATGCATAGCCCCAGCCGTAATTGATACGCATGTAGGCCGCTACAAAGTTGCAGATAAAGGCACCGATATTAATACCCATGTAAAAGATGTTATAACCTGCATCTTTTTTGTCTTTAAGCTCATCGCTGCTGTACAGGTTACCTACCAGGGTAGATATATTGGGTTTAAAGAAACCGTTACCCAGAATAATAAAGAGCAGGGCCAGGTAAAAAGTAGTTGTACTGTGTATCGATAAAAGAAAATAACCCGCCGACATCATAAGGCCGCCCATAACAATAGAACGGCGGTAACCCAGCACACGGTCGGCCAGCAGGCCACCTATAAAAGGCGTAAGATATACCAGACCAAGGTAAGTTCCGTAAATATCCGACTTTTTGGCATTATCGAAGCCCATTCCGCCGTTATTCCAGCCATCGATCATATAAAGCGAAAAGATACCCAGCATCAGGTAATACCCGAATCGCTCCCACATCTCTGTTCCAAACAGGTACCAGAGTCCTTTGGGATGACCTTTACTTTTTACTTCTTCCATAAGTACAAAACAAAATTTAGTTCAGGGGGTAAAACTACTCTGATTTTTCTTTTTACAAAAACAGGGCACATTTTTTTGTCAGGTTTCCAAAATTTTGCGAAATGGTTATATTTGCGCCAAAACTGAGCGTTTTGATACAATTACACGATCTTACATTTGAGCCATACCTGCCTGATACCGAAATCAGCAATAAAGTAGATGCCATTGCTGAGCGTATCAATGCAGACTATGGCCATACCGAACTGCACATTGTATCAGCGCTTACGGGGTCCTTCATGTTCACTTCCGACCTGGTACGCCGTTTACACATGCCCTGCTACCTGCATTTTATAAAGCTGAGCTCCTACCACGGCAGCACACAGTCGTCCGGCAGCGTTACCCTCGATGCCGAACTAAAAGCCGACCTAGCAGGCAAACACGTACTTATATCTGAAGATATTATCGACTCCGGCCTTACGGCAGGTTTTTTACACAGTTACCTCATGAAAAAGCTGGCAGCAAGCATTAAAATAGCTGCACTTTTGTTCAAACCAGATGCCTACAAGGGCTCATTGCCCGTAGATTACCCAGGCTTCAGCATTCCAAACGATTTTGTGGTAGGCTACGGCCTCGACTACAAAGAATTGGGCAGAAACCTTAAAGACATCTATAAACTAAAAGATTCCTGAACACCATGCTAAATGTGATTCTATTCGGCCCTCCGGGGGCAGGCAAAGGCACTCAGGCCGTGAACGTGGCTGAGAAATTCGAACTGGTTCACCTTTCCACAGGTGATATTTTCCGTGCCAATATTTCAGACAAGACCGAGCTGGGCATGCTGGCCAAGAGCTATATGGACAAGGGGCACCTGGTTCCCGACGAAGTAACCATTAATATGCTGCGTGGCGAAGTAGAAAAGAATAAAACGGCCAAAGGCTTTATATTCGACGGCTTTCCCCGTACCATTCCCCAGGCCGGAGCGCTGGATCTGCTGCTGAAAGATTACAGCAGCCAGGTAAACGTAGTGGTTAGCCTCGAAGTTACCGAAGAAGAACTGATCGCACGCCTCAAAAACCGTGCACTTACCTCAGGCCGTACCGACGATGCCGACGAAAACATAATAAAAAACCGGATACAAGTCTATAAAAATGAAACACTTCCGTTAAAAGAGTTCTACACACAGCGCGAAATTGTAAAAGTTGTGAACGGAATTGGTACAATTGAACAAATTTTTTCAGATATTTGCAGCGCCATTGAGGGCGTATAATGCAAATGGCCGAGTGGTGAAATTGGTATACACGTACGTTTGAGGGGCGTATGGCGCAAGCTGTGCGGGTTCAAGTCCCGCCTCGGTCACAGAGTTAAGGCAGTTTTCCGTAAGGGAGCTGCTTTTTTTGTTAGTCACCAGCAAAAGACAGGAGCCTTTTTTACCTTCAGTATCTGTATTTATGAGGTTTTTCCTTATATTGAAACTTATGAAATACGTATCAGTAACCTTCTTTCCGATTTTAACAGATCGTGCAAACGAAGCCTGTATAAACAGCGGAAAAGTACTCGCAGACTATTTCGAAGATATGCTCGAAAGGAGTTATGGTACACGAAGAAAAAAGAGAAGCTACGATCTGGATAGAAAATAGATATCCAAGTATAAAAAACAAAACCCGCCAGCTTGAATTGCTTCAGGGGCTAACGGGAATAAGATATGTCAAAGATAAAACAAAACATCGGATAATGTAAAATCCCCACTACCCGATCCGCCGGCCCGGATTTCATTCCCTGTGAATCACTCTAAACCAGAAATATTTCTTCTTTTTATCTATTTTAGATGCGGCATGACCCTGAACGATAAAAAACAACTGCTTTACTTTATTACACGTACCGGGATGTATATTAACCCTGTAGACGACCGGAACATAGTAAGTTTTATAAACGGCTACGAACTGGGCAGAAACGGGCGCTGCACCTTCACCCTAAAACTAAAACAACACATTGAAAATAAACACAGTATACGACACAGCAGCGATGGCTGGCCCGGACAAATAAGGCGTCTGGCAGAAAAACGCTCCCTCAGCCAGGTAATCATCTTTAAAATGCTAACCCTGGAAATGATTACCCTGGAAGAGGATGCCAGACTACATAAAGTACTGAAAGATGTACTGAAAACCAGAATTCTGTCGCTGAGCCGTAAATTGGAAAATACAGATACTCTGTCTGAATGGATCGCTTTGTGTCCGTTTGAAAGTGAGTGGTTCCGCTTATTGTGGACCGATGCGGAATGGGCATTTATACGCTCTGTAAATGAAAAGCTTGTGTATACGTAAAGAATGTATCCTTGGGCTGCCGCTGATAATTATTGAGTATATTTGAGAACCATAAAAAGCATATGTTCTTACACAAACTATTACTACTGTCGGTTCTTATGTTTACGGGTACAGCCGTATACGGGCAGACCTTCTCGGGCACCACGAACGACCAAACCCATGCGTACAGCTATACCCTAAGCATACATAATGACAGTACCGTCGGTTTTATATACGAACGGGATAACCGGGGCATATATGCCCAGCACAAAGGTACCATCCGGCAGCTGAACGATACCCTTTTTCATATTAATACTGAAATGCAGCTTGGGCAGTTTTATATGAAAACGCCTTATACAGATACGCTGTATATACAGATCGACAAGGCTCTTGCTGGGCAACTGCGCACCATTGAGCTGGAATATGCAGACGGCAGCACCAAACAGCAGTTGCAGGTATCCGAACAAAGCTCCCTGCTTAAAATACCCGTTAACAAGGCACTGTTTAATGCCAAAAAGGGAAAAGATCATATTAACATCAGCACCCGAAGCGAAAGCCTGACCGGCGGACAACTGCTTACATTCCGCATACCGTTTGGCTCAGCCGCCTCTTTTACACAGGGCGGTAAAGAAGATTTTTATGTAGTAATAAAAGAAGCTAACCTGTATACAAGCGGTACTCCTCCCCTGCAAACCGGTCATTTCAGCCTGAAACGCAGCAGTAATTAAGCCTGTTATGTTAAGGAACATCGAAAAACGCACAGATTACTTCGTACAAAAGCCCCGGAACCTGTTCCTGCTGGACGGAAGCGGAGCGCTTTTTACCTGCCTGTCCCTGTTTCTGATACAGCGCTGGTTCAGGGCAGATTTTGGTATGCCCGTCCTGTATCTTCGCTCCCTGTTTGTACTGGCCCTTTGCCTGTGCATTTATTCCCTGAGCTGTTTTTTGTTTCTGAAAAATAAACAGGCGCTTTTTATACGGATTATAAGTGCTGCCAACCTTTTATACTGTATGCTTACACTGGTGTTTATGAGCATATCTGGCTCCGGGCTTACGCTTGCCGGGGCTGTATGGTTCTCAGGAGAAATAGTTATTATATGCAGCCTGGCCTTTTTTGAATTGCGTATAGCCCGCAGGACTTCAGCAGCATGGAAATAATATGTATTTATGAAGATCCGGTTCGAAGTCGTTAAAATCTCATACGATCTTCCATGAAAACTCTGGCTGTACTTTTTACAAATACGCTTTTGTATGCTGCAGATTCGCTCAAAACACAAGTATACCGGAGTATATCGCCAACTCCTGACTATTTTACAGGTGTGAAAATTTAAGAACTATACCCGCTACCTGCCGATATGTTCGGAAAGCAAAAGCGAACCGGACAAAATGTATAAAATTGGTTATGAAAATGTTACCTGAACCGGCAATACATTTCACATACTCCGGGGCGTTCTGCACTCCGAAAGGGAAGTGCAGCTAAGCTTCGACCGTTCTAACCTGAACCTGAAAGCCGGATCTGCATCCAAAACAGACTCTGTGCAGGTATTTCCTGATAGCAGCATATACTGGTACAGGTTAGCTGCCGATACAGCCTGGCACATCGGAATGAAACAACATTTCGATAAGGGAGAATTGCAAAAAACAGATGTATATGGTATGGGACAAACAAAAAACCTTCGAAACAGCATATATTATCATTACGATAAAAAAACAAGCGATCTGCTGCTGATCCGGGCCGAACGGAGTTCGAATCCGGGAGACTGGGCCTTTTGTTATAACGAAGCCGGATTACTTACACAGAGAACAAGGCTCAGCGCCCCTTTAAACAGCACTACATATTACTATATTGCCCAATAACAGGCACTTGCCGGCCAGTTGGCAAAACCCGCCAAAAAGGTTATTTTTGTTTCCTGTTAAACATTGCTTATGAGTCAATCGAACACATATAGAGAAACCAATGTACTGGACAATGAGAAGATCACGTTTGAGGATTTCAAAAACGAAGTACTGAACGATTACCGTATTGCCTGCGAAAGCCGCGAAGCTTCCCTGCTGGGTCGCCGCGAAGTGCTTACCGGCAAAGCAAAATTCGGTATTTTCGGCGATGGTAAGGAAGTGGCACAGATAGCCCTGGCCAAGGTATTCCGCAAAGGCGACTGGCGCAGCGGCTATTACCGTGACCAGACTTTTATGATGGCTGCGGGACTAATGACCGTAAAACAGTTCTTTGCCCAGCTGTATGCCGATCCCAGTATCGAAAAAGAACCTATGACCGGCGGCCGCCAGATGAACGGGCACTATGCCACACGTTTCCTGGATAAGAACGGAAACCGTATTGCCACGGCACAGCATAAAAACTCATCGGCCGATATTTCGCCCACCGCCGGACAAATGCCCCGCCTGCTCGGACTGGCACTGGCTTCTAAACATTTCCGCCAGAACAAAGACCTTAAAGACCTTAAAGAATTTTCGGTGAATGGTAACGAAGTTGCCTTTGGTACCATAGGCGATGCCAGTACCTCCGAAGGCCATTTCTGGGAAACCCTGAATGCCGCCACCGTACTGCAGGTGCCGCTTTGTATGAGCATATGGGACGATGGTTACGGAATTTCGGTACCCAAGCAGTACCAAACCGCTAAAGGCAGTATTTCGGAGGCGCTGCGCGGATTCCAGAAAGACGAAAATGGTCCCGGAATGCTTATTTTCAAAGCCCGTGCATGGAATTACAGCGAGCTGGTAGAAACCTATCAGAAAGCAGTAGCCACCTGCCGTATGGAACATATACCGGTGCTGATACATGTGGAAGAATGTACGCAACCCCAGGGGCACTCTACCTCGGGTTCGCACGAACGTTATAAAAGTAAGGACCGCCTGAGCTGGGAATCGGAGTACGACTGCCTGCGCCAGATGCGTTTATGGCTTACCGAACACGGACTGGCCGGCGAAGAAGAAGTAGCCGCTATTGAAGAGGAAGCAAAAAAAGCTGTACGTACCGCCAAACAGGAAGCCTGGGCCGAATTCCAGAGTGCTATTAAAGCCGAACTCGACGAAGCCGTGCAGGCCATTCGTGCACTGGCTATTGTTTCGGCACAGGGCGAACGCCTGAACGAAATGGCTCTGAACCTGGAAAAAACAATGGATCCGGGACGCAGCCACATTATAAGTACCGTTCGCAAAGTACTGCACATTACCCGTTTCGAAAGCAATGTACAGCGTAGTGCTCTTACGCTGTGGCTGAGCGAACAGCGCGAGATCAATAAAGAACGTTACAATGCTTACCTGTACGCCGAAAATAAACATTCGGCCCTGAAGGTAAAAGAAGTAAAACCGCAGTACGATGGCAGCGAGCCGCACGACGGCCGTATTATACTGCGCGAAAACTGGGATTATATGCTGGAACACCAGCCCGAAGTATGCATCTTTGGCGAAGATGTGGGCGGCATAGGTGGCGTAAACCAAACCCTGGAAGGCATGCAGAAAAAGCATGGCGACCTGCGTGTATTCGATACCGGCATACGCGAAATGACCATTGTAGGCCAGGGACTGGGTATGGCCATGCGCGGCCTGCGTCCCGTAGCCGAGATACAATATCTGGACTACCTGCTGTATGGCCTGCAAACCATAAGCGACGACCTGGCCACCCTGCGTTACCGCACCAAAAACGGGCAAAGTGCACCGCTGATTATAAGTACCCGCGGGCACCGCCTGGAAGGTATATGGCACAGCGGCTCGCCCATAGGCATGATACTGCACAGCGTACGCGGCGTATATGTTTGCGTACCCCGCAATATGACACAGGCTGCCGGTATGTACAATACCCTGCTGCAGGCCGATGATCCGGCGATTGTAATTGAACCCCTGAACGGGTACCGCCTGAAAGAAAATATGCCCTCCAACATAGGTAAGTTTACCATACCCCTGGGTAAGGCCGAAATACTGAAAGAGGGCAGCGATGTTACCGTGGTTTCGTATGGCAGTACACTGCGCATATGCGAAGAAGCCGCAGCCGAACTGGAAAAAATGGGTATAAGCGTGGAACTGATCGATGCACAAACCCTGTTGCCGTTCGACCTGGAAGGTATCTGCGCCGAAAGTGTAAAAAAGACCAGCCGCCTGGTAGTGGTAGACGAAGATGTACGCGGCGGAGCCAGCGCTTACCTGCTGCAGCAGATCGTGGAAGACCAGCAGGCCTTTATGTTCCTGGATGCACCGGCACGTACCATAAGCGCCCAGGATCACCGCCCGGCCTACGCCAGCGACGGCGATTACTTTAGCAAACCCAGCTGCGAAGATATCTGCGAAGGTATTTACCAGCTTATGCACGAATGTAAGCCGGATATCTATCCGGCCCTGTTCGAATAAGCCCTTGAATTTTCAATAACCTCAATACAACAGGATACCCGGCAACAGGTATCCTGTTTTTATTTTTCCAGAGGATAGCAATACCCTTTTTTCACACAGAACTTTTCCGGTATTGTTTCGGGTACAGAAGCTGTATACGAAGATCCATTCCCTGCAAACTCCAGCAGGCGGCCGTTTAAAGCTACAGGTAAAGCTTCCGGCGTATCCATACGGTATATGGCCTTGATATTTTTGCCGGCATCCAGGAATACCAGGCGATACCGCTGCGGATTAGCTCCTTCCCTGGTCCGGGTCCACTCTTCGCTAAGTATATATGTTGCCCAGTGTACATCTGTAGTACCCAGGTAATATATATGCGCATATACCTGCCCCAAGACATCTGTGGCTTCCTGCTGCTGAGCTTCTTTACCCACATTCACAAAAGCAGCATAAGGCACTACCACAGTATCCGGACTGCTTTCAGAAGCCTGCCGGTCGCGTAATTCCTGTAACTGCATATCATACATTTCAGAGGCTTCTTTTGTATAGATAAAAGTGCTCTCATCTTTTCTTAAGATAAGCGTTCCGTAATCAATAGCAGCTGCACCAGGATAGACTGCCAGTAATATCTGCCCGATGTCTTTCGCCATTATCTGCTTTACAGAATCGGGTTTGCTGTTGTACTCCGAATTGGTAATGGTAAGTTTAATGCCATTGCCATTTACCAATACAAGCGTCGCATTCCTTACCTGGTAACGGGTAGCTACCGAGTCTCTGAACGTTTTCAGGTCCATAAGTTCAGCTATCATTCCGCTGCCGCAACCAGCCAGAGCAATGCAAAAAAGAAATATGCTCATCAATACAGGAACCGAGAACCAATAAAACCTCATATACTACTTCATCTTTTTATTTTTTGCGATTATACGTCTTTTTTATAACCGATGCGTCTTCTTTCTTTAAATGCGGTTTCGTCGCGGTCTTTCCCCAGCAGATAGTTCATAGCCTCGTATACGTCGCTGAACTGCTGATCGTAACGCTCTTCCAATTCTTTAAGCTTAGCTGTAAGATCGCTGTGCGAAAGTGCATATTGCCTCATAAGCACAAAAGCCCGCATTATGCCAATATTTACCTCTATGGCACGGGGCGTGTTAAGCACCCCCGAAAGCATGGCTACTCCCTGTTCGGTAAAGGCAAAGGAACGGTAACGGTTTCCTCCTCTTTTTTTTGTGGTCGCAAAATGCGACCACAAATGTTCCATCTCGTTTTCATCGAGTTCGAACATAAAATCGTCCGGAAAACGTTCTATATTACGCCGAACAGCTTCTTTAAGGCGCTTGGTTTCCACTCCGTAGAGTGCGGCAAGATCGGCATCGAGAATTACCTTCTGTGCACGGATCTCCCGTATTTTGCGTTGAATGGCTGGTATTTCGTCCATAATGGTATGGTATAACTATTTTGTTGTGGTACAATAAACAGGTACTGCCGCACATGCCTGCCCTACCCTAACGGTAATAATAATACCGTACCTCTCCTTTTGTAAATCCATTCCTGCGGCTCGTATGGGAATGAAAAACAGCGGAGAAGGCAAAATGCCTATAGCTTTCGGTATACACGGTTCCCTCTACTAAAAAACGGCGTTTTACCCTGGGCATGCCCTCACAGGGCATATCGTAGCGTACCACATCTCCTTTTCCAGGCAAAGAGCCGGTTATAAGCGCAAACAGGTCTGGTTTGCCAAAGTATACGGTTTCTTCTGTCCATCTCTTATCTCCCGCATTATACCTGCGGATGCGGTTTCTGCGGATTTTAAGAGTATAATCGTCTGCTGGTTTCCCACTTTCCTTTCTTACCTGTATACGAATTTGTGAGCTATCTGCGCTCCAGCTAAGCGTATCGGTTTGTTCTGCTATGACGTTACCCTTCTGTAAATTTTCGAATATGCGTAAAAGGGAACCTGGATTCCAGACATAACGAACCCTGTAAAAAACATTCCCTGAGGCATTGAGCCATTCTGTCTTTTGCAGGTTTCCGTTTACCCTGTAAAAACGCTCGCTGAACTCTGCCGTGCGGAAAGGAGGCGAAACATCGACCTGCAGGCGGGAGTTCCTAAGCCTGCGAATAAGCGATCGTACCAGTACCGATCTGTAATTTTCTGCCGCACGCGGATCTATACGTACTGAAGTATCGCCGATGTGTATATCCTTTCTGTAATAACTGAATGTTGTATACCCTGTTATATTGTCGAACTCATATTTATGAGCATCCGCCGCCAGAAATTGTTCGGTACGGGTAGGAGTACGGCGTATATGTCCGTATACCCGTTCGGTAACCGTAGTATCGCCCAGCTCATAGGTTTTCTCCTGCCGGTAGCGCATCTCTTTACCCGGTTCTACCAGCAACAGCAAACGGCTGCCGGGTTCTGCATCATCATCGCTATATTCCCGCTCCATTTTAGATATAACGCCTCCTGCTCCCGAATAATACAACGCATCCCGCAGCAATCTCTGCGTATATATGTCCCCGGCTGAGAAACACAGGAACAAGAGATACAGGTTAAAATGCAAAAAACGGCGACAGAAAAAACGGAACGGCAACATATATACTAAAATAGGACGTTATTCCGGATTATGCTTTAATTCGTCCATTACTTTTTCCACGTCCACACCCAGTCCTTTTGCCACAGCCTTACCCAGTTGCATATCGGCGCGGAAGAAATGGCAAAGCTGCCTGTGTATGATAAGGTCTTTTTTAGGTCCGCTGATACCACTCATAGCACCTACGATATTGGATACAAGGTTATGCCGGTCGTAATCGTTCATAGCCTTGTTAAAGAGCAGGCCCGGTTGTGTATAGTGGTCGTTATCGCCTTCTCCGTTCCGGTCGTACCAGTCGGCATGGAGTCCGTCCAGCTCCATCGGAGGCTGTTTATAATTTTCGTCGGCATAAATATCGTCGAAACTGTTCGGATAGTAATTCGGACTATCTTCCCCGTTGCCATTCACAGCCATAACGCCATCCCGTTCATAATTGGCCGTCATATAAGGGCAGCGGTTTACCGGAATCTGCTCGTAATTACCACCCAGGCGGTAACGATGTGCATCCGGGTACGACAATATACGGCCCTGCAGCATTTTATCGGGCGAATAACCAATTCCGTCCACCACATGCGCGGGGGCAAAAGCCGACTGCTCTACATCGGCAAAATAATTTTTCGGTATCTGGTTCAGTTCCAGCACACCTACATCTATCAGCGGAAAATCGGCATGCGGCCATATTTTGGTAAGATCGAAGGGGTTAAAGGGAAAAGCCCCGGCCTGTTCGTTGGTCATTACCTGTATTTTAAGCGCCCATTTCGGAAAATCTTTACGGTCGATGGCTTCTACCAGGTCGCGCTGGGCAAAGTCCATATCGCGGCTTTTCATAGCAGCAGCCTCTTCATCGGTAAAATTTTTAATGCCCTGCATTGTTTTAAAGTGAAACTTTACCCAAACCCGTTCATTATCCTTATTAATCATACTAAAGGTATGACTTCCGTACCCGTTCATATGCCGGTAACCATGCGGTGTTCCGCGGTCGCTCATAAGTATAAGCACCTGGTGCAGACTTTCGGGATTCAGGCTCCAGAAATCCCACATCATGGCCGGACTTTTGCAATTGGTGCGCGGGTCGCGCTTCTGGGTATGGATAAAATCGCTGAATTTTTTAGCATCCTTAATAAAAAACACCGGGGTATTATTACCTACCAGGTCCCAGTTTCCGTCTTCCGTATAAAATTTTACTGCAAAACCGCGGGGATCGCGCTCCGTATCGGCACTACCCTTTTCGCCACCTACGGTAGAAAAACGTACGAAAACTTTCGTTTCCTTTCCTATTTTACTGAATACTTTCGCTTTTGTATACTTCGTGATATCGTTCGTTACCGTAAAAGTTCCGAAAGCTCCGGAGCCTTTGGCATGCACCACGCGTTCGGGGATACGTTCCCGGTTAAAGTGCGCCATTTTTTCGTGCAGGATAAAATCCTGCAACAGCACGGGACCACGGGGCCCGGCCGTCATACTGTTTTCATTTTCTACATAGGGAATTCCAGATGCGGTCGTGAGCCTGCGATTGGTATCTTTTTTCATACGCCTGTTTTATTAGTATTCTTTTACATACAGGTTCTTACAACCCGCTAAGCTAAATATACAAAAAAAACGGCGATTGTGCAAACAGCCTGCTAAAATAAGTCACACCCGTATTTAGCTGAACATACATGTTTCAGTAGCGCCCTTTACTGCGCCTTTTAAGAAAAAACCGGCTTTTTACCGGGTATCTGCGGCCCCTGGGAATATTGTTTACCAGCAGGGCAATAAGCAGCAGAATAAGCGCTCCGCTCAGCACCGGTGAAAGTATATACAGAAAGCCCAGGGCCTTTACTTTTTCCGAACCGATAACGGCAATAAGTGCGGTGGCTCCGCCCGGCGGATGCAGGGTTTTACTGAGCTGCATGGCCACAATTGACAGCGAAACGGCCAGTGGTGCAGATATCCAGAGTATATCTAACCCTGTTTTCTGGATACATACCCCGATAAGGGCCGATACCAGGTGTCCGCCGATGAGATTGCGCGGCTGGGCCAGCGGACTGTTAATTACCCCGTAAACCAGTACCGCCGAGGCTCCGAAAGAGCCAATGAGAAAGAGATTATCTTCCAGGCTCAGAAAACGACTCTGCAAAAAAGCAATAAGGCCTATACCTGTAAAAGAACCTGCAAAGGCCCATGCATGTTCTTTAAAGTCTACAAGTGTTTCGCGGTATACAACATAGCGCGAAATACGCAGGCTTCGCCGGATACGTTGTCTCATTCTATTCGGTTTTTTCGAGGCATTTATAAAGGGTTTGGCGTATCTGCTCCAGGCTTTCTTCGCGAATACAGTATGGAGGCAGCACGTATAACACATTTCCCATTGGCCGAAGCAGTACGCCGTTTTCCAGGGCCGTATCGTACAGTATTTTCTTTACCGGATGTGTATAAAAATACCCCTCGTCCGGCACACGTACATCCATGGCCAGTATGGTGCCGCATACGCGCACGTCCTGCAGTTTCGGGTGCTGAGAAAACTCCTCTGCCATAGCCACCATGCGGAATTCCAGCTCTTCTATACCCTGCTGCACAACGGCATTACCCAGCAGATCGAGCGAGGCATTGGCTGCCGCACAGGCAATGGGATTACCTGTAAAGGAATGCCCGTGATAGAAGGTACGCTCGGGTGTGGCCTGCTTAAATTCTGTCAGTATCTGTTCATTTACCCAGGTTGCCCCCATAGGCAGGTACCCACCGGTAAGGGCCTTGCTCATGCACAGCATATCGGGGCGTTCGCTAACACGATCCGAAGCAAAAAAGGTGCCGGTACGTCCGAAACCCGTCATCACTTCATCAGCAATACACAATACGCCCTGCTGACGTACCAGAGACATCAGCTGCTGCAGGTACTCTGCCGCATACATACGCATACCGCCCGCACCCTGCACCAGGGGTTCGTAAATAAATGCAGCCACTCGTTGCTCTTCCAGTATGGCAGCCAGTTTATTACGTACTTCATGTATATTTTCTTCCGTAGGCAGGGGAATGTATTCTACATGAAAAAGCAGTTTTTCGAAGGCCTGTGTAAACACATCGCGTTCGCTTACGCTCATACTGCCAAAGGTATCGCCATGATACGATCCTTCGAAGGCGATAAACACCGTACGCTGCTCGCCCCGGTTCTTCCAGAACTGTATAGCCAGTTTAAGCGCCACCTCTACCGAGGTACTGCCATTGTCGGAGAAGAATATCTTTCCGCTGCCTCCGCCGGCTTTCTGCACCAGGCGTTCGGCAAGGGTTACTGCCGGTGCATGTGTAAATCCTGAGAAAATAACATGCTCCAGTTCGGCCAGTTGTTCGGCTATTTTCTGGTTTATGTAAGGATGACTGTGCCCGTGTATATTTACCCACCACGACGATATTGCATCTATATACGTACGCCCCTGTTCATCGTACAGAAATTCGGCCTTCCCCTTTACAACGGGTATCTGATCGGGCTCTGCCGACCAGCTGCTGAAGGGATGCCATATATAACGGTGATCGTTCTCGCTAATCATTATTATACTATTTTAATATTTGCTGCGGCCTGTGCTACCTGCTCCGGGTTGAGTTTATCCATATACGCAACACTACCCAGCACATCTGCTCTGCCCAGCAAACCAATAATACGTTCGCTTTCTGCATCGGGTTGCCCGTTAAAAATAATGCCGGCAAAGGGAAGCTTACGGCTGCGTATATATTCCAGCGATAACAATGTGTGATTCAGACTTCCCAGGTAATGATTTACCACCAGCACCAGCGGCAGATTCAGCTTATACGCCAGATCGGCTATTGTTTCACTATCGTTCAGCGGAACCAGCAGTCCGCCTGCCCCTTCCACGATTACTATACGATCGCTCTGCGGCAGCTGTATTCTATCCAGACATATTTCGACCCCTTCCATACGGGCGGCCCGGTGTGGCGATACCGGTTCGCGAAGGGCATACAGGGTAGGATGAATATACGTACCTGGTGCAAGACTGCTTATTTTTTCAGTTTCGGGTGCATCAAGCTCACCACATTGCAGCGGTTTAAAATAATCGGCTCCCAGCGCTTTGCAAAGCACCGCAGATACAATGGTTTTACCTACCCCGGTACCAATACCCGTTACAAAATAGCCTTTGTTATTCATATATCAAAAAAAGAGCACAGCTCCTGTTTTAAGCGGTCGATATCCTGTTTTGTATGCGAACTTTTGAGTGAAATGCGTATCCGTTCCTCCCCTTCGGGCACGGTTGGATGTAATATAGCCTTTACGGCAAATCCCTTATGCAGCAAATGCTGCTCCAGCTCCCTGGCAGCTTTGTTCCTCGGCACATATACACACTGAATGGCCGAAGGATTGCGGGATAAAAAAGGATATGCCTCACCCGAGTTCCAGTAAGTGATGCAGTCTTTCAGCTGTTTGCGGCGCTCCTGTCCTTCTTTCGTTTCAAAAAGCGTATAGGCATCTATTACATGTTTTACGTTTTGCGGAGAAGGAGCCGTTGTATAAATAAAGGGACGGGAAAAGTTCAGCAGAAAATTTTTAAGCAACCGGCTGCCACATATTGCAGCCCCGTGTGTACCAAAGGCTTTTCCATAGGTAAAAACGGTTGCAAAAACCTCCGGCTGCAGCTTCAATTCGTCAATAAGTCCCCTGCCATGTACGCCCAGGGCATGTGCCTCGTCTACCACCAGAAAAGCGCCATACCTGCGGCACAGGGCTGCTATTTCGGTCAGCGGGGCCATATTGCCGTCCATGCTGTATATACTTTCCACGGCTACAAACACATCGCCTGCGGCCTTTTGCAGCTGCACTTCCAGATGTTCTGCCGAATTATGCCGGAAGCTATATGCTTTCGATAGCCCCATACGGATACCGTCGCGGATACTGGCATGCACTTTTTCGTCGTACAAAATGGTATCGCCACGGCCGGCAATACAGGAAAAAAGACCGGTATTGGCCATATAACCCGACGTAAAAAACAAGGCAGATTCAAAGCCATGAAAAGCTGGCAGAATCTCATTTTCCAGAGTATAAAAGAGCGGGTGGTTTCCCGAAATAAGGCGGCTACCGGTTGAGCCGGCAGCTAAATGTTCATCGCCCGTAAGCGCAACTGAAAAGTTCAGGTAATCGTTCCCGTAAAAATCGGTATGGTCGGGATACAGGGAAGGCAGAGAACGTACATTGCCTGTACGTTCCCGCTCCGCAAGTTTTTCCGCCAGGTTACGGGGGATCATACTATTATGCTTCTACCTGTTCTTTTTCGCAGGATGCGAATGCAGGCATATTTTTTAGTCCGAAAAGTTCGAACATAGCTTTATCGCTGTTGAACTCGGGGTTAGGTGTAGTAAGCAGTTTTTCGCCGGCAAAAATGCTGTTGGCTCCGGCCAGGAAACAAAGGAACTGCTCGCTCAGGCTCATTTCGGTACGACCGGCGCTCAGGCGCACCATACTGCGGGGCATAATAATACGGGCTGTTGCAATGCAGCGCAGCATATCCCAGAAGGGTAATTTCTCCTGCTCTCCAAGCGGAGTACCTTTTACCGAAACCAGTGCATTTATAGGCACACTTTCGGGGTGACGCGGCAGAGTGGCCAGTGTTTGCAGCAGACCTATACGGTCTGTTTCCTGCTCGCCCATACCTACAATACCGCCGCAGCATACCGAAATGCCGGCATTACGTACATTTTCGAGTGTTTTAAGACGATCGTCGTATGTACGGGTAGTTATAATCTGTTCGTAATATTCGGGTGAGGTATCCAGGTTATGGTTATAGGCATACAACCCGGCATCTTTCAGGCGCTGTGCCTGATGTTCGTTAAGCATGCCCAGGGTGCAGCATACTTCCATATTCATATCGGTAATGGTCTTTACAAGGCCCACTACCTGGTCGAAATGGCGGTTATCCTTTACCTCGCGCCAGGCGGCGCCCATGCAAAAGCGGCTGCTTCCGTTTGCTTTGGCGGCAAGTGCGGCAGTAAGTATCTCTTCTTCGTTCAGCAGTGGTGTTCCTTTTACACCGGTATTATAACGGGCTGCCTGCGGGCAGTATGCACAGTCTTCGGGACAGCCTCCTGTTTTTATCGATAAGAGGGTGCTCATCTGCACCTCGTTACCATTAAAATTTTCGCGGTGAATCTTTCCCGCTTCAAAAACTAAATCAATTAAGGGTCTGTTGTAAATATCCGCTACTTCTTCGCGTGTCCAGTCCGTTCTTACCATAATTTAAGTTTAGTAGTTTAATAGTTCATTCAATACATTCACGATCCGGTTCTTCGGCAGGAAGTTCCATTCCAGGGCCGGTGCAAAAGGCACAGGTGTATCCAGCGAGGCCAGTCGTTTTACAGGTGCATCCAGGTATTCGAAACAGTTTTCGGCGATCCAGGCTGCAATTTCGCCTCCAATACCCCCGGTAATGGTATCTTCGTGCAGCACAAGTACTCTGCCGGTTTTACGTACACTTTCGGCCACGGCCTCTTTATCCCAGGGCAGCAAGGTGCGCAGGTCGATGATCTCTACTCCGTCGATACCATTTTTCTCCAGCTCCTCCTTAGCCCAGTGTACACCAAAACCATAGGTTACAATGGTGGCCAGGCTACCTTCGGTTACACGGCGGGCCTTACCTATCTCCACGGTATAATACCCTTCGGGCACCTGTCCGCTTATGCTTCGGTACAGAGCTTTATGCTCGAAAAACACAACCGGGTTGGGGTCTTCGAAAGCAGCAATAAGCATGCCTTTGGCATCTTCGGCAGTAGAAGGATAAAATACCTTAAGACCGGGTGTATGAAAAAACCAGGCTTCGTTGCTCTGACTGTGAAAAGGGCCTGCAGCCACACCGGCACCGGCAGGCATACGTACCACCACATCGGCATTCTGGCCCCAGCGGTAATGCGATTTGGCCAGGTTATTCACGATCTGGTTAAAACCGCAGGTCACAAAATCGGCGAACTGCATCTCCACCATAGCTTTCATTTTCTTGATGGAAAGTCCGAGGGCTGTGCCCACAATTGCACTTTCGCAAAGTGGTGTATTGCGCACACGCTGTTTCCCAAACTCTTCCACAAAACCTTCGGTAACTTTAAATACGCCACCGTATTCGGCTATGTCCTGCCCCATAAGCACCAGGTTTTCGTGCTTGTACATGGCCTGGCGCAGCCCGTCTGATACTGCATCCACAAAACGCATTTCGCGGGTGCGGGCAATCGGAGCCGTTACATGCTGCTCGTAAGGCGCATATACATCGCCCAGCTCTTTTTCGTCGCTGGCTGTAACGGACGGAACGGCAAAAGCCTTTTCTACAGCTTCGCTGATCTCATTTTTGATCTCGGCGCGTATCTCGGCCACCTCTTCGGCAGTGATAAGCTCCTCGCCAAGCAGGTATTGCTCGTAATTACGAATGGGGTCTTTTTCGGCCCAGGCATCGAACAGCTGCTGGGGTACGTACTTGGTTCCGCTGGCTTCTTCATGACCACGCATCCGGAAAGTAATACATTCCAGGATTACCGGGCGCGGATTCTGCCGCAGATCTTCGGCCAGGCGACGCGTAGTGTTGTATACTTCCAGGATGTTATTTCCGTCGATGGTAACGGCTTCCATTCCATAACCAATAGCGCGGTCGGCCAACAGGTTACATCTGAATTGTTCGTTACTGGGTGTGCTGAGCCCGTAACCGTTATTTTCGATCACAAAGATCACCGGCAGATCCCACACAGCTGCCACATTCAGGCTCTCATGAAAATCGCCTTCGCTGGTTCCGCCGTCGCCGGTAACTACCAGGGTTACTTTATTTTCTTTTTTCAGTTTGGTGGCCAGTGCGATACCGTCTGCAACGCCAAGCTGGGGTCCCAGGTGGGAGATCATCCCTACCAGGTGATAATCGTTGGTTCCGAAATGAAAACTACGGTCGCGGCCTTTGGTAAAGCCTCCTTCCTTGCCCTGAAACTGCTTAAACAGATCTTCGTAAGGAATGCCCCGCGCGGTGAACATGCCCAGGTTACGGTGCATGGGCAGTATATATTCGTCGGGATCGAGCGCCAGTGCAGTTCCTACCGAAATGGCCTCCTGGCCTATTCCGCTGAACCATTTGGAGATACGACCCTGACGTAATAAAATAAGCATCTTTTCCTCGATAAGACGGGGAATAAGAAGATGCTTATAAAGTTTTTTTAATTCTTTTAGACTTATGCCTTTTCTGTCAAAAGCCAACTCTGGCAGGTCAATATTCATCCTATGCTGATTTTACGCAGCAAATCTAAGGAAAATTAGCCGATCAGCGAATAAGATTAATATGTCCGAAATAAATGTACTCGTTACCTTCCACATCTCTGGTAATACAGCGGTATGCATAGGCATCCGAAGGCAGTTCCTTACCTCTGAAGGTTCCGTCCCATATAAATTCGGGATCGCTGCTCTGGAAAACTTCGTCGCCCCAGCGGCTGAACACCCTGAAATCGATTGTGGACAATCCCTTACTGTATATCTGGAACACAGGATTTATCATATCGCCCTCGTTGGGAGTAAAGCTGTTGGGTACATAAAAAGTATAGGATGGCAGCACAATATAGTCTTGCTTTTTATCGTCGGTACAGCCAAACTGGTTCGATGCCGTAAGGGTAATGCTGTACGAGCCGCTCGATTCAAACTCGATAAGCGGATTCTGATCGTAATAAGTGCCCAGGTTATGTATCACCCATTCCCAGCCGGTGGCGCCAGAAGAAGCGTCGAGCAGTTCTACCGACGGTTCCAGCATGGTGGTCTGTCCGGGAGGATTCGTGGTAAAATCGGCAACAGGTACCGGCCACACATTCAGAGTCTGGCTTATCGTATCGCTGCAACCCTGGTCACTTACAACAATAAGTGTTACCTGGTAAGCCCCGGGGTTATCGTACGAATAATCGCCATCGGCGGTACTGAGTGTACTACCATCGCCCAGATCCCAGCTGTAAGAGGCAAAGCTTCCGCTGGCCAGGGTGGAGGTATTGGCCAGTTTAGACACATTTCCCAGGCATACCTCCGAAAAGGCAAAGCCTGCCTGCGGTTTGGCATAGCGTGGTACGGTCTGTGTAAGAGTATCGAAACAGCCCTCGGTAGTGCCCACGATAAGCAGTACATCGTACTGACCATTTGCGGCATACAGGTTTACCGGATTCTGAACGGTGGATGTGTTTCCATCGGCAAACATCCAGTACCAGCTGTCGATCGTACCTGCCGATGTGGGTGGTACCGAAGAAAGGTCTGTAAATATTCCGTTCAGGTCGCAGGGATCATTAAAGCTGAACGCTGCATTTACGGTATTGTTAATATCCACAATACGGGTAAGCGTATCAAAACAAAGGCCCTGCTGATCGGCTACTAATTCTACTGTATACGAACCGGCTGCTGCATAAGGATGTGCGGTAGAGGCTCCGTTAAAGCTGAGGGTATTACCATCGCCAAAGTTCCAGTTGTAATTTACACCGTTCAGTACGGCATTATTGGTAAACTGGGTAAGTGCCCCGATACATCCGGGTGTAAAGTCGAAATCGGCTGCCGGTTGCTCGTAAATGGTAATGGGATGTGTTACCTGGGCCGAACAGCCCACACTGTTGTATACAGTAAGTTTCACATTATAGGTACTGTTTCCGTTTGCAATAAAGGTATTCTGGTTTGTAGCCAGCGAATCGTCGCTGATATTATCCCCATTGGTATCCCATACAAAATAGCCCAGCACACCCGGCGCGGCAATGGTGGTTGCCGAAGCATCCAGGTTAACCTGTACCCCTTCGCATACCTGGGCCGGCATGGTAAAGGCCGGTACGGGCCTGGGCGATACCGTAATGGGTAAATAGGCCGTATCGCTGCAGCCTGCTGCAGTAGTTACCACCAGCGAAGCCTGGAAAGTAGGCAAAGATACCGGATATGTAAAATTGAGTGTACTGCTGGCACCTACCTGGTTGGTAGCACCATTGGGATTCATAATAAAGCGGTAGTTGTTGATTGTACCCGAAGATACCGTAGAACCGGCCCCTGAAAAGGAGTACGGAGTATTTACGCATAAATTGCCCGGGCCGGTAAGACTGGCCACAGGTTTAGGATTCACATTAATGGTTACGGTATCGTAACAGGTACCTCCTCCTGTTTCGTAACGGGCTATATAAGAGGTTGTAGTGGTGGGCGACACCGTACGCGGACCGGTAATTGTATCACCCGTATCGAGCCAGGTGGCGGTATTTACAAAACCCGGTACCGGCGGAATATTGGCGTAGATAAGTACATTGTCGATACCCCAGTGGTCGTTATCGCCCGGAGAATTATAAAACTGAACCCAACGAAAACGGGTACACGGAGTTTGTGCTGCAGAAGGGAATGCAAAATTGTAACTTGCCCAGGACGTAAATGGAGTGGGCCCATTTGCTACAACATTTGTTGTACCGGGGTTTGATAACTGAATAACTCCGCTTGGATTAAAGTAAGCTATATCTACCCAGGTTACGCCATAGTCATTAGAGTATTGTAAGGAAACGCCTTCATTGGCCTGATCCGGCCCTTCACATGGAGCTGGTTGCACGGGCTCCTCTGCAAATTTCAAATCAAAAGAGATGTATCCCCCCGCAAGCGTATTAAAATCTACCGTTTGCAGAAGTCTTGCTCCTTGTCCGGCTGCAGTTCCAAACCATACATGAGGCGTATTATCAAGACCTGGTCCACAAGGACTATTCCACATTACCAGGTTGTTATTTGTTGCCCAACCCGCTCCAAGAGTCTGATTATTAAAATTATTGTACAGCAGGGCCGATCCGGTATCTACCGTAAGTACTACCGACTGCCCTTCGCAGATGGTTGCCGTGCCTGGCGTAATATTTACAAAACAGTTGCCGCTCAGACACTGGGCCTGTGCTACCGAATGAATAAATATGCCAGCCAAGCTTAATAGAGGAATGATCTTGCTTTTTTTCACGCTCAGCTTTTTTTCTTCATACAAATATAAGAATAATTTAACTAAAATTAAGACTTAATCTGCATAAAGACTGAATATACGCAATTCTTAACATGAAACCAGTATAAGGTTTGTGTTAATAAGTGCAAGGAACAGCACATGAAATAAAGGCGCAGCAAAGGTTGAAATCTTTTCTGCTAATAGGCCTCGTAACGGATCTCGTAATTTTCAAGGATCATCATACCCATACCGGTATTTTCGTATCCGCCTCCGGGAAGTTTTCGCCAGCGGAAAGGCGTTATCAGGTATTTATGCTCGTCGTACTGCAGGCAGGGAACCGTGGCATTTCCGTATTGCTCCAGCAGATCGATGGCCAGGCAGGCGGTTTCGTAAGCCCTGAAGGCATAAAACTCGGGTTCTGTATTGTATTTTTCTCTGAAGTTGCGGATAAAGGATGCATGGGTAGAATCCCAGTCGAAGGTTTTGTATACAACCGGTATGTGTATTTTACAGTTGTTGAAATGCTCTACATCGAAATTGCGGAAATTGAACCATGACTCCTCGCCCAGCACGGCAAAGTCGTTGGTTTTGCCTATTTTGTTAAGACCGGAGAAGAAGGAGTTTACGGTAATTTCCTTATTGGTAGGATATACACATATATTGGGAACGTCTTTCTTTATAAAAGCCGCTACATTACCTCCTTTGGGCAGGTATACCAGGTTGCGGTTGGCCGTTACACTGTCGAAACGGTATTTAAGCACCAGGGTATCGCGCAGCATCTGGTAGAATACCGAATCTTTTTTTAATCCGGTATTCAGCAGTATCACTTTACCGTTTTTATAGCGCTGATTCAGGAAACGGGCTATGGATGCCGTATAGGTTTCTTCGGAAAGGGAGGCTTTGAGCACATAGGGATTGTTTTCGAGTATGTCGTTCCCGCGCGAGAAAGGACTTATCACGGGTATTTTATTATCGGCGGCATACTGCAGTACGGGAGCCATTTCGGATGTGTAAAGAGGCCCGATTACCAGGTCTGACAGGCGAAAATCGGCTTTTTGAGTAATGCTTTTAACGGAAGCTTCGTCCATTTTTCCACCGGTTGAAAAGAAGCGCCAGTTTATGGTTGCTTTACGGGGCTCGTATTTTTCAATAGCCAGGCGTATCCCGGCATAAAACTGCATGGCAATACGCCCGTGTTTGCTCTGCGGCCCGGCCTCGAAACCAAGCGGGAGCAGTACGGCTATATTGTATTCGTCTTTACGGGCAGGCGAAGCTGCGCACTCGGCACGGCTAAGTACACGTATATTTCCGGGGTCTTTTACCGGGGTTTGTATTACAACGGGTGTTTCGGGCTCTTCGTCTTTTTCGGCCGGTGTTTCTACCGTACCGGTTTCGGGCTGTGTACTGCCAGGGATAATAAGTACATCTCCTGTCCTAAGCCCTCCCTCTACCTTCGGGTTGGCAGCCACCAGCGCGTCTACGGATATTCCGTAACGTTTACCTATACCATACAGGGTTTCGCCTTTCTGTACCGTATGTTTTACACTCTTTTGTGGAGTGGTGCCCACTACAGGTGGTTTTGCCGGTTCGCCCTGTGCCGGGAAAGGAATATAGAGCTTCTGCCCAACCTTTATACCCTGCTCCGAGCCGGGATTCTCGCGGTAAATAACCTCGTCGGAAGTTTTGTATATACGGGTAAGGCCATAAACGGTCTCTCCCTTCTGTACGGTATGTACATAATATTTTTTACCGTTACGGACCTCGGTAACGTCGGACATCTTCTGGGCCAGAGCCCCCAGGCTGAAGATGATGGAGAAAAATATAAAGAAGAATACTCTCATTCCAGTTTATTAAACGGTTTTATTCCCATTCGATGGTAGCCGGCGGCTTGGAGCTGATGTCGAACACCACACGGTTTACCCCTTTTACTTTATTGATGATTTCGTTGGATACAGAAGCCAGGAATTCGTAAGGCAAGTGACTCCAGTCGGCCGTCATACCGTCTGTAGAAGTTACAGCCCGTAAACAGATCACATGCTCGTAGGTACGTTCGTCGCCCATTACTCCTACCGACTGCACGGGGAGAAAAATTGCGCCAGCCTGCCATACACTTTTGTATAGTTTATCTTTTTTAAGACGACCGATAAAAATATCGTCGGCTTCCTGCAGTATGGCTACCTTTTCGGGTGTAATATCGCCCAGGATACGTATAGCCAGGCCTGGTCCCGGGAAGGGATGGCGATCGATAAAATCGGAAGATATCTTCATGGTTTTACCTACACGGCGTACTTCGTCTTTAAACAGGGTACGCAGCGGTTCTACAATCTTAAGGTCCATTTTATCGGGCAGGCCGCCCACATTATGGTGCGACTTTATGGTTGCCGATGGTCCCTTTACGGAAACCGATTCGATTACATCCGGATAAATAGTCCCCTGTCCCAGCCATTTGGCACCTTTTATTTTTTTTGATTCCTCTTCGAAAATATCAATAAAAAGTCCGCCTATAATCTTGCGCTTCTTCTCCGGATCGCTTACGCCTTTCAGCTTTTTGTAAAAACGTTCGCGGGCATCCACACCAATTACATTCAACCCAAAATCCTTGTACGAATGCAGTACATTTTCGTACTCATTCTTACGCAGCAGACCGTTATCTACAAAAATACAATACAGGTTTTTATCAATGGCCTTATGAATAAGACGGGCAGCAACCGTACTGTCTACCCCGCCGCTGAGAGCCATAATCACTTTATCTTTACCCAGCTGCTTTTTAAGTCCTTCTACGGTTTCTTCCACAAAAGAACCCGGGGTCCAGTCGCCTTTACAACCGCAGATATCGTATACGAAATTACCCAGTATTTTAAGCCCGTCGGTAGAATGGTATACCTCCGGGTGAAACTGCAGCCCGTATACTTCCTGCTGTTTTATTTTGTAGGCAGCTACAGCCACATCGGCAGTACCGGCAATAACTTTGAACCCGGCCGGCAGTTCCATAATGGTATCGGCATGACTCATCCATACCTGCGAACCTTTTTTAACGCCGCTGAGCAGACTGCATTTTGCATCGAGCTTAGATATATTGGCACGGCCATATTCGCGCACTTTGCTTTTTTCTACCTTACCGCCATGTTCCTGGGCAATAAGCTGTGCACCATAACATACACCCAGCACCGGAGCATGCGCGTAGAACGATTCCAGCGGTACCCTCGGCGAGTCTTTTTCGCGCACCGAATGCGGACTTCCGCTCAGTATAATCCCTTTTACCGACTTATCCGGTTCCGGAAAATGGTTGTAGGGATGAATTTCGCAGTATACATTAAGCTCACGTACCCTGCGGGCAATCAATTGCGTATACTGGGAACCGAAATCAAGTATTAAAATTTTCTGGTGCATGTTATGTGTTTAAATCGCGCTGCAAAAGTACACGATTCACTCTAAGTTAACGAATTATTTTTTTCACGGGTTACACACAGCCCTGCTTGTTTTTTGTTAAAAGCTGAGCGTGATACCACCTAATACACTTACCCCCTGCGTAGGATACTGCAACCAGCGGTTGTAGCGGAACCCGGCCAGGTTATTGCCCTGTATAAAGGCACCCAGCATTTTATTATAACGGTACTCTACACCTATATTAAGGTCGATGGCATTACGCAGGCGTACCACTTCCAGGTTACGCACCATGGTATTGGGGTCCAGTGTGTAGCGCGGTGCAAACTGATCGCCCAGGTAAAACAGATCGGCACGGAAAATAAACTTATCGCGCAGGTTATACATGGTGCTGAGAGTGGCATCGTACTGCGGCATATACCAGGCTTTGGGCAGATTGCCCGGATCGAGGAAGTACGCATTTACCCGCAGGCCTACACGCAGTACTTCGCCGCGTTCGTAACCCAGCTCGGCAAACAGTTTACCAGTACCCAGATCGTCGTAAGTTACCGTAAAGTAATTGCCCAGGGCACGTGTGGTATCGGTCATGTAAAACGCTTTGTTGAATACCTTTTCGTAACCACCACCCAGGTTATAATAAAAGTAGCGGGCAAACTTACCGCGTATACCCCCCATAAGGTCGATGGGCTTATAGGCGTTGCGTACAGGTACATGGCTTACAATGAACGGATTTCCCCTGCGCAGGGCATCGAAGGTATTACGATAGGCACCACCGGTAAGGTCGGCATAAATAACCACATGCTCGCGATAGGCATTTACCCGTGCTCTTATGTTGGGAGCTATATAAAAGCGCGTAAGTGTATCGAACCCGATGGCCATATTAAGCCCGGCCTGCACATCCCATATTTTACGGCCTGCACGGATATACGGGTCCAGATGTACCAGTCCGCCGCCAAAAGCCTTTCCGCTTGCCGTATCCTGTTTAAAAGCATAATACTCCACACCCAGGGCACCTCCCACAAAGAACCCGGCCAGGGTCTTGCGCCAGTCGGTACGTATATCCAGTCCGTGCTCCGACGCCTTATACCTGTCGAACAGGTAATAATAACGTATATAATTCTCTGTAACCAGTTTGGTGCTGTCCCAGAGACGGTTACTTTTAAAAGTAAGTGCTATATCGATCTTCTGAAAGTTTTGCCGGATATCTTTTTTATCCAGTGTATCGGGCCCAGGCTGAGTGGCATCGTAACCATAAAAATGTGTCTGGTTGCTCTGGTAAGCGGCATGTACACCCAGGGTATGCGATTTTAGCATATACGAAAAATTGGCTCCACCGCCATGATCCTGTATTCCGGGATAGCCATACTGAGGCTTATTTTTGCCAAAAAAGAGCTTTTTACCATAGCTGGCAAAGTATTTATAGTACACGTCGTACTGAAACTGTTTGCTTCGCAGGCTGTTTACCCGTACTTCGGCCAGGGGCGAAAGGTAGTTACCAAAGCCCAGCTTCAGGTAAAAGCGGCGCAGTTTTTTCAGCGGTTCGCTTTTCATACGGGCAGCGCTCAGGGTATCGGGCTGATAATAAAAGTCAACGATACGGGGTTTTATATCATAGTTAGGCTTTAGTCTTTTACTAAAGGTGTCTACTACTTCGGGACGTGTGGCAATTTTTTCCACGGCGCGCAGCTCGGGCACATAGCCTCCGGTAATAGTAACACTGTCCGAAGGTGTCTGCGCAAAGGCAGCAAAGGCCGGGAATAAAAAGGCAAAAGCGGCGGTATAGATACGTGCTGACATCTTCATGGCTTAATTTCCGTTTAAGTCAAATTCAAAATTATTGTTAGCCGGCTGGTTCTTGATCCGTTGCGCCGTTTTTACTTCTTCCAGTTTCAGGCGGGCTTCTTCAATTACCGCTGCATCTTCGGCATTATCAATTACCGACTGCAGGGTGGCTATACTCTGGTCGTAATTTTCGAGTTTCGCATATACCTGGCCCAGTATAATAAAGGATTTACCCATCCATAGTCCGTAGTTCGACAGGCTGTTTACATCGGCCAGTATTTTTTTCTCGGTCTGCTTATACTCGCCCCGGGCAAACATGGCTACATATATATTATACTTCGCTTCGGCTCCGGTGGCATTTGTATAATTCTGCAGCTTTTTCCACCACACTTCGGCAGCAGTGGCATTGCCCTGCTGTGTTTCGCTGCGGGCGGCCAGCAATGCGGCATATTCTTTTACCTCTTTCGACGATTTATCGCTTTCGTATACTTTCTGGGCATATACCGCAGCAGCCGGGTAATTTTTAAGCTCATATTCAGCCAGCAGTATACGCTCCATACTGGTCTGGCGTACGGCAGAATTCTCGGTAAGCCGCTCATTTTCGTACGCATATTTGCGTATACGCTCCCAGTCTTTTTGTTTAAATGCTATATCCGAAGCTCTTTCCAGCGCTATCAGCAGATAATCGTTCGGCGCATTTTCGATCAGGTATTCATAATCGGGCAGGGCCTCTTTTTCCTTTTTCTGTTCGCGCAGGCATTCGGCACGGTAATAGCGGGCATTGCGTATAAAGGTACCTGCCGGGAACTTATTGATGTACTGATTAAAATTGAGTATGGCTCCGTTGCAATCGCCCGAGAGGTATTTATTTTCGCCGGCACGGAAAGCCACAGAATCGAGCGACGATTCGGAATAGCTTACCCCGCTTACCCCGCGCATAAAATCGGTAAACTCTTCCAGGCGACCTTCGTCGATATAGATAAATTTCACATATTTAACGGCCTCATCGGCTTCGGGTGTACCCGGAAAACGTTCCAGTACCGGTTTGTAATAACTGAGTGCTTTTTCGTCCTGGTTCAGGTTGTAATAATGCAGTCCCAGTTTCAGGTAGGCTTTTTTAGCAAAAGGACCGTTCGGGTATTTCTGTATCACCTGTTCGAAATGTGTTACGGCATCCTGCTTTTTCTGCTGTGCCTGCAGGGCTATACCTGTTTCGTACATAGCCTCGGCGGTATATACGGAGTTGGGGTAATCGCTGCGGAGCTTGTTCAGCAGGGTAAGCTTTTCCCCGTGTTTTTTCTGTATACCCAGTATGGTTGCTTTTTGCAGCAGAGAATAATCCGGATCGGCCTTTTTAAGAGCATAGGCCCGGTCGTAATAATCGAGTGCCTTGCTCCATTCGCGCTGGGCATAGTAGCAGTCGCCGGCACGGTTATAGGCATCTGCGGCAAGTTGCGGAGAAGCGTTTTTGCGGTTATCGGCAAACTTGCGGAATTCCACTCCCGCTGCTGCATACTTTTTATCTTTAAAGTAAATATATCCAAGATTATAGTATGCATCGTACAGTAAGCCACTACCTGCGGCCCCGGGTATATTCAGAAATTCGGAGAATCCCTCTTCGGCATCGCGCATACGTCCGCTGCGGTAATACGACTCAGCCGTCCAGTAAATGCTTTGTGCCGTAATTACATCGTTCAGTCCCGAAGCCGAGGCCTGGTTAAAGTAAGTAATGGCCTGGGCATAATCGCCTTCTTCAAAGAACTGGGTTCCATATAAAAATGCCACCCGCTGCCGGGCCTGCTTAAGGCGTGGATCTTTACGCTTTATTTTATCCAGTGTTTCCAGGGCATCCTTATAACTTTTTACCGTCATAAAAACCTCGGCCAGGAACGTATACGCCTCATCGGCACGCTTGCTTTCGGGGTATTTATCCAGGTAATCTTTCAGGGCGCGTATGGCTTCGTTGTAGGGGTCGTAATCGGTTTCGTAGCTCAGTTTGGCAAAATTGAAGAGGGCATCTTCGGCCATATTTTTGTCGAAGTTGAGCTTATACGCCATTTTAAAAGCATCGGCGGCTTTGCGTTTATCGTCGCTGCGGTAGGCACAGTCGGCCAGCAGGTAATAGGCATTCTGCGAAAGGCTGTCGTCTTCGCCCACACTCAGTTTAAGCCGGTCGTAAGCGGCGGCATAACTGCCACTCTTATACAATGCGGTTCCGTAGCGGTAATTGCCCAGGCGGTCCAGCTCGTCGAGCGCGGCATATTTATCGTAAAACTCAATACTCTCCTTAAAACGGCCTGTGTTGTAATAGCTTTCGGCCAGTATACGGTATACGTTGGCACTGTTTTTACCCTGTATGGTATCGGTCAGCGGACGGGCATAGGTAATTACGTCGTCGTACTTTTTCTGCCAGTAATAAATTTGTGCTATATAATAAGGTACCACACCGCGAAAGGCCTTTTCGTTCTCGATGGATTTAAACGCTTTGAGGGCTTCGTTCCAATCCTTTTCTATGTAGCGGATATGCGCATAATAATACGTTGCCGGCACCCGGTATACGCTTTCGGCATCTTTTATTTTGGTAAAATACGAAAGGGCCTTTTTGTAATCTTTGGTCTCGAAGGCACTGTAACCCGATTTATAGTAATATTCGTACCATTCGGCACGGCTCAGTGCATTGGGATCGGCCTGGGAAAGATACTGCGAAGCCTTACGGTAATCGCGGGCGCGGAAGGCCACTTTACCCAGGTGAAAATAAGCGTTCGATACCAGCGGGCTTTCTGGATGACTGCGTACAAAGTCGCTGAGCAGCCCTTCGGCATTGTTGTAAAACAGCTCGGCAGCACACACAGCCCTGTAATATTCAGCATCTACCAGGTGTTGCCTCAGGGCATACTGCCCCTGCTCCATAAACTCGCCAAACAGCGTGTAAGAGGCTGCATACTTTTCTTTCTGATACAGCTCAACAGCATCTTTATACTGCTTATCCGGTTCGGTATGTATGCGGCTACGCTGTGCATGCAACGATTGCAGCAGCAGAGAAAAACACAGGGCTAACACCAGGGAACACAGCTTGGGAACATTCATACGCATTCTGTTGGATCGAGTTTAATTTTGTTTAATTACACGTTCACGGGGTAAAAGTACACAGGCTCTTAAAGGTGTTTTTTTGCTCAAGGGCATATTTTTCAACGGCCTGCATTTAATAATTATTTAAACGAAGTACCGGTTCGGCCCTTACAAAAGTTCATCTTTGTAACGTTCGTAAGCAGGCTGACTGATATTCGGCCAGCGTTAAAAAAGATTAAGCATGCCGGAAAAAGTAAATATTGCAATGGAAAACGTTCAGGTATACCAGGACAAAAACCTGGTACTGAAAAATGTAGCATTTGAGATCGGGGAAGGCGAGTTTGTTTATATGGTTGGTAAAACCGGCAGTGGTAAAAGTTCGCTGCTGAAAACCCTGTATGGCGAACTGCCTCTTGAAGAAGGGCGCGGATACATTGCCGGTTATGAGCTAAACGGCCTCAAAACAAAACATATCCCGCTGCTGCGACGTAAAATAGGCATTATTTTCCAGGATTTTCAGCTGCTGAGCGACCGCACCGTAGGCGATAACCTGGCCTTTGTACTAAAGGCTACCGGTACCACACAAAAAGACGAAATAAACAAACGCATAGCCGAAGTGCTGGAAAGCGTAAACCTGAAAACCAAGATACACAAATATCCGCACGAACTTTCGGGTGGAGAACAACAGCGTGTTGTGGTGGCGCGGGCCCTGCTAAACAATCCCGAAGTAATACTGGCCGACGAGCCCACAGGTAACCTGGATCCCGAAACATCGAACGAAATACTGCGCCTGCTGGTAAATATTGCCGCCAAAGGCACATCGGTACTGCTGGCCACGCACGATTACGACCTGCTGCGGGCCTACCCTTCGCGTACCCTTATCTGTTCCAGCGGTTTACTGAGCGAGGCCCATGCCCGCTAACAGCGTTTGCACATTTACCCTGTTCGAAAAAATACTGTTATTAAGAGTTTTGCGCCTTTCCAGCTCTTCTTCCCCGAAAGGCTGCTGCATAAACAGTTGTACCTGCTGCCGCATTGCTGCCGCATCGCTGCAGCGTATGCAGTAGGGCTCCAGCCCGGTACCATCTACCATAGGGCCGTTTACCACACAAAAACGTCCTGCAAAAAGAGCATGCAGCAATTTTAGTTTTATACCTGTGGCCTGGAATGTAGGCAGCACATGTATGTGCGCTTCGCGCATGCGCTCGCGTATCTGCTCCGGACCGGCATTTTCTACCAGGGTAATATGAGGCTGCCCCTGTATGGCTGCCCGCAGTTCCGGTGCGGCACGGTTACCTACAATCTGCAGCGGTATATCTGTACCGGCAAATACTTCTTTTACAAGCCACAGGGCTGCTTTATGATTCTCCGGCACATCCAGACTGCCGTGATACATGGCAAAACGCCCCTGTCCGGTGGCACTCTGTACCTCATCTTCGAGGTGAAAGGCAGATACCAGCTCCGTATGGGCATTCAGTTTCCGGAAGTGTTCCGTATCTGCTGCCGAGATGCAAAACAATCCTTTTGCCCCGGATAATACCGGCTCGAATCGTTTTAACTTAAAAGCCTCTAATCCGAAAAAAAGGCGCTTAAACAGGTTAGGCTCTGCAGCAGCAAGCCCCTGGTAATAAACATGTTCCACATTATGCGTACGCAACCACATATCTTTAGCGGCCAGGCGGCGGCGCTTAAGGTACCAGGCGGTATGAAGTCCTTCGAGCAGAACCGGCCCGTCGGCATTTTCGAGCGCCTTTTCCAGCTTTTGCGATCGACGGCTGAACACAATAAAAGGCTGCAGCGAAAACAGCGAAAGCACATTTCGGTGCCGGGGGTAATAATGTACTTCGGCACAGTACTTATCCAGTTCGGGAGCATGTGCGCGGTTGTATTCAAAACAATGCAGCACCACCTTTACGCCCGCTCCGTGCAGCGCCTTTATTTTAGCATACACATCTACCAGTCCGCCCTGGTCGGGCGGGAAAGGAATGTTAAAAGATACCAGATGTATACGCGGCATGCTGCGAAGATAAACATGTTACGCGATTCGGCAAGAACAGCGGGATCTGTCAACTCTTTTTATACGTATATTAGCCATATAAACATCAGGTTAATTATAAAACCGCTCCGTATCTCATGCATTCTTTAAAAAACATACTCCTTCCCTTTTTATTTGGTGTGCTGTTCCTGTCAGGCGGAATTGCTCATTTTGTAATACCCGGCTTTTACCTGCAGATATCCGAAGGTTTTTTGCCCGCCATGCCTCTGTGGATAAAGCTGAGCGGCATAGCCGAAATTCTTACGGGATTGCTGTTACTCATACCCGGGAGCCGCCGTATGGGATGGCTGGCAGCCCTGCTGCTTATGCTGGCCTTTCTGCCCCTGCATATATGGCATTTCGGCCGCGACCTTATGCCCGTGTGGGCCCTGATTATAAGACTGCTGCTACAGCTGCTGCTTATTATACTTTTCTATGCTCAGTTTCGTAAAAAAGCGCAACAGGATACTTCGCCGGGGCCCGGCATTTAATGGCTGTAGAAAATAAATGGCAAAATAAATCCTGTACGTTAAAAAGCAGCCTGCATTTCAAAACATTATCTACATTTGCAATAGGTTAATTTTTGTGAAATCCCTGTACATCCACATATCCTCCCTGCTGCCGGTTTTGGGCATAATCGGGTTTGCGCATGCACAAACCTATACCTATACCAATGCATATCTCGACATTGGGGTAAACGCCCGTGCCCTGGGCATGAGCAATGCCTATACCTCTATCAGCGACGATGCATCTTCCATTTACTGGAACCCTGCCGGGCTTACCCGTGTTAAAAGTACCCTGGATCTGTCGCTGATGCACAACGAGCATTTTGGCGGCATTGTAAAATACGATTTTGGTGCACTGGCCATAAAAGCCGGCGAAAAGAATGCACTGGGCTTTGGCGTAATACGCAGTGGTGTAGACAATATTCCCAATACGCTGGAACTGATCGACAGCGACGGACGTATCCGTTACGACCGCATTACCGCATTTTCCGTAGCCGATTATGCCTTTTTCCTGTCCTTTGCCCGGCAAATGCCTGTTAAAGGTCTGAGTGTAGGCGGCAGCATGAAGGTGCTGCACCGAAATATAGGCGAATTTGGAAAAGGCTGGGGCTTTGGAATAGACCTGGGAGCCCAGTACCAGTATCGTAACCTGCGGGCCGGTATATTACTGCGCGATATAAGCACTACAGTAACCAATTTCAGTTATAATACCGAAACCTTTGAAAAAACCTTTGCCCTTACCGGCAACGAAATACTGGGAAAATCGTCGGAGCTGGCCCTGCCGCAGATTGTACTGGGAGCTTCTTACCAGCAATGGATCGATAAAAAGCAGCGTTATTTTGTACGTCCTTCGCTCGACTGGATTATTACCACAGATGGTAAGCGTAACGTGTTGGTATCGGGTAAACCGCTGAGTATGGACCCACGTATTGCCCTTGAATTTGGCTATAAAGACATTGTATTTATACGGGGTGGTGTAGGTCAGTTTCAACGCAGCAAAGGCGATGGCAGTAAAGATATCTGGCTGTTAAAGCCCAATATCGGTGCAGGGTTCCGGGTAAAAACCATTTATATCGACTATGCACTGGCTTCGCTCGGCAACCAGAGTACCTTTCTTTTTTCGCATGTTTTTTCGCTCCGCATAGGGCTTAACCTCAAATCTGGTAAAAAGAAAAACGAATGAAAAAGCTCTTCTTTCCCATATTCTTTTTCCTGCTGTCGTATACCGTGTATGGGCAGACCTACGGTAACGAATGGATACAATACAACCAGAGTTACTACAAAATACAGGTTACCCAAACCGGTATGCACCGTATAAGCTACGATGCCCTGGCAGCATCGGGTTTTCCTGTAAACAGCAGCGATCCGCGCTATTTTCAGCTGTATTTCCGCGGACAGCAGCAAACTATATATATTGCCGGACAGAACGACGGACAGTTTAATCCAGGCGATTACATCGACTTTTTCGGGAAAGGCAACGACGGAGCCCCCGATTCTGTGCTATACTTCCAGCCCGGCTGGCAGGGCAATGCCAAAGTAAACCTCTATACCGACACGGCTTCTTATTTTCTTACCACAGGCGCTAATTTCGGATTACGCTTTATTACCGAACTCGACAATAACTATGCGGCCTGGAATACCTCGCCCTATTACTGGGCCCTGGTAGAGCAGGGTTACCGGAGCAATTACAACGAAGGGGCCTTTTACAGCAGTTTCCAGAAAGATGCGCGATACCAGAGCGGCGAAGGCTTTGCCAATATATATACCAATGCCCAGAGCGTAAACCAGCCCTGGACCGGCGATTTTGCCAACCTTAAAAACACCATGTATACCGCCGGACCTGCGGCCACTGTAAGTGTGTGGGCTGCCGGGGCCTCTAACCCCTCGTCCAGTCCGCTCAATTTCGATCACAACCACAAGATATTCTTCGGGTCATCGCAGATCGACTCTAACCTGTACGATTTTACCTTTAACCGGTATTCCCTTTCAGCCCCGGCCTCTTCGGTAGCCAATGCATCCAATGTGTATACCGTATCCTTTTCGCCCGCACAATCGAGTCCTTCTACCCGCAATGCACTCAGTTATGTGCGGGCCCTGCTGCCGCAAACCTATAACCTCAGCAACCGTACATCGCATATACTGTATATTCCCAACAACCCGGCCCAGGCCAAATACACACTTTCCATAAGCAGTTTTAATGCACTCAGCTCTCCGGTATATCTTTACGACATAAGCAACGGAAAGCGTATACAGGTACAAAATGTTTCAGGGAACTGGCAGGTTGTGGTTCCCAACGGAGGCAGCGGTAATAAACAATGTGTACTCAGCTCCGACAGTGCTACCATTAAAGTAAGCAATATAAAGCCCGTAAATTCGGCTGGAGCCATACCCGGCAGGTTCCGCGATTTCAGCACACTGTATGCCAACCGCGATTACCTGCTTATAACCGCTTCTGTCTTCTGGAACGAAGCCCTGCAATATGCCTCCTACCGCAGCCTTACAGGCTATAACCCTCTGGTACTGGATGTAAGAGAGCTTTACGACCAGTTTGGCTATGGAATGAACGGGCACCCCCTGGGTATATACCGTTTCCTGAACTTTGCAAAGCAGCAGTGGCAGGTAAAGCCCCGCAGCATATTTATCATAGGTAAATCGTACTTCCCCGATGTGGTAAGGTTAAACCCGGCTATTGCCGCCCAGAACTATATACCGGCCATGGGCTACCCGCCTACCGATAATAACTATGTGTACGAAAATACCAGTCCGCCCAGGCATCACACTCCTATCGGGCGTCTTGCGGCACGCAGCCCGGCAGATGTAAGCAATTACCTGCTTAAGGTGCAGCAGAACGAGCAGAATCATCCTTCGGAATGGATGAAAAAGGCCCTGCACTTTGCCGGTGGATTCAGCCAGGCCGAGCAGAACCTGTTCCGCTCCTACCTCGACACCTATAAATCGCACTGGGAAGATTCGGCTATGGCCGGGCAGACACTTTTCTTCGGAAAGTCGTCCAATGCGCCCGTTTCCCAAACCGTGGCAGACAGTCTTAAAAACATCATCAACAACGGGGTTGCCCTTATGACCTTTTTCGGGCATGCTTCCGGCAGCGGGTTCGATATTAACATAGAAGAACCCTCCGACTACAGCAACAGTAGCAGATACCCGGTAATTATTGCCAACTCCTGCCTTTCCGGCGACCTGTTTCAGTCAACACCCACCATCAGCGAGCGTTTTGTACTCGAACCCGAAAAAGGTTCAGTGGCCTTTATGTCGGCCGTAGGCTACAGCCTGCAGAACCCGGCGTTTAACATTACCCGTACCTGGTACCGCAATATTGCGCGCGACATGTACACCCGCAGCATCGGCGAATGTCTTACGTCTTCCGTAAACGAGCTCTATGTGAGCAACGGTGGTTTTTTTGATATACTCAATTACCTCGAATTTTCCATACATGGCGACCCGGCGCTCAAGATCATGTCCTACACCAAGCCAGATCCCATGATAAGCGAACAGCGTGTAAGCATAAATCCGGCCATTATTACCACCGACCAGGACTCGTTCCATATGACCATTGTGGTAACCAATTACGGGCGTGCCATGAGCGATTCGCTGAGTATAGAGATCGTACGCGATTATCCAAAACAGGGCAAGGTAAACGACATCTTCAGCTATAAACTGGCACCGCTGCGCTTTACCGACACCCTCAGGGTAAGCTTCCCTACCGACCCCATTAACGGGCAGGGCAGTAATATCTTTACCATTACCCTCGACCCTAATAATTTTGTAGAAGAGCTGAACGAATTCAACAACCGGGTACAGAAAACCGTAAATATAGCCTCGGCAGAGGTTATACCCGTTTACCCGCACGAGTTTGCCGTAGTACCACAGCCCAATACCAAAATACGGGCCGTTACCGGCAACCTGTTTGCCCCCCTGCGCAATTACCGCATGGAAATAGACACCAATGCCTATTTCAGCAGCAGCTGGAAAAAAGATACCCTTATTACACAAACCGGCGGTGTACTGCAATGGCATCCGCAGCTAAACATGCCCGACAGTACGGTATTTTACTGGCGCGTGGGTGTAGATACTACCGGTAATCTTAGCTTCGGCAAATGGCGCTCGTCCTCATTCCAGTACATTGTAAACAAGCGTGGCTGGGGGCAGGCCGATTTTCTGCAGTTCAAAAACAACGATTATACCTATATCGACTACAACGAACCTCAGACGCTGTTCGAGTTCAACGAAAACCGCCGGCAGCTGCGCTGTGTTACCATAGGGGGCGTAACGGTGGCACAAAGCAACGAATGCAAATACGATATGGACGGTATACTGCAGGAATACGGAGCATGCAGCACCAATCCCGGCATTTATGTGGCTATTATAGATCCGCTTACACTGGAACCCTGGCTTACGGGTTGTCCGGGAACCAGTGGCTACAACCTGGGCCAGTACAACCAGTGTAACCTGCCCTGCCGGCAGCGCCAGGAAGCCTATTTTATTTACCTGCAGAACGATAACAACTCCCGCGAACAACTTAAGAACCTGCTGAACAATGTGGTACCTGCCGGGCATTATATACTGGCCTATACGATGTGGAGCACCAACTTCAGCCAGTTTAGCAACGACCAGCTGAATGCCTTTATAAACCTGGGGGCCGATTCCATACAGCTGCTGGCTGCCAGCGGACAAAACAGACCCTACATCTTCTTTACCCGTAAAGGCTTCCCCGCCACTACGGCCGAAGTTGTGGGCAGCTCGCCCAACTCTGCCATTGTACTTACCCAGGACCTGGAAAACGACTGGATATTCGGTAATATAGAAAGTCCGCTCATTGGCCCCGCCCAAAGCTGGGATTACATGAGCTATTTACAGCAGAGCACCGAAAATCCTTCTTTCGATTCCGTTTCCGTTGATATAATAGGTGTAAACGGCAATACCCAGACCCTGCTGGTAAGTGCCCTGCAACCCGTGCCCGGCGAAATATTCAACCTGGGCAATACCATAGATGCCAGCCAGTACCCTTATATAAAGCTGAGGTTCTTTACGCGCGACGACAGCATACGTACACCGGCACAGCTGCGCCGCTGGCACGTACTGTACGAAGGCGTACCCGAAATTTCGCTGAATCCTGCCCGTGCAGGCTTTGCCTTCGACGACGATACCCTGGACCAGGGACGCACCCTGAGCCTGGTTATGCCCGTAGAAAATATAGGCGATTACAATACCGATTCCGTTATTGTAAAGCATTTTATTGTAAACAGCAACAATGCTGTAAGCAACTTCTACAAAAAATACAACGGGCTTACCGTAGGGCAATACCTGCTGGATACCTTCCGTATTGAAAATATGAACTACCCCGGCCTGAACGTATTGTGGACCGAGGCCAACCCACTAGACCGGCCCGACCGCTTTAACGAACAGTACCATTTTAATAACCTGGCCGACAAGACCTTTTACACCGATAAAGACAAAATAAATCCGCTGCTCGACGTTACCTTCGACGGCATACGTATTATGGACGGCGATATTGTATCTGCCAAACCCCTGATACTGGTGCAGCTGAAAGACGAAAATCCCATACTGCTGCTAAACGATACTTCCAGTTTCGAAGTATTTTTACGCTACCCCGGTGCATCCGGAGTAATACCTGTGCCGCTGAGCGGTTCCGATATAAGCTTCTACCCTGCTACCAATGCCAAAAACAATGCCCGCCTGGAGTACCGCCCCGATTTTACCATGGCCGACGGACAGTACGAACTGCTGCTACGCGCCCGCGATAAAACCAATAATGCCAGTGGCAACGGCGACGGCACATTCGACTACCGGGTACGTTTTAACGTGGTAAACCAGTCGAGCATTACACGTATTCTAAATTACCCCAATCCCTTCAGTACCTCCACCCGTTTTGTATTTACCCTTACCGGGAGCGAACTTCCCACATTTTTTAAGATTCAGATATTTAACCTGAACGGGGTAATTGTTCGTGAAATAATGATGGAAGAGCTTGGCAATATCCATATAGGCAACAACATTACCGACTATGCCTGGGATGGCACCGACGAGTTCGGTAATAAGCTGGCCTCAGGCGTATACCTCTACCGCGTATATACCGAGATCGAAGGCGAAAACATCGATCACCGTGCCACAGAGGCTGATTCCTTCTTTAAGAAAGGATTCGGAAAAATGTACCTGATGCGCTAATTATTATACCAATTACTGCGTTTTTCGTTCTCAGCGGGTGATAAAACCTGAAAAGTCATATACAAGTTTTGCTTTTGTAGACGTTTTTAGCCTTGAATGATAAAACCCTGCAAATCAGGAACTTAAACGAAGGTCTTATCTGCATGCCTTACGCGCTGCTGATGCCGGTGATATGGCTCTCCTGTCAGGTTTTGCCCGCTCCTGAAAATCATAAAAAAAATCCCGTCTCGCAGTAACGGGACGGGACAATTATTTCTGTTTTAATTGTACTATTTCTTCTCTTCGAACGGACGTATCGCCACGCGAACCTGTATCAGTTTCATATCCAGGTCGGCAAGGGTATTGCGGTTGCGTTCGATCTTTTCTTCGTAGGGCTTTTTAAGTGCATCGGCATTTTTGCTGTTCCCGAAGAAGGTAAGGTTACTCTCGAGCTGCGATACTTCCTGGCGCAGTTTTTCGATGCGTGTACGCAGCTGGGTACGCTCATTTTTAAGAGCTTCGTAGGGGTTCTGCGAGGCCAGCATGGTATCGATCATGGCTTTGTAGATGATCTTATCCTTTTCGGCCGGATCGATATTGATACGTGCAAAGAATTCGGCCGAAGCTTCTTCGAAAGCCTTTTCTATATTCTGTTTTTCTTTAAAGGGCACAAAACCTATTGAGCGCCAGGTATTACGGAATTCTTCCATAGCCCTGAAACTTTCCTGCATATCTTCGCTGTGCGCGTAAGCCTTTATTTCTTCGAGCAGGGCTTTTTTCTTTTCCAGGTTTTCGAGCTCCTGGTTAGGCACATTTTTCTGGTGTTCTTCCTTGGCATTAAAGAAAGCGTCGGCTGCAGCACGGAAGCGGTTCCATACCTCATCGCTCTTATCGCGCTGTACGGCACCTATCTTTTTCCATTCTTCCTGCAGGGCTTTAAAGCGCGCCGGGGTTGTTTTCCATTCCGTACTGGCGGCCAACTCTTCGGCTTTTTCCACCAGTTTCATTTTTCGCTCGAGGTTTGCGTTCCAGTTGTTTTTTAGTTCGTGCCAGAGCGACTGACGCTTGGAAACCAGCTGGCGACGGGCTTCGCGGAAACGTTCCCATATGGCATCGCTTACACTTTCGGGTACGCGGCCAATGGCTTTCCACTGCTGTTCTATTTTATCCAGCGCTTTCTGCGCCTCGTTAAAGTCTTTCATGGAGGGGAACTCCTTCTTTGCCCACTCTTCCAGCTCTTCTACCAGGCGGGTTTTCGATTCCAGGTTTTGCCGGCGCTGCTCGTTCAGCTTATCGAAAAACTCGTCGCGACGTTTATACACAGCCTCTGTAGCCTGCTTAAAGCTCTGCCACAGTTCTTCGCTTTTGGCTTTGGGAATGGGGCCTATTTCGCGCCATTGTTTATGATACGACTGCAGGAATTCGAGCGATTTTTTGATCGATTCCAGCTTCAGCAGTCCTTCCACACCTTTTACGATGCGTTCTTTTTCGGCCAGGTTTTTCTGCAGTTCTACCTTAAAAAGATCGCGGTGGATACTGAGTGCCTGGTAATAATTATCTACATGAAAACGATAGGTTTTCCATATATCGTCGGCCTTGCTCTGGGGCACGGCACCTATCTGGTTCCAGCGCTCCTGCAGTTCGCGGAACTTATCCTGCACCAGACCTATGTTCTGCTCGTTGGTAATCAGGTTTTTCAGCTCCTGTATCACATCCTGTTTTTTCAGGTAGTTTTCGGTCTGTTCCTGTTCGCGGCGGCGTTTTATATCGCCGAACTGCTCTTCCACTTCGCGCAGTTTATCTTTACATTCCTTTTCCTCACGCGACAGCTGAAAGGCAAAATCGTCCCTGTTACCGCCATCGGCAAGGAATTGTTCCAGTGCTGCCTGTTCGCGGTCGTGTATAAGCTCCTGGAAACGGGTCCGGATATTGCGGAACGTTGCCCGGGATTTGAGAATGCTGCTATCGGCGATCATGTTCCGGAGTGCCGTATAAAGTTCCTCAAAATCCAGCTTTTCGGCATGGAACTCCTCATCGGCATGTTCCTCTTCTTCGTCGTGCGCGGCTGCGGGAGGCTGTATCAGCGAATGTTCGTCCTCGTGGCCAAAAGATACTTCAAGGTTGTCGTCTTCGCTCTGCATTTCAGTAGCAGGCATTACGGGCTCCTTGGGTTCCAGCGCTTCGTTATTTACGTTTTCTGACATGATCTTTTGTAGTTCTGTGTGTCCTGTTATTGCAAAGGTATAAAATGAAAGTACAAACGTGAAAAATGTGTGCGCATTGTACTGCCGGCAAAACAGCAAATTGCTTTTTTACAGGAAACAGAATAAGACAAGAACTTCCGCAAAGTCTTTATCAGTAAGCCAGCCAGAGCGAAGGATTAAGTGTGGTACTACCTTTTCGTATCTGAAAATTTATTACACTTTTACCATTTTCGGCCGTCATTATGGTACCTACTTTTTCTTTGGCGTTTACGCTGGCTCCTTTGCTAACGTTTACATCGCTGAGGTTCGAATATACGGTATAATATTCACCGTGGCGGAGTATCACTACTTTTCCGTAGCCATCCACGGCAAACACACCGCTTACTTCACCGCTAAAAATGGCGCGGGCCGCAGATCCGGCCGGGGCTGTAATATCTACCCCGTCGTTCTTAACCGTTACATTTTTCAGGTATGGGTGCGGCTGTACACCAAAGCGCCCGGTAATGGCTCCTTTTTCTACCGGCCAGGGCATATTTCCTTTATTACCTTCGAATGAGGCACTTTTCATACGGGTTTCGGGCGTTACCGACATACTCACCTCTGCGGGTTTAGAAGCCGTGCTGCCCGAAGCAGCTGGTTTGGAAGAAGAGCCTGCAATGTTTGTTTTAGCCGCTGCTGCTGCCTTACGTTTAGCTTCGGCCTCCGCTTTTTTACGTTCTTCTTCGATGAGCTTACGTACAATATCCTGAATTTTATTTTCCAGCTGCTGGCGTTCCGTTTCCTTGCGGCTGATTTTTTTACGGATTTCAGCCTCCTTGCCTTTCAGTTGCTGCGCCAGTTTCTGCTGATCTGTCTTTTCGCCTTCCAGGCGGTTTTTTTGCTGTTCTTCGGCCTGCAGTACCGTTACCTTTTGCTGCTTGCTCGAATCCAGGGTAGCAATTACCTGCGCAATAGCGTTCCGGGTATCTTTTATCTGCTGCAGCTGTGCCCGGCGGAAAGAGGCCAGGCGTTTAAAATACGAGGCCCGGGCAAAGGCTTCGTTCATGTTATCGGCCGCCAGTACATACAGGAATTTATCGTCGGAATTACGGTTTTTATAGGCAAAATATACCATACGGCCGTACATGCTGCGCAGTTCAGACTCCTGGTTTTCCAGTGTTTTGCGGCGCTGCACATTACCGGTAATCTCCTGTTCCAGCATCGATACCTCGCCCCGGTATGTTTCTACCAGTTCTTCGCGAAACTGTATTTTAGCTGAAAGCTGATCGATATATTTTAAGGTCTTTTTCTGTTTTTGTGCCGTTGCATTCAGTTCCTTACCTGCTTTTTCGATTTCGCGTACCAGGTATTTCTTTTTGCTTTCAAGATTCGACTTTTCCTTTTTAAGCGATCCGGTACTCTTCTGCGCTACAGCCAGAAGGGCCCAGAAGGCTGTTGCCACAAACAGCAGCAGCAGTAAAAATACGGGTAGTATATGTTTTTGTACAGGTTTCATCAGCATAAAAATGAAAAAAGCTCCGTTTGCAAACGGAGCTTCAGTGCCAAATATTTCAACCTTTCGGTGTTAGTATCTGTATTTTAGGATCCTTTAACTATCCTTTTTTCCATTTAATAGTGCAGCCAATGGCCTTTACCTCGGTAGTTTCCACTTTTTTTCCGTTTAAGAGGGCATCTACTGCTTTTTCCACGTATTTATCGTTGGCTTTTTCTGCACTTTCGGCATTATTATCAATAGCCCCGATGTATTTTACCACGTATTTGCCTTTCTCCAGCTGCAAAACAAAGGTATGCGGTGTGCGTGTGGCGCCAAACTCCTTTGCCACATCCTGGGTTTCGTCGATAAGGTAAGGAAATGTATACCCTTTTTCTGCGGCACGGGTCTGCATTTCTTCGAAACTGTCTTCCGGTACAGCTTCAGGGTCGTTGGGGTTTATGGCAATAACCGGATAGCCCAGGGGTGCATATTTTTCGTTAAGATCGATAATGCGCTGCTCGTAGGCCTTAGCAAAAGGGCAGTGATTGCAGGTAAATACCACAATAGCGCCTTTGGCTTCGCGGCCGTTTTCGAGGCTCATCATATTACCATCGATGTTTTTAAGGGTAAAGTCCTTTACTTTAGAACCCACTTTATAGCCCTGGGCCATAGCCGTTATTCCCAGGCTCATCATCAGAATACTGAATACTGTTTTCATTTATATTTTTATTTGTAAAATTAGTGACTTTTATGTTCTTTATGAGAGTCTCTGCTGCGCAGGTTTGCAATAAAAGCAAATAGTTCGTCGCGGGTAAAAGCGCCTTCGTGAAATGCCACCTTAACTCCGTCTTTAAACACCAGTGTGGCGGGTATGGCTCCGCTGAAAGCCGGATCGGCCTTTTCGATCCAGCCCGAATCTCCGGCATCGGCAATATGAAACGACTGCATGGTAAATTCGCGGCTTGCCAGGAAGGGTGCTACATTCTGCTGCTGCGATGAAAAATCGGCACTGGCCAGCCATACCTGAACACCTGCACCAGCCAGGCTATCCTGCAACTTTTGAAAATGCGGCAGTTCGGCTACACAGGGGCGGCACCAGGTAGCCCATAAATTAAGCACCACCAGCCCTTTTTCGGCCGATACCTTTTTAAGAATAACATCGAAGGGTAGCGATTCGGTGCGTTGTGCCCCTGCCTGCTGCAGCAGCGGAAACATAAGCATACATACAATTATCCATTTTTTCATAACAATCTCCTCTTATTTCGTTTATATATTTTTTCAGAGCCCCGTTCTGTAGCGCCTGGTCTGTTCAAATATTCCGGCAAAGAGCTCCTTTTCAATTTCATCAAAAACCATGCCCCGGCGTTCGAAAACCAGCTCGGCCGTCTGCACAGCCTGCTTAACCTGGTATTCCTGCATACCCTGCGGCCCACCCCAGGAAAAAGACGGGATAAAGTTCCTGGGGAATCCTGCCCCAAAGATGTTCGCACTTACCCCAACCACGGTACCAGTGTTAAACATGGTATTGATTCCGCATTTACTGTGGTCGGCCATGATAAGTCCGCAAAACTGCAGACCTGTATTCACAAATCCTTCCTTTATATAACTCCATAGTTTTACCTGTGCATAATTGTTTTTAAGGTTGCTGTTATTCGTATCAGCACCCAGGTTACACCATTCGCCCAGCACACTATTACCCAGGAAACCGTCGTGCGCCTTGCTGCTATACCCGAAAATTACCGAATTATTTACTTCGCCTCCCACTTTTACATGCGGACCAAAAACGCAGGCTCCATATATTTTAGCGCCCATTTTAAGCTGACTGTGTTCGCCCAGGTAAAAGGGGCCCCGTATCAGGCTGCCTTCCATTATTTCAGCATCGCGGTCGATAAAAACCGGGCCTTTACTTACGTTGATAATGGCTCCTTCCACAATGGCTCCTTCTTCAATAAAAAGATTTCCGGCTGGGCCTATCAGTGTATTTGTTTCCGAAAGCGGGGCCGAACTGCGGCCGTTTACAGCCAGCGCATAATCGACAGCGAGTACCTCAGCCGCTCTGGAAAAGATATCCCAGGGGCGACGGATCTCTATGAGTTCCCCTTCATATTCCACCTGTTCGTTTTCCATAACACCATAACGGCGCGCTATCTGCCGGCCATCCTTATAAAGCACATCACCTTCCTGCATGTTGCAGATACGTTCCCACAGAGCCGGTGTGGCCACAATAGCCCCGTCTATATATAAGACATTATTCCCTTCGAAAGGTTTAAATTTACGCTGCAGATATTCCTGTGTACCGAAATACACTTCACATCCCGAAATACGCTTCCAGCGGGTAGCCTGCGTATATATGCCTGTGCGTATATCGCCCACCGGACGTGTAAATGTAAGCGGCAACAGCTGTGCCCGGGTTTCAGGTTCATCCAGTAATACAATCGTTTGTGTCATAACATTCTGTTCCTTACAAAGGTAATGATTCCAGTATTTTTTCCTCTTCTTCGCGGCAAAGTACGCGGGCAGCTTCTGCGGCATTTCTCCGCCAGCGTTCCATAGCCTCCGCATCGTTCAGCATGGCATCGAGCTGTGCTGCCAGCTTCTGGGGCCGGTGTGTTTCAAGCACCATACCCACCCCGTATTCTGTAACAATACGTTTCAGTTCCGGCAGATCCGAAACCAGTACCGGTATGCCCGCCTGTATATAATCGAATATTTTATTCGGCAGCGAATAGCGGTAATTAAGATTCGTATCCTTATCCAGGCTAAGACCTATATCCGCATTTACCGTATACTTAAGCAGTTCCGAAAAAGGTTTGCGGGGCAGGAACCATACTTTATGCTGAAGTTCGTTTTGCGTAACATAGTTTTTCAGCTGCGGTATTACATCTCCGCTGCCAATTATCAGCAGCAATGCATCGGTCTGCATATATTTCATAGCCTCTACAGCTTCTTCTGCCCCACGTTGCACATTAATACCGCTGCCCTGCAGCAGAACGATCTGCTTTTCCGCAGGTAAACCAAGATCTGCACGGGAAACGGCCGGTGTTTCTTTCAGGCGATATGGCATATTGCGGAGGATACCGAATGTTTTCCCATACTTTTTAGTATAGATATCTGCAATGCTTTTATTCACGGTAAATGCATAATCCACGGCAGGCATACACAGGCCTTCGAAAAAAAGCCATACGTTACGGGCAAAAGTATTGTGCTGCAATTCGGGCACTTCCGTAAACAACTCATGCGCATCATACACCAGGCGGCGGGCCGGCGACAGTTTTTTAGCCAGTGCCGAGGCCGGCAGCGTATCCAGGTCGTTACTCCATATCCAGCTGCTTTTATTCTGCAACAAGAAGATACTTAAGCGGATCGAATATTCTGCATAAAACAGCATTCCCTTATTAAAAAAGTGCTTTTTACGCACAATGCGGTAAGGCAAATCGGTCATTGGCATACTACCCGGCAGCAGGCGCCCATACATCGTAACCCTGTAACCTTTTGCATGCCACCAGGCACACAGGCGTAATACCCGCTGATCGGTACAGAGATCGTTAATAACGGGTACTATAATGCTTTTGCTTCCTGTTGACATAGTTCTGTGTACAAAAATAGATTTGTTTGTCATGCAGACCGATTTTTTTGAGGAATTTTGCCAACAATGATTACGGTAAAAAATCGGTCCCTTAAAGCGTTAAATACGTTCGGGACAGAGGCATATACGCAGGAATACTGCCGCTTCAGCAGCAAAGAAGAGCTGGGCGAAGTGCTGGAGTACACCCGCAGCCGCTCTGTGCCCCTGCTTATACTGGGGGGCGGAAGCAATATACTGTTTACCCGTAACTGGGAAGGGATTACCGCACACAATGGTATAGAAGGCATAGAAATACTGCGCGAAGATGCCAAACAGGTATGGGTACGTGCCGGAGCTGGTGTGGTATGGCATGAGTGGGTGCAATGGGCCGTAGAACGCAACCTGGGAGGTATGGAAAACCTGTCGCTTATACCCGGCACGGCCGGAGCCGGCCCCATGCAGAATATTGGCGCTTATGGCGTGGAACTGAAAGATATTTTTCATGAGCTGGAAGCCTGCCATATTCCCAGCGGCGAATGGCATACCTTTTCGGCAGACGACTGTAAATTCGGCTACCGCAACTCCGTATTCAAAAACATACATAAAGGCAAATACGTGATTGGTTATGTTACCCTGTGTCTGCAGAAAAACCCGCTGGTATTCCATACCGCTTATGGTGCCATAAGCCAGGAACTCGAAAAAATGCAGGTGTCACCCGGTGTACGCAGCATCAGCGAAGCCGTAAGCCGTATACGCCGTTCCAAACTGCCCGATCCTGCACAGATCGGTAATGCCGGAAGTTTTTTCAAGAATCCCTCCATCCCTGTATCCTTATTCGAACGTATCAAAAGCGAACATCCCGATATTCCGTCCTATCCCGGGATGGAAAGCGGAACCATAAAAATACCGGCCGGCTGGCTGATAGAAAAGAGCGGCTGGAAAGGTTTCCGCGAAGGCGATGCCGGAGTACACAGACTGCAGGCCCTGGTACTGGTAAATTACGGTGCGGCAGCAGGCAAAGATATTTTCCTGCTGAGCGAGCGCATACTGCAGGATGTAAAGCGCCGTTTTGGCGTAGAGCTGGAACGCGAAGTGAATATTATTTAAACACGGAAGCAATACTCTTCGTACAAGCAGGTAAAACAAGGTATAGTGAGCAGTGCAGCGAATACAATCCGGAGCTGATTTTGGGGCTCCGTTTTTTTTCTTAATCAACGATTCCCAAAATACACATAATACCCCAACCTGCCGTCTGACGGAGCACTGACAAGCAGTTTTTCAGCGCTGACAGAGTGTAGCTCCGCCACATATACCGAGTCGCGGAATATCTGCGATCCGTTGCGCCGTTCCCAGCCCTTCTGTTCCTGAAAACATAGTATATCTCCTATATGGTAGCCTTCTGCATATTTCCAGCAGGAGCCCTCCGGCACTTTACCCGGTCCTCCGCAGGCCGAAAAACAAAGCAACAGCAGCAAACTCCATGTATAAAACCAATATTTCATTCTCTAAAAGTAAATAATTCCATTACAACATATCTACGTTATGTGCAGGCACAAAACTACCGGAGTTCCAAATCCTCTACCTTCAGCTTTTTAAGGAGAACACCCGAAGAGTTGTAATAATACCAGGCTCGGTAAGGTACACCTTTATTGTATTTTTCGATACGTTCCACCGTCCCGTTCGGAAGATAAAAAGTCCATATTCCGTGCTTATACTCCGGAACCAGGTACTTAACCCGAATTGTATCTCCTTTTCCGCTGAGTTAACAATAACTTCGTACGTCAGTTCGTCCGGTGCATAAATATACGAACCCACACTGCTCAGCTTTCCGCAAGGATAGCAAGTTTTCCAATCACCCGCAGGAAAACCCAGTACAAAATACTGCGATTCTTTCAGCACACCATTGCTGTAATAAGTTCCCCGCAGGCCATTTGGCATTCCATTTATATACTGCTGTTTTTCGGCAAGGACTCCATTCGGGTAATAACACATCATTTCATGATAACCCACACCATTTTCAGTAAACACAGAACAGCAGCGGAGTGTATCATCGCCCAATACATAATCCAGCCTCTGCTCATGCACCTGGGCATCGGTATGCAACAGGCAGCATAGTGTGGCAGATAATATACAGACAAGCCTCAGTCTTATAATATATAGATTAAATACTTAATTTACAAATTTTAATGCATTTTGAATATGTATTCTTTTAATATCACGATTTAACAAGCAGATATCTATATATTCGTTCAGAAAAATAAAGCAGGCCCTATGACTAAAACAAACATTACCAAAAAGCTGAGAGTGTATCTTTCTTTATTTCCGCTGAGCTGGATTTTTCTTTTCTACCTTTTTGTTTTAAGAGCCTTTATAAAACTGGGAAAAATGCCAGCCTATAATCTGCCTGATCCTAAAGACCTGGGCTATGGTATTCATCATACGCTGTTGTTCTTTACCCTTCCTCTTGTTATGGGTGCGATGCTTTTATATCCCGCAGTGCTTTTTTTTAGCCGCAGAGCATATCCTCCGGCTGCAACAGAGCTATGCCTGTTCATTTCCGGTGTTTTACTTTTTATGATTCAGCTCATTTTTGATCCGCTCGGGCTGCAAAACTGGTTTACCGATTAATGTTCGCGTTACAGCTCTGACAAAGTATGGATCATGCACACTGATACAACCTGTACCCCCTCTTAAAAATCGGACTGCTTAAAAGTATAAATATTGTAACTTTAAACAGGATGAAATCGTTTTAACTTTTTGCGTATAAGGTTTTAGTTTATAGAAGTTACATACCAAAACGTTTCTTTTTTATCCCTCATGGACAGCACAAACACTACCCTGCCGGTTCAACTGCAATTTGTTCGATCAATCTATTAATTTCAAAGATACTTCTTTTTAGTAGGAAAAACTTATATAAACATATAAAAGCAAAAAAAAGAGTAATGGTAATAACAGCTAATAAAATACTCGAATTGGTTTTTACAGAATTAATGATTGCTGCTATAAGTCCGATTATGAAAAAAAACAAGTATAAAAATAATTCTGCGTACCAGGCATTTATAGTAAATATTATTTGGTTTTCACTTAAAAACAGCACCTTAACTCTTAAAAAAGTCTCCCCAGGATAAGATAGTATATTATTAAAAATAATTTCTTCCTTAGAATATTTAACTAACGACAACTTCTTTTTAATTTCAAGGGCTGTATAATATCTTACACCTTTGGGTATGTAATTATAAATAAGACAAGAAACTACAGTGTTTGTAAATTTCTCTCTTCCTATGGGAATAACATGTTTCTTCTTATATAATCTCAAGAGCTTCATTATGGTGCAAAAAAAATAACTTGTATGTATAAAAACTTCTTTGTGCCAGTAGCATAATCATCATCTGTATCTTTATACATAACAATTAGTAGAGATATGCCCACTATAAAATATTCCATAACTTTTATCCATCATCTCTAACAATTACCGATAATAAAACAGAAACAAAATTACTATTCTCTTTAAGCCCTGGCACTTCAGTTGTTAAACTTTCCATTATAGCACAGAAGGCTTCCATATCCTTGCAAATCAACGCTAAAAAATGATTATCAGCCCACTCCATAAAGAAAACACCTTCAATTCCCACACTAAGACCGAATCCCCGATAAGTACCAACAGGCACACCTGGTGATTCATCAGATGAGAAATAAGCCCGAGTCCGCCCCCTTAGAAACAGATATCCAATTACCGGAGAAACTAAACTAAAACCCCAACAAGCAGACATTAAGCCTCTTATCGCATCTAAAACCTTAACCATTCCTCGTTATACTGATTGAGTTTCCCCAACACCAAGTCCTAATCCAATCACTGCAAGCCGTCCTAAAAACAGTCCTTTACTCGCCCTTTTCAAATCACATAATACGCACTTCAAATATAGTATTTATAAGAGATTTGGCAAAAACTCAGAGCAGGAAGCGTGTCCTTCTCAATTCCATTAAAATCAAGCGATATATCTCAAAGCTACCTGGGCAGGTAATAGCTCCGGACTTCAGCTTCATTGCCGCTTCTTCGAACTGCACTTTATTAAACAAACATTCATTGCCTCTGTAAACCCGTTGATTTTTCAGTCAACCCTGCAGCGAAGTTCACGCTTTTCTATGCAACGCACCCAACAAAGTGAAATAACCCCCGCATACGATGCAGTGCTTTACCACATTATCATGTCCAGATTTATGGCTGGCGCTTGTGTTGGAATAAAAAAAGTGTCTGCAGATGTTATTGTTTGATCTTTATACTTAAAAGTAATGTACATTCCAGTCTCAATACCTGATTCCACTCTTACAATTTCTTCAACTCTACTGTCTTTGAAGTATAATAAAGACCCGTTGAGAGTGTCCTTTACAAATGGCGCAATATACATAAGCCCCCCAATCGTATCATAATACTTCCAACTACCTTCTTTTAAACCATCTACATAAAAACCCTCCTTCTTAATTACCCCATCCTCATAATAATGCTGATAGTAACCAGTTCTATATCCCCGCGAATCAACATGGCCAATACAGTAAAAACTATTTTCTCTTTGAATCATTAGTTTTTCAGTATTGACTTTTTTACCGCACTGCAAACTTAAGAGAGGTATTAAGCATACACATATATAATACATTAAGTTCTCATTTTTCATCTTCCAGTCCTTAAGTATGTTTTACCATAATCAGTAGTTTCCATAAATTTCAAATATGGTAAATTATTCTTATTAGTAATATGCAGGAGCGATCTGTTTCTGCATTAACTCAGGCTTCTCTTCTTAAAACGTTCATAATTTCGGCGGCCGGCTGTTTAGCAAGTTTCACCACCTGTTTATCAGAACAAAGCAGCATACAGGAGCAGCATTTCCTGTACCAGGTATCGAGTAACGCGGAATAGTCCCCGTGGGCGATGCACCGTACTCATTTTAACCAATACTCATTGGTAGATATTCTGCAGCCTTACCTGGTTATACAGCTCTGAAATATCAGAGAAAAAGATAACACTAAAAAAAATGAGATACCAAAAACAACATAACCTAATGATAATCAAATACAAGTAAAAATATTTGTAAACTAAATGGATATGCAATAGAAACTTCAAAATAACCTTCATTGGAAGGCGTTTCAAATTCCACATATGGCGAACCTATTGTATTTTTTAAGCGCAATGTATCTCCGTACTCGGTTGTAGCATAAGGATAGCCTGCATTTCCACAAATGTTTTTTGCGTGTATCTGATAAGTGCTAATACCATTTATAGTCTTTACAGGAATAACTTTCTAATCCCTCTTTCTTATGTAAAGCAAGCTAATACGCTTCATTTTCAACCTTGTCTATCTCGTCAATGACTCGCAAAGAGCTTATTCTTTCGAAACTATTTATAGAAGTGTGCTCAACCTTTAATTTAAAGTTCTCATAGTGTGTTCTTAATAAGAAATCCAGCGCTTCCTCTCGCTCTTGAGGAACACAACCATGTGAAAAAGGATACAAAAAATACGATTCTTTTCATTTTCATTAAGGCGCTATTGATTTCTTTCATTGATGCTACTGTATCGCTCCCGATATAGCATTAATAATGAATCACTTAACCCTATCCTGAAACCCTAAGCGGCGGCTTTATAAAACAGAAAGATTTGTGTCTTTTTTAAAAACAATAATTATGCGTAGGCTAACGTCCTTTTTCAATCTCACCAACTGCCGCGCTCTTCGCTCATAGTCTTGTTGTAAACGAGATATCCCCGCTTCAACAAAGCGAAGCGATTTTACGATTCCCTGGTATAAAATAAAAAAACTATACGTAATCGCGCACGGAGCAAAGGCTTTTTTTCCAATCATCCCTCTTAGCAGACGTCTCCATCAAAGAATCCTCTGCTTCTAAAGTACCATAAATACAGCAAATTCAGACACCCAGGTGACGTTTGGGAATATTACTCATTTCAAGACATTAGCATTTAATCGCCAGTTTGAACATACATTTTCCCATTGTAACTATGGCTAAAGATATAATTCTCATTAGCATCATATACCATTAATACTTCCCATCCGATTTTTTTATTAACATTAAATAGTTCTTTATGCACGTTATGAATCACATTTGTGTCTATTGTATTTCCTTTATTCACAACCTTTATGTAAAAAAAATCACAAGGAATTCTTTCAATACTTAGGTCCTTTGAGTACTCTACCTTGGCCTTTTCGTACATTTCTTTCCAATCTCCAGTTAGTTCTCCACATAAGAAACTACCACAAGATTCTATGGTCAATACTAAAATAAAGAGCTTTAATAAAATAATTTTGTTTTTCATTTTTGTGCCTCCCTTCTTTTTCTTCTCATTAATTCCATTTGCATTTTTTGCATCTCTGATGCTGCATATCAAGCAACACCATAATATTTATACCGCGCATCAAGTTCTGCTTTATTTACGCTCAAATCACTCCATTCAAAAGCCGTACCGCTATTGCCATCCAAAGTATCCATTAATTGGTCATTTTGCCGGTCATTAATCAGATGGTCTCCTGTCATCTTCCTCACAATTTACTTAACTAAAAGAGTAAAGCTTTTCAACATCGAACATAAAACACTAACAATAAGAAGTTTAAACCTCAGGTGATATTCTGAGACACTATCAGTTTACAGGGCTTCTAAAAATAAACCCAGGGATACAATACCTCCTGGCTTACAAGTGCTCCTATTTAGAAAAGCATGATTTTCAAAAAAAAGCATTGTGCAAAGATAGCCAGATGACATTTGGCGACATTAGCGGAAACCATGCTCTCGAATCGATTCAAAAAACACTTTACATTCTGTACCAGGAAGTGTTGTTCCATTTACTATACCAGGAATATTCGATTTTCTGAATTTAATTATTTTAATATTACTTCCCAACTTCATATTATCTAAAATTTCCTGGCTAAGATCTGCTCCTATAAAATTTACATATCTGTAATTATTTAAATAATTAAGCACTCCTATATCAGTAATTTCCTTACTCCCATTCATTAGAGAGAGAGAATCCGTTTTGATAATTCCGCTATCTATTAACAGAGAAATAGTTCTGTAATCATCAACTAATAAACTATTAAGTGACAACCGATTCCTATACTCAAATGACTTTCGGGTAAAAGACACCGAGATTAATTGCAGATCTTTCACGCCCATTTGATTTACAATTCTTTGGAGTTCACTTACAGATAACCAACAATTGGTTAAGCATAAGGTATTTGTTGGAGTTTGGCCATTTTTTATAAATGCGACAGACTTGCTTTTCTTCAAAAAATTTATTTGTAATTGCTCTATTGACATTTGTGAGAAAGGAATTTTTCTAGCATCTCGTTCTCTTGTTTGGAAAAATAAGTTTCTAAATTTTATATCGCTCATATCACTAACATTAAAAATAGAAGAAAAATCCCTTTCATTAAACATAACAATTTCGTATACTGACTTCTTTGCTTCTGACGAAAATGCAACCTTTTCTACTTTTGCTCCAAGTTCTGACCAAAAATAGAATGTATCAGGAACAGTCTGTATATAAACAGTACTAACAAAAGCTTCTGGCGAAAAGCTAACAGAGTTAATCTCGTTTAAACTTACAAATAGAGTGTCTGCCTTTTTTGCAAAAACAATCTCTTTATTAGTCTTGCTATCTACATCGGATATTCTCACATTCTGAGAGTATACGGGAGCTAATACAGCTATTTTAACAGCAAGCAAAAAAAATCTATGAAAATCCATACTATATATTTAATTTAATCGTCTACCTTCTTTTCTTCTTATACATTGTTTTCTAATAGTTCCGGCATCTCTATCATAGTGCAAACCATCCTAAATTAGAACTGTATTTCATCTAACGATTCAAAATTAAAAAGTTCCTGGTATTGGATGGGAGAAAGTTGGTTTAAAGCTTCGTAGGGCAACTATAGTTTTAGTCGGGATATCCGGTTTCGGCAATCGCGCTTGCCTGTCCTATATCTTAAAAAGATAGGCATCCAGTACATTTTCTCTGCAGGCGCGGTTAAAGTGTTCAATGCAAACATTCTGCATAAATCTTCCTCCTGCAGGGATTGAGATGTTCGCTGGCAATGCCAAGCTCCCGGCAAATATCCTCCTGTGTAAAGACACCTTCATACTCTTTGAGTGGATTGCTTTTACGATCTGGCTTTCGCTGTATTTACTCTTTTCATAGTGCTTAAAGTTACTATTTTCATACTTTTAAACAGTCCGGTTTTCAGGAATGGTTTTGCATCTGTGTGCATTCACAAAAATCCTGATTTTCAAAAACTTTAGCTACAGAAAAATAGCCAGGTGAGGTTTTGGAACATTATCCACGATGCACACCGGTCTCACCATACTTTTTCGGTAAATGAACTTATTTTAACAACGTTATACATTCCCTTACCATTTAATGGAACTATATGAACATAGCCACTATTAGAACATGTATTGAATTCTCTAAAAATAAAAAACACATCTTCTTTTTCAAGCTTTTTAAGAATTCTATATTTAAACTTGAATACTACTTTCTCACCTTTGTAAAGAGCTTTACCTCTACAACGATAAGGCATATCATCATAGAGAAACTCAGTCTGCATTTTTCCAGCTATGTTACATACAAAATCCCAGGCAGTATCCTTCTCAGAACAAGTATAGATATAATTACTTTGAATCTTATCGACATTCGTAATAATAATATTATCCTCATATGAATTATAAAAAAGAAAAGATACAGTACGCTTATTCTTGCCTTTTTGGTTATATTCCAAAACACCTTGCCCATTTAAAAAAATGGAGTACAGCATAGCCATCATCAATAAAACAATCCTACATTTCATTTTACTTACTATTATTTTTCTCATAATCAATCTCCTCCTCAAAGGATTTGTCAGCTTCCCCGTATTGAGTACCACTTAAAATGTGAGTATCAAAGATAGATTTCATTTTAGAAGAACTTGCAAAGGGGTTTGATAATTCAATACGCTGTGCGGACGATTCCGGTTATAGTCCATCATAAATTCCTCGGCTTTGTATCGTACTTCCTGCAGACTGGTAAAGATGTAGGCATTGAGAAGCTCCCTGCGGACCGTACCGTTCAATCGCTCCACATACGCATTCTGCGTAGGCTTACCCGGTTGTATAAAAACCAGTTGCACATGATGTTCTTTGCACCACATATCCAGCTTCTGACTGATAAATTCCGGGCCGTTATCCACCCGTATACTCAACGGAAGGCCATGCACTTCTTTCAGACGCTCCAACACCCGGATCAGGCGTACCACCGGCAATGAAGTATCGGCCTCCATCGCCAGGATCTGACGGTTGTAATCATCCATAATATTGAGCATCCGAAAGCTACGTCCATCCCAAAGGGTATCATGCATAAAGTCTACACTCCACACCTGGTTGGCCGCCTCTGGCCTGAACAGATGCTGTTTAATACGGGTTGGTAAACGTTTTTGGGATCGTCTGCGGATATTTAATTTTAAAGATGTATACACCCGTTTGTGATTCCAGGGATGGCCCTCACGGCGCAAGCGGTGATAACACATCCAAAACCCGATCGAAGGATGTTTGTCCACTAAAGCACACAAGGCCTGCTCTATTTCCAGGTCTGCAGAAGATAGCTGCTGCTGGCGATGAAGCCCTAAGCGAGATAAACCGGCCTGTACACAAGCCTGACGCATACTAAGCCCATATTCCTTAATAAGCTGATGGGCAATTGCTCTTTTATGGTCAGGCTTTACAACTTTTTTTCGATTACATCCCTTAAGGCCTCGTTGATCATACTCAATTCTGCATACATACGTTTTAGGCGACTATTCTCCTCTTCCAGCTCCTTGACCCGTTTAAGCTGAGAACCATCCATGCCTCCATACTGCGCTTTCCAGCGGTAAAAGGTCTGGTCGTTGATACCCGCTTCACGGCAGATCTCCTTTACAGCAACTCCGGCTTCCTGACGTTTTAAGATCGATACGATCTGGCTTTCACTGAATCTTGACTTTTTCATGACTATTCAACATTTAAAATTACGACTCTTATCGCATTTTAAATGGACCCGATTTCAGGGAAGCTGACAGCGGCAGGGAAAACCATGCCATTTTGGTGAATGAATATTTAGCTGCTCATGATCCGCCTACTATCGATAAAGTAATTGCATTCAAAAACGTTACCTTCTCTAATTCACAGGCGGAGGCTATTAACCGCGTTATCAAAGAGTACATACGACATCATAACCCCGAAAACATGGTACAGCTTCACAACTGTATAGAGCACTCTGTATCCGATTACTCGTTCTGCCGTCCACATGGTACTCTTAAAGGACTAATCCCGATGGAAGTCTACCAGAAACAGCATCCCGATATGGACTTCCGCGCCCGCTTTGCTGCCGCAAGAGTCCTAAGAAGGGAACAGAATAAGAAAATCAACTGCCAAAGCTGCTTGACAAGGTAAGGCAAGCCGTAACTTCTGCCTGGCCTTCACTTTTTCCATCTTCACTTTTATCAAAGATCCTTTCATCGGTTGGCTAAAGCGGTTGGCTTTTTAGCCGATTTTGCAACTATCTGTTTATCAATGTAAATCCGGTATACCGGAGCATTTATTATATAATCTTCGTGGACGATGCATCCTCATGGACGATGCATACCCCCGCTTCCGAACAAAATATCAATCAAATAACTTTTGAAAATCAGACAATTATACTAAATCAAAATGCCAGGTGACGTTTTGGGACATTACCTGCTGTTATTTGGTTATTCCTTTTAGTATACTTTTTTTATCGTCTATAATTGGTAATGCAGTTTCATCACTATAAGTTCTGATAAATAAATAATTCGTTGTTTTGGTAAACTCATGGTTTATAAATGAATAGAACATGATTGAATCTGAATCAATTGTCCAATTAAAATCAATATAGTCAAGGTATTCATCATCATTGAAATTATTAAAGCAATAAATATTTTCAGACGCATTTGTAAAAACAAAACTTCGGTACTTGTTTTTAATGCAAAAAACACGATGTGTATAATTAATATATACTGTCGGAGCAGTGTCAAATTTCACATAAACAATATCAACGAAAGTATCTTGCTTAAAGCTGAATATAAATACTTTGATTGGTTCAAGGCTTTTGTCAATATTAGCACTATCTAAATTGCTTAAAGTATTTATGCTATAAACTGCTTCATTGTATTTTGCATTAACATTTTTCTTTGCAACCAACTGCCTATGTACACCATCCCATTCAAATTCTTGACTTCTAGTTAGTTCTGCCAAAACGTTTATGCCATTTAGTTTACATTTTCCATATTGCAACTGGTTTTTATCATCCAAAATACGAGATATGTAATTTTGTGATGATGCAGAGCATCCAGTTATTAATAAAAAAAGTATTATTAAGATTATTCTCATCACTTCTTTTTTGGAGCATCTTTAACACCAAAGAATACCATTACAGATGCTTTTGTTTTTACAATTGTATATGATGTAACTAATTTACCTTTTAGTCCATATTTTTCTAAAATAGAAGCGTCTGTTTTTGCGTTTTCCATATCGCCCTTGTATTTTACGTCATATGTTACTTTTTTTCCGCCATACGTAACAAGCTCATATAGCATATGTCCCCTCCATTGAGTAGCTCCATTGGTAGGGTCTGTTGTTTTTCCCATTAGAAGATTGGCAACTGCGGCAATTGCATTATTAGCACCAGTTAAATCATTTAACCCATCTATGTCTTCGTAAGTTGACCCTCGTTTAGTGTTCCATTGGGTGTATTTATCATACTTTGAATATTTATCAAAGCTGGGATATTCCATACCTGCATAAGGAGCATCTTCATTCCCACCTTTTGCCTCTCTTATATTATCTTGAGTATGTGCTAAATGGTCTGAAAGAAGAGAATTTGCGCCACCTTCTGCATAGACTCGCTGAGACCTTTTCAAAAATTGTTTTACTGTGATACTTTTCCCTTTATAGTCGGTAGAATTATTCTTTAGAGTAATACCTTTTATATCACCTGCTTTAGAAATAATAATAACTGGAGCATTAGGCCCTTTCTGTTCACCCCATCTATCAAACTTTCCATCGGTTGTAAAATAAGCTTCCAACCCATCCAAATCAATTGCCCAAATAGGTGTATTACTGGCAAACTGATATGGTGTTAACTCTGGATATGATTTCGTTATTGGGTCAACTTTGATAAATCGTGCAATTCTTGGGTCATAATCTCTCTCTCCATATGCATAAAAATTGCCCTCGCCATATACTTCATTAATCTTTTCACATCCATTGAATGAAAACCTATACCCACTCCCCGGGTCGCATACCGTTTCGGTAACCTCGCCCAAATAGCTGATCCGTAAATTATCCACCGATACACGCTTACCGCCAGAACTCCCCGTGTATACATATATGTATAACTGACTGCTCGATGAGCTTGCGGTAAAGTTGAATGTTACCGAACCACTGCTGCTTACCAGTAATGGTGTCCCGGATG
>Ga0067045_1002574_pt1 | contig 108310 bp, 86 predicted proteins | sample TerdegcTABiofilm_FD_59184 | JGI IMG/M metagenome (GOLD analysis project Ga0067045, IMG submission 59184) | Combined Assembly of (Gp0054472, Gp0054536) Wastewater bioreactor microbial communities from Singapore -Terephthalate degrading...
TGCAGTCCACCACCGCGCTCGCCGTCACCGTCGCCGGCTGCCCCTGCCCGTTGTCCGCATCCTGATACGTCGCCACCAGCGTGTCCCCCGGCGATACCTGCAACACCCCCACCGCATTCGTGGTGCTCAGAGGCAGAGTGCCGACAAACTCGCCCGAATCGGGGCCGGTCTCCGTCAGGAGCACCAGCTCGCCGGCCGGTTCCGTATCCGACACGACAGGAATCGTGACAGTGTCGGGTACAGAGTGGTTCACATCCAGGTCGCAGTCCACGACGGTAATCTGGGCCGTGCTCTCGCATGGGTACCGGGAGTGGTTCAGGAGTATCGTGCCGGCGCTATCGCACGTGTGATAGGCGTTGAAAGCGTTCACGATGCCGTAGCCGAGCACGTAAAGCGGGTCGAATGTGCCGTGGGCCACGTAGTAGTCGGCCGTTTCGAAGAGGTGCTGGCGCATCTGGTCCACGGTCCAATAGGGTCGGGCCTGGATGAGGCAAGCCACCGCACACGCAACCAGCGGCGTGGAGAGCGACGTTCCGTCCGCAGTCGTGTAACTCGTGTCAGAAGACGGCGACACCGTGTGCGTTGTGACGCCCCGCGCCAAGACTTCCGGCTTGACACGCCCATCAGCGGTCGGCCCGTCCGAGCTGAAATACGCGATCGCTCCCGTGCTGTCCACGGCCCCGCACGTAATCACCTGGAACGCATCCGCCGGGGCGATCAGGTGCGAAGTAGCAGGATTGGAATCGTGGTACTCATTACCGGCTGCGTTCGTGTGGTGCACGCCGTTAGCGGTAGAGATATTGCAAGCAATGCTGGTCACCGCGGTCTGCCCATTGAGCTGGGCCTGCGTATACCAATCGATGTACCCGAGTGAGGCCGTGCTCATGTCGCCGCCGTGCTGCTCTATGAACTCCAGGCCGGCGACAAAGTTATCCTCTTCCGCCGGGACCTCCTGCGACGTGTCCTCCGTCTTGCACAAGATGAACGAGGCGTTGTAAGCCCCGCCGACAAGACTCCCCGGCATATACGCTCCCAGGCAACCGAGGATCATCGTGCCGTGATTGTGCTGCCCGGAGGGGTCGCCCGGCTGCGGCGCCGTGTTGTTGTCGTTGTTCACAAAGTCGTACTCGGCGACAACCTGCACGGGGTGCGCCGGATTGGTAAACGCCTGATGTGTGCGTTTGAAGCCGGTATCGAGAATGCCGACGATGACGCCCTGGCCCGTAAAGCCGGCATTGTGGAGCGCAATCAGGTTGATCTGGTTGAGCTGCGCGTACGAGTTGCCATAGTTCAGCCCTCGCGGATCATCGGTCTGGATCGCCGGCGCCGCCGGGACTTCCTGGACGTTGAACGCGTGGTTGCGCCGCACGCGGGCCACCGCCTCCAAACGATCCACGAAGGGCAGGGCCGCGATCTGCTCGCACTGCTCCCGCGTGGCCCATACGCTGATGGCATTCAGCCAATTGCTCCGGATGTGCACACGGGCTCCCGTAGCAGCCACAGCATCCACGTAGGCCTGCGCCACCGGGATGTCGTGCTCGTCGACCAAGGCGCCGCCACGGGTAGCGTTGTTGCCGCGCAAGGCGCGGCGCTGAAGAGCGCGCGGGTTATACGTCGCCTCCACTTGCCGTAATGCAGCCTGAACCTCCGCCGCAGAATGCAGGTTCTTGTCCGTGAAGAACACCCAAGCCTTGGCCGGCTCGGGCTCCTCAGCCAGTCGGCGCAGCAGGGCCGGATGGAGCTTCGCTGAAGCCGCGCCGCCCGGCGGTGCAGGCGTGCTCGCGTCAACTGCCGCCGATCCGAGGTTTACAGGCGCCGCACGGCGCTCTCCAGCCGCATAGCAGACAACACTGAGCAACAAACCCGCGACCGTGTACCTTGTAATGCGTGAGAACTGTAACATGGCTTCTTCTCTCCAACGCACCCGTGGGGGGGTCGGGCGGACCCTTGGAACCGAGGGGAACTACGCAAGCCGATGCCGGACATGGCTGGGCGACGAGCGGCCGCGCCAAGCTGCACTGGCTCGTGATGGCGCACCTCTCCACACACCGATCTCGAGAACCACTTTACAGGGTCCAGCACTGTTGCCGCAAGCCAATAAACATGCGCTGGCGCGACCGCCGGGCGCCGTCGGCCGATTGGTCAGCCAGCAGCGGCGGCAGACGCTGGCTCAGGCCGCCAGCATGCTTCGCCGAGTTCCGAGGCGCCCTGCCGATGGGACACACCGAATCGGCAGCCCCACGCGGCCTTGCTATATCAATCGGCAAGAAGTCGCAGAATATCGGACATTGCAGCGGCCGGGCTGCAAGCTGCTTCAGCGCCAGCGGACTCCGGCACGCTTGGCGCCAACGCCGGCGCTACCGGCGTGCGTTTGAAACTACCGGTCAACGCGCGTGGGGTAAGCCGAGAACAGGCCTGAAACACACACCACCCCCGAGGACGGACTTTATGGCGCTTCACGCGGGCAGAACGCGTCACGCACGTAGTCGATGCGCGGAACCCCAGCCTCGGGCATAGTGACCGCCACGACGTCGAAACGAGCCGGTCGATCCGTCCAGCGCTGCCGATGCAGAAACCAGCACGCCGCCCGCACCAAGCGCTGCCGCTTGGCGGCATTCACGGCTTCCTTCGGATCTGCCAGGGTATCGTCGGTTCGAGTCTTCACCTCGACGAACACAATTTCATCGCCGTCGCACATCACGAGGTCGAGTTCCCCGACGGGCGTGTTGAACCGGCGTGCGAGGAGCTTAAGCCCCTGCCCCCGCAGGAAATCCTCCGCGAGGCGCTCGCCTCTTCGACCGAGCTGAGCACGCGCATCCGAAGAGGCGCACATGATCCAGCGGGACCGCGAGTTACGTGTGTCGACCGCTACGCAGTTCTGATACCGGCGCTTGGGCTGAACAATCTACGCCGCCACAAGCCCGACCCAGGTTTCAAGAGCGCGTGCCGGCCATCTGTGCTTCGGTTTGCGCGGCCTTGGATGCCGCCACGGCTTCCTGTGCTTCCTGAACGGCCCGGTCCTTGGCCCGGCGCGCCTCGGCCGCCGCCCGCCGGGCTTCGGCCGACTGACGACGTTCACGGAGCCGACGAGCCCGGCCGACCCGGTCGCGTAGAAAGTACAGCTTGCAGCGGCGGACCTTACCGCTCCGTACGGTCCGGACGGAGACGATGCGCGGCGAGTGGATCGGGAAGGTACGTTCGACACCCTCGTCGCCGACCAGCCGCCGAACTGTGAACATTTCATCCAGCCCGTGCCCCCGCCGGCTGATGACGGTACCCTCGAAATCCTGGAGGCGCTCCTTGTCGCCTTCGACGATCCGCAACGTGACGACGACGGTATCGCCGATGTCGAAGTGAAAATCGTTTCCGCGGCGGTACTTCTTTTCGACGACGTTGAACAGGGGGTTTCTCATCGAGCGCCTCACTTTCCTATGTCTGGACCATCGCCGTATTCGGGGCGCCCGACACGAAACCGGTCCGCAGGCCCGCACGGGATGTCTGAAGACAACGGGTATACAAGCCGGCGGCGTCACAAGCCTGCCACAGGTCCGGACGCCGCCGTTGCGTACGCTCTTCCGACTGCGCGCGCCGCCAAGCCGCGATCTGCGCGTGATTCCCCGACAGGAGGACGTCGGGGACTGTCAGACCGCGAAACTCCCGGGGGCGTGTGTACTGCGGGTATTCGAGTCGGCCGTCCGCAAACGACTCGTCTGTCGGCCCATCTTCATGCCCGAGTACGCCGGGCAAAAGCCGGACGGTCGCGTCAATCACGGCCATGGCCGCTAACTCACCACCCGTCAAGACAAAGTCACCGAGGCTGATTTCCTCCGGCCGCAGCAGCTCAATGATGCGTTCGTCAAAGCCCTCGTAGTGCCCGCAGATCAGCAACAAACGCGGGCAGGCCGCAAACCGGCGGGCGCAGGCCTGGTCAAACACACGGCCCTGCGGCGTCAGGAGAATCCGCAGGGCCGGCCGGGGGTCGCGCGCTTCTACCGCCGCAACCGCATCGACGACGGGCTGACACATCAGCACCATGCCGGGGCCGCCGCCGAACGGACGATCATCGACCTTGTGATGAGGATCCTGGGAGTAGTCGCGAAGCTGGTGGGTGTGAATCTCAACGAGGCCGGCGGCCTGCGCGCGCCCCAGGATGCTGGCCGCGAAATACGGCTGCATCACCTCGGGGAACAACGTCAGCACGTCGATGCGCATCGTCACGTTCAGTCACAGGCCGGTGCCGCATTACCGGACAGCAATTCCGTGCTTCTTGAGCAGGTTCCGGACCGTATCCGAGGGAATCGCGCCCACCCGCAGCCAATGCTGGATGCGCTCCACGTCCAGCTTCACTTGCTCCTGCGGGTTTCGGTTGGTCGGATCGTATACGCCCAGTTCCTCGAGCACGCGCCCGTCGCGCGGACGCCGGCTGTCCATCGCGGCCAGCCGGAAGACCGACCGATGCACGCGTCCCATCCTTTTCAAGCGTAGTTTTACGGCCATGCGGGTCTCCGCAGGTACCACCCCGTGGGTGTCGCAGCGCACCCCACGGACTCCGCGTTCGCAAACTCCACGCGGAGCTCCGTAGTATATTCCCTCAGCGGCGCGCTGCCAAGGGCGCGCTGCACCCGTGGCGCAAACTCGTCAACCCCCGCTGGTTCCCCCGGCACGGCCAAAATCCTCGCTCCGCCAGCCGCAGTCCGTCACACCGCCGCCGGCTGGACAAGCGACTTGCAGGACGACAGCAGCTCCCGCACGGCGTCGCGGGCGGACCGCATCGGCTTCCAGCGTAACTCACCGCGCAGCTTAGTGTTATCGCCGCAGAGCACGTGGATTCGCGGCCCTTGGTCACCTGCCTGCAAGTCGGTTAGCCGCACATCAAGGTTCGCCGACGCAATCATCTCCTCGACAAGCTCCCGACAGGTACAGGCCGTACCAGAGCAGATGTTGTACGTCTCGTTCGGCCGACCGTCCAAAAGCAAACGCTCGTAGGCGGTCACAACATCGTCGATGTGCAGCACGTCCCGTCGGCAGCCCAGGTCGGGCAGTGCAAGCTCGTGACCGTTGGCCGAGTAGTCCCAAGAGACCAGCCGACGAGCCACCGCCCCGAAGAAAAACCGCTCCGTCTGCCCCGGGCCCGTATAGTGGAACGGACGGGCAACCGTAACATTCAAGTGGTAGTCGCGAAAGAAGGTGTGGGCGATCCTTTCAGCGGCCAACTTGAGGGAACCGAACGTCGTTACCGGTTGTGGCTCAGTGGTTTCCGTCAGTGCCCGGCCACCCTCCCCAGCCACCCCGTACACTTCGGCGGCGCTCGCCAAAACGATTTTGGCGCGCGGAACAGCACGTCGCACAGCATCAAGGACGTTCGCGCAAGAAGTAACGATCGCTTGGTAAGCTTCCAGAGGTTCTGCCGCAGCCTGGGCGGGCTGCGAGATGCCGGCCAAGTGAGCTACAGCGTCGGGTCGAACACTGGCCACGACGCGGGCCACGGCAATGGGGTCGGTCACGTCGCAAACAAGCGCACGGATGTTTTGTCGCTCGTATGCAAGTTTCCGTGCGCGGTTACGAACCGCCGCGATAACCTCGTAGCCAGCACGGCGAAGATACTCCACAAGTCGTGCGCCGGCGAACCCGCCCGCACCGGTTATTAATACCGTACGCACCGCTTGTCCTCCTCTGCCAGGCGCAAACAGGCCTCGACCGCCGCAGCTTTCGCACGCGGTCGGGACGGACAACCGTCCGGTACTATCGGCACCGGCACGCTGCCAGTTGCGTCCGGAGGCGTTTTTGGCGCGAGACTTCGGCTGGAAACCGTGCCGCGTCGGCGGATGCCCGTCTTGAGCCGACAGAGCCGCGTCGCTATGCTCCGCGCCAATGCGGCGTTGGGGGCATAGGAGCGGAGGCAGTGACACTCGACGACATCGTGCTCGAAGCGGAAGAAACGATGGAGAAGGCCGTCGAGTTCCTCAAGCAGGAGTTCCGCGGCGTGCGCAGCGGTCGCGCTTCTACGGGGCTGGTCGAAACGCTGCGGGTCGAGGTGGAATCCTACGGCACGACCATGAGCCTGCGCGAGCTGGCCAATCTTGCGGTCGCGGAGGGCAACGTCATCGTCATCAAGCCCTTCGATCCCGGCACGCTCAAGGACATTCAGCGTGCGATCGAGAAAAGCGAGCTAGGCATCAATCCGCAGAACGATGGCAAGATGATCCGTCTCCCGGTGCCGCCGCTGTCCACCGAGCGCCGCAACCAGCTCGTCAGCCGCGTCAAGCAGCTTGGCGAACAGCAGAAGGTCGCGGTGCGGAACGCCCGCCGGGATGCGAACAAGCTGCTCGAAGCACAGAAGAAGGCTAAAGTCCTGACGGAAGATGACGTGAAGGCTGGCGAGGAACAGATCCAGAAGGCCACGGACGAATACTGCCGGAAGATCGATCTGCTGGTCGAAGAGAAGGCCAAGGAAATCATGGCCGTCTAGGCGCCGGCTCCGTCCTCACAATTGCCGCCGGCGCTCGCCGGTTCTGCGAACAACGTCGGCAACAGCTCGCCAGCCCGGTGACACGCAACCACATGATCGGGAGGCAGACCGGGACGCGACTCCAGAAGTGGCATCTCAGTTCGGCAACGCGGCTGCGCATAGGGGCAACGCGGGTGGAACGCGCACCCGGTGGGCGGTTCCAGCGGACTCGGGGGCTCCCCCGCTAGTAGCGAAAATCGCCTGTCCGCCGACAGGGTTGGCACCGTCGGCGTCCGCGTACCCGCGCCGCTCGTTGGCGGTGCGTCGCACCAGTGCGGCGCCGCAGCGAGGAGAGCCTGTGTGTACGGATGGCGAGCGTTGGTGTACAGCTCCGTCGCGGGACACATTTCCACGATCCGGCCAAGGTACATGACGGCTACGTCGTCGCTGATGTGTTGCACGACCGCGAGGTTGTGGGCAATGAACAGATAACTCAGGCCCAGGCTTTCCTGGAGCTCAGCCAGCAGGTTCAGAATCTGTGCCTGGATCGACACATCCAGGGCCGAGACCGGCTCGTCGCACACGATCAATGCCGGCTCCAACGCCAATGCCCGGGCAATGCCGATGCGCTGGCGCTGGCCGCCGGAGAATTCGTGCGGGTAGCGGTACAGGTCATCCGCCGACAGCCCGACGCGCTCGAGCAGCGCGGCCACCCGCTCGCGCGTTGCGCGTGAATCCCTCGTCAGCCCGTGCACGCGCAGTGGCTCGCCGATAATCGTCTCCACCCGCAGCCGCGGATTCAGGCTACCGATGGGATCCTGGAAGACGATCTGCATCCGCCGCCGCAGGTGCCGCAGCTCTGGGGCCGGCAACGAAAACACGTCCCGACCTTCGAAGTACACGCTTCCCGACGTGGCCGGAATCAGCCGCAGTATCGCGCGCGCCAGCGTCGATTTGCCGCAGCCGCTCTCGCCGACGACCCCCAGCGTCCGGCCGCGCGTCAGGGCGAAGGACACGCCGTCCACCGCTTTCAACACGCGCCGCGGTCGCCCCCAGTACGTGGCGCGCGCCGCAAAGTGCACGCGCAAGTCGGCAACGCGCAACAGCGGTACGGCCGGATCGGGCACAGAGCACATCGGGAGGTATGCTACCGCGGAATCGCGCAGCGCCGAAGTTCGTTCAAGCCGTGGCTCCCCCAGCCCTGGTCCGGACGGCAACTTACAGGCGCGTTCCCGGTCGCCGGCCACGTGTCAGCCGCTGGCCGAGAAGTGCGCCACACAAGAGCACCGTGGCCGCCAACGGGCACAGGCCGGACAGAAGGTCGCGTAGTTCAAAACTCTCGGGCAGTGCGTTTGGGTCCACGTCCGCGTCCGATCGACCAGCCTGGTCACCGTCTCCCGGCGTCTGTTCCGCGTTCCCCGGGGCGAAGCGGCTCAGTTGGTCCCACTGCGAACGAAACGCGTCGCCGGGGTCCCAACCGGCAATCAGATCGATCAGACCACGGAGGAAGGTGGGACGCGGCGGAGTCGGGACATTCGGCTCCGGCTTGCCGGCCTGGTCGGGATCGCAGGCATCACCAAGCCCGTCGGCGTCGCTGTCCAACTGGTCGGCATTGCTTTCCTGGGGACAGTTGTCACACCAGTCGGCCACGCCGTCGCCGTCGGAATCCAGGCAGTTGGTCCCGGGGCCGTGCCACGTACCGCCTGTACGCGCACAATCCGTCTGCGTCTCCACGGTACACACGCTGAGCCGGCAGCATGCCCCCCGAGGCGGTGGCGGAGGGCACGGGTTTGGGGAACACGTCGTGCCGGGCCCCTGCCAAGTGCCCGAGCAACCGGCCTGCGTGGTTATGGTGCACGAACCGCTGGCCGCGCAGCACGCTCCGGTCGGCGGCGGACATGGGTTGGGGTCGCAAGCGCTCTCGTCACCGCGATAGTCCCCCGCAGCCGCAGCACAATCCACGCCGGTCAATGTCTGGCACGCGCCGTCGGCAAAGCAGCACGCCCCTCGAATGGGAGGAAGACACGGGTTCGGCTCGCAGGTCGTAGCGTCGCCCACGTAATAGCCTCCCGCCTCTTGGCAACTGCTCGCCGACAAAACCACGCACTCGGCTCCGTCTATGCAGCAGGCACCTTCGGCGGGCCAAGAGCATGGATCGGGCTGGCAATCGGTCCCCAACCCTACCCACTGTCCGCCGCGTTCCAGACACGCTGACTCCCACATTCCGGGTACGCACTCTCCGCCGACGCAGCATGCTCCCTGCTGGCACTCGTCGGGCACGCCATCCTCGTTCACGTCCAGGCTGGCGCCCCGCGCGATATCCTGGCCGTCCTCGATGCCGTTGTCGTTACAGTCGAAGATCAGCAAGGACGGCTGCGACGTCACAGGTTCGGCACGATCCCGGTCTGACAACGCACCCTCATGGTCGGCGCCACGCATGGGTGCGCCTCCCCCGGCTTCAACGTGCATGAGCCCGGTCGCCGCCAGCCCCGCGCCCGCTGGCCCGAACGCGGTCGTGAAGGCCAGCAATGCAACGACCGCAGATACTGGCGCGAACGCTGTCATATCTGTTCCTCGGTCGGCAGGCGGCCCCGCGGCCACGCACCTGCCCGATACGGCCCTCTCCCAGTGTAGTAACCCTCGGCCAATTTCGGCAATGCGAAACGATTTTTCTCGGCAGCGCCCACGCGTCGACACCGACCGACGGGCAGACTATGCTCGAAGCATGAAGCTCGCTGACCGGTGGGAGCAATTCGTCGCGCCGCCCCAGGGTATCGTCCTTACTATCGGAAACTTCGACGGCGTACACCTCGGACACGCCCGCATTGTCGGACACGCCCGCGAGGTCGCGCAACGCTTCGGCGCTCCCGTGGTGGCGATAACGTTCGATCCGCACCCCCTCGCTATCCTCGCGCCGGAGCGTGCGCCCGCGCGATTGACGACGCCGGCCGAAAAACTGGCCCTGCTCAAACGGACCGGGGCGGACCATGTCATCGTGCTGCGGAGCGAGCCCGAGCTTCTGGCGACCGAGGCCGAGGATTTCCTGGCGACGCTCGTGGCGCGCGGCCGGCCGCGCGCGATCGTCGAAGGCCCGGATTTCAACTTCGGTCGGGCCCGACGCGGATCGATCGAGACTCTCCAACGACACGCCCAGCAGTGGGGTTACGAAGTGCACCGCGTCCCCGCGGTCCACTGCGAAGCGCTGCCGACCCGACCGGCGGTCAGCAGCTCGTCCATCCGTCAGGCACTGCGCGACGGCCGCATTGCCGAGGCCGCCGCCATGCTCGGCCGACCCTACCGGATCACAGGGACGATCGGCTACGGAGCCGGCCGCGGAGCCCGGCTGGGCATCCCCACCGCCAATCTGGAAGGCATCGAGCACATGCTGCCGCAGGAAGCCGTCTATGCGTGTGCGGCCCAGCTCGAAGACGGTCGCCTGTATCCCGCAGCCGTCAACGTGGGCCCCCAGCCCACCTTTGAAGGCGAACGCTGCCAAGTCGAGGTGCACATCCTTGATTTCGAAGGCGATCTCCGCGGCAGGCCACTGGGCCTGCACTTTCTGGCTCGACTGCGGTCACAGATTCGCTTCTCCACATCGGAAGAGCTGGTCCGGCAGATTCGGCGCGACATCGAAACCGTTCGGTCCCATGCGGCCGACATCGAAGCGCTGCAACGCTCGCCACTACTGCCGCTGTGAGCCGGCGCGCGGCCCGTTCACGTCCTCGCACCCGGCGGTGTACGTCCACCATCGTGGTACGGAGAAGCGCCGCCCGTCCGCACTGGTGACGAGTTCGAACGGCGCCTCATACACGCGCGTCAGCGTCTCGGGCGCCAGAACCACGTCCGCCGGCCCCGCCGCTACCACACGCCCGCCTCGCAGCGCCAGCACGCACCCGCCCAGAGCCGCTGGCAGATCAAGATCATGACTCACGACCACGAGGCTGCGGCCGCCGGCCAGCCAGGACAGCAGAATCCTGACCAGTTCCAGTCGATACGCCGGGTCGAGTGCCGTGTTCGGCTCATCGAGAAGCAGGACTTGCGGGTCCTGCGCCATGGCGGCAGCCAACAGCGTACGGCGTTGCTCGCCGCCGCTGAGCGAGGTGAACACGCGGTCCGCCAGCGCTAACAGACCGCAGCGCTCTAGGGCGCCGTGCACAGCATCGAGATCTGCCGACGTAAGCCGCGCAACACCAGATACATACGGGAAGCGGCCATCGGCGACTACGTCGTACACGTAAAACGGCGGCGGAGACGTGAGCGTCTGCGGAACGTAGCCAAGCCAGCGACCGCGTTGCCGGGCCGGCATGCGTCGCACGCCGACACCGTTCAGAGTTACGGCGCCGGCCGCCGGCGCCAGCAAGCCGAGTAGGGCCAGCAGGAGCGTCGTCTTGCCGGAACCGTTCGGCCCGACGATCGACAGGCACTCCCCCGGCCCCACCGAAAAGTTCACGTCCTGAAGGACGAGCCGATCGCCACGTCGGACGCTCAGGGCGCGAACTTCCAGTCGCCAGTTCATCTCGGTGCGTACCGAGCTCGCGTGACTGGCACTCGCACCCGAGCGCGGATCGCGTGCGGGCGACGGACGGAACGATGCCGGCTCAGCGACGTTATTCATCGGGCGCCCCGTGGATAAGCTCGCACAACGCCGCCAGCGTGTGTGCGACACGCGGCCCGAGAATGAAGTACTGCTCCCCCACCAGTACGTGCACGCGCCCCGTCCGAACGGCGCGAAGTGGTCCGACGCGCGACCAGATCCGCAGCGCATCCACATCGCCGCCGGGCCGGGCCGCCGCGTCCGGCACCAGCTCGACGATCACATCGGGATCCGCTTGCAAAACGAACTCCAGCGACAAAGGTGTGAACGGACGACCGGCGGCGGCAGCCACGTTTTCGCAGCCGGCCCGCCGCAACAGGTCATCGTAAAACGAGCCCGGCCCGGCCGCATCGACCTGTACCGGCGGATCGGCCAACGGGCCGGTCAGCACCAGCACCCGTCGTGCGGGCCGGCGGGCATAACGGCACGCAACCCGATCCAGGTCGGCGCGCACGGCGTTGGCGAGGCGCTGGGCGGTAGCTGGTCGCCCCGTCGCGCTGCCGATGCGCTGGATCGCGGTAAAGAGATCCTCGAGCGACACGTCGGGGACCGACGTGTGCGGAATACCCAAACGGTCAAGCCGGTCCCTGATCGCCCGACTGGTACCCGATACAATCACGAGTTCCGGCCGGAGATCAAGCAGACCTTCCACGTTGAGATCGTTGAGCGCACCGATCGAGCGGACGTTTTGCACCGCCGGCGGATACGTGCAATAGCGCGTCCGCCCCACCAGACACGGCCCCAGCCCGAGCGACCAGCAGATCTCCGTTACGTTGGGTGCCGCGCTCAGCACGCGCGGGCACGGAGCCGCCTGCTCCTCGGCGTCCACTACGGGCTCCATGACCAGGTCGGGCAGCCCCAGCCGCGCCCGGTCGCCCGTGGGCTGCGTGTCCGCTGACACGACAGACGACAGCGACGTGGCGGGAAGCGAGGACCCCCTGCCGGTGGAAACGGCCGCTGGCTCGCGCTCGCAACCGAGCGCCATCGCGTTCACAAGGCCGGCAACAAGCCACACGCGCCGCTTCACTGCGGGTTTTCCGGGACCCCCGGGGGCATCCGCCGGGCGATGATCGCCGCCATGACCGAGGAATTCACCTCGCTTCCCCAGGATACGTCGTCCCCAAAGATGTCAAACACCAGGCGCTGCCACTGAAACAGAACGCCGCANTCGGTCCAGCAACCCACGTCGCCAGTGCGCAGCGGCTTCGCCAGTGGCGGCCGAAAGACCTCGAAGGCCGCTCGGGCCGTCTCGGGCGAGTCGAACGCGAAGCAACGAACGGTCAGCACACGTTCCGCGTTACCCTCACGCGTGTACCGTGCCAGCCATACGCGGGTCGGACGAAACTTATTCCAAGTCTCCGCGTCGTCGCCGAGCGCCGGAGCTGCCTCTTCGAATGTCCCGCTCCACACCTCGCCTTCGAGAACCCACGGCGCCGCGACCCGGGCAGTCGGAAACGCTTCGACGACACTGTGCCGACCTTGAGCACATCCACTCAGCGCGAACGCGCCCGCAAGCGCCGCTGCGAGCAGCCGCGCACCGATGAGGCACGCGCAAAGGCAGCGGCCGGTGGCGCTGTTCACGAAGCAGCCTGCGCGCGAACCCATGGGTTGGTCGCCCGTTCTTGACCGATGGTCGTCGGCGGGCCGTGCCCGGAGTACACCACCGTGTTTTCCGGGAGTGTAAACAGGTGAGCGCGAATGTTCCGGACCAAGCGCGGCAGCGAGCCGCCCGGAAAGTCGGTGCGACCGATGCTGTCCGCGAACAGCGCGTCGCCGGTAAAGACGATACCGGCATCCGGGCAGTAATAGGCCAGGCCGCCCGGCGAATGCCCGGATACGTCCAGCACGTGCCACGCAACTGTCCCGAGCGTCAGCGTCTCGCCCGGCGCAACCAGGCGCGTCGGCCCCGTGACGACCACGTTCATGCCCATGGCCGCAGACAGGTTAGCCTCCGGGTCGCCCAGCATGTGCCGCTCCGCCTGCGAGACGACCAGCGCGAGGTCGGGATACGCTTCCCGCAAGGCCGGTATGCCCGCGATGTGGTCCGGATGAGCATGCGTTACCAGTACGGCTCTCGGCGTCAACCCGCGTCGCCGGATTGCAGCCAACATCAGCTCCGGATGGGGATCGAAGCCCGGATCAATAATCCACGCCTCCGGGCCGCCCTCCAACCACACCAAGTACCCGTTTTCCTGAAACATGGGTTCGACGAACCCTTCCACACATACGGGGCCGTGCGTTTTCATGCCGGCAATTGTAAAGCCGTTGTGGCGAGTCTGCGAATGGGGTTCACGCCGGGACCTGCCGATGGGCCGCCACTTGCGGCCGCTCGCAGGGCACCCAGCGATGCCCGGCATCCGCAGCTCGGTCACAGCGGAAACGCCTTGCTCTTGGTAGCGGCGACCGCACAGCAAGAGCGGGTAGGCCGGAGAGCTTTCACCGGCCAAGACTGGGCAGAGAGCCAACGAAGAGGACGAAGTCCACCATCGCGGGTCTGACGGTCTACGCCGTGTCAGCGGGGTCGTTCAGACAGCCGGCGAAGACGGTGAGGCCCACACCGCCCTCAAAGCGGCCAGGGGTCACCTGGTTACCGACGGCACCGCCGGCAGGGCTCACGTATCGGATCCGCACCCGCGTCTTTCCTACGGACCCTTCGGAAGTGAGCTTCACGCGCGCCGGGTCGTTTGATAGCTCCTTGTCCGTCCCGTTGCATTACGCAGGGCCCCTTAGGTTATTGGACTAGCCGCCGGGCCGCTGCGACTGCGGGCGAACTGTTACAGTCGTGTCACCCTTGCTGGCCCGCTTCTGTTGTTCGTCAAGGTCTGCGATGCCGGCCACCACGGCCACCAGAATGGCATCATTCACCGCGATAACAAACACGGGAACCTACTGGTCGGCGCGAACAGCGCGTGGCGGTGACCACAAACAAGCAGCGCCAAACTCATGTGCACGTGTGCCGGCTCGATTACGAGGCTGCCACGCCCTTCGAACTGGGCGTGGTCGGCCACGACGTACACTGGGCTTTCAGCCAAGACGGAGGATTCCTAGCGGTCCCAAGAAACCAGGAGGGCCACACCGAGTTGAGCATCTACAGGCTCGCCTCCGAACCCTTTGAACTGCCGACACGCTGGGAAGCGGGCGCTAACCCGATTCGGGCCATGGCATTCTGTCCAACGGCTCCGTTGGTGCTGGCGACGTCGGACGGTCATGCCGGGTTGGTCTGGGGTCTGACCTTCAACCCGCAAGGCGAAACACTGGTGCCTGTCTCCGGTGGAATGCTCGATAGCTACACCCTCGTTCCCATCTGGGACGCGGGAGTGGAGCAACGCGTCCGGCCAGCCACTGGCCAATAAATGTCTTGCCAGAGTATGCATTATTCGCTGTGAAGATCGCCCGCCTCGGCCGGACGCCAATTGACTGTGTCGCGTACAACGAAGGATACCGATGCGGGTTGTGGCAGCCGCTCAATGGCACTGTACTCCATAAGCTGCCTGCCGCTGTCCGGGCACCCGACAAATACCAAAGACGGCACACGCGACCCGAGCGCATCAGGTGGACTCCTCGCGTTGGGTTGGCGTCGAGCGACGCAATCCGCGGGACCCTCCGGTCGTGCGCCGTGCGACTTGGAAAGCTTGCAGCACACGTCGCCGTGCGGCAGCGTGATCGACGAGTGGAGCCGGGTATACGAGTCCGTCAGCCCGGGCACGCGCGAGAAGCTTCGGATCATGCAAGGCACGGCAATCAACGTCAGACAGTTCGGGCACCCAGCGTCGAATGAAATCTCCGTCAGGGTCGAATCTTTTTGGCTTGCAGGAAGGGGTTGAACACGCGGAACGTACGGAACCCCGTCGGTCCCCGTGGACGCGGCCCACTGCCAACCGCCGTTGTTGCTGGCCAGATCACCGTCGACCAGATGCCGCATGAAATGCCGCTCTCCCCAGCGCCAGTCGATTAGCAAGTCCTTGGCCAGGAACATAGCCACGATCATGCGCAGTCGATTGTGCATCCAACCGCTTTGCGCTAATTGACGCATCCCGGCGTCCACGATCGGGTAGCCGGTGCGGCCTTCGCACCAAAGTCGGAATTCCCGCTCGTCGTAACGCCACGGCACGGCTTCCGTGGCGGGCTGGAAGGCACGGTTCATGCTGACGCGCGGAAAAGCAACCAGCAAATGGCGATAAAACTCCCGCCACACCAGCTCGGTGATCCACGTCGTGGCTCCAGGCATGCCGCGATCCAGACGGCCCCCGTTTGCAGCGAGTGCCTCTGCCAGACAGCGACGAGCAGAAATTACGCCCAAGGTGAGGTACGGCGAAAGCCGGCTGGTCGCGTCAATGCCGGGGAAATCACGGTGTTTCTTGTACGTGCGCAGCCGATGATCGATGAATGCACGCAGCCGCGCGGTGGCTGAATCTTCTCCGGCAGGCCATAGATCGCCGCCGCCTGTCGGAACGGCGAAGCCCGCCAATGACGTAGGAACGGGATCAGAGGCGCAGACCCAGTCCGCTTGCCTGCGCGCGCTGCCAGCGAGCTCGACCCCGCGTTCTTCTACCCAGGCACACCAGGCGCGCTTAAAGGGCGTAAACACGGTGTAGAAATTCCCGCTGGATGTCCGCAAGGCGCCGGGCGGGACGACCGTCTGGTCGTCAAAGCACCGTACGGCAATCCCTTCTTTTTCAAAGAGCTCCACAACCGCCCTGTCCCGTCGCCGCTCGTTGACCTCATACTCACGATTGAAATAAAGCGTGTCGCAGGCAAGTCGGCGCGCCAGGGTAAGTAACACCTCCGGTGCGGCGTTAAACGTCTGAGCCTCGCGCACAAGAAGCGGGATTTTCAAGGCCTTCAGTCGGTCCGACAGGCACGCGAGGTTGCGCAGCAGGAATTCCACCTTGATGTCGGCCCAATCGTGCGCGCGCCACTGTTGAGCGCACGTCAAAAAAGCGCCCACGACGCCCCGATCCGCCGCCGCGCAGGCGGCCGACAACGCCGGATTGTCGTCCACGCGCAGGTCAGCGCGAAACCAAACCAGGGCTCTCATGAGTGAACCGCACTTGGCATGGCTGCACGGCGAGCGCGGCACGCTGCTTCGGTATCCGCCGTGGTCTGCGCAAACCAATCTTCCGCGGCTTTCCGTATGCCATACAGCATTCCACGAAACACAAACACATGCAACGGCCGGACCGCATACCAGTACAGGAGTCCCATCAGCCCCATGGGCTTGAATCGGGCTATCTGCAACAGCCGGGCGCGCGGAGCGCTGTCGGCCAGCGGCTCAATGCGGAATTCCAATAGCGCCTCACCGGGAAGCCTCATTTCAGCCCGCAGCGCTAACCGACGGTTGATTTCGACGGCTGTCACGCGCCAGAAGTCTACGGCATCCCCAAATGCGAGCCGTTCTGGATCGCGCCGCCCACGACGCAACCCAGGGCCACCCGCAAGCCGGTCCATCACGCCGCGCAACTGCCACAGCCAATTTGCCGCGTAATAGCCCTGATCACCACCTATGCGACACACGGCGCGAAAGACGGCTTCGGCAGGTGCATCCACAGTCGTCACTCGCCGGTCAACGAAAACCGTGCCACCAGACCACTCTGGATCTCCGGGCACAGGACCGGCGTCGAACCAGGTGGTTTCGATGTCCTGCGCCCGCGTCTTTCCCAACGCCACCTCGATGGCTTCACGCACGGTGAGGAGGCGTTGTGGCATCAGCCGGGCTGCGGAGTCGTCGCGACACACCACACGATTCCGCAGCCCCTCCGCCAGAGGACGCGCAATGCGATAGCTGATCGGTGTAACGAGGTGAATCCACAGCGAGCTCAAGCGCGGCGTGAGCACCGGCACCGGGATGATCAGTCGCTTTCTGAGGCCAAGTGCCTCGGCCATGACCTGCATGATTTCTCGATACGTCAGGACGTCGGCACCGCCGATATCCATCGTCCGGCCGATGGTAGCAGGACAGTCCAGGCAGGCGACCAGGTAGTGCAGTACGTTTTCAATGGCGATCGGCTGCGATTGCGTACTGACCCAGCGCGGCGTGATCATCACGGGCAGGCGTTCCACCAGGTAACGCAGAATCTCGAAGGAGGCAGAGCCGGACCCGATGATCATGGCCGCGCGAAAGACTGTTACGGGCACCGGCCCCGCGGCGAGCACACGTTCGACCTCACGGCGTGACGTCAGATGTTCGCTAAGATGTTCGCCGGTCTCCCCCAAACCACCCAGATAGATGATCCGTTCCAACGAAGCCTCAGCCGCGGACTGCGCAAAAATCTCCGCCAGAATGCGGTCGTGCTCGCGATACGCGCGGCCCGCTGCCATCATCGAGTGGACCAGATAGTAGGCCACGCCGCAGCCTGTCAGGGCACGCGTTAGCTCCAACCGGTTACCGATATCGCAGCGCACGATCTCAACCTGCGGGTCGCGTGACCACACGCGGGCTTCGAGCTTGCGCGGCTCGCGCACCAGGCAGCGAACACGGTAGCCCGCGGCCAGCAGCCGAGGCACCAGGCGGCCACCGATGTAGCCGCTAGCGCCAGTGACGAGCACCGGCTTGGGTTTCTGAGTTGCTAGGCTCATCGTTTCGCCAGCTTCTGCCTTGTGTTGCTCACACACAGACCTCGCACCGAGGCCTGCGACCTTCACCCGCGGCTGGGTGAGTCCAATTAAGATCCGCTCAATGACGCCTCACGCGGGCCGGCGACCGGAGCAACTCTTACCGCTCGCTGACTGCCGACCCGTTAGCCGTAAACGGTTTCGTGCAAACCACCCGTACGCCCAATCGAAGAAAATGCGCAGGAGGGGCCAGCCGGTCGGCGCGAGCAGCCAACCCCAGCCCGCAGCCTCATAGGCGCGTCGGATGACTTCCATTCCGCGTACGACATCGCCAGAGGGTAGGAGGCCATGAATCTGCTCAAGAGCCTGCTCGCGGGTAACGCCGCAATCCAACGCGTCAAATTCAGGAGAATGAATATCCAACAACACGATATTGCCACGCCTGCGGTCTAGACGCTTCCAGAGCTCCGCCTCGCGTCGACAGAGCGGGCAAGCACCGTCAATCAGCACTTTTACCTGGTAGTTTCTCATCGCCGTTCGCCGCCAACTGTTTTGCGGGAAGCAGACGGATACAGTGCGTGGGCGAAAGCCACCGCATGTCGGAGGTTGTCGCCATAGGCAGAGTATTCCATACGCCCGCGCACGTCACTGGTCAGCATGCGACCGCCAACTAATACCGGGATCCCACATTCACGTGCGGCGGCGTACAGGACCGCATAGTCTGCCAAAAACTTCTCGGCTGAATCGAACGTACTTACGCTTAGCCACAGCATTTGCGGGTGGACATCCCGCACTGCCTCGACCAGCGTGGAGGCGGGCAAGCCGCAGCCGTATGACTGGGCGCGCCAGCCCGCCTCACACAGCGCAATCTCAATCATCGTGGTCGGCAATGAATACGGGTCGCCGGCCAACGTACCACCGATCGCGCATGGTGCGTCCGACGCCGGCAGTGGCAGCAACATGCGCAACCTCTGTAACTCTCGGCTGCACAGCTCGACCGCGCGGCGCTCTTCGTAGATCGAAAGTGCTCCATGTGCCCAACGCTCGCCAATCGCGCGAAACGCAGGTGTGATCACGTCGTCGAGAATCTCGACGGCGGAAGTACCGGCAAGGTAGGCCCCAAGTATCTGGTCCCGAATCGCGTTCTCATCACCCGTCTCCAGCGCGCTTTGCAAGGCAGCAACCGACGAGCGCGCTTCGCCCTTCGGTCCATCGGCGAAGCTGCCCAAACCCAAGAGGCCGGGGCGAACCAGTTGCAGACGCCGCGCCCGCACAAATTGGACCAGGCCGCTCAACGGCAATCGCCGATGGCCGCCGGGAGTCCGCACGGCCGGTAGCAGGCCCTGATCACACCAGCGCTTGAGCGAGGCCTCGCTGACGCCCAGAGCTCGGGCCGCCTGTCTGGTTGTCAGTGTTTGCGCGGTCATGAGCGTTTTGTACGATTATATCGCCGCAGGTGCTAATCACAATGGAAAAACGTGAAAAAAGTACGGGTATGTTATCTCTTATAAGTCACTGTAGATCGGAATGATAGCCGTATCAAGAGAATATCGAAGGCTTGGCGCGTTTGCCTAGGACCAAATCGGTGCTATACTAGTCGTGATCGATGTGAGCGATATTGGAGCTGTGCATGATGCTCGTGAGGGACGAACGTAACCGGCAGAACTCCTCTGGCCCCCCCGTGCGGCTGCTTCGGTTAGAGCCGGATCGAGACTCGCGGCGCGTCGAGCAGGCTGTTTTCGAGTTGCTGCGGGCGCTGGGTGAAGATCCGTCGCGGGAGGGGCTGCGTGAGACGCCCGCGCGCGTGGCGCGAATGTACGAAGAGCTCTTCTCCGGGCTTCGGTCGGATCCAGCAAAACACCTAAAAAGGGTCTTCAACGAAGACTATGACGAGGTAGTACTGCTCCGTGACGTAGACTTCTACAGTCTGTGCGAGCACCACCTTCTTCCCTTCTACGGCCGCGCGCACATGGCGTATCTGCCGAACGGACGCGTCGTCGGGCTGTCCAAGCTCGCGCGCACGGTGGAGGCCTTCGCGCGCCGGCCACAGGTTCAGGAGCGGCTTACGTGTCAGATCGCCGACGCGATCATGGAACACCTTCAGCCGAAGGGGGCTGCGGTCGTCATAGAGGCGCAGCACCTGTGCATGAAGATGCGCGGCGTACAGAAGCCCAACGGGGTCATGGTTACGTCCGCGCTGCGTGGAGTTTTCAAGACCTGCCCGTCTGCACGTGGCGAGCTGCTGGCCCTTCTTAATGGTGGCCGGCGCAACGGCCATTGAGTTGCGAACCCTTTACAGGAGGATCATCGTGAAAGGACTTCTTGGTATCTGTGTGACGTGCGGTGTACTGGTGCTAACAAGCTGCGCCCCCTTTTGCCCGGACGCACAGACGCTAAGTGGGCGCGTGAGGGTCATCCATGCCAGTCCGGACGCGCCGGCCGTAGATGTGTGCGTGAACGGCGAGCCGGCGTTCCAAGGTTTGGAGTTCGCGCGTGTCACCGACTACGCGCGCCTCGCCCCGGGCACGTATGCCGTGCGCGTAACCCCTGCCGGCGCGGGCTGCTCCAGCGCGGGCGTGATTGACGCCAACCTCCCTGTTTCGGCCGGCCAGGACATTTCGGTAATCGCTGTGAACTTCCTGGCGCAGATCGAGCCAGTCGTGCTGGTTGACGACAACGCGGCGCCGGGTGCCGGTCGGTCGAGGGTTCGTTTTGTGCACGCCAGCCCGAACGCGCCAACGGTCGACATTACCCTTCCGGACGGCACGACGCTCTTTGACAACATCGCGTTCAAGCAGGCTTCACGCTACCTGGAGGTCGCTGCCGGCACCTACACCCTCCAGGTGCGCGATGAAACCGGAACCGTGGTCGTTCTGACGCTGAACGACGTTCAGCTCAACGCGGGCAAGGTCTACAGTGTTTTCGCCGTTGGTCTGCTCAACGGAACGCCAGCACTCAATGCGATTGTTGAGATCGACAACTGATTTCCGGGTCCGCCATAGAGAAACTCTGCAGGAGGCAAACATGAAAGCTGTTGATGTCGTAGCTGCGATTCTGCTGGTCGTTGGCGGATTGAACTGGGGTCTCGTGGGCGTTGCTAACTTTGATCTGGTCGCCGCCCTGCTAGGTGCGGGATCCATGCTCGCGAAGGCGGTGTACACGCTGGTCGGCTTGGCGGCTGTATATCAGGCTCTGTCCTTGCGCGGTATCCAGAAGCGGTGGCTGATGCAGCCGTCTATCGCCTGACTTGAGCTGGCAGCCCGGGATGCGACGCGGGAGAGCCCGGTCACATGGTCCGAGGCTCACCCGCGTCGCAACTTATGTCCCTGCAAGCGCCTTTATTAGACACAAGGAGCGACGAAATGCTTAAACTCGCTCTTGCATCTGCGGCCATGCTATTGGCCATAGGGATTACCGGAATCGTCGGCTTGTTGATTTTCGGATGCGCCCTGTATCAACCCGCCCCTCACGCGGGTTCGGCTCTAGAAGGGCATGAGCCTGGCAGCGGTGTATCCTCGGGGCTCAGCGAGGATTTACGCGACGACGGCGAAGCATCGTCGATCAGGCGCGTCGCGGTAGACCTTGAGGCGACCACCGAGTTCGCAAATGGCGAGTATCGCAGTGGCGGCTGTCAGATCACGACGCCGTTACCTGATGGCTGGCCGCCGCCGACACCGCCCGGTGCCATTGAGATCAAGCAGTATTGCGGCGTGCGTCGGGCGGGCATCGGCAGCAAACTGCCGCCGGATTGGGGTATGAACTTCGCGTTCTGGCCGCTGTTTAACCACATCAAGCGGCGCGACATCGCCATGACGTCGCCTGTCGAGGTCAGTTACGACGGCCTGAGCGAGTCCCGCACTTCCGGGCCAATCGGCTGGACGATGTACTTTTTGTACCGAGCACCAGAGTTAGGCCCCGAGGGTCCCGATCCCCAGGACCGGCGCATTCTTGTTGACGACCTCCCGCCGATGACCGTGGTCGCGATTGGGATGCGGGGCTCGTACAGGCTCGACGCGGTGCGAACCGGCCTCGCCGCTCTCCGGGACTGGCTCACCAGCCAGTCGGAATGGGAGGAAGCCGGCCAGGTGCGTGCACTGTTCTACAACGGCCCAGAGGTCCGGGCGGGAAGTAAGTGGTTTGAAGTGCAGCTACCTATCCGTCGCCGCTAAGCTGGCCGACATCGGCATGCAACCAGGCCTGACAAGAAGTTCCTGGATATGGCCGGCGACGTTATAATCAGTACCCGTGTCTGCGTGAACGGAGGTCGACGATTGGCTGCATAGGAGGGGCAAGAACGTGATCCATTCTTCTAGGCGTTGCAAAAGCGGCCAGCGCAGGGCAAGCGTTCCCACGTTTTCTGCAACGATTTTTGCAGTCCTTTTGTCCGGAATGCCGGTTACGCGGGCTGAACCGGCCGAAGGCAGACCCTACGGCGCCGGGTGGGTGCAGGTTACGGTTGCCCGACCGACGGGCGGGACCTTCACGGCGTTGTTGTTCTACCCTGCTACAGGATCCGGTGCCGGGGCGACCTACAATGGCAGCGGTGCCCCGTATCCGGCCATCACCTTCGGACATGGGTGGATCACACCGGTTACGCGTTATCAGGGTACGCTCGAACACCTCGCCAGCGCGGGTTACTTCGTTATCGCCAGCGAGTCGTACGGCGGGTTGTTTCCCGACCATTCCGCGTTCGCGGACGATCTGCGCTGGTGCCTGACGTATCTGCAAAACCAAAACGCAAATCCTGCGTCGTGGCTCTATCAGCAGGTCGATACGGCGAACTTCGGCGCCAGCGGGCACTCGATGGGCGGAGGCGCCAGCATCCTTGCCACGCAGCGCGACGCTCGAATCCGCGCGCTGGCGAACATGGCCGCCGCGGAGACGAACCCCTCTGCCGTGGCAGCAATCGCCGCGGTCCGTGTGCCAGTCTGCCTGATTGCTGGGGACGAAGATTCGATAGCTCCGCCGGCCTCGCACACGATTCCTATGTATGACAGTGCGGCGGCCCCGCGGCGACTGCCTCTGCTTGACGGCGGATGGCACTGCGGCTTTCTGGACAGCAACATACTCGGTTGTGACAGCGGTTCGCTGCCGCGCAGCACACAACTGGCGCTGACGCGCGCCCTGCTCACGCGGTTTTTCGATCTCTATCTGAAGGGCGACCAGATCGTTTGGCGGCAGGTTTGGGGACCGGAGGTCTATTCCGAGCCCTTGATTAACAACGCACGTCTGGATCCCGGCATCCGTCTGACGCCGCTTCAAGCTAACGCCTACGGCTACGGGGGGCAGACCGTGCAGGTTACACTCGTCTTGACTAACTCCGGTCCTCTTCCAACAGGCTATACGCTGTTTGTCGAGGACAACCTGTGGCCGACCATCCTAACGCCTACTCAGACGACGGTGCTGACTCCCGGGCAAGCGACGGTCGTCAGCGTGACCGTCCAGATCCCTCCCGGTTCGAGCAACGCAGCTGACACCGCTCTGCTTAGCGCGCGCTCAAACCTTGACCACGGAACACGAGCATACGCGGTGCTGACCACCCAAAGGCGGATCACTGGCGACATCGATGGCGATGGCGTTGTCGACGAGGCAGACTTCTACCTGCTTGCAAACTGTTTGACGGGGCCCGATATCGCGGTGGTCAGTGGGTGTAGCGGTTCCAATTTTGATTCGGATGCGGACTCCGACTTGTTGGACTTCGCGCTCTTTCAAGTCAATTTTCGGGCGGGATTGTGACAGGCGGCTACACCAACCTTGCGTTAAAAACCGCCCGTTTCAAGCTTCGTGGCGATAAATGGGGCCAACACGTGGCCAAACACCGTATTCTGTCTCTATCCTTTTTTGTATTGTGGACTGTTGTGTCCATGCGTTCTATATCGCGCGAATTGCGACTGGAATAAGCGGAGTCGCGCGCTACGCTGCTGCGAGTCATAGGTTCGGTCGCCGCACAGGCGCCCTGGTGTTCCCCCTGCTCGTCACCGGCTGAAGCGCCTGTCCTTCGACGGGACGCTACGGGCCCGGCCGTCGACCCTCGGGCGACTCCGCGAGCGTGAAGTCCTGGTTCACAGCCGCCTTCAACAGCTCGACCCATTCCCGCCACTGCACCTTCATACCGGCCCGGTCAATCTTCCGCATCGCCTCCAAAACGGCCGGCGGCTTCCGTGGCGTCAGCAGCGTTGTCAGTAGCCGCTCCCCGAACAGAACCAGCCGCTCCAGCCCGTTACGCGTCTCTACCAAGTCGGGCCGGTCCGTATCGCGCACTTCCGCGACGCGGACTTTGCCGTCCGTCGCCACGTAGTCCTCGATGGCCCGCCGCACCATCGTGGCCGCGACGATGATCAGGCGTCGTCGCTCGTCGTCGGATAGCGTGCGGGCGAGCTTCTCCGCTGCGACCAGGCCGGCGTCGTCGGCGCCGAACGCGGGCACCGGTTCCGGCTCCGCGTAGAGGCGTGCCCGGTGTTCCAGAACGTCGAGCAGCGCCGCCGTCACGGGCTTCGCGTCCGGCCCTGCTGGCAGTTCTCCGTAGTTGAGGGCTGCATACATCGCCCGCAGGGCGTCGCGCGCGGTCTCCTTCTTCGCCGCGTCACGCAAGGCATTCAGCGTGCCGATGAATGCGTCCCCGCCGGTCTGCGCCAGCTTGGCCCGCAGGGTCTTGAGCCCCAAAGCCCCCGCGGCACGAATGCCGACCCGCTCGTCCTGCAGAGCCTCCACAAATACAGGCTGCGCCTCGATTACCCCCAGCGTATTGAGAATTGCCAGCAAACGCGCGGCCGCCGCCACGTCCGCCTTCGCGTACGCGGACCGACATGCGGCTATGTATGCAGCCGCATATGCCTGCTTGAACGCGTCCGTACCGGTATACGCGGCGCGAAGCGTCTGGCCTGCGTCCCGCGCCAGAGCTGCGTCCGGCCCGACGAGCTCCGCGATCCGTTCGCCGATGAAGGCGCGAATCTGACTGCGGTCCTCGTCTGTCAGATCGGCGTGCGAGCGCACCGCGCTCAACGCGTCCTGAGGCTGCTGCGACCACGCCGGAACGATCACGGTCGCATGGAGTGCGACGGCCGCGAGAAAGAGCTGACACGACTTCATCGGACAGACCTCCGCTGCTGCCCCGTCACCGGGGGTGCACCAAAGCGGGCATTGTACCCTCGGCGTCTCCAACCTTGAAACCGGCGCAGGGACGGCGAGCCCTCCTCGCTTCGGAACCGGTCAAGCAACGGTTTGCCGACCTACTTCGGTCGACCTTATTATGTCCTGCAACTTTCGTGCTCGTCGGCACAAGGTATCTGAGTTCGAACGTTGCCAGTCTCGTATGCCTCGCGGCGAACAGTTATTACGGCAATGGAACCTGCTACGCACGCTCCAGACCCGCGGTCGCGGCCTGAGTCTGCGCGAGCTGGCCGAAGAACTCGATGTAAGCGAGCGGACGGTTCAGCGCGACTTGGAACTCCTCGAGGAACTCGGATTCCCCCTCGAGTACGACGAAGATACGTTCGGAAAACGCTTCTGGCGCATGCCGCACGACTTCTTTCGCACGGGGCCCCTGACGCTGAGTCTGACGGAGGCACTCTCGCTGCACCTGGCGCAGCGCTTTTTTGCCCCGCTGAGCGGCACGCACTTCATGGACGGGCTCCAGGCAGTTTTGAGCAAGATCCGCAGCCTGCTTCCGGCGACCGCCCTGGAACACTTCCGCGAGCTGGACGACATCCTGCACGTGCGCCTCGGACCTGTGACCGACTACTCCGGACACGCGGACACCATCCGACTGCTTTCGGATGCGGCCCGACAGCAGACGACCGTGGAAATCGAGTACCGCTCCGTTTGGCGCGGCGAGGAGTATACGACCTGCGTCGATCCCTACGGGCTGGTGTGCTACGAAGGCGACCTGTTCCTCGTCGGACATTCGCACCGGGCTGGCGCCACGCGCGTGTTCAAGGTCACGCGGATTTGCGCGGCGCGGCTGACCGATCAGACGTTCACGCGCCCGGCCGATTTTGACCTCGAGCAACACTTCCGCGCCAGCTTCGGCATCTTTCAGTCGACGGCCGAGCCCGTCGACGTGACGGTCCGCTTTCGGGGGCCAGTCGCAGCGCTGGTTGAAGAGCGGGTCTGGCACGAGAGCCAGAGACTGGAGCGCTTGCCGCCCGAGGCCACCCTGTTCGACGTGCAATCCGACCAACCGGGAGAATTGGTGGGGCACTTTCGGCTGGCCAATCTCGTCGAGTTCAAGCGCTGGCTCAAGGGGTTGGGGCAATACGCGGAAGTGCTGCGGCCAGCGTCCCTGCGCGACGAGCTGCGGGAGGAGCTGCTGGCCGCTGCTCGGCAATACGGCGGGGACAATTCCGCGTAATCGTCTGAGAAAAATCGAATTTTTTTGTGCCGGCATCCGACCACAATCGGCCGGAGCGCACCGCGCCCGTCCCGCCAACCGGTTGGGGGCCCGACCCGTCCTGTCACCCCCTAACGAGCGTTAGGTCTGACCCGCGTTGTCGCCCCCCGCGCGCAAGCTCTATGTGCACAAATTGTTCGGTCCTTCAACGCGGCTCGTTTCGGGGGGGCGAGCCGCGTTTCTTGTGGCGACCTCTACGCTGCCGCCATGTTCGCCGGTACCGTCGTTAGTTCGCGCCAAACGACCGCTCCAGCTTGATATCATGGAAGTAACCCGATGTGACAGACGGAGGACGAGGTTCATGCACGAACGTCAACGGAAGTCGAATGCCCGACTGTGGTTCGCGGTCACCGGCGCGCTGGCGGCCTGGTTCGCCAGCGCGCACGCGGCGGATTCGCCCTGGCTGTATGGCATCCACTGGTACGGCAACCCGAATGGCATTGTCGAGAACATGACGGGGGGCAAGGGCATCTGGTCCCTGGAGATCGTCGAGACCAACAGCGACGTGTGGTGGAGTGCCGCGTGGCAGCGTAACTACCGCTTCCTGACCATGGTCGCGCGCGGGCACACGTTGATCGTACGCATCGAACGGACGTGGGGAGAGACGGTTCCTTATCCGGGGAATCTCGCCCAATACCTGGTGGATGTGCAGGCCGCGGTGCAGACGCTCGCCGACGTTTGCCACATTTGGCAGATCGGCAACGAAATGAACCTGTACAGCGAGTGGGGTGGGAATCAGCTCACGCCGGCGACTTACGTGGACATGTTCAAGCAGATTCGGGCGGCGATCAAAGCCGTCCCGAGCCCCCTCGGGGAACAGATCGTATTGCTGGGACCGGTGTCGCCGGGTGACGTCATTAGCGGCGTCCGCCACACGGAGGGCAATGACTATCTGGGGCAGATGTGCGACCTGCTCACCGCGAATGACCTCGATGGCTTCGCCATCCACGCGTATGCGGGACCGCAATACGACGCGAGTACCGCGCGCCGCGAGTTGCTCGCCGGGTATCTCAGCCAGTTGGCGGTCATCGAATCCAAGGGCTTTCGCGACAAGCCGGTCTACATGACGGAGTGGAACCGGCGCGTGGACCCGATCAACGACTATAACGAAGCTCAAAGTGCCCAGTTCTTGCACGGTGCATTCGTGGACCTGTACGCCTGGAATCAACAGGTCGGTGGACACCCCATCACGACGGCCTGCTGGTTCATCTATCAATACGACAATGGGACCTGGGCGAACTATTCCATCGAGTATCTGCACGGCATCGGTCCGAGCGGACCGAATAACGATCTGTGGGACGCGTTCCAGTACGCCTGCACGCTCGCTTTGCCGACCGCCTATCCGGCACCCGGCCCCCCGCTCATGTACGCCGGGACACCTACCGGCGTGAACGTCGCCCGTCACGCTGTTGCTGTAAGCACCGATTCCGGTAACGGCAGCCCGGCTGTCGACGGATTCCTGTTCACGAAATGGACCAGCGCTGGCACCGTCCCGCCACACTGGATCCAGTTGGATCTCGGCGCTGTGAAGACCGTAACGGGGTTCATTGTTCGGCACGCCGGGGCGGGCGGCGAACCGCAGTCCTACAACACCCGCACCCTGCACTTTGAAACCGCATCTTCGGCTGGCGGACCGTGGCGCGTCGATGCTATGGTCTTCAACAGCACGTCGGCCAACACGACGGGACGGGTGTACTACGAGCCGCAACCGTTGCGCCACGTGCGGCTTTACATCACCGATCCGGGTGTGGACAACTACGCCCGCATCCCCGAGTTCGAGGTTTACGCCCTGACGACGCCGGGCGACTTCGACCAGGACGGCGACGTCGACATGGCCGACCTTCAGTCCCTGATTTTCTGCTGGCAAGGACCCGATCGCGATTACGCCTCCGGGCATTATTGTTACCGCCGAGACCTGGACAGCGACGCGGATATCGACTTGGCGGACGCGGCCGCATTGCAAAGGCTGTTTACAGGCAACTGAAGCCGTGCCCGCCCGTTCTCGCACCGATTCGCGGCGCAAGCCCGCGGGGCTATTCTCTCTTGCCGATCCTACGGTCCGGGGTATGCTCACCGGCGCGCGGCGTGGCGGCGGTTGCTGGAGGCGCAACCGCATACGCGATGGATCATGGGGGTGCGTCCACGCGCACGTGCGGCTGGTCGACGCAAGGCTGAAATCGTCGGAACACGAGCGCCCGTAGCTCAGCAGGACAGAGCAGCGGTTTCCTAAACCGCAGGTCGGAGGTTCGAATCCTCTCGGGCGCGTTACCTGACGAACCGCACCCGCTTACTGAAGACCGGCGCCCGTCGCACCGGGAGCCCGGTTCGTCGGACCAACGGGGACCGGCTTGACGACCGGTTTACCCGCGGGGATTGAAGTTGGCACGGGCGGCTGCGCCGGGCGCCCGACCGCATAAATCGGGATTGTGAAGGTCGGGACGTCGGGATCGTCCGTCGTCAGCCGCACAAAGCCTGGCGAGCCGGGCTGTGCCGTGTAGCCCGCCGGAATGTGCAGAACCACCACCTGCTGATTGTCGCGCTCGGTGACCTCGGCCTTCAGTCGGTCGTCCGTAGTCGTCACGCCGGTGACACTGGCGGACCGACCATCCGACCAACTCAACTGCGCGCTGAGATCCAAGTCGTTTTCGACCGCCGAAGGGACGCTGAAGCGAGGCGGGTTGGCCGCCAGACGCGGCATGATCTGAGCCGCCACCGGAATGATCTCCTGCGGGGACTGCTCCACACCCGTCTTCAACGTGATGGCGCGATGCATCATCTCGTTCGGCCACGGCGGGCTCAGCGTCACGACCAGTTCGTACTCTTCGCCCGGACGGATCTCCTTGAGCTCGGTGGTGAGATTCGTGTTGGACGGATTCGGGACAATCTCGGGACTGAGCGGGCTGCCGTCGCCACGTGTGATCGTAATGGTCTTCGTGATCGGCCCCGACGAGCGGGGAACCTGCCCGAAGTTGATGTTTGGCGAAGACAACTTGACCGCCTGACTGATGATCGCGACACACTCCAGCGTGGCTTGGGCGTTGTTCCGGTCGTTTGTCTGCATCATGATCTTCCGCGAGGACTGGCTCGTTCCGCGCGGCACCTGCATGGAGATCTGCACCTTCTCGGTCTTGCCCGGCTCAATCGTGCGACCCAACGGGCCGCTGATGGTGAACCCTCAGCCCCGTTTCAGCGCGATTTCCAGCGGACCTTCGCCCTCATTGGCAATCTCAAACTCAAAGTCCGCCTTCTGACCCGCCCACACATGCTCGCGAACCACCCGCGGATTCCTGATAACAAGCTTCGGCTGCGGCTGATCCGGCGGCGGGGGCACCGGCACGTCAGTCTGCGGACCCTTGCATCCGCTGACCTCCGCACCGCGCGCCGCCGTATCCGGCGCAGGCTGACTCGTCACCAGCGGGCTGATAGCAGGGGTTTGTTCAGATTGGGTACCCGCGGCGGGCTGACTTGCTGCCGGCGTCGGTGGCGCTTCAACCCCCTTCTCGGGCGACGGCCGCACCTCACCGAGGTCGCGCGCCGTCGCACGTTCGGCGCTGCCCGCCGGCTTCGGCGGCGCTGTCAGTTGACGCGACAAACGCCCCGGCACCACCGGCGGTTCCGACGTTGACTTCCGGTCCTCGGGATGGCCGCCTTGGCCGCGGGCCGCTGCCCGCTCCCGAATCAGCGCGGCGAGTTTCTCCCGTTCAGCAGCGGTGACCGGAACGCGCTCCTTCGAGCTGACGCTCGCCTCGGCTGGGCCAGCCTGCCCCTCTGCCTTCGGCGCCTTCGTGATGGAAGGCGACGGTGCCGCCGTGGCCGAATCCTTTTCGTTTGTCTGATCAGCCTTCTGCGCCACGGGGCCGGGACTTGGCCGCTCCGAGGGTGGACTCGCGCAACCGTAAAGGCTCGCGCACACAACGCCCGCAACTACCAGAGACCGAATCGAACCCCAGCCGTCCCTTCCCGGCGTATTTCGTCTCGTCATCGCCGCGACCCTCGCGTACACATCCCTGCCGCCGCCACGCGCACGACTGCGCGCAACGAAAAATCCTGAAGCGTACATCCTATCGACACACGTACGGACGTGGAAGGGCAAAAACAGAGCTCCAAGCCACCGGTCCACGCCCCCAAGATGCGGCGGCTGTACGGTTACGAAGCCTGCGGCGTCGGCGGCCACAGGCCGTCGCCGGGCGTCCGCAGCTTGAGGCAGTCCGTGCCGCGGAGTTCAGCACATCGCGAGGTACGCGGCAATGAAGTACACCGCGATGCGAATTCTCTGGGGTGTCCAGAAGAACAGCATCTTTCCGCCTCCTCAGGCAATTCTCCGCTCCGTCCCGCTGTCGATGTAGCCCAGCAGCGGGCGGTGGAGTGCTTCTGTTAGTTCATACGCTTGCTCGTGTGACAGGTCCAGCGGATCCTGCTCGCGCAGCCCACCGGCGCGCGGCGACTCGTTCTTCCCGGCCCGCCCAGCTCAGCGAGCCGATTTTCTGGGCATGTCCGGCCCGGCGCGCCGCCAGTTCCCATAAGTGTCCCCGTGAGCGACGGTTCGCGGGCAGGCTCGCGTGGCCTTTTGGACGTCCACCACCGCAACTGCCGGTCAGGAAGGTGCCCGGTACGGACCGGCCGAACGCGGGCGCCCCAATTCTTGGACCCAGTAGATGCCGTAATCCCCACCCGTACGGACCCCCACGCCCATCTCGGTAAACGCGGGGTTGAGGATGTTCTCGCGGTGTTCGGGGCTGTTCATCCAATCCGAGACGACGCTGGCCGGATCCGTGTGCCCCGCTGCGAGGTTCTCGCCGACCATCCAATACTCGTACCCCGCGGCACGGACCCGGCTGGCGAGCGTCGAACCGGTGCGTGGGTTCACGTGCGCAAAGAAATCGTCGCTGATGAGTTCGCAGGCGTAGCTCGTGGCCGCAGCCTCCAGTGCCGCGCTCCACGTCAAGGCCCCCACCCCGTGCCGGGCACGCTCCGCGTTCACCAGGCGCAGAACCTCTGCTTTCCACGTGTCCTCGTGAAGCGGCCGCGAACAGTCAGGATCCGAAGACGATTGCCCCGCGCTCCCAACGGTCGCGCCGCCGGCCGCTGTTCCGGCTGCCCCGCCGGTCGAACCCGCCGACCCGCTTGACGGTGTGCTGCGGCCGGAAGTACCCGCAGACGCGCCGGGGTCGTCGGCCGGCAGCAGCAGCGGACATCCACCCATCAACAGGGTCGCGACAACCGCCAGCGTGACCAAGGCGCAAGCGTCCGGGCGGTTGCCCCCCCGCCTCAGGAGCTTCGATCTGAACATCGGGCGGCCTCCTGCTACCTCAGTATAGGCCCGCGGGGGCCCTTGATGCGACTCTTCGTGGGCCCCATACTTATCCGCGAAGTGTGGTCGCTTGGCTCGCCGGCTCAGGCCCAGGAGTACCGCATGCGCAGGCCGTTACCGGTCACCCTGCTCGGGCTGCTTCCAGTACTGTGCTGTCTCCTTCTGATCGTGGGCGGGTGCCCCGGCACTACCGGCGGCACGGGGGCGACGTTCAATCTGCCGCCCACGGTGAAGATAAGCGTGATTCCGGACCCGCCTCGGGGCGTTCCGCCCCTGCTAGTGCAGTTCGACTCCTCACAGAGTACCGACGACGGACTGATCGTGGATCGCCGGTGGGACTTTGGCGACGGCACCACGAGCCGCGAGATCGCCCCGCTGCACACATACACAACGCGCGGGACGTACACGGTACGTCTGACCCTTACGGATGACGCCGGCGCGGCCCAGACGGGCACGATCACTGTTGCGGTGACCGAGCGACCTATCGCCTTCATCAGTATCGATCCGAACACGGCGTCAGCCGAAAACGCGCCGGCCACGTTCACGTTCGACGCGTCGTCTTCCTACGACCCGGACGCGGCACCGGGCGACACGCTGTCCTACCGCTGGGACTTCGGCGACGGGTCACGCGAAATCATCGCACGCGTCCGGCACACGTTCGCGGCCGCCGGCGTGTATCGCGTCACGCTCACCGTGACGGATGCCAGCGGCGCAACGGGCACCGCCGATCGCATCGTCAGTGTGGGCATCCCGCGCCCCACGCTCCAGATTCAGACGCCGCCGAGTGATGTGGTAAACATCGTGTGCTCGAAGTCTGCGCCGCTCTGGATCCAGGCGGTCGCCAACGTCGCCCCCGGCATCCCGTACACGACGCACGCCGGCCTAGACGGCGACACGGACGATTGCGACGCGCAGACAGTGGTTTATGACGCGAGCGGCACGGCGAGCCCTCGACGGCTGACGGGGCATTCTGCGCCAGTGCAGGCGGCGGTGTTCTCCCCCGACAGCGCCTACGTGCTGTCCGGTAGCGAGGACGGGACCGCCAAATTGTTCGAAGTCGCCACGGGGGACGTAGTACGGACGTATCGCGGATCAAACACGAGCACGGTTAACGCACTGGCGTTCTCGCCGAACGGCGCGATCTTCTTACTGGGCCGAGCGAACGGCGCGCTTGAGTTGCGAAGGACTTCCGATAACACGATTTTGTTCACGCTGACCGGCCACACCACGCCCGTACAGGCGGTCGCATTCGCCCCGGACGGCACCTTGGCCGTCAGCGGCGATTCGGCGGGCGTCGCGATTCTGTGGGATGTGATCAACGGGATCGAAGTGCGCCGGTTTACGCATGCCGACGGCGTGACCGCGGTGGCGTTTCCGCCGACTCGCTCCGATCAGTTCGCGACCGGCTGCCGTGACCAGATTGCACGGCTCTGGAGCACACTGGGGACCGTCGTTCAGCAGTATGCGCCCGTGTACAGCGGCGGCGTGCTCGTCGCCGGCCATTCCGACGCAATCACGTCGGTGGCCTTCTCGAGCGACGGGACCCAGCTACTGACCGGCGGAGCCGACCGGCGCGTGAGCCTGTGGCAAACCGCCAGCGGAGCATGGGTGCGCTGGTTCATCGGCCACACGGAGCGCGTCAATGCGGTCGGATTCGCGCCGAATGGCCAGCACATTGTCAGCGGGAGCGACGACACGACTCTACGCGTCTGGTCGGTGAGCGATCCAAACTCAGTTCAGGTTCTTCAGCCGTGCAGCTCGGCAGTGCGGGCGGCGGCGTATTCTCCGGACGGGCAAATGCTCCTGGCGGGCATCGCCGCTCGCAACAGCATTTTGCTGGACGCGGATTTCGGCGACGGGGTGTCGATCGCAGATCTCGATCTGCGCACGCCGGTACCGCTGGACCTCAAGGATCCAAATGTGACGGCGGTAGAGGGTGGGAGCCGGTACTACCTCTGGGCTGAAGTGCGGACCGACCGGACGGCGCCGGTGCGCCGCTACGCCAGCGCGGTGGTGCACGTGGTACCAGACTATGCCAGCTCGCTGGCGACGGCGCCCCCCATCGTACCGCTGGTGGCGAACGCGCGCGGAGAAGAGGAAGCTGTCATTGTGACGGCGCCGCTGCCGCCGGCGCAGAGTCGGCAGATCATCGACCTGGGGGCGTTGGAGACCGGGGACCGGGTGTACCTAAGCTTGGTACCGGTGCCCGGATTCATGGACACGTACACCAACCCCGGCTACAGCCTGATGATGCTGGACGTCCAGGAGCAGATCTTCGTCTGGTACGGAACCGGTCGGCTGCTGTTCACGCCGGAATCTAAGCTGGTCGTGGGCCACCCCAGCGGCAGCTACTACCTGGTGATGGAGGGGCTGGACACGCAGCTTGCGCCGAGCGTGCGGGTTCGCGTCAAGCGAGGGGCCTTTGAAGATTCACAGCCGCGCCAGCAGACGATCTATCTGAACTTCGCGGGAACGCAGGGACAAGAGATCACGGTAGCGGGCTCGCCAAAGATCCAGCTCGGTGCGTTCCGGGTGAATCCACTCACGGACAGCGCGTTGCAGGCTACGATCGTGAGCCGGGTGGAGAGTCGGCTGGCCCCCTACGGCTTCGTCGTGCTGTCGTCCAGTCGCGGAGACGCCGAGCCTTCCGGCCCGCACAATACCGTGTACTTTGATACGGACAACGCTCTACGCAGCGTCATCGACGCCAGCGAGCTGGAATTCTGGGGCTTGACAAGCTTCATTGACCCGCGGAATCAGTTGCTCAGCGGCCGGGCGGTGGTCGATGTGAATGCGATCATTAACGCGTTCCACCCCACGGACCTTGCCACGGGCCCCCGCGGTACGACCATCGCGAATGTCGTGCTCCACCACATCGGGCTGATGTCCGGGCTCTACCCCACCACCGACGTGCTCGACGATGTCATGACGATCGACGATAGCCGGGCGAACGCCGGTGCCTTGGATTTCACGACCGCGCCACTGGCGCCACTACCCGGTCGGACGGCAATCGGCATTCAGAACGCCCCGCTGCTGCTGACCGAGCTATTCGGCCCGTAACGGGTCGGGAACGTACACGCTCACGCTGCATGGTCTGCCTGGTGCAGCGCCGCGCCACGAGGGCCCCACGCCTAACGCGAGGCCACAGGGCTTTGCGGCGTGTGCCGCTTTCCTTAACGCCGCTGAATGGGAGTCCCGGTGCGCACCTGACCGGCCGCCCTGAAAACACCGATCGGCCGCCATTGAAGCAGCAGGCGGCTTCGGTACAATGGACGTCGCGGCTATTCTGCACAGCTCCTCGGGAACCGCGATTGCCGCTGAAGCGGGGTCGCGACGGGTTGGACTGATCATGCGCAAAGTAACAATAGAAGACATCAGTCGGCAGACGGGGCTGTCGCGGGGGACGGTGTCACGTGCGCTGAATAACCGGCCCGACATCAGCGTTCAGACCAAACAGCGGGTCTTGGAAGCGTGTCGGCAGTTGAAGTACGTGCCCAGCCACGCGGCCCGCGCCCTCGCTACGGGCCGACGGTACGCGATCGCAGTTGCGGTCGACGACCTGCGCTCGTGCTTCGCGGCAAGCTACGTGCGCGGGGCAGCCAGGCGGGCTACCGACGACGGCTACGCCGTGCACGTGTTCGAGCTGGGCGCTGACCCGCGTGCGGCCGTCGAAAGCATGTGCAGCATGGCGGCCGAGCGCGTGGATGGCCTGCTGCTCGGTACCCCTCTGCCGCCCCCCCTGCTGGCACAGGTACGCAGCGCCCTGGAGAACCGCGTCCTGGTAACAGGAGAAGCCGACGCAGCGACGGCGTGGGACACATTCGCGCCGGATCACGCGGAAGCCGGCCGGCTGCTGGCGCGCCATCTCCTGCGCACCAACCAGACCGACGTTCTCTATGTATATCAGCCGGGCACCGCGGAGGTCGAGTCCCGCCTGGCGGGGTTCCGGGAGGTCTGCGCCGAGTACGGCGTCAGCGCCGAACAAACCGCGATAGCCATTCAGGCGACACAACCCGACCCATTTGGTCCGGTGCGTGCTCGCCTCGGGTCCCTCCGCGCCGTAATCGGCGATACGGACGCTTTGGCTGTCAATCTGCTGCTTCTGGCCGTTGAATGCGGCCGGAGACCAGGACGCGATCTCGCGGTCGCCGGCGTGGGCAATGACCCGATCGGCGCATACTTGCAGCCCAGCTTGACGACGGTCGACCTCTGCGGCGAGGAAATCGGGCGGCGGGCGATGGAGGTTGCGATCCAGCGGATCACCAAGGTCCGACAAGACGCACCGCAGCATACCTTGGTCGCCCCACTGCTGATTCAGCGGGACTCGACCCGCATGGGTTAGCGCCCCGCTCCCGACCGGAGGCGCCTGCCGCGGCGCTGCCAGCACCGGAGGTNTCCTCTCCAGTCGGCAGAGCCCAAAACGGCGACGTCATGGAANCCCCGTCGGTGCCGTAGCCGCGGGCTCTGCGTTTCGCCCGTATTCTTCGCATAGCGCCAGTCCTTTATCGCAGTCAGCGCTCAGGCGCGGCTCTCGCGCGCGGGCACGACGGAAGCACTCGGCGGCTCGCGCAAAGTCCCCTCGGGAGAACCAACAGGTGGCCATGTTGAAGTACATCCGGCCTGTCAATCCCCGAATGCGCTCCTGCGCCTCGTTCCGTGCAATCCCGCGCTCGAACTGCTCAATCGCCTCAGAAAACCGTTCCGTATCCATCAAGACGCATCCCAACCGGAAGCGCGTGCGCACGTCATCCTGTTCGACCAATGCTCGGCGGAGGAGTTGTTCCGCCCGAGCGTACTGCCGGTCGAGATAGTACGCCTCTCCCAAGGCACCGTAGGCGGTGGGGCTGGGATTGCGGGCAGCCGCATCGCTCCAGAAGGCAATCGCGTTACGGTATGTGTCGCTGCGCGCCCGCGCGAGGACTCCCAGCCCCACGGCGGCCAGAATGGCGACGGCAAGCAACGAGGAACGCGCTAGCGGCTGGGCGTGCCGCGCCGTAAGACCCAACAGGCCGGCCACCCCGGCCAGTGGACCAATGCTGGGCAGGTACATGAAATGGTCCGCGACGAACGAGTGTCCCATATACCCGAAATCCACCAGCCCGAGGGTAGGGGCAAGCGAGACACCGAAGAACAGCAAGGTGACCAGCAGACCCGAGCCGATTTCCCTTCGGACCCACCAGGCGAGCACCAGCGTCGCCACCGCCGACATCGGGAACACGTAGTGCCAGCCCTGACCGGGGTCAATGTTCCAGCGCGGATACAGCGGCATCAGGCCGGTTGGCCATAGCAGCTTCTGTGCGTAAAACCAGAACGCGCGACCGGCCAGCAACAGGCGCTGCGTCAGCGAAAGATCGAATCTCAGCTTCGCCCCTTCCAACATGCCGTGTTCGTGCAGCGCGGTCAGGTATGCAAAAACCGTTGCGACGACCGCGAACGGAATCACCGCCGGCAGCGTGCGGCGCCAGGTAGCGCGCCCCTGCCAGCCGATCCAGAGGAGCAGCACCGCCGGCAGCGTGCAGACGATCGTCTTGCTCAGAAGTCCAAGGACGAAGAAGCCCAGCGCTGCGCCGTACCACTTCCAGTCCAGTCCGCGTGCGAAGCGCAACCACGCGAGCAACGTCAGCAAATAGAAGAACACAGACAAGACGTTTTTTCGTTCCGCGAGCCAGGCCACCGATGGCACATGCAGCGGGTGCACGGCAAACCACAAGGCGGCGAAATACGCACCGGGAACGCTCAGCCGTCGCAGAAGCAGCCAGACAAGCAGCGCATTGGCAGCGTGCAAAACCACGTTGACCACGTGGTAGCCTGCCGGTCGGCCACCCCACAGGCGATACTCCAGCCAATGCGTGGTGAAGGTGAGCGGGTAGTACGGCACGTTGGGCGGGTAGTCGTGGCGGGCAAACCAGATGCGCCACAGCCCGTCCTTACTGACCACGTGCGGGTTGTGGAGAATGTAATCCGTGTCGTCGAAAAGGATGTAGTCGGCACGAAGTGCAGGCGCGTATACCGCGCCAACCGCCAGCAGCATCACCAGCGCCCCGGCCGCCCGCTGCCAGCCGGACAATCGTCTTTCCGGCGCGGGGTGGCTGCCGCTCACCGGTGCCGCTGCATTCGCGCGATGGCGGAGAGTTTGGGCACGCGGCCTCATAACGTGTGTCCTGGCCCGCCGGACTCGCCCGTAGCAGTCGCTGCGGCCGGACCTTCAAGCGCAGCCTGCACGACGAGTACCTCGCCCTCGACGGCCTCGAGGCACAATGTTCCACGATCCTGCGATGCGCACACCGCACCGCGCCTGCGTCCGCCGCTGTCCGTGATACACAGCTCGATCGGCCGAGGAGCGCAAAACTCCAGTGTGACGCGCAACACATCCGGCCCAATCACCTCGCAGCGAATGGCCAGGTCGAGCGCGCGGAAATGCAAATTACGCACCCCGTACGCCCGGCCTGGAATTCGCAGTCGCGGCGGAATACACGGGGAGAGGTGAAACGACAGTGTGTCGCACTCGGCCGTTTCGCGGAAGCCGAACAGGCTGCGGATGATGTGCAGCGGCAGCGTCGCCCCCCAGCCGTAGTTCTCGCCGCCGGCTTCCGCCTCGCCGTTCAGAGGCCAGTACTCGTTAGCGACGCCCGGTACACGGTACGAAAACGGGTCGGCCGGATCGGTGTACCGAGGTGCCCGCGCATCCAGACGCGGGTACACGCGGTCGGCAATCTCCGCCGTCGCTTCGGCGGCCAACTGCCGGAGCCCGGCCGTCCAAGCCGCCTCGGTGTACACCAGGAAAAATGAGGGCCACTCGAGCCATAGCGCCGGGTGTTCGCGGAAATACTCCAGCCACCGCCGGCACGCCTGCACCTGCTCCATCGTGGCGACGCCACACGCCAGCGGCGTAAGCATCATGACATCCGCGTAGTCGGGCAGGAGGATCGGCCGATTTCGCGCGGCATCAAAGTCGCGAAACGCACCATCAACGAACATTCCGCGGACGGCCTCTGTCCGCTGGCGCGCCAGGGCGGCCCAGCGGGACTCGTCCGCAACCCGGCCCGTCAGGCGGGCAAAAGTCGCCATGATGTGGAGTGCCTCCGCCATGCTCGCTTCGACGTCGAGCGTGCGGACCGCGTCCGTCACACCGCCCTCGGTCTGTGGGAATCGCTTCGAGCCATCCTGGCCGGACTCCCAGTCACAGTGGCAATGCAGACCACCCTGCGGACCGGTGCGGTGAGTCAGCCACCATTCAATGAAGCGAGACAAATGGGGGTACAAGCGATCAAGCCAGCCGCGGTCGCCGCTCATTGCCCATACTGCTCGCAGCACGTGAAATGGCAGGCACCAGGCCGGCGAGGTGCCGCAAGCCTGACCGTCCTCGGCGATCATGTTGACGCTGCCATCCTCCCGGCAACACGGAACGTTGGGCGCCACCGCGTCCTCGAAGGTCCCCAACAGTACCTCGCGAGCAAGCGGCGCATCCGCATGACTGAGCGTCAGCATGTCCAGGCTCGTCTCAGCCAGCACACACCGCGGCGAGTGAACCTGCATCCCGTCCCACGGACGGCGAAAGATGCCGACCGGCCGACGGACGTTCATCCGCAACGTTTCCCAGTCGTAGACCCACCCGCGCCTCCAGGTCGCCGGCCAGTCGCCTTCCAACTGCGGACAGACCTGCCAGAAAGCCTCGTCAGCGGCGAGCTGTCGGCGAAGAGTGGGAAGCGCCTCGCCCAGACCTGTGCGGAGCTCACGCAGTGCTGCTTCTTCGTTGGCGCCCCGCGCCAGGCATATCAGCAGGCGCGCGGGCTCCGCCGCCGCGACGCTGAAGCGATACGTCATCACGGTATACAGCGGACCCGGGCCGCGGACGCTCGCACATGGCGCGCTGCTCCGGTCGTTCGTGCGAATCCAATCCTCCCGCTCACGCGCCGCCGCCGTGGCTTTGTGCGCCACGCTGCGTCCGCTGGCACCGAGCGCGAACCAATCGCCGTATGCCCAGATCGCGCTTACTGCGGCATCCGGCCCATCTAAGTAGCACATGGCGACGCCGTCGCTGCCCCACCAGCGGGTCTCCCACAAGCCATAAATGTGCGTTACATGCAGGAAGATTTCCCGGGCGCCGGGGCTGTCGCTCTGCACCTCGATCTGGCAAGCAAGCGTGTGCTCTCGCGGCAGAAAATACAGCAGGCGGAACGTCAGCCCTCGGCAGCGCCAGTCATAGCTCAGCGCGTGCTTCGTGTGATAGCGGGAAACCAGCTCGACGCCGGCGCGCGCGAAGTCCTCACGAGTCACCAGGCGGAGGTCGTCGAAGACCACGCTCATCTGAAGCAGCGAAACATAATTCACGTACGCGCGGGGACCGTCGCCATACGAACCCCGAAAGCGTCGCCGCCAGTACCCGAATCCCAGCGGCGGCACCGACCGCAAAACGCCGCTGCGGTTGAGAACGAGGGAGTGGAAGGGGTTATCGATGTAGCCGTGCGGCGTGTAGTCGTCCGCCGGGAATGAAGCGGGCATTGCGGGAAGCGGTTCAGCAGGCGAAGTGCAGGCCATAGGGAGCTTCCTGCGCGACGCGGCCTTGCCTGTACGCCCGGGCTCTCCGCGATGCGGCGGGCAGCCACGTGAAACTGCAACGAGCCAACTCAGACCCGGCCCAAGCGTTCCAGCACGCCGCGGAGCAACAGCGGCCAAGCCACGGTGGCATCGGCGTAGACCTCCGCGTGGCGGCCGCCCTCCTTGGCGGAAACGAACTTGCCCCACGATACGCCTTCCGAATACGTGCAGCCGGACAGCCCACCCCAGTGAACGGGCTCCGGACAAATGCGGATGGCGTAGTGGAAGCGGATGTACCGACCATGCTTGCCGCCCGTGCGCCGGTCCAGGATTTCGCCGAGCGGTCCGATCTGCTGCGCCCAGTTGCGCGGCACTCCGCCGCCAATTGTGAAGATACCGAGCCGTTCGGCGCGGCTGACGCGTTCATAGTAATCGTCGATGTCGCGGAGCAGGTCGATCTGCACGGTCGGACGGCCTTCGTCCGCAGCCAGACGGTTGTGCACGAAGACATCCAGGCCGAGCTCGCTGTCCGTAAACGCCGGGACATACACGGGGACCCCGCGGGTTGTGGCGGACTGAAGAATGCCGCGTCCCGAGGTCGTTCTGAGCAGATACTCGCCAATCCGCCAATTCAGCTCGTGGGACCCCCAGGCGCGGTCGGTCGGCAGCTCGGCCAGAACGCGCTGGAGCAACTCGGCCGCGTCCTCCAGGTTCCGTTCCAGCTCCAACGTGTCGTACACGCGACAGTACCCGGCCTCGTAAAGCTGCTCGTCCGTCCAGCCGTCGTGCAGACGAAAATGGGTGCGACCGCTTTGCTCGATCAGACCGTGGCACATCAGGGCCCCGGTGCTGACCACGGCATTCAACATCCCCTGGTCGATCATCTCCGTGATCAGCAACCCCTGCTTGGCGATCGTCATCGCACCGGAGAACGTACCGACGACGAAGCATTTCTCGTCCGTGACCATCTGGCACAGAATGTCCGCCGCCTCACCCAGCGCACGGCCGCTAAACGCGGTCTTGGCCATAGCGGCCAGGAGGTCCGAAGCGGTAGGCGTGCGGCGCACGTCGATCGGCTCGAGAGGCTGAAACTGGTGGGACCACCCGTCAGCCAGCTCGTGGATCGGTCGCGACGTCGGCTTGGGTTCTGGATGGTTCACGCTCTGCACTCCTGAACGCAGCCGCTCGCCGGACAGCACATCCGGGACGGCCAAGCCGGGCGGTATGGTAGCGACCCGTGCACGCCGACAAAAGGCCGACCCGAGGTCAGCGGCCGGCACCAGCCCGCGCGGCCACTGCTGCTTCCGATTCACGTCGGAACGCTCCGGCCGGTCGGCTACTACACGGCGTCGGCACGACAGCCCCGGTACGCCGCCCCGCCAGCCGGCGCCAAACACGCTATGATGATACGGCACGGGTGAGTAGCCCAATCGGCAGAGGCAGAGGACTTAAAATCCTCCCAGTGCGGGTTCGAATCCCGTCTCACCCAGTGCCGGTGAGCCGAACGAAAAACTGCACCAGACAGGAGACCACGCGTGACCCAGAATCCCGCCCCGCCAAACGACTCGGTCGCCGATCGCGTCCGCGAAGTGATCGACAGCTTCAAGCCGTACATTCAGGCCGACGGAGGGGACATCGAACTCATCAACGTGAAGGACGGCGTCGTAACTGTCCGCCTGCGCGGGGCATGTTCCATGTGTCCGCACGCGGCGGCAACCCTCAAGCTGGGCGTCGAGCGGCACTTGAAGGAGCGTGTGCCCGAAGTGAAGGAGGTTGTCAACGTCGGGTGAGCGCCATGGGGCTGAAGCGCGCCCGCCGGTGCCACGCCTCAGCTCGGCCCGCCCAAGTCCTCCTCGGCTCGCACCCACGCCGTCTGGCCGGCGCGGGCGTAGAACCAGAATGGCCACGAGACGCGCACTCGCGCGCCGGTAATGTCATCCGCGCACCGGCGCGCGACCCGCGGGACACCATCAGAACCCGTAGAGCGGCTTGTACTTGCGAACCAGGTACTCGACGAACGGCCGGTGGCTGAGCGGCTGCCCGGTCACGCGCTGTACCAGCTCCCCGGCCCGGTACCGCTGTCCGTGGCGGTGAATGTTTTCACGCAGCCAGTCGCGGAGCGGACGCAGCTCGCCGCGGGCCAGTTGCGCGTCCAGGTCCGGCAGGGCGTGACGGGCGGTCTCAAAGAACTGGGCGGCGTACAGATTGCCCAGGGCGTACGTGGGGAAGTACCCGAACATGCCCATGCTCCAATGGATATCCTGTAAGCAGCCGCGGGCATCGTCGGGCAGGGTGATCCCCATGAGTTGTCTGAACGTGTCGTTCCATGCCTGCGGGACGTCCTGCACACGCAGCCGCCCCGCGATCATCTGTCGCTCCACATCGAAGCGCAACATGATGTGCAGGTTGTACGTCACTTCATCCGCCTCGACACGGATGAAGGACGGCCGGACGGTGTTGATCGCGAAGTACCAATCGTCCAGCGTTACGTCGGCCAGGCTGGGGAACGTTGCCTGCAAGGCCGGGAACCAATGCGACCAGAAGGCCCGACTGCGACCAACCAGGTTCTCCCACAGCCGAGACTGGGACTCGTGGATGCCAAGCGAAACGCTCATGCCCATCGGCGTGTGTGCGTGCTCGGGCATCAACCCCTGCTCGTAGAGACCGTGGCCGGCCTCATGCATGATCCCAAATAACGACATCGGCAGGTAGCGCTCGTCGTACCGGTTCGTCAGCCGCACATCCTCCGGCGACAAACCGGTGCAAAACGGATGGACCGTTACGTCGATGCGCCCCGCGTCAAAGTCGAAGCCCATGGACGCCACAACCCGGCGGCCGAATTCGACCTGTGCCGGCTGCGGGCAGTGCCGCTGAAGCACGCTGGTGTCCGGCTGACGCGGCGCTGCGGCGATGGCCTGCACCAGCGGCACAAGTTCCGCCTTGAGACCCTCGAAGACGTTGTGGATGTCCGCCGCCCGGGCCCCCGGCTCGAATTCGTCCATAAGGGCGTCATAGGGTTCCGTTTGGTACCCGATGTGCTCGGCGACCTGTCGTTTGAGGTCCAGCAATCGCTCAAGGTGCGGGGCAAAGTGGGCAAAACGGGACTCCCGCCGCGCGCGGGCCCACGCTTCCTTCGCCAGAGCCGACGCCGAGGCGATTTCCTGCACCAAGCGCGTCGGGAGCTTGACCTTGCGATCATACACGCGGCGGAACTCTCGCACGTTGGCCGCCACGATCGGATCCGGGTCCGCCTCCTGCTCGACTTTCTCCAGCAGTCGGCCGAGTTCCGGGGCCAGCAGCTTCTCGTGTGCGACCCCGGCCAAGACAGCCAGTTGGGCCGCCCGCGTGGCCGCGCCCCGCGCCGGCATGTACGTTTCCTGGTCCCACTCCAGCACGCTCTCGATGGAGGAGAGCAGGTTGAATTCGCGCACCCGTTCGATGAATTGCTGATAGGTCTCGCTTGGCACGATCTGCTCCCGTATTGCCCGCCACCTTGTTTTCGAGCGTACCACGCTCGAAACCGCACACGGACCGCCGTTTTATATGCCGGACGCGTCCTCCCGTCGAGGGCGGGCGGCAGGTGGCTCCGCGCTCGAAAGCTCTTCCCGACGCCGGAACACGGTTCGCCCATCGGCTTGCCGCACGACTTCAAACCAGCCGCGCAGCTCTTGGCCGGTCAGGTGGACGAGAAGCGTCTCCCCGGCAATCATCGCCTGTTCCCCCTGTCCGGCCTCCACGCGCCGCAGGCAACCGCGGTCACCCGAAACTGGGCCTTCGTACTCCAGGTACATCCGACGGTGATCCTTGATGCGTAGAGCAGGAATAGGGCCGGGGGTCGTCAACGGATTCGCCGCCAGTCGCCAGGTCGGTATTAGCGCCTGTCCGGGGATCTCAACCAGCAGGTCCCAGTGCACGCCGCGTTCGGCCGACGGCACTCCCGCTGCTGTTCGCGTGTCGTGTTCCAGCAGTACAAACCTCGCCATCGGGGGGACCTGTACGCGATCGGTGCTCTCCGGTAGCCTCTCGACCGCCAGTTGCAACCGAGAGGGTAGCTGTGACGTATTCGACCCGATTGTACCGTATCCGACGCGTCCTGGTGCTATTGGGATGCGCTGCGCCGGTCGTGATCTTGGCCGGCGTCTGGTGGCTGGTGACCGAAGTGTTACTCGTGCCTTCGGTGCCGGACGCGAGCACGCCGCCGGACGAGGTCGTCCAGTACATCACGCATCCCAAGGGACTGCCACGGCTGGATCCCGCACGTGTCGAAGCGTTTCTATACGCGCAGGTTCACCGGCTGTTGGCCGACGCCGATTTTCGCGATCGTTTTCTCAGCGCGGTCCGCAGCTCCAGCCCCGAGGAACAGAGTGCTTTCCGCGCGCACTTGTTTGACGCGTTCAAGCCCATCTTCATGCGAGACGTGCATCGCTTTCACGAGTTGGACGGCGTGGCGCGACGCGAATACCTGGATGAGCGGATCGTCGCATACAACCGAATGTCCGCGTACGCCGGGCGTGTGGCCATTCGCCCCGACGCCATCCACGGCCTGGCCCCAAGCCAGAACCAGTTGCTTGAGCTTCTTACCGAAAGGACGACCGAACAAGAACGGCGGCTAGGATCGGCTTACTACGCCGCGCTCCAGGCTCGGGTGCTCGAAATCCTGGCTGACCCCGAACTCAAGGCCGCGTTCGAGACCCGCATCGCGGGCGGCGAATAGCGCCGTCTCACGCTGTCGCCGTGCCTCCGCCGCGTCGGAAGGCCTGCGCAGCGCTCACCGATGCCGGTCTTCAGTAAGCGGGCCCCGCGAGCTCAGCGGCAAGCTGCGCAAAGTCATCCCCATCCACCCGGCCATTCTCACGCAGGTCGGTCGCCAGTCCGCACCCGCAACTGCCCGCGCCCTGTTGCAGTACAGCGGCGTCGCGCAGATCCGTATCGCCGTCCTGATCCAGGTCGCTGCTGCGGCCCGGCGGATCCCCATGGCGCAAAACGAGCAGGCCCATCTGCGGAATGGTCATCGTGGCCACATACGGCCCTGTACCGGCGGCGTACACAGACCCGCCGTTGCCCCAACCGTTGCCCAGATACTCCAGCGCCTGGCTGTTCAGAATCTCATACCACACACCGCCACGCGGCAACGCCAGATTGTATGCCGTGTAGTTGTTATTGCTGAAGTTGGCAACGACAACGAGCTCCTGCCCGGTTCCTTTCCAGAACGCCAGGACATTGCCGGCATCGTCGCAATGATAGACGCCGAACGCCGCGTCGGACCGGAACCCACAATTCGCCCGCCGCACCGCGATCGCATCCCGAAAGAACTGCACAATGGGCGCGCGGGTTACCGCTTTGCTCCAGTCGATGCGGTTGTTATAGCCACTGCCAAAGGGGGTGTCCTCCATCCACTCCCCGCCCATCAAGAACATCGGGATGCCGGGGGTCAGGATTGTCAGTCCCTGTGCCAGCTTTGACCGGCCCTGCGCCCACATGCTGTAAGGGTCGGACCCGTCGATCGTCACGGCCAGTCGCTCATTGTCCTGCCCACCGCCTTCGCCCCCCGCCTCATCGTGGCTCTCGACGTAGCGCACCAGCTTCGTCTTGTTGTAGTAGGTCGTATCGTTAATAGCGTCGCATACCTTCCACAGCTCCGGATCGCCGTAGGCGGCGTCGAAGATCTCCTGTCGCACGTTGTCGTTGAAAGCGTCATGCCACTGCGAGTCGAAGCCCGCTCCGCCAGCGGCTGTAGCGTCGGTGACAGCCGGCTCATTGGGCAGTTCCTCGGCAACCGAGATGGCCTGAATCTTGCGTCCGTCGATCAGGTTATTGATGCGTTGCATCAGTGCCCAGCCGTCGGAGTACCCCTGCGGGAACATCCAGTTGTCCCGCATGTACCGCGTCGCGTCCATGCGGATGCCGTCCACGTGATACTCATCGAGCCACATGAGCACGTTGTCCGCGAAATAGTCGCGGACCTCCTGCTTCCAGAACGCCGCCTGCGAGCCCCACGGCGTCTGTACGGCCGGACTGTCGAAGTAGATCTGCGTGGTGTCGTAATACCAAAGATAATTGCCGGTGTTGGAGAAATGGTTGTAACAGACGTCGAGAATCACACCGATCCCGTGCTGGTGCAGCCGGTCGATCATATAGCGCAAATCGTCGGGGCTGCCATAGGCATTCTCGGGCCCCCAGTGGTTAATCGGATTGTATCCCCAGGATTCGTAGTAATCGAACTCGGCGATCGGCATCAGCTCAATCGCGTTAACACCGAGATACAACAGATGGTCGAGGTGCCGGTCCACGATGTCGCGAAAGCGACCCATGCGGTTCAGGCCATCGTTGCGACCCGAGAACGTGCCGACGTGCAGCTCATACACCACCATTTCCTCGAAGGGCGGCGGCGCGAAGTCGGCGTCGTTCCAGGCGTACCCGGTTGGGTCAACCAGGATCGTGTTGTCATAGTCGCCCTGGTCCATCGCCCGGCCGCGCGCGTCAGTCTTCCACGTGTTGCCGTTAAAGACATATTTGTAACGCTGATTGGCATACACCGGAGCGGCGACCTTGCGCGTGAAGTAACCACCGCTCTTGCTCATCGGCAGCGAGGTCGTGCTCCAGCCGTTGAACTGTCCGGCCACGTTGGCTGTGCCGGCATTGGGCGCCCAGACTTTGAACACCGCGCCGCCGTCGCTGGTCAGCGTGGCCCCGAGCGGGGCGTGGCTCAACGTGGCATAGTTCAAGATCCAACCGGAGGCAGGCGGACCGTCGGACATGCCCGCGGGTCCAAGGTAATCGACATCACTGCCGTCGGTCAGCTCGATGTAGTACTCCAGCGTGCCGGTCGGCGAAGACGCGGGGATGGTCGCGGTCCACACGTCGTAGGGTCCGCGCCGCCCCGTAAAGGTCGCATTCACCCAGACCGGATTGCCGCTGTTAACATAGACGCGGGCCGAGGTAATGTCGTAGTGCCAGGTCTGAAACTGGACGGTGAAACTCTCGCCGTTGATCGGGCAACGGGGCGTGCGGTCCAGCCAGTCGATATGGGTGACCCCGCTCCACTCCACATTGTTGTCGTGGTTCGCAGCCAAACCTCCCTTGACGAAAACGGAAAGAGAGAATAGCAGCGGGCCGACGAGGCACAGGCGAGCGCGCATGCTCTACCCTCCGGGTGGGAACGGAGCCATCTCAGCACCGGACGACGTTCGGCCGGCACTGTGCATTATACCGACCTGCCGAACGGGTTCCTGCGCAATCCGCCGCCAGCCGGTAGGAGTGCGCTGGCGGCCGACCGTTTAATCACCCGGCTGAAGCGGGCGTGCGTACATGGCCTCGATGAATGGTCGATAGACCGGCCCGCAGTTTATGGTGCAGAATGGATACATCCCGTCCACAGTGCTGTACAAAATCCCGCACCGCCGGATGCGCTCCGTATCGAAGTTATATCGGTCCATGAAATGCATGCCGGCTGCCATCAGCGTCCGATACGTCCGTTTTCCCGCCCGACCGCGCCCGTACTGCTTGTTGGTCAGCCCGCGCAGGGCACGCAGCCAGTCCACCGGGGTAACGCGGTAATAACCGCTGAACCAGCGGTAGCGCTTGAAGAACAACCAAGCCAGGTACAGCCGGTCGAGCCGATTGGCCTTGCCGTCCGGACGCTTCTGCGACACACGGGCCGCGAACTCGTTGAAATCGTTCATCAGCCGCCCCATGTCGAACACTTTCGCCACGGGGATCGGCTCGCCCTCTGGGGACACGAAGAAATACGTGCCGAAGGCGCAGTCGCTATGGCAGCTCGTTCGAATCTTCGGTTTGCCGTCCAGCGTCTGACTGACGCGCGAGATGGGCGTGATGAAATTGAGGGCCCAGAAATCGCGCATCAGATCCGCCCCGCTGGCCGCGGCGATGTCGTGGGCCAGGTCTCCCAGGGTGTAGCGCTGCTGCTCCAGGTCCCGCAGGTGGATCCGACCCGTGAAGGACACCGGCTGATAGGAAATCGCGCTGATGACGTCGGCGTTGCGGCAGGCGAAACGGAAGATCGGGCCGACCTGGTCATCGTTGATCGTTTTCACGATCGTCGGCACCAGGCAGATCTTCATGTCCGTCCGGCGTACGTTCTCAATGGCCTGCATCTTCAGGTCCAGCAGCGGTCGGCCGCGCAACCGCTGGTGCAGGCGATCGTCCAGACCGTCGAACTGCATGTAGAGCGTGTGCAGGCCGGCCTCCGCGGCCTGCTCGGTGAACTCCCGGTCGGCGAACTTTAGCCCGTTGGTGGCCACCTGGGTATGCGAGAAGCCCATCTCGCGGGCGGTACGGATCAGCCGCAGGAAATCCGGATGCAGCGTCGGCTCTCCGCCGGTGAATTGGACGGTTGTGGCCGGATACGGATGCTGGTTGCGCAGCGAGCGCAACATCTCGACGACCATCTCGTAGGTCGGCTCCGCAACGTACCCCGCCTGATTCGCCGTCGCGAAGCACACCGGACAGGTGAGGTTGCAGCGGTTCGTCAGATCGATCTGCGGCAGGCACGAAGCACTGTGGTGCTGGTTGCACAGGCCGCAGTCGGTCGGACAATGCCGCGCGCCGGTCACCTGTGGGGCGTACACGCCGCGCTCGTCCTCGTAGCCCGACACGGTACCCTTCAGGTACAGGCGTACGTCGGTGTTGATCTTGTCCCGGAAGTATCCGTGCTCCGGGCAGGTCTTCTCGATCCAGACGATGTCGTCGCGGACGAAATACCGCCCGAGGATCAGCGCTGCGCACTCCGGGCACAGCGTTTCCACCGTCCGGGGCAGGCCGGTCAGGATCGGTCGGATCGGAAACCCGCTGTACGTTTTCTTCGGCTGTCGTGGGTGGGTCCGCTGCTGCGGGTCCTTCACGAACAAGACATCGTGGTGCCGCTCCCGACGGCGCCCGCAGGTCGGGCACTCCGTCTCCAGGTACATCGCGTCTTCGCCGTCATCATAGACGAATTGGCCGGCGACACGTTGATGACAGCCACCACACTCCCACTCCCCCCGCCACGGCAGGGCTTCCCGTCCCCGCTGGACCGGGGCATAACGACGCACGGCCAGCTTGAAGCGTTCGAGCTCCGTGATCGCCGTTTCGGGCCGGACAGCCGACCGACGGATTTCGTCGATCGGCCGGTGCAGCCGACCAGAGTGCTGGCGCCCATCGTCCACCGCGGGCGTCGCTGCCGGCGACAACGCGGGCATAGCGGGCGCCGGATGACGAACAAAGGGGCACGACCGGCGGTCGGCCAACGCCGGCGCTGATGCCGGTGCCGCCGCGCTGGTTGTCTCCGCGCTGTGCATCTCCGAACGCATCATGACAGACTCCCTGTGCATGGACACGGGTCGCCCGTGTCCGTTGGGCCGCGCGCCGCTCAACGGAAGTAGTCGGGGTAGACGCGTGGCTGTTTCTTGCGGCGCTGGTACGCGCGGGCCAGATCCAGAAAGATCTCCAGGTCCCGGTCGATGTGGGTACTGGTCTTGTCGAAGTACAGCGAACGGATGGGAATGCCGTCGTGGTCGGCGCTCACGGCCGGGTACACCGCTTCGCTGACAATCCCATTCATGCAGGTGAACGGACTGATGTCGATGATCCCGTCCGCACCTTTGTAATACAGGTACACGGCTTTGCCCACGCTCAGCGTCATCTCGCCCAGCGCACCGGTCGCAGGAAGATACGGCTCGGAGCCGGCCAGCACCTCGCGAATGTCGTGCGGCTCCTCATAGCCCTTGAAATCCTCCTGGACCGACTCCAGCAGAATCTCTTCGTACTTACGCTGCACGCGGGTCTTGAGTTTCAGCTTCAAGTATTCGAAGGTTAGCCAGCCGTGATCCCGCTTCCAGTCGTATTCCCGCGACCAGTTGGTGTACCAGATCCATTCCGACAGGTCGGACAGCCAGCCCTCGCCCCCCAGCCGCTCAATGCGGCAGGCCGTGTCCTCATTCGCGAATGTGTTGACCCGACAGTAGATCTCCCCGACGAGCCCGATGAGTGGACGCCCCTTTTCGTACTTGGCCGGGATCGACCGGAAGCGGTCCCGCATCCGGCGTACCGCTGCTGCCAGCTCGTGCAACTTCTCGTCCGGGGGCTGACCGTACTTCGCGGTGATCGCACTGAGCTCCTCGACGGACTCCTCGAAGACCGCGTCGCTGTCGCCGGCCCGAGTTTCGTACGGACGCGTCTTCAACAGAAATCGGCGCGCAAGGTCGGCGACCACGATCCCCATCCAGGCGTAGCGCATCAGGTTGCTGCTGTGACCTCCCATGTCGCCGTAGCTGTCGGCACTGTTCGGCGAGAAGATCACGACGTCCTGAAAACCCTGCTGGTCGAGCACCTGCCGAAGATACGGGGCATACTGCCCGAAGCGACACGGCCCCGGCGCCCGCGGCATGAAGAAGGCGGTCTTGCGCGGGTCAAACCCCGGCTGGCGCGTGATCCGCAGGAAGTCTCCCAACGTAATCTTGTGGGGCAGACATTCCTCGCCCCCACTGTGCAACCCGCCCAGCTCCAGCGTCTCCTCGTTCGAGGCCGGCGTAACCGTCGCGTCCACGCCGATGGCGCGAAAGCTGGCCGCCATCAACCGCGCGCCGGCGTAGCACATCTGGGGGAGGTAGAGGGTTCGGCCGGCAAGACCTCGGTTGCGGGTTTGCTCCGACACGTCGGCCACCATCGCAAAATCCCCTTGCTGTCCAGATAGGCTTCGCACCGCGTCATCAGACCGGCGTCGTTGGAATGCCCGTCGAACTGGAGTGTCAAGAACGGCTTCTTGGACGCCGGTCGAATGAATCCCTTCAGGAACGAATCCGGTCCACACTTGAAGTTCGTGATGTAGATGATGTGCAGGTTGGGATGCTGCGCTACGAGCTTGGCGGCGGCCAGAATCTTCTGCCCGTACGCCCAGTACATATTCTCGTTGACGTCCCGCACGTCGACCCCGGCCACCGGCAGCGCGTCGACCGGCAGCAGGTTCACGCCGTACAACTCCCGCAGCTTCCTGGCGGTCGCCAGGCTGACGCCGGCGTCGTGCATGTTGTACGGCCGCCCGACGAGGACCATGCCGGGCTCGCCGGTTCGCAACAGTGTTTCCAGTGCCTCGCGTCCGGCCTGTAGGTACGCGCTGCGAAAACGCTCCTGCGCCGCCAGCGCCGCGGTAAACGCCCGTCGCGCGACCCGACGCGGCACGCCCAGCTCCCGGACCGTCCGCGCCAACACATCGGACACATCACGCCACCCGCGCCGGAACGAAATCGTCGGGCACAGAATCCGGCCCAGCCAGCTCCGGAAGAAACGCGCCTGCCGGATCACGAACGGCAGCGTCGAACCCCACGGACAAACGTAGCTCTCCACCTCGGGGAACCGGTCCGGCCCGGTCAGGATGTTCGGCAGCCACAGGTAGTCCACGCCGCGCTGCACGAGCTCCGCCACGTGTCCGTGGGCGACGATGATCGGGAAACACGGTTCGGCGACGACGGTGTCGAGCCCGGCCTGCACGGTCGCCCGGTTGGTCTCCCCGGACACCGCAACGCGAAAGCCGCAGTCGCGGAAGAAGCGTCGCCACAGCGGCAACCAGTCCCACGTGTACATGGCGCGGGGGATGCCGATGGTGCGCTCCGCCCCGGGCGGGTCGCCGGTGTCGTCGGCGTTCAACAGTTGCTGCCGCAGCGCGACCAGATCCGGAATGACAGGCCGCCGATCGGTCTTGGACCGCTTGCGGTAGCGGTCAGAGCATTTGTCGCCCCAGAAGGTCTTCTCGCCTTCGACGTTGAATTCCTGGATCGCGCAGTGGTTGCCGCAACCCTTGCACGTAAACTCACGAATGGTGTAGTCCACCACGCCCAGGTCATAGCCGCGGAAGCGCGTCCGGGCGCCGGTTGCAGCGATTTTATCCCGTGCCAGCAGGGCCGCCCCGATCGCACCGAGCACGGCGTTGTGCGGCGGAACGATGATCCGCTTGCCCGTGATCATGCTGAAGGCGGCGGCCACGGCGTCGTTGTACGCGGTGCCGCCCTGGAAGAAGATCGTGTCGCCGATCCGCCGGCCGCGCACCACGCGGTTGATGTAGTTGTATGCCACGGAATAGGCGAGGCCGGCAATGACATCCTCCAAGCGGGCGCCGCGGAGCATGCAGGTGTTGACATCGCGCTCCATGAAGACCGTGCAGCGTTCGCCGAGCTTGATGGGAGCCTTGGACCGGAACGCGAGCTCGGAGAACTCGTTCTTGATGGATACGCCGAGTTCCTCCGCCCGTTCCTCCAGGAAGCTGCCGGTGCCCGCGGCGCAGGCCTCGTTCATCGTGAAGTCCACGACGATGGTCCCGCCCGTCTGACGCGCGCCGTGCGCTTCTGAACCGGCCGTGCGCATGCTGGCCAGCGCGTCCGGTGCCGCGGGTTCCGGTTCGAGGCTGATGAACTTGCTGTCTTGACCGCCGATCTCGAAGATCGTGTCGGGGCGCTGACCAAGCAACCGGTCACCGACAAACGTGGCGCCGGTCTTGTGCGCCGTGATTTCGTCGTTGATGCTGTCCGCCCCCACCAGCTCGCCGATCAGCTCGCGTCCGCTGCCAGTCGTACCGACGCCGCGGACGCGTATGCCCCAGCCCACCGCCTCTTCGATTTCCCGTAAACAGCGCGTCACTACCTCAATCGGGCGGCCCTCGGTCCGCGTAAAGATCGAGTAGATCACATCGCCCTGCTCGTCGATCACGACCAGCTTCGTGCCGACGGACCCGATGTCCAGGCCGAGGTACGCGTCAACCGGCTTGCCATCCTCGGGGAAGCGGTAGGGCTTCACCCGGTCCCGCAGCAGGACGACCCCATCGAGGCTCAGCGGCCGCATGCGCGCAAACGCCTGCGCGTCACCGGCTTCGGCGGGCGCCAGCACCGCCAGGCGCCTGCGCAGATCGATCCGTTGATCCCCACTGTCCACCGCCAGCAACGCCGCTCCCACGGCCGACAGGGACTCCGCCGCCTCCGGCACGAACAATTCCCCGTCCCGCAGATCGAACGCTTCCCGCAGCGCACGCACCACCGCCGTGTTGGCGGAAACGCCACCCAGCAACGCGATCGGTGCTACCGGCGTACGGCCGCGCACCACGGCGGCTTTGAAGTTCGTGGCGACCGCGTTGCACAGTCCGCGCAACACCTCGGGCGGGCTGAAGCCCTTCTGCTGGGCGTGAATCATGTCGCTCTTGGCAAACACGCTGCACCGCCCAGCGATCTGCGCGGCGCGCGGCGCCTGCTCCACAATCGAACCGATTTCCTCCACTGCGAACTTCAGCCGCGAAGCCTGCTGATCCAGAAACGCCCCGGTTCCCGCCGCGCAATCCCCGTTGGTACCGTAGTCGACAATCCCAAGCTTGCCGCTGGCCGGGTCGGGCTCGAGCCGTATGTAACGACTGCGTTCGCCCCCGATCTCGAACACCGTTCGCACGTCGGGATGACAAAAGTCCAGCGCGCGGACCGCCGCCTGAAACTCGTTACACATGCCGACCTGCAAGACCTCGGCCGGCAGACGGCTGCCTGAGCCGGTCAGCACGAGCCCGTCCACCCCATCGACGCCCAGCGCGTCCAGAAGCTCGCACAACACCGCGCGCACTGCGTCCAGGGGTCGGCCGCGAATCCGCCGCGGGGCCGTTACCCAGACCGTCAGGGACGCTCCCGGGGAAGCGCTCAGGCGGCGAAAGATCGTGGCGGACGCGGCGCGCGGTTCGCGCTGTCCTTCCGGACCGGAGCAGACGACGGCCGCCTTCAGACTGACCGCACCGACATCAACTCCGAGAAATACACCCATTTTGGTACTCTCTGAACGCACGCCCCTGCCGGGACATGCACACTCGGCCTCTTCCACGTCGCGGCGAGAACCGGCACACGGGCAACCATGTGCCGGCTGGGGCGATTCCACAACCCCGACAACCGCGCCGTCACCCGGTCGCGTATAAAAACGCGTTCCGGCCGCGCCCGTCAAGCACATTTTCGGGCACGGCTAACACGCGGGCAACTCGACGCACCATCTTAAGCGAACCCCGCATCACGTCGAAGCCTTTCAGGTGGGTTTGTCATGCGCCGTTCAAGCGAAACTGTCCCTGCGATGCCGGCAACGGGTTGAAACGACGCCACCGTGTGCGTCGCACGCCCGAAAAGCGGATAAAGGTGCTTATTGTCGTCGATGCCCTCAATTCTGCTATTCGACGCCGATCCACAACGCTGCGCCGCCCTCACGGATCGCCTGCGGCGCGAAGGGTGTCAGGCGCACCACATTCCGCTCCCCTCCGATGCCGGCACCGTGCACACCGGGGAATGCGATGCGGCCGTCGTCGTGGCCACACCGTCGGGCGGCGGTGGCGATTCGGCCCTCTTGTCGCTCCTCCGCCGATTGACGAACGAACACGTCGCCACGCTCGTGTGGGCCCCCCCGCGCCCGGAGGTCGACGCCAGCCCCTTGATCGAGTGGCTTTCCCCCGAAGCCAGTTTGGAGGAAGTAGCCGCCAAAGCGGGTACCTTGGCGCGGTACGCTCCGCTGCTGCGGCTTCTGGAGCGGGAACTGCAACATTTCCAGCGCCTCGGCGAGCAGCTCAACGAGTACTTCAATCAGATCGACCAGGAAATGCGCCTGGCCGGGCGTTTGCAGCGCGACTTTTTGCCGCGCCGTTTGCCCGAAGTCAGCCCCTACCGTTTTCACGTGGTCTTCCGACCCGCGAGCTGGGTCAGCGGGGACATGTACGACGTGTTCCTCCTCGATGAGGCTCATGTCGGCGTATACGTCGCGGACGCAATGGGGCACGGCGTGGCCGCCGGCTTGATGACCATGTTCCTGCGACAGGCGCTGGTCCCCAAACGCAAAACCGCCGAGGGAGAAATCATCGTGCCCCCGGGCGAAGCCCTGGCAGTCGTCAACGAGTGCCTCGTCCGACAGAAACTGCCTAACACGCAATTCGTCACGGCGGTATATGGCGTGCTGGATACGCAACGCAGCATGCTGCGCCTGGCGCGGGCGGGCCATCCGTATGCCCTGCACATCCGTGCCGACGGCACCATCCGGGAATTGCGCAGCGATGGCGGTCTGCTGGGGCTCGCCGACGTAGCAGTGCAGTTCACCGAGCTCCGCCTGCCGCTGGCTGGAGGGGACAAGCTCCTGCTGTACACCGACGGGCTGGAAGACGCCCTGCTCGAATCCCGCGGTGAGCAGGACGAGCCGCGGTTCACCGCACGGCTGTTGGAGTGGGCCCGGCTGCCCGGAAAAGAGCTGGCCGCAGCCGTCGAACGGCACCTGGATGAGCGCGAAGGATCGCTGCATCCTGCCGACGATGTCACCTTGGTAATTGTGGAGGCCACTTCCGCTCCACGCCCGTCGTAACCCCGCCGCCGATTCCCACGTCGCACAGGCCGGGCGGCCCGCGACCGGGCACGTTCGTCGGCCGCTATCGAAATCATGCGCCTTCCGTAATACTGTGAGGACTGGTGGCGCAACCGGCCCAGACGGTGCGTCAGCGGCAGCGCCAAGACGAGCCCTGGTACGCAGGCAGGATGGAACGGCGCCTGTCGAGCCGTGCCACGCCTCCCGGGCGAGCGCTGCTGCCCGCGCGCGGGATTGCCGACGCACCGCTCGCCGACCGGTCTTTGCAGAACGGGAACGTGGACGGATGCCCGAGCCGCCGCAACGTGTGATCCTCAAGCCCCCGGACGCGCCGGCAGAACGCATCGCGCGCCTGGCCGACGCGTTGCGGGAAGCGATCAGCGTTCAAAACCGGCTGGCCGCCAAATCGCCCTACATCCTGCGCTTCGTAGACGCGCTCGAAGAACAGCCTGAGGCGTTCGTCGTGGCACACGAGCCGGCTACGCCCCTGGAGACAACCGCGCTCTTCGACCGACAGGCCGCCCCCATCGGTCCCGAGTTGCTGGTGCGTGCCGCCCACGCGCTGGCCGAAGCGCTGGCAGCCGCCCACGCGCCGGCAGCGGGCGGCCGCCCATTCGTGCATGGCGGGCTGTGCCCTGGCGTTATCCTGACCGACCCCGACGGCCTTTACAAAGTGACGGACTTCGGTTTCGCGCCCGCAATCTGCAAAGCGCTGGGCGTCGACAGCTACCTCAACCTCGCCGTCGGAGTCCCGTCGCCCCAGACCGCGGACCGCTACGGCGGTATGTGCACGGCAGTCTGGGAAGTCTTGCCGCCGGAGGTGATGGACCGCGACGACCGGTTGTGCGCGTTTATCGACCCCGACAAGTACGGCTCGGAAGCATTGACCAGCTTCGAACCCGGGTCGGACATCATCGCCGCGGGGCTGATTCTGTACCTCCTGGCAGAGCGGCGTCACGCGTATTTGTTCGCGGAACCAGAGGCCCACCGTGTAGTGGACATGGCGCGGGCGATGGGTTGGGGCGTGCCGTACGCCATTACGCGCAAGGACTTGCGCGAGGCAGTCGATGCCGGCGTCCGGGCCTGGTGCGAACTCGTGCCCCGCATGTTGGCGCGGCTGCCGGCCGAGCGGCCCAGCGCCGCGGAGCTGGTTCAGAAGCTGGCGTCCGCGGCTCCACCCACCGACCTCGACGAAGTGCTGGCACAGCGCTGGCTGGCCCAGCTCGAAACGCTGCTGGAACAGCAGGCCTGGAACGACCTGGCAGTACTGATCGAAGAACGGCCGACTATTAAGACTTGGCCTGCCCCTCTTCTTACGCGCGCCAAGGCGACCGAGACTCGCGTGCGAGAAGCGCTGGCCGAGGCCGGGCGTCAGGCGACGATTCAACGCGAACTGCAAACCGCCGCCACGTGGTTCAACCGGCTTCAGGCTGCCGTGCGGGCGGAGGAGTGGGATACGGCCCAGGAGCTGCTCGAGGCACGGCCGCAAGTGGACCATTGGCCGGAAGGTGTGCAGGAAGCGGTCGAGCCGCTGGCGGCGCGTGTGACTCAAGCTTTGGCCGAGCGCAAGGCGCGCGCCTGGCTGAAAGTACTACAAAAGGCCTACGCGGGGCGAAACTGGTCCGGGGTCGAGAAGTTGCTTTCGCAGCGGCCGACACTCGCGACCTGGCCAGCGGACCTGGAGCATGAAGTTGCGACGATCGAGGCCGGGTATCGCCAGTACTTAGAGGAACAAGAGCGCCAGCGACGGATCGTGCAAGAGCAGCAAGCGCGGGTCTCTGCCTGGCTTGGTGAGGTCCGTACCGCAGCCCAGTCCGGCCAGGTGGAGGCGGCGTTGGAGCTGCTGTCGCGACCGCCTGACGCCGAACACTGGCCTCCCGGGGCGCGCCTGGAGGCCACGCAACTGGCGCAGGCCTGCCGGCAGCGGTTGGGGGAATCTATCGAGGATCGGCTGGCCGCGATCGAGCGAGACATCGGGCAGCTTGCCCAGGCACTCGCGGACGAGCGGGTGGACGAGAATTTCGGACGTCTCATTCGCCGCGGGCGCGTTGCCGCCCGAACGGAGCTCGTCGTCTGGCACGCGGAAACCTCCGGGGCCGACGGACATGGCCGCATCGAAGTCGTGCTGCGTTCCGCGACCGGGCAAACCGTGGGCGAACCAATCCGCGGCGAACTGGACTTCCGGCTGGAAAACGACGTCGTCGTGCTCTGCGGCCGACAGGCCGAGTTTTCGGCCGCTGTGGCCGAGGGGCTGGCCGAACGACTCGCGAAGATCCAACGAAGCGAGCTGAACGCCTTCGCCGATGAACTCCGGCGCGGGCTTTTCCCGCAGGCGCTGGTTCGGGCACGGCTCGATCGCTTTCAGCCGCAGGTCACCGCCCAAGTGCTCCCACGCGGGGAGACCAACGAAGAGCAGGCGCTGGAGGTCGAACTGCGCTGGGACGACGAAGCGCTGACATGGCGCCCGGCGGATCCGCAAAGCTGGCTCGCCGAGCTCGCGACGCTGCTGCGCACGACGGCCCGGGACTNGGCGTGGCGGGAACTGCTGGCGGCGTCACCGCTTCTGAGCACCTACCGCGACCGGCTGACGTTGGAGGTGAACGAACCTCCGGCCGTCACGACTGATCTGCCCAAGCCTGTGCCGCTGGGGGCCCGTTTGCTGCTGAACATTCCCCACACCGCCCCGATACCGCTGCACGTCGGCCAGCTCCTCAGCACGTCGATCGAGCAGGTCGCGTTCGATGTGAAAGTCCCGCAAGTGGAGGCCAAACTGCGTGAGCTGATCGTGCGGCTGCAAGATCACTCACGCGATGCGCTCAGTGAACTCGTCGAGCGGTGTGTTAAGGATAGCGGGGCGCGTGCCAAGCTGAATGCGCCGAAGCGCAGTCGCACCCCGGTCGATGAAATCGTGTTCGACATACGGCCGAAGGGCGGAAGACAACTGCTTCTAAAGGCAGCGTGGAACGTCGCTACGCTGACGTTTGACCTGCCGGCAGGCTGGGAAAAGACGCTGCGCGAAGCCCTTGTTCCGACACCGCCGGCCACCGCGCCCGCTGCCGCCGCGGCGCCGACGCCAACGCCCAGCTCGCCGGCACCGACGCCGTCCACACCCACGCCCGTCGCCGCCGCGGCCACCACAAAGCCAGCGCCCAAAACTCCCGCCGCACCGGCACCCCCGGCTCACAAGCAGAGGCCAGCACCGACTGAGGCGCTCCAACCGGCCCCGGCGCGTGGCACACGGCGCGCGCTGGTTTTCGCACGCCGCACTGGCCGGCGTCGCAGTCGTGGTCGGGCTCGGGGCTTTCGGCGTCTTGCGCAGCGGACGGACGTCCCCCCGAGAAAGCGCAACCCCGCCAGCCGAGCCGCCGCACGCCGTAGGGGAAAGCACGCCAACCGTGACCGAGCCGCGCGACACGGCTCCGCCGACCGAGCAGCCTGACATCGCGCCGCCGACCGCTGAAGCGCAGCCCAGTCCCCCGACCGCGCAGCCCCCTGAGCCGGCCGAGCCGGCGCCGCCGGTGGTCAACATCGCAGAGCGGCTGCGAGACTACGTGGGTTCGCGTGCGGACGTCTTTGGTGCCGACACGCCGGTCGAGACGATGCTGAGGGCGCTGGTTCCACCCGACGAATGGCAGCGCACCGGCTCTTCGGCTGCACAACAAGCGACATTTCTGGCGCGCGTCGCGGCCAGCATCGGCATCGGGGAAGACTTTCGAGCCGTGGACGCGGACGCAGCGAGCCTTGAATTACTGCTCGACTTGAAGGAGGGCGCGAAGCAGGTAACAAAGGTCTTCGCACTGCGGTTGCAGGACGGGGCGTGGGAGCCCATACCGGAAAACACGCGGGCGCTGACAGAGCTGGCCACGGCGGCCCGACAGGCCGCACTGGCGGCTGTACAAAACGCGCGGAAAGAAATGGACGCCAAGCGGCGGACAGGCGACCTGGCGGGCATTCATGCCGCCGCGAGCGCCGTGCGCGAACTGCGAGTTGTGCTGGCGGACGAAAGCGACGTCAAGCAGTTGGAAACGCTCCTCGCCGCTGTCCCGCCCACCTGGGAACAGGCTCGCGGCGAACTGCGCGGGTACGCCGCGGCGGGCGAGGCCGACGCGCGCACCGGCTATCCCACGCGGCTGAAAGACGCGGAGGGTCGCGTGTTGCGGCTTGTTTCGGTGCCGCCGGAGGACGAGCTGTGGGAGCGGCTGCGGACGGCCCCTGCTTCGGTGCAGGCGGTTTTGGGGAACGAGGCAGCCATGACGAACCAGCGCCCATGGCGGCTGTACTACGTGGACGAGCAGGAACAGAGTGCGGCCAACGTTCTAGCCCAGGCTCAGGAAGCCGCGAACCGGGTAGGCCGAGCGGTGCCGACGGTGAGCGAATGGGTGCTGGCGACGCTCCGTCTGCGGTCCGAGCTGCCGGCAGACCTGACCGGCGGCCGGCGCGAATGGTGCATAGGCCCGGCCGACACGTCAGCAGCTTGGGCATGTGGGGGTGTGACGCAGACGCTCCGCGGCCAGGAACGGGTTGTCCCCCCACCACCCGCGGACGCTGCCGACCTGGACGCCTTGTGGCGCTGGATGTGTCACCCACTGGTTATCCAGCGGCGCGCAGCTACCTTCGGGGATGAGCTGACGGCGGTGCGAACCGTACTGCGGATTCGGTAAGAGGAAGGCACACGCAGGTCGGGCTGCGCCGGACTGAGCCTGCCGCCCGCTGGTGACGGCGGTCCTGAGCCCGCACGGACGCCGCGGTGGCCGACATACGGCTTCAGGGCCCCGATCGCAGTCCGGCCCGCAGCCACTCTTGAAGCTCGCGCCCGCGGTACACGATCACTAAGGCAGCCAGCGACCAGAGGACCAGTGCAGCCTGAAAAGGTCTGTCGCGGAGGAGAACGGCCGTCGGACCGTCCACGCGGCCGTGCTCCACCAGTAGCGCGAAGCGAAAGATCGCGTACACAACAATCGGCAACGTGTACAAGAGGTAATTCGTCCCGAATTCGGCGAGCGTGCGCTGGTCGGTCGCGTACAGCATGAAGCTCACAACCGCGATTCCCGCCGTCAGGGTTGTCATGTGGTTCAACAGATCGGGGGTGTAGACGACGAGCGTCCGCCGGTGACGGGCGACGGTCGTGCGCGTCTGATCGGCCAGACTGTTCAGCTCGCAGCGCCGCTTGCTGAAGCCGAGAAAAAGACACAGCGTAAACGTGCACAGGACCAACCACGGCGAGATGACGACGTGCACCAACACTGCACCGGCCACAGCCCGAAGTACGAACCCCAGGCCGATCAGGATAACGTCGAGGAGCACCACGTACTTGAAAAAGAACGTGTACGCGAGCTGCATCAGCACGTAGAGCACGGCGACGACGACGAACCCGCGGTCCAGCCAGAATCCGCCCGCCAACCCCACGACCAACAGCAGGAAGCACAGCACAGCAGCGGTGCCCACAGAAACGCGGCCGGACGCGAGCGGACGGTCGCGCTTGGTCGGGTGAAGACGATCCTCATGGCGGTCGTGTATGTCGTTCAGAAGGTAGACGGCGCTGCTCACCAGGCAAAAGCAGGCAAAGCCGAGAAGCACCGTCGCGACGTTTGCCCACTGGACGCGGCCGTCTTCCAGCAGCTTGTGGCCGAACACCAGACCGGCAAACAGAAAGAGATTCTTCGTCCATTGCCCGGGCCGAAGCAGTTGCAGCAGCACCATCGGCGAACTTCCGTCGGCGAACCCGAGTCGGCCGTTGAGCGCACGGGGCATTGTGGTTGGAGCGGCAACCGGGGTCAATCGGCGGGGGCCGCCACCACGGTTGGCAGCGGCCCGTCCGGAACGACCTCGGCGGGAAATGTCCACGTGCCGGCCGCAGGCGGGAGCAGCGTTAGCGTGCCGCCCGTTTCCAGCCCCGCTGGCAAACGCAGCTCGGCGCGGTCGGAGATATGCTCAACGGTGACGGAAAGCGTCCCATCGCTGTGAACCAGGTTGACACGAGGGGCGGATCCGGCATTCGCCCGATCCGCAACAAGAACGGTCACAAACACGCACACGTCTGCGCGGCGCGGCGGCTCGATCTCGATTCGCCCCCAGTGCGGCATCAGACCGAAGTGTGGTCCGAGCACTTCCGGCGTACCCAGCCGGTACCACGCGTTCAACGCGCCCGGCCGCTCGGCGGGAAGCACAAGGCGTTCAAAGCCATCCTCGTCACCGCCCACATACGTGCGGCCAGCCCAGGGGCCATCACGGATCGTCTGGGTACGGGCCGGACCGCCGACAACGCGAAGTACACGCGGGTCCGGCAGCAAGCACGCAAACCAGAGCGCTCCGTCGCCGTCAACCCAGCGCAGCCACTCTGCCCTGTCACACCGCCAGACGCCCGCCTCGCTGGAGCGACCCGCGACGCGGACGTCGTCCGGCAACGACTTACCGTTCACCAGCGGCCGGGACGGGACGTTCACGATCCACGTCGGCACCGCGAGCCCCGGCGCCAGTCCGATGCGGTCAATCACGACCAGCACGCGGTCCAGCAGAAACACGAACTCGCGGGTGTACGAACGCACGACGCGTTCCTCATAAGCCGGCGCCAGATCGAGAGCCAGATAGGCCGCCCCGTGCTCCGATTCATCTGAATCCTGCTGTTCCCGGGGCCCCAATGCGGCCGGGATCGCAGACGTCCGGGCCTGCGTCGCCGGTGAACTGAAGTAGTGCTGTCCCCAGGCCACCGTTCGACCAGTCTGCCGCCGCTGCGCTGCCAGAGCCGTCGCGAAGTCGGTGCAGGTTTCCTCGATCCAGCGTTGGCCGCCAACCGGAACGCATGGCACGCCATACCAGCGGGCAGCCGCAACCTGATCCCACAATAGAACGCAGTTGTGGGCGATCGTGGCCGCGGCAAACTGTTCGAAGTCGAAGGGCTGGGTGCGCGTTCCAAGGCGCTGCGTGCCGCCCTTGCCGGGGATGGCCTCGAAGCTTACGTCGTCGGCCGCATCCACCGCGAGGTGACCGCCGCGGCGAATCAGGAAGTGGCCCGCGTCGAAGTGCTGCCGGCGTCGTAGGAACGGCTGCGCGGCGTCGATCCACACCACGGTGGCATCCGGACCGCCTCCCCCCCGAAGAACCACGGCCCCGCCGAGGTGCCGACCGATGGGCAGACGGCGCAGATCGCAGCGCGCAGAGTCGCGCAGATCAAAGACAATTGGTACCCAGCGCCACGCCTGGAGGGGATCGTTGCTCGCCGCGCGCAGGGTCTCCGCCACGCGATCGGCAACCTGAGCGGCCGCGGGGTCTCCGGTGCGTGCCGCCAGGAGCGCAGCCGTCAGCGGTAACAGGTTACGACCATGCGGTGCGGGCGTCAGCGGAGCGTGGTTGCCGTCGTCACGCAGAAACTGATGCTGAAGCCCAGGGTGGTCTACCGCGACCAGGATGTAGTGTTCCATCCATCGCCCGACCGATGCGCCGTATTTACGCCACACGTCGTTGCCGAGCAGGCCGGCAGCCAGCTCCGTCGCCAGCACGCTGTCGCCTTCTTCACGGGCTGCAACCGCCGGCCCGGTCGGGCTCAGGCCTCGCCACTCGACAAACGCCGGGAACGTACTCGTGAAGTATTTTCGCGCGGCCTCGAGGATCGCCTTGCGCAGGACGGCCCAGCTCGGCGCCGGGTCATCCTGCTCATCGATCGCTAACGCGAGGGCCAAACCAGCCAGCTTCATGCGGAACCGGTGCGGATCGAGAGGGCTGTCCGCAGCGGTCAGGGCACCGACACGCTCGCGCAGGGCGAGCAGGAAGGCGCGCCGCGTCGCGGGAGGCAGGTCACCCCAGCACCAATCGAGCGCGATAATCAGCTCCAAGACATCGGTCAGCAGGCTGTCCGGCCTCTCCAAAGCGCTGCTGATAAGCGCCAGCCGGTTGGCGTCGGCCGGGTTGTGCGGGTCCACCAAATGGAGAAAAGCGGCCGCGAGCAGCTCGCCCGGCAGCGCTTCGCCGGCCACCCGATGGTCGATCCAGGCGCGGACGGCCTGAAACTCTGCCCCGAAGCACCCGAACGGGCGCAAGCCGGCACTCGCCGTGGGATCACCGACGCCACACACGTGCCGCAGGCGTGGGAGGTCATCGGGCGTCACCAGCAGGCACGGGTGCGGTGCCGCGGACAAGGGGCCCGCCACCGCAACGCAGCATAGGGCCTAGCATCGCCACGCGACCGGCCAGGCCGACCGAAAAGCTCCGCCAAACACCTGCCTGCGTACGCAATGAACTGCATGGACACCGGTGAAAGTATACCGGGGACAAATGGCAGGGAAGCTCGGACGACCGGCCGAGAGCCGCAACTACCCCGCCCGTCAGGCCCGAACAGAGCGCCGAGCGCGGCCCGGCCCCGGGGGTTGCCGAAAGCGACCGGACGGGGATACGCTATATTCCGACTTGGGCGACCGCCGACCGGTGGCCGCGCCGTTTCGCGGCGCGCCAACAGGAAGGCCGAAGTGGCGGAACTGGCAGACGCGCGGGATTCAAAATCCCGTGGTGGCAACACCGTGAGGGTTCGAGTCCCTCCTTCGGCAGTTCGGACAAGGACGGGGCAATTCCACACCGTGTGGCGGGCACTCCGCCTGGGCGTAGAGACGCTACCCGTTGTCGGGCCGAGGGCACCACGTATAATCCCAGCGCATGACGAGCCCGAGGTGCACACGAAGCGGGGGTTGCGAGGTTGGCTGTGACAAGTGAAGCGCCCGGCCTACTGGCCCGCCATCATTTCCTGCTGCGTCGGCTGCATTCACTGACCGGGATCGTCCCGGTCGGGGTGTTTCTGGTCAATCATCTCTTGACGAACTCGACGGCGTTTCTCGGCCCCGAGCGATTCGATCATCACGTGAAGTGGATCCACGATCTGCCGTGGCTGCTGGCAATCGAGATTCTCTTCATTTTCCTCCCGCTCGCGTTCCATGCGTGCTACGGAGTGGTGATCGCGTTGCAGGGCAAGATAAATGTGCTCCAGTACCCCTACATGGACAACTGGCGGTACACGCTCCAGCGCATCACCGCCTGGATCACGCTTGTATTCGTGGTTATTCATCTGCTCCATTTCCGCTTCGCGCACTACCTGGGAATTGAGGAATACAAGGCGGCCAATCCCTTCTTCTTCGCGTTCACGCAGAAAGGGTTCTTGAACCTCTGGCTGCCGACGTGGCTTTGGACGGCGATCTACGCAGTGGGTGTCCTGGCAGCCACCTTCCACTTCTGCAACGGCATTGTGACGTTCTGCATCACCTGGGGGCTGACGCCCGGCGTCGAGGGTCGCAAGCGACTGTCGATTGCGGCCGGGGCACTCGGGCTCGTCCTGGTAGCATGGGGTTTTGCGTCACTGTACGCGCTGACGACCGTCCGCGGCACCCCGGCCGATACGGCGGCGCACGCCGCCCGCACGGTTCAAACCGCATTACCCGAACGATAACCCGGCCGACGCCGGGCACCACGCGGCGTCTAGCCGCTCCCGGCGTCGCTGCACAAGTATGGAAAGAAACGAACATGGCGAAGCAGCGTGTCGTAGTGATCGGCGGCGGGCTCGGGGGGCTCTGGGCCACTGTACGTCTGGCCGAAGCCGGCTATCCGGTCGACTTGTTTTCTCTGTTTCCCGTGAAGCGCTCGCATTCGTGCTGCGCCCAGGGCGGCATCAACGCCGTGCTGGATATCAAGGGGCAGCGGGACACGATCGAGCAGCACATCATCGACACGATCAAAGGCGGTGACTACCTGGCCGACCAGCCGCCGATCAAAACCATGTGTGAGGATGCCCCCGGGCTGATCCACACCTACGACCGCATGGGTGTCACGTTCAGCCGCACGCCGGAAGGCATCATGGACCAGCGGCTGTTTGGCGGCGTGAAGAACAAGCGGACGTGCTTTGCCGGGGCGACCACGGGCGCACAACTGCTGTACGCGATCGATGAGCAGGTACGGGCCCACGAAGCGGCCGGGCGCGTCCGGAAGTTCGAATTCTGGGAGTTTCTGTCGCTCGTGCTGGACGGGCAAGGCACGTGCCGCGGAATCGTCGCCCTGAACCTGCGAAACATGAAACTGGAGGCCTTCCGCGCCGACGCGGTCATTCTGGCGACCGGCGGCGCCGGACTGATCTGGGGCCGCTCCACGATGTCCACGAACTGCACGGGAGCGGCGGCCTCGCGGGTTTATCAGCAGGGAGCCAAGTTCGCCAACGGGGAATTCGCCCAGTTCCACCCCACCGCCATGAAGGGGCACGACAAGCTGCGCCTGATGTCGGAAGCGTGTCGCGGCGAGGGCGGGCGCATCTGGGTGCCGCGCAAGCCACGCGACCCCCGGCCCGGTCGCGAGATTCCGGAGGACGAGCGCTTTTATTTCCTCGAAGAGTGGTACCCAACGTACGGCAATACGGTGCCGCGGGACGTCGCCTCGCGGGCGATTGTGCGCGTGACCCGTCATATGGGTCTCGGCGTGCGCGGCGAGGACATCGTGTACCTCGATCTGACGCACAAGCCGCGGGAGTTCCTCAAAAGCCGGCTGGGCGGCATTCTCGAAATGTACCAAACCTTCGCCGGCGTGGATCCCTACACGAACCCGATGGAAGTCTTCCCTTCCATGCACTACACGATGGGCGGGTTGTGGGTGGGGTACGAAAAGGACGCCCGTACCGGCGGCATCGTCCGCGTGCACCCGAAGAACCACGCTACCACGATCCCGGGGCTGTATGCCTGTGGCGAGTGCGACTTCGCTTACCACGGGGCCAACCGGCTCGGTGCAAACTCGCTGCTCAGCGCGAGCTTCAGCGGGCGGGTCGCCGGTGACGCCGTGATTGCCTACTTGAAGAACCAGAAATCGAGCGCCGAAACGGTTCCCCAGAGTGTGTACGACGCGGAACGCCAGCGACAGGACGAACGGAACCGGGCTTTGTTGGCGCGCACGGGGGGCGAGAATGCCAGCACGCTGCATCGCGAGTTGGGCGAGATCATGTCGGAGTACGTCTTCGTCGAGCGCGACAACGCCGGCCTGGACCGCGCCCTGGCCGCGATCGCCGAACTTAAGGCGCGCTCACAGAAGATTTCGCTCGACGACCGCAGCGAGTGGACCAACCAGTCCCTGCCGTGGGCCCGGCAGGTACAGGACATGATCGTGCTGGCCGAAGTCATGGCCAAATGCGCCCGGCTGCGGGACGAGTGCCGGGGCTCGCATTACAAGGCGGAGTTCGAGCTTCAGCCGCCGGCGGGCAAGTTCCCGGGCGACCCGGAATACGAAGAGTTTAAGGCACGTTGGAAAGCGAATAATGAGAAATGGCTGAAGCACTCGATCGCGACGCATACGCCCGACGGGCCGCAGATCGAGTACTGGCCGGTGGATGTATCGGTGATGCCGCCGGAAACACCGCGGGATTATCGCTGACGCGTGGCGGGCGGCAGGCCGCACCGACGTGGCGAGCAGCAACGAGGTTGGCGTACGATGGAGTCGAAGTTCATTCACTTCCGCATCAAGCGGCAGGACAGTCCGCAGTCGCCCCCGTACTGGGAAGAGTTCAAGATGCCCTACGCGCCGCAGCACAACGTGGTCTCGGCGCTGATGTACCTGCGCGAACATCCGGTGAACATTCACGGCGAGCGCCGTCCCCCCGTCGTGTGGGAAAGCAATTGCATGGAGGAAGTCTGCGGTTCGTGCACGATGATCATTAACGGGAAGGTGCGCCAGGCGTGCGCGGCGCTGATCGACGATCTGGAGCAGCCGATCGTGCTGGAGCCGCTGACCAAGTTCCCCGTGGTGCGCGATCTACTGGTGGATCGGCAGAAGATGTTCGACGCCCTGATGCGGGTCAAAGCCTGGGTGCCGCTGGACGGCACACAGGATATCCACCAGCCCGGGCCGCGGATTTCGCCCGTCGAACAGTCACTGCGGTACGTGTTCTCGCGGTGCATGACGTGCGGCTGCTGTATGGAAGTCTGTCCGCAGTACCACGACAACTCCGAATTCATCGGTCCGGCCCCCCTGGGCCAGGTGTTGCTGCACAACACACACCCGACCGGGGGATACTTCAAGGCCGAGCGGCTGCGGGCAATCATGGGCCCCGGTGGAATCACCGACTGCGGCAACGCCCAGAACTGCGTTAAGGTCTGCCCCAAGGACATCCCACTCACGCAGGCGATCGGCCACCTGGGGCGGCAGACCACGGCACAGTGGCTGCGCGATCTCTTTGCCACGTAGCCCGCGCGGTACACTGCGCAGCCAGGGACAATGGGCGAAGCACGCACCATCCTGGCCGCCCAAGTGTTTTCCGGGGATATTCCGGGACTGCATCTGATCGCTCTGCCCGTACTGCTGGTATTGTCCGCCCTCTGCTCGGGCAGCGAAGCCGTGCTCTTTTCTCTGACGCCCCTCCAGCGGGAACGGGCCGCCGCCAGTCCGGACCCCCTGCGCCGCCTGGCCGCCCGGTTGATGGAGCGCCCGCGGCAAGCCTTGCTGACCATTCTGGTTTCCAACACAGCCGTCAACGCGTTGCTCTTTGCCACCTCGTATGTGGTCTTCCGCAATCTGGCGGCCAGCGTGGGGACGTGGGTCACGCCCATATCGGCCGCGGTCAGTGTCCTGATGGTCGTCGTGTTCGGCGAGGTCGTGCCGAAGACGGTCGGAGTGCAACTGGCTGATCCGCTGGCACGTTACGTCGCGCCGGTCGTGCGGCTGGCCCAGTGGGTCGTGTGGCCGGCGGCGCGACTGCTGGATGTGCTGCTCATCGAACCGTGTCTACGGATCGCGTTCGGTACCGAGCGGGAGCGTACGGCGGACAGCGCCGCCCTCACACCGGCCGAGCTGAAAGCCCTGCTGGAGCTCAGTCGCCGGAGCGGGGGGCTCAAGCCGCTCGAGGACACGTTTCTGCGGCCCATTGTGGATCTGGGGGAGCTGCGGGTCCGGGACGTGATGGTCCCGCGGGTGCAGATCACGGCGTATGACGTGAATGCCAGTCCCGAGGGGCTGCGCGCGCTGATGCGACAGACGCGCCACAAGAAGATTCCCGTCTACGACGGTGCACTGGACAACATCGTCGGGCTTGTCTACGCGAAGGTCCTCTTCTTCAATCCCGACCGACCCTTGCGTCAGCTCGTGCAGCCCGTGCGCTTCGTGCCCGAAATCATCACCTGCGAACAGTTGCTCGTGCATTTCCGACAGACCCGCACACAACTGGCCATCGCGGTCGACGAGTACGGCGGCGTGGCCGGATTGGTGACGCTCGAGGACGTGCTCGAGCAAATCGTGGGCGAGCTGCACGACCCGGAGGAGCAACCCGAGGAGCCCGATATCCGCGTGCTGCCAGACGGACAGTATGACATCAGCGGGCAGCTCAGCGTGCGCTACTGGGTCGACGCCTTCGGCCTCTCCCCCCGCGTCGCCCACGTGGCCACCGTCGGTGGGCTCGTCATGGCAGAGCTGGGACGCGCCGCCGTCGAAGGCGATGTCGTGCGAATCGGAAACGTCGAGCTCACCGTGGCCCGCATACGGCGCCGGCGGATCGAGCGGCTGCGGCTACGCTTGCTGGACCGCGCCGACGGAGATGTGCGATGACCTTCGTTGCCCTGCTGATCTTGGCTGGGCTCGCTGTAATGCTGGGCGGGTTTTTCTCCGGCACGGAAACCGGCATTTACTGCCTCAACCGGGTACGGCTGCGGGTCGCTGCCGAACAGGGCCACCCGGCAGCCCGACGGATCGAGCATCTCATTCGGCGACCGGAAGAACTGGTCATCACCAGCCTCCTGGGAACAAACGTCGCGGACTACCTCGCCACCGTCGCGCTGACCGCGTTGTTCCTGACGATCGGTTCACCGCGCCTGGCCGAGCTGTACGCGACTGTCCTTGTCACGCCGCTCATCCTGGTGTTCGGCGGCGTGCTGCCTAAGGAGTGGTACCGGCGACGAAGCAACGATTTGCTGCTGCAAACGAGCTGGGTCTTGAACATCTGCGTGCAGGTGGCCCGCGCGCTGGGGCTGGTATGGGTGCTGCGCGGGCTGGCGCGCGGGCTGGTACGTTGGATCACGCCGCGGCAGGCCGACGAGCCCGAAGAGTGGCTCTCGCCGCGGGCCCGAACACTGCACCTGCTGCGCGAGGGGGCGGCGCGCGGCGGGCTGACAATGTTTCAGCGCGACTTGATCGAACGGGTGCTCAACCTGTCGGAGGTGCGGGTGGCCGATGTGATGATCCCGCGGGCCCGCATCGCGGCCGCCCCGGTGGATCTGCCACGCGACGAGTTCCTGCGGATCGCACGCATGGCGCACTTCTCGCGTTTGCCGGTCTACGACCACGACCCGCGTCGGATGGTGGGGATTGTCAATGTGTACGACGTCCTGACGGACCCGGAGGCGCGTCCCGTCGCCGCGCACGCCCGCCCGCCGCTGATCCTCGCACCCGGTGTCAGCGTATCGGCGGCCCTCGTACGTATGCAGCGCGCGCGGCAGGCAATGGCGATCGTCGCCGACTCCAGCGGTCACTGCCTGGGGATTCTGACCATTAAAGACCTCGTTGAGGAGCTGGTCGGCGAGCTTGAGGTCTGGTAGCTTTGCCGCCAGTCTTCCGGTTGTTTGGGACACCTTGCGCGCTATAGTCTGTTGGTGAAACGCTGCGCTAGCACAGCAGGACTGCCGGCCGCCGCTCAGTGTCCCGTCCAGTCCGCGGCGCGTCCGACAGTCGCCAGTCGATCCCGGTGCGTGTGACATACCGGCCGGGACGCTGGGATGGAGTCAGAGGGCGGCGTGGTGTCGGCGTGATCGCGCGTACCCGCCGCCACAGACAAATCGCGGAGTCGTCTTGCTTGTCGACCCGGCGGGAGCCCCGTGAGCGTGCGTCGGCGCTTGGGGAGCCGTCCACGTGGTGGGCGGTGAAGGGCCGCAGCGAACGCGGGCTCCCGCGGGGTGTGCCTCGCCGGTGTCGCCGCAGAGTACATCGGTCCATCAGGTTTGCGCAGGCAAGCGCTGTCGTAATCACCGGCTCCGCAAGCAGGGTTGACCGGACCTCCGGTGCCCTCCGGCGTGGAAGAAGCACAGGGATGACTGCGTAGCACGGGCGGAGCGGTGCCATGCCGTGCGCAAGCCAAACCCGGCCCGGCGGCTCGGCAGAGCGGACCCGCAGGGGGTGTGCACGGCGAGGCTCACAACCGCGCCGATAGACGCGGCGTGTTTGTGCGAAACGAAGCGTAGTGTATTATGCCTGCGATCAGCATTAGCTGGCGGGGCGTAGCTCAGCCTGGCTTAGAGCGCGTGGTTTGGGTCCACGAGGTCGCAGGTTCAAATCCTGTCGCCCCGAGTCAACGGGCAGGAAGAGTTCTCAAGCCCTTCTCCGTTCGGGTGTTATCGGTGTTTCAGACGAACGTGGGCCAGGCCTTGAGTTCGAAACTCGGGGCCCCCGGCCGGTGTGTGGTTGGGTGCTGAGATCGCCGATACTTGAAAGTGGCCACGCCGTAAGCTATCATTGTGGTGCGACTGATGTGATAATCGTTCCCTTGGCAGTAAGCGCCCCCTGCAAAATCGCGGGGTGGCCGAACCCAAGGGACTATTTATGCGCACAGCCTTTCTTGTTGATGGCGGGTTCTTTCTCAAGCGGTATTACCGGCTTCAGGGCAGCAAGACCCCGCTGGAAGCCGCCCAAGCCCTCCACCGGATGTGCCGCGATCATCTGGTGGATAAGCCGCGCGGGCCGAAGTCGGAGCGACGACGAATCAGCCACCTCTACCGCATCTTCTATTATGATTGCCCGCCGCTGACCAAAAAGGCCCACAATCCAGTCACACGCCGGCCAATCGACTTCTCGCAGACGGCACTCGCCAAGTGGCGCCTCCAGTTTTTCGAGGAACTCAAGAAGCTGCGCAAAGTAGCGCTGCGTCTCGGCTATCTCAACGAGCGCTCCGCGCACTGGATCCTTCGGCCGGAAGTGCTCAAGCGTTTGCTGTCTGGCGACCTATCGCTCGACAAGTTGGCCGAGAACGACGTCAGATACGAGATCCGCCAGAAAGGGGTGGATATGCGGCTTGGCCTCGACATCGCGTCCTTAGCATACAAGAAGCAAGTCGACCAGATCGTGCTCGTGGCAGGCGATAGCGACTTTGTCCCCGCTGCGACGCTTGCCCGGCGTGAGGGCATCGACTTCATTCTCGATCCAATGTGGGCCTCCATACCTGACGACCTGCACGAGCACATAGACGGCCTTCGCTCTGTGCTGCCGCGCCCACGCTCCGAGGGAAAGATCACAGGTGGCGATGTTGGCGCGACCGACGAGGCTATGAACCACCCGGATTCGGAAGGATTTCGCTAACTCTCGCGTTGCGCAGCGCATAGCTAACAAATACTCGTCGGAGGGGAACCTGGTACTCGGGCTGGCGTGTGGCATCGACGATCGAGCGCGCGACGCCGTCAAACCGATGTCAGTTAGCTCGACTGCCGGCCCCGCCGGCCGAATCGCCTTGTACACCCACGAGCGCCGACCGTTTTTTGAAAGGCCCGCGCGGGCTGCCAGAATCCAGCGGATAAGCGCGAGGTCACCGTCGCCGTTTCGCTTAGATCCTTATCGGACGGCACTTACGGATGCCAAGGCTCGGGCAAACCCGGTAGCGGCGCCTACCGGACGTAACGAAAACGCAGTGACCGCGCACGCCACGCCGGCGCACCCGGCAGTCACAGCGCCCGACCCCACGCCGCGTGCGGCTGGCCTGGCCCCGGTCGGGTACAATAACGAAGCTGTCCGGCGATTCCGCGTCCGGCACTCATCCTCAGGACGCATCGCCCCGGTCCGACGTGGAGCGCCGGTCACTTGGAACGAGGTGTCTCATGTCCCGAGCGGTTTTCGCCTTGCTGCTGCTGGGTGCCGCGGCGGCGGCCTGCGGCCAAACGGGAAGCGACCCGATCCCGTGGCAAACCGACCCGCAGCGGGCGGTACAGATGGCGCAGACCTCCAACTTGCCCCTGATGGTCTACGTGCTTCCGCCTGACCGCGAACGCAATCGCGACGCCGAGAAAATCGAGAACCGCCAGGAGCGCGCCCTGCGCGATCCAGCGGTGCTCAAGCTCGTGCCGAAGTTTGTCCCGCTGCGACTGTCGCGCGGCGTGCACCGCGAGCGGGTAAAGGAATTCGGGTTTTCGGAGGCCGCCGGATACGAAATCCGCTTTGTGTCGCCAGACGGACAGGTGCTTGGCGCCATGTCTCCCAGCGACGTGGGGGTGGCAGCATCCGTGGCGCTGCGGATGGCGGCCGCGTACGATGCCCACGTCAAGCGCGTGTATGCGCAGCAGGTCAAGCCGAAGCTGGACGATAAGGCTGCCAGTGCGGAGGACCTGAAAGCGGCCCTCATGCTCGTCAGTCGATTCAACATGACGACGGCGGATCAGTCCGTGGCTGCTTTGCTGGACCGGGAACGGCTGGACGCCGGCGTGCGCGCCACCGTCTACGAAACCCTGGCCGGCCTGGCCACCAAAAACGCGATCGCGAAGCTTCTGGAGCGCGCCCGGGCTAACGACACGGCGGCGGTCAAGGCTCTGGAAAAAACGACGCCGGTCGGTGCAGAGCTGCTGCTGCCGGAGCTCAAGGCGGACGCCGAACCGTTCGACTACCTCGTCTATCGGATCGTGACCAAGGTCTGCAATGTCAAGCACGTCAAGCCGGAGAAGTTCTTCGAGCAGGGAGACGCCCGGCAGAAGGCCGCGGAAGTGGCGCGGGTTACAGAGGCGGTCAAGGCGGCGGCAGAAAAGTGGAAAGCTCAGAATGAGTGAGATCGTCGATCTGCGCAGCGACACAGTCACGCGGCCGTCTCCGGGGATGCGGGCGGCCATTGCCGCGGCCGAGGTCGGTGACGACGTTTTCGGGGATGATCCGACCGTAAACCGACTCCAGGAACGGGCTGCGGCCCTTCTGGGCAAAGAGGCCGCCCTCTTCGTCCCCTCGGGCTCCATGGCCAACCAGGTTTCCATCCGCGCGGTGTGCGAACCGGGGGACGAGATCATCGCCGACGAAACAACGCACAGCTACAACTTCGAAACGGGTGGACCGGCTGCCCTGTCCGGCGTGAGCATGCGGCTGATCGCGGGTGTTCGCGGGCTCTTTACAGCGGAACAGGCGGAAGCCCTGATCCGACCCGACAATGCCCATTACCCGCATACACGCATGATCATCGTCGAAAACACGAATAACCGGGGCGGCGGAACGATCTGGCCGGTTGAGCAGGTCGCCAGCCTGCGGGCCCTGGCCGAGCGTCGGAATCTCCACCTGCACATGGACGGGGCGCGGCTGCTAAATGCCTGCGTAGCGCGGGGTCTTGCCCCGACGGACTACACTCAGCACGTGCATTCGGTTTCCCTGTGTTTTTCAAAGGGGCTCGGGGCACCGGTCGGCTCGATCGCGGCCGGTCCCAACTCCTTCATCCGCCGGTGCCATCGCTTCCGCAAGATGTTTGGCGGAGCGATGCGGCAGGCAGGCATTCTGGCCGCGGCGGCCCTGTACGCGCTGGATCACAACGTCGAGCGGCTGGCGGAGGATCACGCCAACGCCCGGCGACTGGCGGAGGCTATCGCGGGATTGCCTGGGATCCGGCTGGACCCCACGAACGTCGAGACCAACATCATCATCTTCGAGGTGGAGCCGCCGCTCGGCACGAGCGCCGACCTCGTGGCGCGTCTCCGCGAACGAGGGGTATGGGTGCTGGCAACCGGCCCCAACAAGGTGCGTGCCGTGACGCACCTCGATGTGTCCCGCAGTCAGATCGACCACGCTATCACGGTGTTCCGCCAGGTATGTCGAGCAGCGTAGCGGTCGGGGCGGCAACCCGCGGCGAAAGGGACGCTCACCGCGGAGTCGTACGTCTCGTATGAGGATTCGCAGCCTGCATCGCTGGCCGCGCACGGTAACAGCGGCGCTCGCGCTTCAGCGACGGTTGGCCCGCAGCGTGTGCGTGGAGCCGCTCTCTTGCGCGATTCGATTCGTAGCCGGCGCCGATGTCGCCATTACACGGTCCGGGCAGGCGGTAATCGCGGGCGTAGTGGTATGGAACGTACAAGAGCGGCGCGTGGTAACGCAGGCGATCAACCGGTCCCCTTGTCGGTTCCCGTATGTCCCCGGACTGCTGAGCTTCCGTGAGCTGCCGTGCACGCTCGCCGCTTTTCGCCGACTGCGCGTCATCCCGGATGCGGTGTTGTGTGACGCCCAAGGGCTGGCCCACCCGCGCCGCTGCGGACTGGCCTGCCACCTGGGTCTCTGGCTGAACCTGCCCACGGTGGGCTGTGCCAAGTCACGGTTGCTGGGCGAATACGCCGAACCGCCCGGCGAACGCGGCGCCTACAGTCCGTTGTGGCACGAGGGTGAGCAGGTCGGCGTCGTCCTGCGCACCCGTGCGAGCGTAAAGCCGGTTTTCGTCAGTCCCGGACACCGCTGCGACTTCGCCGGCGCGGTGCAACTCGTTCTCGAGACGACCGGCCGTTTCCGCCTGCCGGAGCCGCTGCGTCTGGCGCACCAACTCGTCACGGCCCAGCGTGCGACCGCCGACGCATCGGAAGACTGATCAAGTTTCCGGTCTTCGCCCCACACACAGCCGCTTGGGCGGTTGTCCGTCAGCCCGTATGCTGTCCGTATGACCCGCGACGACGTCTGCGCGAAGTTCATCGAAGCCGTGCCCTACCGACTGTATCCGTTTCAGGAGGAAGCACTCCTGGCGTGGTTCGAGTCGGAGGGAGGCATCCTCGTGTGCGCTCCGACCGGGATGGGCAAGACGCTCATCGCCGAAGCGGCGATCTTCGAGGCGCTGCATACCGGCACGCGGCTCTATTACACGACGCCGCTGATTGCGCTGACCGAGCAGAAATTCCGCGAGTTCCAGGACCTGGTCGAGCGCTGGGGTTTCGGGCGGGACACGGTTGGCTTCATCACGGGCAATCGCCGCGAAAACCCCGACGCGCTCATTCGTGTCGTGGTGGCGGAAATTCTGCTCAACCACTTGATCGCCGGCGACCCAGGGCTGGCGGACCTCGCGAATGTCGGCGCCGTCGTGATGGACGAATTCCACAACTTCAACGATCCCGAACGCGGTATCGTCTGGGAGCTTTCCCTCGTACTGTTACCCGCGCACGTGCGGGTCATGCTGCTGTCCGCTACGGTCGGCAACCCCTACGATTTTGCCGATTGGCTCAAGAACAAGCACGGCCGACGCGTACGCGTCGTTACCTCGACCGAGCGGCGTGTGCCGCTGGAATACCACTGGGTCGAAGACCGCCTGCTGACCGAGCTGCTCGTCCAGATGGTGGAGCGCGACGGCGACGACTATCACGCGCCGGCTCTGGTGTTTGCCTTCAATCGCGACGAATGCTGGGATTTGGCTGAAAAGCTCAAGGGCCTGCCTCTGCTTTCAGCGGCTCAGAAACGAGAGCTGGAAAACTGTCTGGCTCAATACAGGCAGGATCTGGCGGAAGGAGTTGGGCCCAAGCTCGCCCAGATGCTACAACGTGGCGTCGGGGTCCATCACGCCGGCGTCTTGCCGCGGCACAAGGAGATCGTGGAAGAGCTCTTCGGCCGCAAGCTGATACCTTATGTGTGCTGCACGGAGACGCTGGCGGCCGGTATCAATCTCCCGGCGCGGTCGGTCGTGCTCAGCACCCTGCTCAAAGGCAAGCCGGGCGAACGCAAGCCGATTCCGGCATCGTCCGCACACCAGATGTTCGGGCGCGCCGGCCGACCCCAATTCGATACCCGCGGCCACGTATACGCAGTGGCTCATGAGGACGATGTTAAAATCTACAAATGGCGCAAGCGCTACGAGCAGATTCCGGCCAACACCAAGGATCCGGGCCTGCTGCGTGTGAAAAAGGAACTGGAACGCAAAAAGCCGACGCGACGTTCTACGGAGCAATACTGGAGCGAAGGACAGTTCCGGACGCTGATCCAGGCTGGGCCTGCCAAGCTCTACAGCCGCGGCATGCTGCCGTACTCGGTGCTGATCTACTTGCTCACGCGCACGGGGACGCTGCGCGAGGTACGGGACTTCTTGAGCCGACGCTTCGCCGGCGCTGAAGCGCTGGAGCGCTTCGCCAAGCAGCTTGACTACATGCTGGCCAATCTCCAGGCGCTGGGTTATTTGACGCGCGCCGAGGATGGCGAACACGTCACGCTGCATGAGTCGATATACCGTCTTCTGAACTACCGCAGCGTCGACCCGCTGTTCGGCGAGTTTCTTGCGCAGCAGCTTGTCTACAGCAATTTCGACGAGAAGGTGCTGGCGCTCGAAGCCGTATTGGAAGTGCCACCCTCAATTCTCTCCCATGTGCGCATCCCGGACGACCTGCCGAAGGGCCCACTCCAGGAAAAAGTACTGGAACCACTGATGCTACAAATGGGCATCACCGTGGCGAAGCCGGTCGAAGAAGAGGAAGAAGAGGCGCCGCGGCGCCGGTGGGTCGATCCCTGGGATCGCGTCGAGCAAGAGCGGCCGCCGACTTTTCCCGAGATGCTGAAGATCGCGTTCGAGGCCCAACTGGCCGCACCGGAGCCCGCCTTCGTGCAGCCGAAGTGGATCGCCGGCGACGCTTTCCGGCGCGACTGCGAATTCTTCCGCTGCGTGCGTGCGCTTAACCTGATCAAACAGGAAGGCCTGATCCTGCGTCATTTGCTACGTCTGGTCATCCTGGCCGGCGAGTTGTTCGTGCGTACGGAAGACCCGGATTACCAGCGCATCGGTGAATTGGCGACCGCCACGTGCCAGCGGGTTGATCCGAAATACACCAACCGCTTTCTGGCCGAGGCGCGCAGCATGTATGAGTCCCTCAAACCACCGATGCTCAAGCCCCGCTGAACTGCGCGATTCGCACACCACGCGTGCGCGGTGTGCCTCCGGCCGTGCCGGAGCGGGTCACGGTTCGTGCCGTCGCGGGTGGTGGTCAACGTACCAGCGGATCTGCCGCGCCAAACCTATCAGAATGTCTGCCTCGTTGACATTCAGATCGATCCGGCCGAACAGATGCCGCAGGGCGTACTTCAGGTGGTCCGGGTTTTGCCCGAAGAAGAATCCAACGCGCTCCAGCGCATCAAAGAGCTTCTCAAACAGCACCTGCTTCTGCTCCTGTCGCGCCGGACCGGGGTCAATCGCCATGGGCAGCAGCGGCCGGCCGCTCGCCATCGACCATGCTCGCCGCAGCTCATAGCAGATTACCGTCGCTGAGGCCGCCAGGTTGAGCACCGGGTAGCGTTCGTCAGCCGGAATCGTGACCACGCGGTCGAAATGCAGCAGGTCCCTTGTCTGCAAGCCATAATCTTCGCGCCCAAACGCGAACGCCACCGGCCCGGACGCCGCGAAGCGCAGCGCCTCCTCGGCGGCTACGTCCGGCGGAATGGCAGCCTGCCGCCGATACAGCCCCAGCTTGGACGACGTCGCATACGTGCGCACACAACCGGCCAGTGCGGCCGGCAGGTCGGCCACCACACGCGCCTGGTCAAGAACCGACCGCCCATGCGCGGCATAGCCAACGGCGGCCTCCGCGCGCAGGTCGCAGCGGGGCGCCACAACTACCAGGTCCGAGAGCCCCATGTTCGCCATGACGCGGCAAATACTGCCGACATTCGCCGGCCCGCTCGGTGAGACAAGCACAATGCGTACTTGGGTCAACATGCCGCTATTCTATGGCCACGCTTACCGACCCCGTAGACGGTCCGCGCAGAACACGCCAAGTCGCGCGAAGGTCAGGGCGCCGCAACCAAGTGACGATTCACAACGCGAAGGCGCCCTGTCTGAACCCCGGCTCGTCCGCCTGCGACCATCCGGCCACGCCCTTGACAGGTTCGGATCCGGCGCGCCGCCAGTTTGCGAATTCCGATTTAGACTACCGTACATGCACCACCGCACCGTAACCTGGCTGCGCCGCCGCCTGGATCACCCCCTGTCGGTCGTGCTGCTGATTGCTGCGGCGTACGCCGGCTATCTCGGGCTTCGTTGGCACCGGTTTGGCGGCGATTGGTCACGTTTTATCTGCGCAGGCGACGAGTTTTGCGACCCGAAACGCGTAACCGCCGGCGTGTTCGTGCGCCCACGAAGCAGCGGCTACGACGGACAGTTCTACTACCGACTGGCGCTCGACCCGTTTTCCCGCCGTCGCTCAGACTTCGGTGTCCAACTTGACGCGCCGGCCTACCGCCACCAGCGCATCGTCTATCCACTGCTGGCCTGGCTGGTGTCGGCCGGGAACCCGCAGCACGTCCCGGCGGCGCTGGTCGGACTGAACTTCGTCGGCCTGCTGGTCCTCGCCGCGTTGGCAGCCGTATGGGCGCGCACCGTCGGCCGGCACGCACTGTGGGGGCTGCTCATCGCACTGTACCCGGGGTTCGTGGCTACCTTCGTGCGGGACCTGACAGAGATCGTGCAGGCCTGCTTTCTGGTCGGCGCCCTGCTGTGTTTACAACGTGGCCACCCGATGTGCGCCGGGATCCTTCTCACCGTGGCCGTCCTTGCACGCGAAACGGCACTCGGTCTGGCCGGTGGCATCGGGTTATACATGGCGGTCGGGGCAATTCGCGGGCGAAGTGACGCGCTGCGTTACTGGCCCGCGTGCCTGCTACCCGTCGGGATCTACCTCGCGTGGCAAGTTGCCCTGCGCTGGTGGTGGGGCGAATGGCCGCTTTCCGCCAGTGATGGATCACTGGGACCGCCCTTCGTCGGTTTCGTCCGGTTCCTGAATCAGCTCGAGGCCACATCCGGACCGCTGGCAGGCGTGTGGGTTGCTGAACTTTTGTTTCTGGGCCTCTTCACCGTCGGCGTGCCGTGGTCCTGGCGCCGCGCATCCTCGTTGCCGGTCGTCCGTGCAGCCTGGGTCCTGTATGCACTGCTGGCCACCGTGCTGACCACCAAAATCTGGGTCGACGACTGGGCGTTTTTTGCGGGCGCTGACAGAGTTCTACGTGTTAGGCGCCGCCATCCTGATCGCAGCGGCGGGGCGCCTGCGATTTCTCATCCTGACCCTGCTGCCGCTGGCATGGCTCATTGCAGCCCGCACGCACAGGCCGGGGTAGGCGCAGCGCCGCGCATGCCGGGCCGCAACTGCGCGTTCGCCGCGCTCAGCGCGACCGCCTGCGGCCTCGCCCTGCAGCCCGCCCTGCGCCGTCGGGCAACGACCCCAGCTTGCGGTAGCCGATCAGAATCCGGTCGTCCGTCTCGTTCGGCAAGCGATACGGCACGAACCCGATCGGCGTCAGGAAGCATGCGCCGGCCACCGAGGAGGCCTGCGGTACCTCCTCCGCGACAGCGCGCTGCGTCTTGAAGAACCAGCACTCCCCCCCGGGGCACATCAGCCCGGCGGCATACTCGACCAAGACCGACAACGTCGCCACAGCCCGCGCGACGACCACCTCGAACTGCTCGCGATAACGAGGATCCTCGGCCAGTGATTCCGCCCTTCCCCAAACGGCGGCCACATTCGTCAATCCGACACCGGCCACGATGCGCTCCAAAGCAGCGACTTTTTTTCGCGTCGCGTCCACGAGAGTTACGGTCGCGCTCTCGCACACGCAGGCCAGCGGGATTCCTGGCAGCCCCCCGCCCGTGCCCAGATCGACCACCCTGCGGCCATCGACGCCCGGTACGTGTACCCACAGCGCAAGGCTGTCGCAGATATGGCGTCGCCAGAGCGTCCCTGGATCGCGTGCCGCCGTGAGGTTGATGTGACGATTCTCCGTCAAGAGCAGATCGACGAACCTGACCAGGCGCCCGTATGCGACCTCGCTGACCGGGTATCCGCATTGGACAAGCTGCGTGTAGGTCATAGCCTGTAAGGCGCGGCGTGGCACCGGCTGATCCGCGGCGACTGCCCGCTGGACCGCGTGCATGGTACCATGTCGCCCGACCATGAAACCGACAAGCCGTGCAAAAAACGATCCCCGCAACCAAGAAAGCCAGGTGAAACCGGCGCGCGTTGAAGCTCCAGCCGCACCAGCACGCCCGCAGATGGCCACCTTCGTACGTGTTGGCTACATCGTCTTCTTTCTGGCCGCCTGCTTCGCGGGCATGCTGGGCGTGCATCATACGAACGACACGTGGATTGCGATCGCCACCGGCCGGTACATTCTGGAAAATGGCAAGGTTCCCGTTCTGGACCCGTTCAGCTACACGTTTTACGGCAAGCCGTTCTTCAACCAAAACTGGCTGACGCACCTCGTCTTCTACTGGTTCTATGACCGCATTGCTCCGGACGCGGTCGTGTTTCTGTTCTGGTTTCTCGCCGCAACGGTGTACGTCCTGGTGCTCTACGCTTGCTGGCTGCGATCACGGTCGTGGACCGCGTCACTCCTGGCGGCCGGTGTTGTAGCCGCCGCAGCTCGCCATTATCTGGACATCCGCCCGCAAATTTCGCTGTATTTCTTGCTGTCGATTCTGTGCGTCTTACTGCACCAATGCTGTGTCTCACGGACGCGGCGGCCCTGGTGGCTCGGCCTGCTGTTCTTCCCGATTCTGTTCGTGTGGGGCCACGCACACGGCAGCTTCGTGTTCGCCTACGGTTTAACGGGGATGTTTGTGGGATGCTGGATTCTCAGTCACGCGTGGCGACGAATCCGCCTGCGGCTTGGCATCCCCGTGCGCACCGGCAGTGGACCGGCAGCCAGCGCGGCCCAGGTAGCGGTCATCTGCGCGGCAGCCCTCGCCGCGGCAGCACTCACTGTGGCTGTCGGGCCCTACGGCCTCGGGAACTTCAAACACCCCAAAGTCGTCGCGGGCAGCGAGGTGTTCCGCAACGTGGCCGAGTGGCACCCGCCCTACGTCACCGTCGGACGCGGGCTGCCCGTGTGGCCATTCTGGGTGGCTTTCGCGATTATGATCGGGTCGATCCTGCTCACGGTCCTCGTGCGGGCGGCAGCGCCAGCGTCGGCCAGTCCCGAGGCAGCCAAACGACCGCCCACCGCGGCCCCGCCATTCCTGCTATTCGATTTCGCGCTGATCGCGGTCGGGCTGTATATGGCGCTCTTCGCACGCCGGTTCGCACCGCTTTTCTATGTCTGCGCCACGCCTCCAATCGTCGTTCTCCTGGTGCGGCTAGCGGCGGGAATTCGCAGTACCGTTCAGCATCGGGGACGGCTCGTCCTGGCAACGGCCGCATGGCTGGCCGGCGCGTTCTTCTTCCCATGGACAGCTCGGGCGGCGTATCGGGACCTGGTGAAGAAGTACGAAGGTATGCCGGGCTTTGATCTGCTGCGCCGCTTCACGACGGCCGAACAAAATCCCCTGGACGTGATCGAAATGCTGCGTCCCGTCCAGACGCCGTTCAACGTGCTGACCGAATGGACAGTGGCAGGCGTGGTGCTCGCGGAGCTGCCGAAGGCTCGCGTGTGCATGGACGGTCGAGCTCAGCAGGTATACGACGAGGCGCACTACCTCCGGTTTACCGCGCTTTTCGACCCCTACCGTTTCGATCCCGCGCAGGCACGACGGTTCGTCGACCAGCGCTGGGGCGAGCAGGGCTTCCAGACAGAAGCCGTGCTGCTACGGTTCGGCTTTGGCGAAACGATGCCGCTGACCAACCTGCTGGCGGCCAGCCCCGAGTGGGTTCCGGTGGTGTTTAACGCCCGCGCCGTGCTGTTCGTGCGCCGGGGGACTCCCCTGCTGAGCGAGCTGGGGACCCTGGAACGGGCAAACAAGCTGAAGTGGCCGGTAGCAGCGTCCACGCCCGCTGGCCGAGCGTTTCTGATCCTCGCTACGGAGCCGCCCGACCCGCAGCGGGCGCTTGACCTCCTCGATGAAGCCCTCAAGAACGATCCCGCCGTTGGACTGATGGCTTACCCGGCGATCGGTGAAGCTTGGCGGACGCTGGGACGGGCTGCGGACGGCGCGGCCTACTTTCAACGCGAGCTGGAACGTCTCCGATCTCCAGAGTTCCCGCTTGGCGAGGAGCAGCGCCGGCGACTTCAGCAGGAGGCCGAGCGCATGCTTCGACAACTCCAATGGGAGGCCGCAGGCCAGTAATGAAACCGTGTCCTGTCAGACCTCACCGCTCCTGACGGTCTATGCCTGCGGATAACGATGCCCGAAACGCAAAATCCACAACGACCGGCAGGTGATCGTACACGCCACGCTCGGGATCCATCAGGACGTCGCTCTTGTCGAGCCCTGCGGCTTCCAGCTCCTCCGCCGTCATAGTCGTTGTGTCCAGCACGAAGCGATGCACCGCGTCCAGCACACTGTCGGTGTACACGACGAAGTCGAGCCGCCCGGGAGCGAACTCCGAAGTATCATCCCGCCAGGTCCAGTCCTCCGCACCCCGGGCGTTATGCGGGGGCCGGGCGTCCGCGAGCGGCGTGTCGTCCCAATCCGGACGAAAGTCCGGCCCGTACGCCGCCTCATCGAAAATATCTCCCTCCAGTAGCGTTTGCAGGGGCTGCGGCCCCCCCACCAGGTTGAAATCCCCGACAATCACGACGGGGGTGCCCGACGGCAGGTCGATGTCGCCACCCGGGAGCCGCGCGTCGCGCACCCAGCTCGCAATGGCGTCCGACTGCTTGCGCCGCAACGCTTCATTCTCATTCCCCCCACAGCATTTGTGATGGGTGTTGACCACGTACAGGTCGCGAGGGAAGGCTGCCCGCGGCAAGCGCACCAGAACCATCGCGATGTCGCGATGCCCCGCCGGCGTCGGACGCTGCCGGGTCATCTCCAAGGGGTACTTGCTGGCGATCACGTTGTCGCCTGCCTGGAAAGCGTACCAGCTAACGCCAGTCGGCAGCGGGGCAAGCTGCGTCATGAGCTGCGACACATCCTCGGCTGTCCGCTTTGGGGCCCGTGCGGCGTCGCCCTCGCGTGGCGATTCTCCGATTTCTTGCAGCGCCAGCACGTCGGGGTCGAGCGCTGCGACCAGGCGCGCGAAAGACGCAGAACGCCTGGCGTTCACGTCGGGGAAGATGCTGTTCCAGTTCACGTTATAGCTGACCAGGCGCAAGACCTGCCCGGGCGGCCGGTCGATGAACGTCCCTGTTGGGGGGCGCGGGGCAATCAGAACCGGCTCGGGCGTGCCCGCGACCGAACTGGCCGCTGCCGGAGCGGTCGTCGAAATCACCCCGGGCTTCGCACCGCCTGCACCCGCTGCGTTTTCGGGGGGCGCCTTCCGCTCGCACGCGGCCAGCGCCAACAAACCGCACACCAAACCGGTCGCAGCCACTCGCAGGGCTTCCTCGCGCGTGGCCCGGAATCCAAGATTCATTTCCGTTCTCCTCAATCCCACCAACCTTGTGCGAGCGTATACGCCCAGCATGCCCGGCCCGTCAAGCCGCACCCGCAGAAAGCACAGTCGTAGTAAAATGCGGCGATGCCCGAGTTGCCGGAAGTAGAAACGATCGTGCGCTCCAACCGCGCCAAGCTCCGCGGGCGCCGGATCATCGCTTTCGAATCGCGCTGGCCGAAAAACGTGTTGCCGGACCTGCGTACGGTGCAACAGGCGGTGCGTGACCGAGTGATTGTCCAAGTTCGCCGGCGTGGCAAGTTCATCATCTTCTGTCTGAACGACGGTGCCCGACTGCTGATTCACCTGCGCATGAGCGGGCGCCTGGAGTGGGCCGACCCCGGCCAGCCGGAGCCCCCGCATGTCCGCGCTTCCTGGGACCTCGACGACGGCCGGCGGCTGCTATTCTGCGACGCCCGCAAGTTCGGCCGCATCATTTACACGCGCGAGCCGCGGCTGGTTACGGGCACCCTTGGCTGCGAACCGCTCGACCCCCGCTTCACGCCGTCGCGGCTGGCGGCGCTGCTTCGCAACCGGCGCCGGCAGCTCAAGCCCCTGCTGCTGGATCAGTCTGTGATCGCCGGTCTGGGCAATATTTACACGGATGAAGCGCTGTTCCGCGCCGGGCTGCATCCGTTGACCCGCGCGGACCAGCTCAACGACCGGCAGATCCGCCGCCTGCACCGTGCCATCCGGGCGGTGCTGCGCGAGGCAATTCGCCGGCACGGAACCACGATTGACTGGATTTACCCAGGTGGCTGGATGCAGAAACATCTGCGAGTCTATGGCCGGGCCGGCCAGCCGTGTCGGCGGTGCAAAACACCAATCATCGCCTTGCGCGTGGCCCAACGTGGGACGCATGTCTGTCCCCGATGTCAGGACGGAATGCCACACGCGGCCATCGCGCCAGGGCGCAAGTGGAAACAACGCAAAAGAAACTGAGGACGCCGTCCGGACGTAACATGTGTGGTATCGCCGGCATTCTTAGCCTTTCGCCCACAACGCGTGTCGACGACGCTGAGCTGGACCACATGACGAGTCAGCTTCGTCATCGTGGTCCTGACGACGCCGGGCGCTACGTCGATCCTGAGGGTCGGTGTGCGCTGGGATTCCGGCGCCTCGCAATCATCGATCTCCAGACTGGCAACCAACCAATGGGCAATGAAGACGGCACCGTGTGGGTCGTCTTCAACGGCGAAATCTACAACTATCGAGAATTGCGCGCGGAACTGCGGCAGCGTGGCCACCGGCTGGCCACACAATCCGACACAGAAACGATTCTCCATCTGTACGAAGAACACGACACCGGCTGCTTCCAGCGGCTCGCCGGCATGTTCGCCGTGGCCCTGTGGGACGCGCGTCGCGGCCGGCTCATTCTGGCGCGCGATCGGTTTGGCAAGAAGCCGCTGCTTTACGCCATCCACAACGATCGCCTGTATTTCGCCAGTGAGGCGAAGGCTATTCTGGCCGTTCCGGGCCTGCGGGCGGCCATCGATCCTCAGTCGCTGCACCGTTACCTGCTGTTCCAATACGTTCCGGCCCCCCACTCTATTTACCGCGGTTTTCGCAAGGTGCTGCCTGCGCACTTCGAGGTGCACCCGTCGCCACCGGGGACCGCGCCCTCGCAGCGGTACTGGCAACCGGCGCTCAGGCCGTTTTGCGGCACATACCGCGACGCGCTGGCGCGCCTTGACGAGCTTCTTACCACGGCGGTCCGCAGACGGCTGATTGCTGACGTGCCGCTGGGGGCATTTCTGTCCGGTGGTATTGACTCTTCCATCGTCGTCGGCCTCATGCGTCGTCTCGACGTTTGGCCGCTGCGCACGTTCTCCATCGGCTTCGCCGACCGCGCGTACGACGAGACCACGTGGGCCCGGCAGGTTGCCGAGCGCTTTGAGACCGAACACCACGAGCATATTCTCCTGCCGCAGATACGCGAGGTACTGGACGCGCTGGCCTGGCACTACGACGAGCCCTTTGCTGACTCCTCCGCCATTCCCACATATTGGGTATCGCGCTGGACGCGTCAGTCCGTGACCGTCGCGCTGACCGGCGACGGCGGCGACGAGTGTTTTGCCGGCTACGACCGCTACCGCGCCGTCCAGGCCGCCGCTCGGCTCGACCACCTGCCGGCGGCGAGTCGACGGCTGCTCGCTCGTGCTGCCGCCCTTTTGCCGCATCACGCACCGCGCACGACTTCGCACCGGCTGTATCGCTTCGCCACCGCGCTGGCCGAATCCCCGCCGTTACGTTATCTGGGTTGGGTGAGCATTTTCCCGCCCGCGATGCTGGCCAGCGGCTACCTTGACGGGTTTCACAAGCAACTGGATTTTGATGAGCCGGTCGACTGGTTCCGGAAGCTATACCATCAGGCACCCGGTCCGCCGACCAATCAGGCGATCCACACGGACTTCGCGAGCTATCTACCCTTCGATCTGCTGACCAAGGTCGATGTCGCCTCCATGGCGTGCAGCCTGGAATGCCGGGCACCATTTCTAGACCACGAACTCGTCGAGTTCGCACTCTCCCTGCCGCTCTCGTGGCGACTCGGCGTGCAGGGCAGCAAGCGCATTTTGAAGGACTGGGCGCGAGATCTGCTGCCCGCCTCCCTGCTAAGGCGTCCCAAAATGGGCTTCGGCGTCCCCGTCGGCGCGTGGCTAAGGCAAGAATTACAGGACCTTCTTCGGGAGCACGTCCTCGCGACTGACAGCCTGCCAAGTCGCATCTTCAGGCGGCAGTTCCTCCAACAACTCGTGGAGGACCACATCGCCGGCCGCAGCAACCATGAGCACCGCCTTTGGGCCCTCCTGATGCTCTCCCTGTGGCACGATCGCTGGCGTCCGGCCAGTGACTTCTGAGCCATCGACCTGTTCCGGCCGATCTGTATTAGTACCGATGGCTTAAGGCGGAAGAGCGGCGGTCTGCAATGGCACAGCCCGAGCAGTGCAGCGTGGACGACCTTCTGAAACAGGCAGCGACGCTAGCCCACGAAGCACAAGCCCACTTGGCAACGACCACCGACGCCCCTGCGCCGCCCCCACCGGAAACGGCCGCGCAGGACCCACAACTCGCACGAATCTTGCGACTGCAAGTCCCCGTAATCGTGCAGCTTGCGCAACGGCCGATGTCCATCGCCACGGTTCGCAACCTCTCGGTCGGCTCGATTCTGGAGTTCAACAAGTCGGTCGATGAAGAACTCGACCTGCTTATCGCGAACCGCTGCATCGGCCGGGGTAATTGCGTCAAGGTCGGCGAAAACTTCGGCCTGCGCATCAACCAGATCTGCAACAAAGCCCAACGCATCCGGTCCATGGGACCGCCATAGGGCGGTAAGCTCCGAATCGGCCGCAGGACACGTTGAACCGCCAGGGCCGCCGTGCATCGTGCGGTCGCCCCAACTTATACACAGGCTGCCGCACACGCTCCACCCTCTTTCGTCGCCCCGATGCTGAGCAGCGTAACACGTCGTCCCGGCAGAGTCGTAACGCAGAAACCAGCGTCCGCGTAAAGCCAACTGAATGTACCGCACGAAAGCGACCTCGAGAAACCCTTGGCTCGGCTACGGCGGCCCTTCCGGCGCACGCGAAAGAAACCCGACGCTGGACGCGAAGCAGCGCTCCCGGAACGCACGGCGCTGCGCGTCATCCTGCTGATCAGCAGCCCGCAGGTCTTCCAAGTTCGCGTTGCAGCGGTCGCAATCGGCCTGGAAGACGTGAAAGTCAACGTAATGTTCCCAATCTTCGTCCAGCGCCCCTAGCAGGTAACGTCCGAGGGTAGAGCGCTTAAGGCACGAAATCCCCTCTTCACGCCAAATGCGCCCCACTGTGCTTTCCCCGGCCAGGTCGGCCTCGTCGCACGTAGGCAGATCGGGAATGTTCTGCGCCAGCTTACGCCACTGCTCGAGGACGCGGAACTTGATCCCGGCCACAGCCGGCTCCGTGAGTCCGAGGTCGGCCGCCACCTGTTTGTTCCGCAGCCCGAGAACAACCAGCATCTCAATGACGATCAGGTCCTGAAAGCGGCCCTGCGACGTGCATTGCTCGACCCATTGCCGCAAGCACTGCACGAGCGCGCGACGCTGGGCTTCCAGCAACTCCTGTGTGCCGATGCGGCGACTCGGTGTGTCCTCGTCGACCCAGGCTGATAGCCCCTCTTCGAGGTCAAGCTGTTCGAGACTCTGGCGTTGGCCTTTTGGTCGCCGCCGCACGTGGTCGCTCAGCTTGTTTCGTAGGATTGCAAACAAATACGTTTCGAGCGAGCGGCTGGCGTCGTATCCGGCCAGACTGCGCAGCAACCCCAAAAACGTATCCTGCACGAGGTCTTCTGCCTCGCTCCGCTCCGCCAGCATGCGCCGCGCGAAGCTCAGCAACCGCCCCTGGTAGCGATCGATCAGTTCGCGCCAGGCCTGGCCGTCCCCGCGACGGACGGCGTCGATCAGATACAGTTCCGCTTCATCGAGGGCCATTGCGGGCGTTCCGGACGCGCCACCAGCAATAACAGGTGGGGCGGCCGCCCCTGAGCATACTTCACCCGCCCGTCCCGGCCAACCCTCGGCGGTAACGCTTGTATCGTCGGCGCCCGCCCTACCGCTCACGCCGTGCAGCCCTTACGACGTGCCGGCCATGCCAGCGTGATCAAACCCAGCACCGCCGCACCCGCGGCGACGCCGAACGTGCTCCACTCGTCAGACGATATGTCATGCAGCGCTTCCCATTGTTGCTCCGTGGCGACTCGTACGATGCCCCACGCCATACTCCCGGCCCAGACGGTTCCGCAGATCAGCAGTGCGCACCCGACCAAGCCACGCACGGCATGGCTCCGGCCCTGTCCCCGGCGAGCGGCTACCAAAGCGATCGTTCCTGCCACAAGCATGACCGACGCTATCCCCACCCTGGTCACCCCCGGCGCACCGACGCGGTCAACAATGCCCTCGGGGCGCCACAACCAGGGGCCGTAGACACTCTGATGACCGGAAGACATCAGCGCTTCGTACGAGCCCCACCGCAGACCCGGTCCGAGGGCCAATACAAGCCCAATCAACAGTAGCATTTTTCCCAGAAACGATGTCCCGGCGTGTATGCCCCTACCCGCAAAAGACGGTCGAGCTGTTTCCCCACCCGCGGCGACCTGAGGACCGCTTTCCGCGGGCTCCGCGCGCGGAAGCGTGGCGGCGTCGGGCGGAGCAGCCGCCAAACCTGAGGGCAATACAACCGGTGCGGCGGGGCGCTTGGGTTCAACACCTGCCACAGGCAACTCGCCGGTCTCGACCACCGGCCACAAAGCAGCAGCCGCCGGCGTCAGCAGCGCAATCGTCGCACAGACAGCAGCACTCACCCATTCGTAGCCGTCGGCTCCAGCGATCCCGGCGCCTGCCAACCCGATGACGGCCGGCCAGAAAACCACGCGGCCACCCGCTTCGCCGCGACGTCCACGCTCGATGCGACTATGCCAATCGCAGATAGCCACCATCAGCATCGGCACGAAGATCAACCGGTGGAGTTCGCCCGCGTGACTGCCCCGAGCGATGTTGTACGCCGGCAACATGGCCAATCCCGCCAAGGCGGCGTACACGAGCCTGACCAGCAGCGGGTTGTACGCCACCGCTCTAGGCAGGACGGACAGATGCGCGGCTAGCGGGCCGACTACGCCACCGATGATGAAAAAGACCAAGGCCAGCGCCTTTTCCGGCCCGTGCTGCCCCTCGCCATGCAGCAGTCCCAGCGCCGAACCCACCGCAACCGCGATGACTGCAAGCACAGCGAGCTGAGATCGCCGGCGCGGGCCCACCCGGGCGTACCCGCCACCTGCGGTGCGCGGCCCGCCCCCCCTTCGCCCCCACTTGCGCTGAATGCGTGCGATCTTCGCCTCGGCTTTGGCGAGCTTCGCTTCCGCCTTGCGGCCCAACCGGTCCAGCTTGCGACGGACGACAGGCGGAAGGTCGGGTGGAGCGCCCACTTCCGGGATCGGTCCCGCCCGCACATCTAGAGTCGGCCGAATTGGCTGAGGCGACGTCACCGTTCGCGCATCCGAGGCTTCCAGAATGCGTGGCACCAGTGTCAGTCCACTGGCGTCGAAGCCCTCCAGCTCCTGACAGAGCTCATCTGACTCCATCACCGCCGCCAACAGTTCCTCCGCGCTGGCATACCGGTCGTTCGGATCCTTGGCCAGCGCCTTGGCGATCACTGCCGCAAAGGGCGTGGGAACCCCCGTCAGATCCGGGTTGTCCCGCAGGTGGCGCATGAGCACCTCGCCCATGCTGGAGCCGGTGAACGGCAGGCGGCCGGTGAGCATCTCGTACAGGATCACGCCCAAGGCGTAGATATCGATCGCCCGGGTGTAACTGCCCGACCCGATCTCAGGGGCCATGTAGTGGACTGTGCCGACGCTGACCGTCTGGCCGCTGTGCTGCGACACGGAAATATGCTTGCTCAGCCCGTAGTCGCCGATCTTCACGTAGCCGTCATCGTAGAAGATGTTCGCGGGTTTGAGGTCACGATGCACAATCCCCCGCTCGTGCAGGTAGCTGAGCCCTGCGACGATACCGCGCACCAGGAACGCCACCTTCGCTGGGCTCATGCCGGCCGGCTCCGCCAGCAGCAGTTCCCGCAGCGACGGTCCGGTCACGTACTCCATGATCACGAACCAGTCGCCGGCCTCGTTCTGCTTGACGTCGTAGATCGTGATCAGATGAGGGCTCTTGAGATTCAAAACATGCCCGATGCCGCGCAGCTCAACCTCCGGATTCTCCCGCAGGTACTTCAATGCCACCTGCTTGCCGGAGTCCGCCACGGCGTAGTACACCTCGCCGAAGCCGCCGCGCCCGATGGCACGCTGTACCGTAAAGCCCGCCAGCGGCCGGTCGCCGTGTTTGTAGGTGTACGGCACGTCCTCTTCTCCCTTCTACGCGAGGCATGCAGCAAGTGCGGGCCGCGCTCCGGCCGGCCGCGCCGGTTGCCGGCCGATCCAATCCGATCGCCCGCGGGACGGCCATGCCGTGGTGTTCCTACTGCCCAAGCAACTACGCATACGGCTTCACCGTGAAGCGCAGACCCGCCAGCTCCATGGTGCGGCCAACCACGACCGGCTCTGCCGGAGCCAGCCCTGCCGCTGTCGGCCGTTCCTCCATCCGCCTCGCGTACAGCACGCCCGAGCGATCGAACAGTACGAGCTGTCCTTCGCTCTCGCGTGTCCGAATATGGCATGTTAACGTCGGACCAACAAGACACGTGTCGCAGAACAGTATTACGCTGCTCACGTCCTCAGCGAGCCGACAGCGATGCGGTAATTGCAAAACCGCCGTTTGACTTCGCGAACTTGGCTTTTGAAACGTCAGTCGCACGCGGCCCAGAGTGATCACATCGCCGTGGCGGAGGAGACACTGCCGCACCGGGCGTTGATTCACTTCCACCGGTCCGTGCGCGATTACGAAGTAATCCGATCCGCGGCGTATCAGATCGGCATGATGCGAATCCAGGTCGGCCGGCAACGCAACATCCACCATCGCAGAGGAACCCGCCCGCCCGATCCGTACCTGTTCGCGCGCCAGCAACATGCTGCTACCGCCGCTGTCGACCAACACGATGAGCGGCGTGTCCAGACGCACAGCATCCGCCTCAGCCGATACGCGGACAGCCGGAACTTCCCGTACACGTGCTGCCCCGGCCGCTTCCGCCGTCGCCGCGCGCGGGGCCATAGACGCGTACAGCCCCAGCGGCGACGCCAGAAGCTGTTCCTGTCCTTCCTCGATGCGCGCCAGGGCATCCAGCGCGGCCCGGACCCAGCTCACATCGCCGCGTGCCGCCCGCAAACGCAAGAGGGTATGGCGCAAGCCGGAATAGTCGGCCGCGGCCAACTGTCCCGCCGCCCGGCCACAAAGTTCGATCACCAAGTCGCAGTCAGACAAGGCAGGGTCACACGTCATCAGGGCCGCCACGGCAGGGCGCGCCGTCATGAGGGCCTCGATCCTTCCGTCGGCGTACCACCGGTCCACCAGCTCGCGACAGGCATCTGCCAGCTCAGGCAGAAAACGCTCCCGTTCCGGTGTCTGTCCTTCCCGACCGGCCTCGTCCCAGTGTCGCACTGCGGCCAGCACGTCCCCACGTTGGAGGGCCTCGTCCGCCTGCTGAAGCAGGCGACCGAGCCGTCCAGCACGCCGTTCGAGCTCCGCCCCAAGTTGCTCTCGCAGGCGCGTGTTCTCAATCCGCTCCAACTCGGCACGGCCGGTCTCCAAGTGACCGGCCCGCACCTGCGCCGCGGCACGCCGCCACGCTGCCCGCTCCTCGGCCGTCTGCGCGGCGTCCGCTTGCAGCTCGTTGATGACTTGCCGACGGAGTTCCTGAGCGTCGGGGCCCTCCCGGTTCAAGGCCGCGAGGTGGTTGAGGTCGGCGAGGGCTTCGCGATAGCGCCCGGCTTGGCGATGAAGGCGGGCCCGCGCCTCGAGCGGTGCCGCTAAGGCGTCGCACAGTTTCTGGTAGTCGGTGTCGTCGGTCGGCTGAAGCTCCCGGGCAATTGCCAGGGCGTCATCCAGGCGACCTTGGCGCAGCGCCTTGACGGCAGCCCGGACCCGAACGTGAAACCAACGGGCAAACATGGATAGTCCTCGCTGGCCGCCGTCCCGGAGCCCGCGACTGCCCACGGGCTGCGGGACGCCGGTCTGGCGCCGGGCGAGCGCGCGGCCAAGTGGAAAGGCGGTGCGCTCACTTCGCATGACGGTATTCCGACCGGGGCACCGGATATTGCGGCCGCAGGCCGCGGGACTAGCCAGTCCGTCCCAAAATGATGGCCGGAACGGGCGGCGAACGGCGACCGCGACGCCCGCCCGCGGCTGTCGCGCAGATTTTGCCCGTCCGTCGGATTCCCGTCACTTTTTTGGGAAGCCCCCACCCCAACATGCCGATGCGTGTAGCGCAAGAACGTGTTTTGGAGGTCGTATGGTCAGGCGTGATCCTTGGTAACTCGGAGGGGTTGCGGAAGCTGAAGGAGGTTCCTATGCTTCCACTGTCCGTCATCCCCGGGTGGATCATCGACTTCTGGCAGATTCTCACGCAGTGCTACGACTACATCATTGTGGGGCCCGAGGCCTGAAGATGGGCTGCCAGCCAACCGACCACCCTCCAACCCCTGCGGAACTGGCCCTGGGCAGCCGCATCGCCACCGCCCTCTGGCTGACCGCCGGCACGGTGCTCGCCCTCCTGCTCGGCTGGTCCCTTGAGGCCCAGCGGCTCGCGTAACTCGCCCCGCGGCCCTTCCGCTCGACCCCGGCCGTACGCGGCCGCAGACCGCCACCGGCGGCGCACCTAGGGTACGCTGCTTCGCGGCGTCGCGGCCAGCACGGTCGTCGAAGAGCCTGCACTCTCGCTCGACCAGCTCGCCGTCGGCGTGAGGTGTAACTGACGCTCGTGCCACACGTTGATCAGCAGGATGGGGGCAACCGTCAACAAACCCGCGCAGGCGGCAATGGCCGACTCCACCGCCACGCGATTGGTCACGCGCAAGGCCACGAAAACAGCCAGCGCCAGGCCAGCCAGGCACGTCGTGGCCGCCACCGCGCCAAGGACACGCCGCGACCAGGTCGGCCGCACGCGGGCGATCCCGGCCAGCAGCGCGGCCAACGCACACCATACGCAAGCTCGCAGCACGATCGCGGTCGGTGGCAAGCGCACACGGTGCACTTGGGACAACAGAGCATCGATCACGGACGCCTGCACCAGACACCCGAACGCGCGCTCCCCGGACCTGAGCGGATACTCGTCGACCCCGGGCAACATCTGACCGACCAGAACGACGCGGTCCGCAAACCATCGCCGCCGCTGCGCCGCATCCGCCGACAGGACCTGTTCGAGCGGAATCGCTCGCGCGGCGTGGGCCGAAAGGCGTTCGAGCGAGAAGCGTCCGTGGACGACGCGTGTGCCCGCTTCAAAGCGATGAATGCCCGCCCCGGCGCCGGACACCGAGAAGACCGGCAGGCTGTCGCGTTCCGAACGCCAACGGCGTTCGCCGGGCGAGGCCGCGCGCTTCCGATAGGCTATTGCCACCCGGTCGGGACTGATGCGCAGGACCGCGTCGCTATCCGGGAAGCGCGCAGCCGTGAAGGCGGCCACCGCCAGCGACGGGAGCGGGTCGCCGAACTCGCGCTGCACGGCCAGCGGCACTTCCACATCGCGCTCGAACTGGTCGAGCCGCCCGGAGTGTAGGAGTCCCCAGCCGTGGACGGCAGCGCGCAACGCAGGACACAGAACGGGCTCGCCGTCCGCGTCCAGCCGGCTTACCCCGACGACCACGGGGGCTCCGACCGCCCGAACGCCGCGAATGAACTCTTCGTCGTATTCCGGCCGACAGTCTGGGAAGAAGCAGTCCCAGACGACGGCACGCGGTGTGGCATCCGCCAAGGCAGCCATCAAACGCCCGTACAGCAAACGCCAGCTTTTCCGATCCGCCGCGGAAAGCCCAGGCAGGTCGGCGGCAAGCGCATGCTCCATGGCCTCGACCGTCGATGGCATCAACGCCACGAGGGCCGGCTCGTCCAGAATCCGCCCGGAAGCTGTCCACGCCGCTCCCGCTTTCCACAGTGCCGCGCTCAGTAGGGCGGCACTTAGAACCGCCACCATGACCTGAATAGGCCGCGGATGGTTGCGCACGACCAGGGCCGCGATACGTGCCGCCCGATAGCCCGGAGGGGCATCGCGGCGGGCGCGAATCTCCCGTCCCGCGAGATAACGGTCGAGGTCCTCGACCAAGGCCCGGCAGGTGGGGTAACGCCCCTCCGGATCGGGGTTCACACAACACGCTATGATCGCGGCCAGATCGGCCGCCCGATTGACCTCCCTGTCCCGCAGAATCTGCGTCAGATGCTCGAGCTGCGTGGCGAAACGGGCGGGCTGCCCTGTGATCACATGGAACAGGAGAACCCCCAGACCATAGACGTCCGCCCGCCCGTCCACCGGCTCATTGCTGAGCTGCTCCGGGGCGATGTACCCGTAAGTTCCCAGCGGGCCTTCGCGCAACGGGTTGCCCGCCGACGTGGGGTCTTCCTCCCGCGTCAGCCCAAGCCGCTTGGCGATGCCGAAATCGACAATCCGCGGCTGACCGTCCGCGTCGATGATGATGTTCTGCGGCTTCAGGTCCCGGTGAATCACCCCCTCGTGATGCGCATAGTCGATCGCTGCTGCTACCGTGCGAACGATCCGAATCCGTTCTTCCAGCGAGACATCCCGCGAGCGGATATAGTCATCAAGTTGCCGGCCCGGCACGAACTCCATGGCGTAGTACAAAGGCGGGCTGTGCAGACGCGCCTCGTACAGCGTGGCGATGTTTGGGTGTCGCAGTCGCGCCACCAGATGCACTTCGTTCTGGAAATATGCCTCGCGCACGGGGGTCGTGGAGAAGAGGACTTTCAGCGCCTCGACCCGCGCCTTGCCATGGTGGAACGCCTTGTATACGACACCAAAGCCCCCCCGTCCGAGCTCGGACAGGATGGTATAGCCGCGAAAGCGGGGGAACCGCCCGTCGGTCAGGCGCCGGTACAGCGCGCGGCAGGCGTCGCACCGCTCCAAGTGGACCTCCGCCGCCGCGCGCGCCTCCCCCTCGAGCCGACCGGCAGCCAGCTCGGAGGTCACGTATTGCTGAGGACAGCCGTGTGCCGCGCGGTCACCCATGCTCGCACCCGGGCAACAGTATACCGTTGTCCGCAACGGCTGCGAGCAACCAGCACGACCGCAGGTTCGCTGCATGCGCGGGCACACCTGCCTCACTGGCCGCCGCGCGGCGTATTGCGAGTCTGGGGCGCGTCCTGCACGCCATGCACAGAGCCAGCCGATTATCTTCCGGCCGAAGCAGTCACACGCAGCGCTTCGGAATCATGGCTGGCTGCTGCTATACATCATCTCCAGCGCTGCTTCCGCGAAGCTACGCACAGTAATATGCTCCTTCGGGTCGAGGCATTGCTGGAGGGCGCTTATCATTTCTGCCGACCCATCTGTCCAGCCCAGTTGACACCCATCCACTACGCTAGCCACCAAAAGCCATCGCAAAGCCGGATCTGGCTCCACGCTAATCAGGCGCGGCAGGCACAGCAGCGCTTGCTGGATATCGGCTTCTGCGCGCTGAGCACTTTCAGACCCTTGGCGGGTGTTCAAGGCTGCGCGCAACCTGTCTACGATGGCGCTTCGCAAAATCAGGTCCGCCTCGCTGTCGCTCAAGTGGTTCAGATAGTCCTCCGCCAATTCGCGGATGCTTATCGTGGCAATAAGCTCCTTGTATATCTCATAAACCCCGCGCTGCCGTCCACGCACTGTATAGCCCGGGTACGACCAGATCTCGGACGCTCCCGTGAACGGCCTCAGCCCGTATGCACGCCACATGGCACACGTCGCAGGACTCACGCGCCACTTTTCGGGCGGTTCGGCGGCCATGGCTTCCGCCACGAGAACCTCAAACTCCTCCGCCGGCAGACGCGCCTGCAACACCCGCAACGCCGCCCAGCGAACCTCATCGTCCGGCGCCTCCAACGCACAGGCGCGCAGCACCTCCAGCGGCAACTCCGCCGTCAATTCTTCCGCCGTTTGCGGCCATAGGGCGGACCGAGCCGCTGAACATCCTCTTCTCCACCACTCCTGTGCGCGAGCCATATTTCCAGAACGGAGTGCATCTGGTGGCGCGACTGCGACACCCAAACATCGCCACGCTGTATGAGGCGCGTCTGCATAGCCCGCCTTTGTACTACGCCATGGGGTTGGTGCCGGGCCGGCAACTTGACGACTATGCCCATTGGCGGAATGTCTCCCTGGAAGAACGGATGCGAATCGTTCGCACGGCAGCGGCAGCGATCGAGTATGCGCATCACGAGGGGGTGATCTACCGGGAACCGTAGCCGCAGTGCGCCAGCGCCTCGCCGCGCGGTATGCCACAACCCGGGGCAGAGTCACGGAAAAATGGCTCTGAGGCCGAGAGGGCGCACGGTCTGCGCGGTGCCCCTGCCCGCCTTGCTGTCGTTCCTTAGCCCTTCTACCGCGCTCGCGGGCGGCGCTCCATCGAACTGTTGCGCGACACTTTGACCAAAGCCGGCGCCGGCGGTCGGGCGTGGGCTGCCACACCCGGCGCGCGTGCGGAAGCAACCGGCGGCTGTCCATGAAACGCCGGGCCTTGGCGGTGCCCAGCGTATCAAGCTGAACAGCGGCCGGCGTCGATACTTACGCCGTGGCGACTTGGTCCTGGCGCCGCCTGCGAGTACTGGCTGCCACCGCCTTGCGTAGTGGCAGCCTGCGCGCCGCCTGGCTTCTGCATCGCGACAGCCCCGGCGTGGCAGAAATCCGTGTGCGCGGCCTACCCGGGCACTTCCGCTTCCGTACCGGCACGAGCGACGCGCGGCTAATGCGTGTCCTCGTGGAACGCGGCCTGCCGCCTGAATATGAGCTGCCCGCCCACTTCGAACCGCGCACCATCGTGGATATCGGGGCAAATATCGGCACGGTCACGGCCGCCTTGGCGCGGCGCTACCCGCAAGCACGGATCTTCGCCTTTGAGCCGCTGCCCGAGAATTTCCTGTTGCTCAAATACAACACTGCCGCTCTCGCCAATGTCGTAGCCCTGCCGTTCGGCCTCGGCGCCCACACGCAATGCCGGCCCTATACGCGCAGCGATGACCCCCGGAATTTCGGCGGCGGCGGTTTTCACGGCGCACGCAGCACTCCGCTGCGAGACCTCGAAGCGCTGCCTGTCGTGAGCGTCTCTGAAGCACTGGCGGCGTTGGGCGTACAGACCGTGGACTTGATCAAGGTGGACACCGAAGGAGCGGAGCACGAAATCTTGACCAGCGTCCCGCGTTCCGTTCTGCTGACCGTGAAGGTCATCGTGGGCGAGCTGCACGGAAAACCAGGCGATGAAAACCTGCTCAACTTCCTCGCACAGTCGTTCACGATAACGCGCATATTGCGCCACGGGCGCACGCAATGCTTCCAGGCTTGTCGCCCTGCGCCTTGGCCCGACACAGAAGCGACGGTGCCGCCGAAGCAGGTGGCCGACAGCCTCGAACCAACAGCGGGCGCGGCCCTTCAAAGGCAAGTCTGACGCGGCCAGGCGGACTGTACGTAAGACTCTTCCAAAAAAATCGTTGCGCTCTGCAGACTGCACGCAGGCGACGTGGCCGTGGAAACGTGCCCGCACTGTTTGCAATTACGCCACCAGAACCAGCAAATGGCGGCGAGCCCATAAGACGCGTCCATGGCGCTTGGTCCGCCGGCTGTCGGTCGTCGCCCTCGGGGGCTTACGTGTCAGCCGAACTCGTCGGCGAACGAGGCTTTGCGGCTGTGCACTACGGCGAACAAAGGCCGCTTGCGGGCTCGCATCCCGCTCCACGGGAGGCATCGCTCTAAATCGCGACTTGCACACCGGCAGCGCACTCGTTCGGAGCCCGCCGCGCGTGCAGCAAAGGGCCCCCGCACTGGCGTGCCGGGTTCAGATAGCGCGCCGTCGAATCGTCCATTGTCGCATAGCGTTCGGAGACAGAACCGCAGCCTCACTGGCTGATCAGGCGAGCGCACTTCAGGCAGGCACGCGTTGCGCAAAACTGTCTGGCCAAAAGACTTGCGCGCGTAAAGAGCCTGTCACGCGTCGTCTCCACCTTTCGCGCACTCGACCCGCCCACCGGGATTAGCGCCACCGAGCACCTTGTCACGACCGAGCCCAGAATTACAATGAGCGCAAAGCAGCATGAAGTGCCTCGTCAGCGGCGACTTGAGGGCGAGCATGTTCGTAGCCACGGCCTTACCGGTGGCGCGACAGCCCAACACGTCCGCGACGCAGGCTGTGCGGGCGTAATTCAGTGGTAGAATGCCAGCTTCCCAAGCTGGACGTCGTGGGTTCGAATCCCATCGCCCGCTGTTTAACACGGCGTGACATACTTGCGCAAGACGCGTCAGCCGTGACACTTCCAGCAATTCCGCCCGAAAGCCGGTCATCGTCACTTGTGCCAGTTTGTGCCTTCTGCGTGCACGTTTTGCCGGAAGTTGGTACAAGCATTGGTACAAGATTTCGCGAAGCGTAAGTGCCGCAATCCGCGGAAGCTGAATCCCGATTTCGCGTTTCGGCGGTCGATTTCTGGTACAAGAAATCGCTTCGCGGTCTTGCGTTTCCTTCGGACAAAACCGGTTCCGGCAACCCACAGCTGCCAGCTTCGCGGCCGTCCGTGCCCGTTGCCCGTGCCTGTTGAGTGTCCGGCTGATCATCGAGCGGCAGTGGCGGCAGCGCGTCCAGCGCCCCGGCCACGTCGAGCAGCCGCGGGTCGGTGTAGGTGTTCATCGTCAGTTCGATCGTGGAATGCCGCATCGCCGCCTGGGCAACCCGCGGCGCCACGCCCGCCTTGCTCAGGTGCGTCCCGAACGTGTGCCGCAGAGCATGAACGTCGAGCACCCGCCCGCGGTCGTCGCGCTTCGGGATGCCGGCAACCCGAAGGTCGCGGTCGAACGACCGCACCAGGTCGGCCGGCACGTTGAACAACGGCGCATCGTCCGGCAGCCGGGCCGGCAGCGGCAGCCCCTTCGCCCGCGCCTCGGCCCGTGCCTGGGCCAGGCGGTCGGCCAGGAAGGCGCGGATTTCGGCAGCCAGGTCAGCCCGCAACGGGATTTCCGCCCCGCGGCCGGCTTTGGCATCCGCGGCGTTCAGCACCGCGAACGCCACGCGGCCGCCAAGCTCAAGCTGGCCAACCGTAAGCGAAGCAAGCTCGCCCTTGCGAAGCCCGGTCAGCACAAGGGTTTTGTAGAGCAGCGCCCGTTCCCGCCCGCGGCGTTCAAGCTCCGCGATGAAGTCCGGCCGTCTGGCCAACACTTCGCGGGCCCTTGCCGCGGCCGAAGCCAGCGTATCGAACGTCAGCGCCGCCCGTTTCCAGGTCCGCCGGCTGCGCTTGTTCTCACGCTTGCCGGCGTCGGCGAGCTTTACCACCGGCCGGCCATACTCGGCGAGCGGGCGCAGGCGGGCGACGGTCAGCAGCCGGCGCAGCTCGTCTTCCGTCAGTGCCCGACGTTCATGCCGCCGGTCGGCCCGTTCATCCAGCTTTCGCAGGCGGGTCAGTGGGTTCACGACCAATCGGCCTTCGGCGACGCACCAGTTACAAAACGCGACAATTGCCGCAAGGTGCGCGTTCACCGTCCGTGCGCTGCACCCCGTTGAAACGGCCGCCTGAACCCAGCGTTCCACGGCGTCGCGGTTCAGGTCGTGGAGCCTGGCGAATCCGCATTCGGCGATGATGCACCGAAGCTGGCGCCGCACGTTAGCGACGTGCTTCTGCGCGACAGTCGGCTTCCCCCCCTTGCCGCGCTTGCCCGCCAGGTGCCGCAGATACGCTGCGATGTGCTCGGCCAGCGGCGTTGCCTGATGATCCAGCGCCGCGTCTTCCGCGGCCGTAAGCGAGCCGCAGCGGACGCGCTCCGCCCGCCGTTCCAGCTCGGCCAGCACGATCAAGGCTGCGTCGCGGTCCCGGCACCCGGTCGATACCTTGCGGATTCGGCCCGTGCCGTCACGGTACTTGGCCGTGTATGTCCGCGCCTCGACAAGCACCCGGTCGGTGCCGTCGGGAGCCGGCAGCACCTTCCCGAAGCACTTCCGGCCGGCACGGTCCGTCCAGCGGGCGAAACGTTCACCCTTGCGCGTGAATACTTCGGCCTGGGCCGGTAGCGGTTTCGTGTAAGTTTCGCGGTACACGGTGCCCATGATTGCACCCTCAATCTAAAGGCAACCACTTCCACAACGGCGAACCGTCCGGCGCCCAGTCCCGGACGCAACAAACAGCAACGCACCCCTCGGAAATCGCCAGCCGCAAATGACCTTCGAGCGTTTCTCTTTCTACGCTCCCGATTTGTGCAACCCGGACCCCCGGCTTCCCACACCAAATAGCAAGCCGTTTGGCGTCCGCGTGTGTTTCTGCCACCGGCCACACCAACGTAGGCTTCCCATCCTTTGTAACCTTGATGCGCTGCACCTTCCCACGTCTGACCAACATGTAAAAGTTCTGGTTCATCCTCGACCTTCCCGACACCGTACGCGCCGACACTCAATCCCGAAGTATGCAGCAAGCTTGTCGGCCGCGTCCAGCCGCAACGTCGATTCGCCGCGCAGAAACGTTGCCAGCGATTGACGCTTGATGCCCGTCGCCCGCTGAATCGCGTTCAGGGATTCCCGGCCTTCGGCCAGCGCCGCCCTTAGAAGCTCACTCATCGTGCAGGTCCGCTTTGTCATGTAAGTATTCTTACTGAGCCCCGGGCGTCCGTCAAGCCGGAATTCTCTCCACACACACGGTACCCCTACAGGGTAACCGTGTGTGTGTGTGTGTGTACCTGTAAGGTACACACTGTGATACCGCTACGCCCGTAGCATAGTGAGCGCTACGGCGGTAGCGGTTAGTCAGCGCTACGGCGGTAGCGGTTAGTCAGCGCTACGGCGGTAGCGGTTAGTCAGCGCTACGGCGGTAGCGTTCATGCCGACCGGCTGACGCACCTGGGCCGGCAGCAGAAGGCGATAGACGCTCGGCCCGCCGGCCAGTGTGCCACGCTTCAGGCGGTTAATCAAACCGCAATTCCGAAGCCGGCGAAGTGCATTCCGAACCGCCGCTTGTCGATAGCCGGTACGGCGTACCAGGTCCGACACTGCGGCTGTTGCGGTACCGTCCCGCCGGCCGTGGCGATAGAGCACCAGCCATACCGCCACGTCCACCGGCCCGAGCCTGGCCAGCTCGCAATCGACGAACGCATTCAGCAGCGCGAATCTCCGTCGCACCGCACCGCCGCGGTTCGCCGTCCGCTTCGGACGGGATGCGGCATTCGCCAGGTCGCGCCCCTTGCGGCGTGCCGGCTCGCTCGGATACATCGGCGGAAGCACTTCCCCCGGCGGGATGATGCGCGGGTCGGTCATTCATCGTCCCCGTCATCGTCCACCGCCGCGGGCGTCGAGTTCCATAAAGCCCGCAGGGATGCCGTGAGCTTCCCGCGGTCCGTCGGCGTTGCCGGCCCCGGCTCAGTCGGGCGGAACGATTGAATGCGCCGCTCGAACCGCAAGTACACGTCCACCGGCTCGCCGTACCGGTTCTTCAGGCAGCGCAGCGTCACGGTTTCGGGATTGTCGCGGTCCGGCACCAGCACGTAGGCCGTATCGGCCCCATATTCGAGTTCCGAGCTTTCCCGGAAGCTCGCCAGGTTCAGCCCGTCGCCCTCGTAGGATGAACGCCCGCGTTTGTCTTTGGTCCGCGCCACCGCGGATACGGCCAGCACCGCGCAGCCGGCGTCCGCGAATTGGCGCAGGTAGTCCATCAGTGCATCGACCGAATGCCGCCGGTCGGCGTGCTCGCCTGGCGGTCGGATGCGTTGCAGGTAGTCCAGCAATAGCAGCCCCCCGCCGAAGTCATCCGCCGTTGCGGCAATGTTGCCCAGGTCGAACGGCGGCGCGACGAACGCCAGCCGGTCGGCCACGGATTCGAGCGTCGCAAGCCCGCGGTCGATGCGGTCGGCGTGCTCGGCGCCGAGCTTCCGCCTGGTGATCACGTCGAGCGGAACACCAGATAACCGGGCAAGCTGGCGGTCCAGTAACACCGCCGCAGACATTTCGACGTTCGCGACCACGGCCCGCAGTGTTGGTGTTGCTCGCAGCGCGTCGATCGTCCATTGCATCGCCAGCGCGGTTTTCCCCCCGCCGGGTAAGCCGCCGACCAGCACCACCCGGCCCGGCCCGAGTTCAACGGTGGCAAGCCCACCGGTGCCGACCGCGTACAGCGGCGGCGCGGCCCCGCTGAACAGCGCGTCGCGCCACGCATCGAACACGTCGGCAGCGGTCTGGTACTTCGGCGTCGTATTCATGGTGCGCGGCCCTTCCCGCCCCCCGCCGAAGTGACGGCAATTACTTCGCCGCCGAACGCGCCACGCACGTCGCGGACGCCCGGCTGTACGGATGCCCAACCATTCTCGATTGCCCGCCGCACGTCCGTCGGCGGCAGCCCGCAATCGAGCGCGGATTCTTCGAGCAGCGCGACACACAGTGGCAGCGGCGCGCCCAGCTCGGCCAGGTTCGCGGCAGCCGAGTAAAGCAAACGGTGCCGGTCGCCCACGGATGCACCTTGACGGATGAAGTCGAGTGTGGCCCGGTTGAGCTTGCCCGGCGCCTTACCGTTCGCCAGGTGCCCGGCGCGGGCGTCCGCTTCGCGCTGTACTTGGGCAGCCGCTTCGGCCCACAGCGCCGCTGCCGGCTCGCTTCGATACGTCGGTGCCGGAAGCTCGAAGTCCGCGGGTCCCGTGGCGAGCTTGAGAATCGCATCGGTGCCCAGGTGCATCAGCTCATCGACCGACAGCCGCCGCTTGTAAAGGCCGGTCTTCGGATGGCGGCTGTTCGGTGCCCGGAAGCACCGCACCTTGTCGTAGACGCCTGTGTCGATCGTCACCCCGGCAAGCTCGGCCAGGGTCTCGGCGAACCGCCTGGCGATGCGGTGGAAGTCGCGCCCGGGCGCCGGTTGCCACACAGCCGACGGGATGCCCAGGTGGAACCCCTTGCCGCCGCTCAGGAAGGCGAGCACGTCATCTTCGGCGATGTCGAGCTTGTCCGCGAACACCACGCACAGGCGGCGGGCAGCGTCGAGCGCGGCGGGCAAGTCGCCTTCGCGGTCCACGTCGAACCACAACCACGGCGCCCAGCACGGCCCCGAGAAACCGGCCGTCGAGCCGGTGGCGACCAGGTGCTTGCGGAAGTCCCGCCCGAAGCTGAACGCGCTCAGGTACGCTTCACGGTGGCACTCGGCCGGCGGGTCGCAGGCGGCGTATGCCCGCAGTGCAGCCCACCAGTCCACCAGCCGCCGCGGCTGGCGACAGTCGCCCAGAACACGGAAGCCGAACCGGAAGTCAGCGGCGTTCATGGTCGGCCCCTTGCGCTTTGATCAGACACCGCAGCATGTCGGCCACGTCGCCCAGGTTGGTCCGGTTCGCTTCGGCCAGGTCGCGAATCGCGGCAGCCACGTCGGCAAGTCCGTCGCGTAGTGACATGGCCACAAGCTCGATTGCGCCCGGTCCGACCGCGCCTTCCTTCCCGAGTTCCTTCGCGGCAAAACGCACGGCCTCAGCAAGTGTTTCGCGGTTCACGATGCCCCCCCTTCCGGCGTGACGTTCGCCCCGAAATCGAAGCTCGCATCGTCCGCTTCGCCGTCGGTCGGTGCGAACGGGTCGCGCTCGGGTTCGTCGGTTCCGACAACCGCGAAGCTTCGAACCCGGTTGTACTCTGTGCCGTCATCGGCCCGCCGCAGTGCCACGTGCACCTTGCAGCGGATACGCCCCGGCGGCAGTGCGGTTTCTTCCAGTTGTTCGAGCCGGGTAATCCCCAGCTTCCCCAGGTCGCGCTTTGTCTGCGGCAGTGCCGCCGACGTAAGCCAGCAGTCGTGGAACAGGGCCCGCCCGACGTAGTTGCCTTCGCACACGTCGAAGCGAATCTTCACGCCTGGGGTACCGGTCCGGGCATTGAACAGTTCGACGCTATGAACATGGTATTCGTAGATTCCGGCCGGCAGCGGTGCGAAGTCCACCGCGGCTTCCGTGCGGTTCCAGGCATCGCGCAGATTGCCGCATTGCCCGCTAGTGAGAATGTCTGTAAGCCGCCGTCGCGGCGCGGTATGATCGTACATACGAGAGCCCTTTCGGATTCACTTTCACTGCCCGGCCGGCGTTGGCGCGCCGGCCGGGGCGTTTCCAGCGAAGTCAAACAGCAGCAGCTCGGCATCTGCCTCGGCGGCCGTCGGGTCCGACCGGTCGGGATGCGCGGCAAGCCAGGCCAGCGCGGCGGCGCGGTCGGCCAGCCGCCAGACCGATACCGGCCGGGCGTGTGCGTCCGCCCGGCGCGATTCGACGAAGCCGACGCGCTCGATGATGCCCGCCCGCGCCAGCGGCCCCGGCACCACACCCAGGCAGACCGGGTTGATTTCGTCCGGCAGCTCCACCGCGTCGCGCACATCATCGGCGGTCGCTTCGCGGCCGGCGAGCAGTGCGGCCAAAAGCGCCCGCCGGCCCCGCAGCACGTACACTTCCCGCCGAGCTTCAAGCAGCGCATGCGCGTTGAGCTTGCGAGCTTCGCCGTCGGCAGTCGGTATCATCGTCGCCCGGCTCATCGCGCTGCCCCCTTCGCGGCCCGCACCGGCGGACAGCCGGCGGCCAGCCACTCCATCAGCTCAGCCCGACGCCAGCGGCGCATGCCGTTGAGCTTGAGCCCGAAGGGCATCTTGCCGGAGTCCGCCAGGCGGTAGACGCTGCGCTTGGTGGTGCGCAACAGGGCGCAAACATCCTCGATCCGCAACAGTTCCGCAGAAACCACCGGCTGCGTACCCGGCCCGACGGTCCGCCCATCGGTTCCGTTTGCGAGAGTAGTATTCATGCTCGGCACTCCAGGGCGAGCGGCCCCATGCCGCCCGACGTTGGCACCGAGTCAACAGGAAGTGGCGTTTCAGTGTGTAGAAGGAAAGTAGCGGGATGCTACTTTCCTGCATAGCAAGCTCAGAAGGGGCGAAAAATCGCTACTTTCGGAAGTAGCTGGAAAGTAGGAAGTAGCTACTTTCCGGCGTGTTTACTGTTGCGGACATCCGCCCAGCGACTCTCAAACTCGGCTTCGGTCATCCGCGGGAACCCGTCTTCGTCAGCCGGCAAGCGCCGTTTCACGTATGCCGTCCAGTCGCCCAGGTGAACGCTTCGGCGATTTCGCATCGGTTGGCAATTTTTGCCAATCGGGCGAGTCCAGCGAACACGGTTTGTGCGGTAATCCCCAAGAATCGCCACAAGCTCTTTCATCGAAATCACCAGCTTAGGCGGCGTATGGTTTGCCAGAATTTCAGCCGCTGGCGCGTACGCCGTCGGGTCGATCGGCGATTTGACGTAACCGCGTTCGTCCGGTCTGTCGCCTTGTGAGACAGCTTCCGCGGATGTCGCGTTTGGCAATTGTGAACCCCCCGACAGTGCCGCCTTTGGCCGACTGCGGTTGTACTCTAGAACGAACCGCAAATGCCTATGCCAATCTACTTCGCGTTCAATCTCTGGCGTCGGTCGTCCCGCCCGGTTCGCCTTCCAGGCATTATAGCGCTGCACGTAGGACAGCCGAAGGCGGTGAGCTTTAACCCACGCTTCGAGTCGGGCGAGTTCATCATCAGTGAGAACCAGCGGGTTAGGTTGGGCAGCTCGAATCCGATCGAAAAGGTGTTGCATCGCCGTATCCCGTCACGGCCCCGAAGGGAAAAACGCGGGCAGGCGGTCGGGATTATCCGCTTTTCGGGCGCGACCCTAGCCCGCGCTGAACATTCTACACGATTGGCGACCACGGACCAGATAACGGAATCCCTTCAATCGCCACGGGCAGCGGGATGCCGCCGATTTCCTTCGGGTCGGACGGGTCGGACGTGTCCAGCCAGTCCAGGGCGGCCCGGACCCGTTCGTAGTAGAACGCCCTGGCGTCGGGGTCCGGCTCGCCGTCGAGGTCATCGGCGGGCGGCTCGTCCCCTGTGTCCAACCACGCCCAGCCGGCCGGCGTCAGGGCGTAGTAAACCCGGCCGTGGCGGTCGGCGCACGAACCGACGTAATTCCGCACCAGCGCAGGCAGCATCATTTCCTCGACCAACACCGCTTCGCGGCGGTATTCGTCCGGCGGTCGCTCGCCGATCAACTTCCGTTCCGAAACCCACACGTCGGTTATCAGCGCGGCTTCGGCCGGCCGCTTGCTGTGCCGGGCCACTTCCCGCGCCGACAACCATGCTGAGTACATGCCGGGCAGCCCCACGAGCTTTCGGGCTTCTGCTTCGGCAGTGTCGGCGAGCTTGACGGCGAGCGTCTTCACGCGGTGCGGACGGTGCACCTTCACCGCCCCGGATTTCGCCAGCGCTTCAAGGGCGCGCTGCATCGCCTTGCGGTCGACTTCGGTCGCGCCACCCGATTCCCACGGAACGCCGTCCCTGGCGAACACCCGGCGGGCGAAGTAGACGTTCGTGGGTCGAGGGCGGTTCCAGGTGCGGCTTGGAATCCAAACCGAATCCGTCTCAGCAAGAATTCGTACCAGAATCGACGCTCTTAGGTCCATTGTAACCCCTTATCATGTCACAACTTATATCTATCGTAGTTTGTGGCCGTTCCCGCGGCAGTCGGGAAGCGTTCACCGTCTGGAAGGACCCGTGAACAGCAGACACGCCATGTCATTTATTGTCCCGTTACCGGTTCGTTCGTGTTTTGCGGCCCGCTGTCGCGTTCAAGGCACTGTCCGGTAGGTCAGGGCAGCCCGACGATTTTGCGTCGCGTGCCGGGCCGTTTCCGGGCGTTTTACATGGGTTCTGCGCGCCGTCTTGGACATACTGCCAGGGAGCGGATTCAACGGCGAACACTTCGCCGCAGTGCCGGCATGTTGTTGGCGCGCCGCGCCGCGGAAGGTGCCTCATCTTGTGCCGACCACCCGCAGCGCATGACGGCGACCGATGCGCGGTGCCGTTTGCCCGCAGTCGCCAGCCGTCAGCCAGGGCAGCGGCAGCATCCGGGTACATCAGTTCACCAATCCGAATCACCTTAGCACGCTACCCCGCAGCCGAAGCCGAAGCGGATGCCGAAACATCGTTTACCGGGGCGCGCAGCTTCCGCACCGCTTCGGCCAGCGCCTTTTCATGCCCCCGTTCCCAAACCACGTTGATGACGTTGGCAAGCTTCCGATGATGATTGGCCAGACGGATGCAAAGTTTGTGTCCGCCGCGCTTGAAGCTCAGGTACCAGCTTCCCGTTCTGGCCGGTCGCGGCTTGCCACGGAAGTCCCAGCCGGCGCGCAGCCCGGTTGCTATCAGGTTTGCCGCGGTCTGCCCGGCCCACGCCATGAATTGCCACCATCGCTCCGCTCGGCCGATGATTTCCAGGACAGCTTGCCGCGGTTCTGCGGTAAGCTTCGACCACGCCGCGACCACTCGGGCAAGGTCGGCATCGACCGCACCGCTGGCGTCGCCCGCGGTTGCCGGCGCCGCCTCAGCCGGCCCGTCGTGCTCGATTTCCGGCCCCTTGGTACAAGCGTTGGTACAAGCGTTCGTCGTAGCTATCGTAAGGTCTTGCGGCTGAAGGCCTTCCGTGCAGTGCATTCGGCTTCCCAAGCTGGACGTCGTGGGTTCGAATCCCATCGCCCGCTTTTCTTTCCCCCTTCGCACCGCGACGCGTGGCGTCGCTTTGTTCCTGCATTGACAGTGTGTTACGCGAGCCGCACAGCGCCGCCGGCGCGCTTGCTTCGCCGACCGCTTGCGCGTTGAATCGCGCCCAATCGCGCTGCAACTGTCGGGGAAATAGGCGTGGGGACATTTCCCTAACACCGGAAGCCGCGGTCGCATCGTCCGTGCCCGTGGCGCTCTGCGCCTGCCGCTCGGGCTTGCCGTCCAGCGGCAATGCTGGAAGCCGGTCCAGTGCGCCGCGCAGGTCGATGAGCTTCGCATCGGCGTAGTGCTCATCGGTCACGCCTTCGGCCGCATGCCGCATCAGAATACGCCGCGTCGTCAGCGGGACGCCCGCGGCCGCCAGAAGCGAATTGAACGTAGTATGCAGCGCGTGGACGTGGAAGGTGCGGCCACACTCGCCGCACTGGTCATTCCTCCACGACCATCTCGCGTGTGCCTCCTCCTGCGCACACCCTCCCTGCCGCCCCGCCGCCATCCGGCACAGGTGCGAGGCACCGCAGAGCTGCCTCGTGACCACAAGACATAGCGCGCCGGCCGAGCGCCGAGCGGCGGTGGGCCGCCGCTCGGCGCGGCCGACTTATCCTCATTGCACCGCCGCCTTCGGCGCGGCCTGCGGCGTCAGTGACGTTCGCGGGCGAGTCTGCGGCGGAGGCACGAAGGCCTTGCCGTTGGCCATCTTGTAGCACAGGAACCACGCCTGGTAGTCAACCAGATCGATGCAGTTGTTGCCGTTCACGTCCATCGCGGACGCAG